>Ga0207655_1000121_pt1 | contig 155535 bp, 136 predicted proteins | sample KBSM44metaG_FD_184398 | JGI IMG/M metagenome (GOLD analysis project Ga0207655, IMG submission 184398) | Miscanthus rhizosphere microbial communities from Kellogg Biological Station, Michigan, USA - KBS M4-4 metaG (SPAdes) (version 2) | ecosystem: Host-associated > Plants > Roots > Rhizosphere...
GGTAACGTGAGCGATGAATCTGCAGCGTTTGACTTCACCGTAGACACCGTTATCCCGGATGCCACTACGGGTGATGTGCTGAGTGATGATGTTGGACCGGTTACCGGAACTATCACCGACGGTACGATCACCGATGATAATCTGCCGACCTTCGACGGTCAGGGTGAACCAGGTACCAAGGTCCAGATTCGTGATAACGGTGAGGTTATCGGGACTGCGGATGTTGGAGCAGACGGCACCTGGAGCTTCACGCCGGAAACCCCACTGGCTGATGGTTCGCACAGCTTTGACACCGTGGTGGTGGATGGCGCAGGTAACGAAAGCACAGCATCTGATGCTATCGGCTTTATCGTTGATACCATTGGGCAGACTGTGTCCATCGACAGCGTCGTGGATGATATTAACCCAGTCACCGGTGAGATTGAGAATGGTGGTTACACCAACGATCAACTGCCAACGCTGAACGGTACGGCAACCGCCAATGCGTATGTTAATATCTACTTGGATGATGTGTTCCTGGGGACTGCTAAGGTGAGTGCTGATGGGAAGTGGAGTTTCGACGTTCCTATCAAACTGGCCGACGGTGAGCATACCTTCACCGCAACGGTTGTGACGGCCACTTCCGGCGAAAGCACACAGACTGATCCATGGATCGTCAACGTCGATACTATCGCTCCGGGTCCGATTGACATTACCACTCCGGATAACCTGGTGGTGTTCGATGACATTCAGGCGGTTACTGGTAACATCGACAACGGCGGCGTGACCAACGATGCGAACCCGGACTTCTCCGGTAAGAATCAGCATCCAGGTGACACCATCACCATCTTTGACCACGGTACTGCCCTGGGCACAGCCGAGGTACAGGCAGACGGTACATGGTCGTTCAAGCCGAAAACCGCGCTGGCAGAGGGCGAGCATGAAATCACGCTGACGGCAACGGATGCAGCGGGTAACGTGAGCACAGCCTCTTCACCGTTCGACTTCACCGTTGATACTGTTGCACCAGATGCGGCTACTGGCGTTGTCATCAACGATGACCAGGGGGATAAACAGGGTATTGTTGTTCCAAATGGCGCAACTGACGATACAATGCCGACCATTGATGGGCAGGGTGAACCTGGCACAACGGTTATCATTAACGATAATGGTGAATTCATTGGTACTGCCATTGTCAATGAGGATGGTAGCTGGAGCTTCACGCCAGATAAACCGTTGGATAATGGTCAGCATTCGATTGACACGGTTGTTGTCGATGAGGCTGGTAACCAAAGCGGTAATAGTGAACCGGTTAAGTTCGCTATCGTTAACGAAGGCTCGATGAACTTTGAAGGTCTTCAAAACCAGAACCTTGAGTTGAATCAAACGATTACGCTGGACAATGGCCTTTCGTTAACCAGTCTCGACTTGGGTGTTGATGGCCACGGCTATTACAACAGTATTACCGATGTCGGCCTCTACTTCTTTGGTCCGGATAGCTTCGGTTTCGAAAACCTGCAGTTGCTGGGTAATTCCGTGACTAAAATGGACTTTGGTGGTGAGACTAACTCTGTAAGCCTTGATGTATCGAGTGTTACAGGCCCTGGCGGTATGGTCACTTACTACGATGCTTCAGGTGTTGAGCTTTGGCACAATGAAATTCCTCTGGCATTGGAGAAAGATACGGCCACTGTTTCCTGGGAAGTTCCAGAAGGCAGCAACCTTATCTCCTACATCACTATTACAGTGGGTCCAGAAACAGGTAACTCACTGATTCGTGTGGATAACTTCACATGGGGTGATACTCAGGTTGAGCCAACTGCACTGCAGTCTGCCCATACTGATGCGGTAGCACCTCTTGAGGCTGATACCCTGGCGGTTGATCACAACCTGGCGGTAGACAACACGCATCAGGCCGGTGGTCATCTGGAGTTGTCGGTGAATGATGTCCTGAGCCACAGCGAGCAAAACCTCTTCATCAATGATGGCAAGCAACAATTCGCTGTCACAGGTGAAGCCGGTGAGCAGGTTCAGCTGAACGGTGTGACAGAAGATAGCCTTGCACAGCATGGTTCTGTTACCAGCGGCGGCGTAACGTATGACGTTTACTCTGTCTCTGGCCACGAATCTACTGAACTGCTTGTTCAGCAGGGTCTGGAACTGCATACCACTGCGTAGTAATGAATAGTATTATTTAATACTCTGACAATGCCGGCATATTTTTGCCGGCATTTTTTTTGCTATTCATTAAAAATTAAAGTGTCACTTCACAACACCTAATGCGTATTCTTCCTTGACCGAATAGATGCCTGCGACGTCATTTTCTCATTCATGTCATTTCCCTCAATGATAATGCTATCCTCTTTGAGAATGGCTCAAGCTCATTGTTTCCACCAACGAGCTATTACAGCCATTTATTAGCGCATTCTTTTTTGTTTTTTGTGTTCAACTCAACGGCTAATTGTTGATTTAAAGGAGAGTAGTCAGATGGATATTCTGAATAGTAGCTCACTGAGTAACATCCATAAAATTTTCCCTGAACTCACAACGTGGCAACTGGAAATTATTATTCTTTATTCTTCCGGCTTGTCACAAAGCGAGATAGCAAAACTAAAAAAGATAAGCAAACAGGCCGTTTCTAAGGCCTTAAATGAAAGTAAAAAAAGGTATCGACTGGAAAAAGTAGAGAGTATCAGGTATGTCTTTATCGCACGGAGGCTTTCGGTGATTCCTTTTTAAAAATTGCCAGCAGTTTTGCGCGATTTTCTTTAGTTCATGCTCATCGATGCCCTTATCGGTAAGGTTTGAAACAGAGGTAACTCATTTGATAAAATTCGTTTCATTCACGTCGTGCCTTATGTTGTACGGTATCCTGCCCGCCATCATTGCTGGCATCCGTCTTTGATGCCGCTCGTCAGACGCGGCACATCCCGCAAGGTAACCTAAGGTCGAGCCATTTGAACAATAGCTGGCCTAACATCCCGCATAAATTGATTTCAGTCAATTTATGGTTGACATATAAGATGAAGAGATATTTTTTATTAATGAATTCAATATGTTTTGACTTTTTTTTGATCGTTGTTTTCAACCGAAAGGGTGCGCTACCATATAGTCGGTTAGTTGGTTTAAAAAATATTTCTAAAATTGAAAGTATTTTTAGCCACAGACCAAAACTCTGCTTTGGATAGAAAATATAGAGGTTTAACTTCGACGATGGTGATGAATGTGATGAATGTGATGAGTCAGAAATACATGCACACTCGAAGTGTAAAAATATGTTCAGATGTCAATTTGCTCATGGAGGGAGTGATTGCACTGTTATCAAATGTTCAATGTGATGATATTAATAAAATTAACGACAGAATCAAGGAGGTTCGTTCGATTTTGAATGCGGCAGGGGCTATGACGACCCCAGAAGATATTTTTTCGAGGATTGTTGATATTGAAAGTAATATTTATGAGCGGATGTCTGTGTTGGAGGATGAGTGCCGTATTTTAAAGGAGGTAAGTTGTGAGTTAAACGACCTATCGTCTGAATTGAACATGTTATGTTATGAATAATAATCGCTCCACTCTAAAATATGGGCGCTGTACGTTTAGTTTGATATGATGGAAATCTTATTTCATAAACTACATCCAGAGGGAAATTAATTATCCCTCTGGACTTTAATTACCTGTCACTTCCTCACTTCTCCTGCCTACTATTCTATTAGATAGAACTGCATGTTTGACATTTCTTTTATTAAAAAAGAAATTTTCGCAGCGGCGGCCTCATTTGAGCGGTACGATAGGCTAGCCTTCAAAGCCATCATAACGATTAAAGTTAAGGCGGGGGTGATGACAGAGAGGGAAAACAATGTTGGTGCAGCATATTGCCCATAGGTATTCGAATTATATAAATCCCCTCTTTCATTAAATAAAAATCTAGTCATTGCTTTCAATTCAATGAGGATGCGACGTGGACATTATTGAACAGATTACTGATTCCCTGCCGAAGAAAGGGATTAATGCTAAAGATGTCAAAGAGATAATAACCTGGGTTAGATACCTGGGAGGGATTAAGTCTCTTACGTTACGTTTCGAAATTGCCGGTTTAGGTTTGATCATGGACTCCTGGCTCAGTAAAAAACAGAACTCAGCAATAAGCAGTGAACAGATCCAGGATGTCTTTGGGATGGTGGATTTATATTCTCTGGCCACAAGCATCGGACGAACTCTTGCCGGCACGGCAGACATGCTGGCAAGCTCCTTGCCTGTGGTTATTGAGCATATTAACGCGGCGAGTGTCCTTAAAAAGCAGCAGCGCCGCTTTCCCATCGTGCTGAAAACCTTCATGAGCAAAATGTTCACCTGAACGATGTCATTCCCCAGGGCTGGGAAATCGTATTGTGCTATTAAGGTTTTACCTTTGTGATTGATTGGTATTTTCGTTCATGACTCAAGAATTGTCGTATTGATTTAGATCAATAAAGGCGTAATATTCCGCCATCTTGTTCATTAAGGTGTAACGAAATGCCCAATCAGTACTTTTGGATCAATCATAATGGCAGCAAGGAGATCGCTGTTTTTTTACCTGAGTTAATCGAGGATGTGACAACCGGTGAGTCCATTTTCGGTATGTGGAGACTGGCCTCCGATCCAGATGAAGTATTGTTTCTCCACGAGATTCAGGTTTTGTCTGGCCCATTAACTCCGCCGGTCTGAATATGACGACCTATGCAGGGCATCTCATAATATAGGGTGTCAGGCTTGATGATGTTCACGTAAGGGAATTCCCAGTGGACGTCACACCCAGTGATATTAAGAGGATTCCGGTGATCTGTGAGTGGATCCCACAAATTAAGTCAGGATATAATAAAATTATCCGGCCTTAAGAACCGGGCCTGAGTGTCATCTTAAGCACCCCGTTCCTCCCCCGAAGTGGGAACGGGGTTTTTTTATTTTTTTTGGGGGCTGATTTTTGTCAAAAAAAAAGGCCACCAGGTTATCTGGGGCCAATTAAAAATCCTTCTTTCGCGATTCTTTTTTTATACGTGGTGTCGTGATGCAAGATGTCGTAATACATTCTGAGAGATAGATCTGTCACCTCGCTAGTACCAGACTGCTCCGTGTATTCCGACGTGAAATACATTACCATCGTATACGGGATATGGGTATTGAATTAACTATTTAAAAAAATAGAAAATTGAAGGCCATTTCTTATCGAGGTCCAGACTGTTTTACTGCTGCCGATTAATTAATCTATTGACGTAAATACAGCGTTTACCGCCTGGAGTGACCCTGCATTCAGGAGACGCTCCAGCCTGTCATCATCACTGATCAACCTGTTGAATGTCTCGAGCAACGAAATGTGCGAAAGGTTCTTGGTAGGCACCAGGATGACGATGATCCGCGGCATAAACATCACCCCGGGCAAATCAAAACTCAGCGGGGATTTGAGTTTCAGCACTGACAAGGCGCCTTCAGTCACACCTGATGGTGGCGCGTCATGGAGCAGGAGGATGTCCGGTGTTAAGTAAGTAGTTATCCCTTCCCGCTCAATATTATTTACGATATTACGGACATACTTTTCATCAATGATTTCATTATCTCTCAGTGGTTTGGCGGCCTTACGAATCAACTGCCGCCAGGACGACCGGCTGGACGTAAAATTAACGAACAAGGCACGTGAGTTCACCGTCGGTGCCAGGGCCAACGTGCGGTGCTGCCTCTTCTGCATAAACTGGCTAATTATGGTACTGAATTCATGATGCAGTGCTGCTTTCAGTTGAGGGGCGAGCCGGTTGACAGAAGCCACCAACGTCTCCGTCAACTGGGAAATCTCGGTTGCTTCGATGTTGTGCTCCAGCATTAATCGCAGCTGCTGTTTGTCATTTTCGCTAAGCATGTGCAGCGTTTGAATAAATCGAACATGCGCTGGAAGCTGAATATCTAACGCAATGGTACTGACCACCAGACGAACATGTTCCCCCACGTCCTGTTGCTGAAGCTGGCTCGCAGAGACACGTTCAATATGCAGAGGTAGGATGGTCAAGTTGCGAAGCTGATTTTCAAGAATTGCCGTCGAAGAGAGCCCGCCTTCAGTAACCAGCAAAAGATGTTGTTCTGATGTCTCAGGCCGCCTGTCCATCCAGGCAGCAAAACTGATAACGACATAGCTCAGCTCATCATCACAAAAGATGATTTGATATTCCTGTTCAAAGCTGACGATTATCCGTCGGCAGAGACGGAAAAGTAGCGGATAGCGAACCAGGATCTCCTCTCGCATCGCATTTTCGCTGGGCATCCCAAATAAACAGCGATGTATCGCTGGCCCCAAATGCGAAAAAAGCTGTGATTCGAGCTGTTCTGATTCCTGAAGATAAACGCCAGATAAAGCCTGAAACTGGATAATCAGTTGCCTGACGGCGCGCAATAGACGGACATCATTTTCAATGGAAATATGGTTTGGAATCAATCTTTTACTGGCGGAGAACAATAAGGTAAAAAACATCGTATTGCCCGATACCGCCTGAAGGCCAATCCTCTGACTCAATGAGGCATTCAGACTGGCAGCCACCTCACAGGCTAATTGATCTCTTAGAAACTGGGACTGTGCCGGGGTAAAGTGCGGAATATTGCCTGTGAGTGTATCGACAAGGCTGAACATGATCATATAGCGAAGCAAGCGCTTATCTTTATCGGAGAAAGCCCATTCGATACGCTGTTCAGCATGTGAAAGCTCTCTATCGACAATGAGACAAATGTCCTCGATGTCCAACCCAACCCGCTGTAAATGCGTAAACAGGGTCTGCATAATTCGATGTTCAGCCTGGTGGTCAGCATATTTCAACGCGTGCTGGAACATCTGCTGAATCGCCAGACGTAAAGCCAAATCGCTACCTTCAATGAAATAACCGTGTTTCTTACTCACTGACAAATTCAGGTTATGGTGCTGCAACTGCTGTTTTAATGACCTCAGATCGTCGAGTGTCGTGTTACGACTGACGCGATTGAGTTCGCTGAAATGTTGGGTGAAGGCGGGTTGTGTCCGACAGGCAAGGTGAAGAAGAATATTGTCGCGCCGTTCATCAGCGCTGTATCGGTAAAATCGGATATGGATCTCGCTGAGCTTCGCTAACACTTTTTTCGCATCATCTTCACTTAGCCTGACGCCACTATAAGCATCGCAATCCAGCGGCGAAAGACCCTCTGCGGCCAGCCAGTCGTTTATGCGTGTACGTCGGTAGTAGAAATTGCGCAGTGGCAGACCTATTCGCTCGCAGAGTGTTTTCAGCGGCATTCCAGGTTCTATCGCGACTTTTTTCAGAATCTCCACGGCAAGGTGATCGAGTTGCATTTTTTCTCCTGTAAAAACTGGCACCAGAGGTGCCAGCTATCCATAGTAGCAATTTACAGGAAGGACGGGAAAGGCAGGTCAGTTTCCGCTTCGAAGATGTCCGGGAAGCCGCGAGGGTGCTGGTATACGCGGCGATTACGATCCTGTGGATAGGTAAACTTCCCTCCAGGTTGCCAGATGAACGGTACAAACTGGTATTGCAGGCGGTGACGGCGCATTTCAAACAGCGTCAGGATTTCGTTGGTATCCGCCAGCATGTTGCACCAAATATCGTGATGGAAAGGAATCATCACATCCGTGCGCAACGCCTCACCCATGCGCAAAATGTCGATCGCAGTCATTTTGTCGGTAATACCGATAGGGTTCTCGCCAAAGGAACCCAGCGCGACGTCGATATGATGCTGCTTGCCATGTTGAGCGTAGATATTGGAGTAGTGAGAATCGCCTGAGTGATAGATATTGCCGCCCGGCGTTTTCAACAGATAGTTCACCGAGCGGAGATCCATATCCGGGATTGTTGCGCCCTCATCAGCTAACGGTTTTGGCGGTTCGGTTATCAGAATGGTACGGTCTGACGACTCCAGCACCACTATCTCCATATCTTTAATTTTGATGGTATCGCCTGGTTTTACCACCCGACAACGCGCCGCAGGTACGCCCCACTGCATCCACAAATCAACGCACGCCTGCGGGCCGATAAACGGCACGTCCGGGGCGCAGTTTTTCAGGACGGCTGCCGCGACGTTGATGTCGATATGGTCGGCGTGGTAGTGCGTGGCCAGCACAGCATCGATCTCTTTAATTGAGAACGGATCGAGAACAAAGGTGGTGCTTCGAAGGTTTGGCTGTGCGATACGCGCACCGCTCATACGCGCCATTTGATGGCTCGGCTTCATATTGGGCAGATTTTTTTTACGCTTACCGGTGCCACACCAAAAATCAATACTGACATTGGCATTCCCAGGGGTTTTCACCCACATACCCACACAACCTAGCCACCACATTGCAACCGAGTCAGGTGCGACGTTTTCGGCACTGATTTCGTCATTCAGCCAGGTTCCCCATTCCGGGAAGGTATTTTGCACCCAGGATTCACGGGTAATTTCGTTTACATGACTCATGATGATCTCCTCACACTTCGCTGGAATGGGCAATGTTCTGGAAGGCGATAGCCGCTTCGCGGCAGTCAGTCGCATTCAGAATGGCGCCGCCAACAATGGCGACAGCCGGGTTAAGTTGTTTTTTGATGACGGGCAGGGTGTTGAGGTTAATCCCCCCTGCCAAAGAGACAGGCAGTCCTGTCACCTCACGCACATCGAGGAATTCGCGGAAGGCTTCTTCTGGGTCGTCACCGCAGTCGGCATTCTTGTGAACGCAGAGTTGCGTGGCCCCCAATGCTTTTAGCTCTTTTGCGCGCTGAACCGGATTAGGAACAGATTGCAAATCAAAGACCACGGTGGCGTTATTTTCGTTGGCGATTGCCAGCACCTTTTTTACCGCTGTGTCGCTGGCGACAGCCAGCATCGAATATTTTTCCGGCGCGCATTTTGCCATCAGTGTCGCTTCACGCTCCGGGCCATCAATGATTTTCATATCAAGAAACAACGGCTTATTCGGGCAAATGGCACGAATGTCTTGTGCAATCTGAATGCCACATAGCTTCAGCAGTGACGTACCCACCTCGATAATATCGACATAGGGCCCTGCCGCGCGTACCACATCAAGTGCCCGATCTCTATCGAGTAAATCGAGAGCCAATTGAATTTTCATTGCCACCTCCATGACAGTTACAGCACCAGACCGAAAGCGGTGCCAACAAATTTGAGCAGATATAACAGCGGTAGCCAGACCAGAGTGAAATCGATGTTGGAGAACATCAGCCCGGAACCAAACAGAGAGCCCATCATTGGGTAGAGCAGAATAACGCCGGCATGCGCGATGATGCTGGTGACAAAGCCTGCGGCCAGCGCACCCTTGTAGCCCCCGTATTTATTGCCAAATACCCCCATAGTGCAGCCATCAAAGAACATGATTATCGGGCTTGGGAAAACAATAATCGGGCATTTGAACAGGATGGTTGCCCCCATCACCAGCAACGCCCCGGCGACAGATGCAATGAAGCCCAGCATCGCGCCTGTCGGCGAATATGGGAACAGCGCAGGGCAATCCAGGGCGGGCACAGCGTCCGGCAGCAGGCGATCCGAAATTCCCTTAAATGCCGGAACAATCGAGCCGATAAACATGCGTACACCGACCAGCAGGATCACCACGCCAGCGGTAAAGGTCAGGCCCTCCATTAATAGCCAGACGACCCAGTTGGTTTTACCACTCAGTTGACCAATACCCTCGGCACCGACAGCCAAGCCAATCCCCAGAAAAATGAGCGGCATCAGGAAGGAGAGAGAAATGGTGTTATCACGGAACATCGCCAGAAATCCGGGCAGCTTCATCTCTTCGGCATCCTGCTGCGGATCACCACATACTTTCGCGATACGACTTGCCACCCACGCTCCTACCTGTTGGTTATGACCCAGTGTCAGGTCGTCTCCAACGAAGTGCTGAGCAAGGACGCGGGTAATGGCTGGGGTGATCGTCCAATACAGCGCACAGAGTACTGCGCCAGTAATAATCAGTGGGAAGCCTGACAATCCCAGGGTTCCTGGAAGCGAGACCACCATAAAGGTTGCCAGAAAAAGCTGAATGTGAACCGTCAAGAACACGTTTTTGCAGCGTTTGAACGGAATCATCCAGACGAACAGAAGATGGATCAAAAAGCCGAGAATGAACGTCATAGTGACGTCATTAGCAAAGTGCAGCATCGCCACACCAAATGCCGCTTCGTTAGCGGGTAACACGCCCTGAATACCGAGCGTGCTGTTCAGTTTCCCCATTATGGGGGTCAGAGATTTCAACAGTGTGCCCGAGCCGATGGTGATGACCAGTAAACCAATAATGGTTTTGACTGTGCCATCAATCACTTCGCTGGCTTTCTTTCCCTGAAGAATCAGCCCTGTCAGCGCGATAAGCCCGAGGAATAATGGTGCCTTATCGAGCAACTGAAAAATAATAAAATCAACAATATCCTTCATGGTGGTTTCCCTCTAAGGCAGGTTGTTACGCCAGATTTTTGAGGTAATCGCCAATGCTGCTTTCGATTTCAACTTTGCGCACAAAGTTAGTCAGCACGATGGTTTTGCTCTGTACTTCCGCAGGCATATTGGCCGCTAATTCACGGGTCGTAACATACAGGTCAGCAGGCACGCTGCGCACGCTGCCCAAATCACAGGTATCCACAGTGGCGGAGAGATCCATGTTTTTCAGCACCTGTTCGATGTTCATCTTGGCAATCACACTTGAGCCAAGGCCCATGCCGCATACGCATACAATTTTCATCTTCAAACTCCTTCTTCAACGCGATTAATGGCAAGCCAGACGTCGTTGCTATCTGCACAATGCTTTAAAAATTTGATGTTCTCTTCGTTATCCAGGAATTCCACTAAACGCGAAATAATCTGGAGGTGATTGTTGCTATCGGTTGCGCAAAGGCCGAACACGAGTTCAACCGGATCGTTCTCTTCGCTTCCGAAATTAATAGGCTCCACAAGCGTCGCAAGACTGAGACCGGTTTTAATGACGCTGGGAGCCGGTCGGGAATGTGCCAGCGCGATACCCGGCGCTACCACGATATAGGGACCAAGAGTCTCCACCGCATGGATCATCTCGTTGGTGTAATCTTGCGTTGTGTAGCCATTTTTAGTCAGCAATCCACCCGCAAGTTGAATGGCGTGACGCCAGTCGTTTGCCCTGACGTTCAACGCAATATTTTCTTTGGCAATAATGTTGTTGGTCATCGCTAGTGTCCTATGCATCTGTCTGAGCACAGGTTATTACGGGAAAATGGCAATAAAAAAACCAATTTGCCGTCACTGAGGTGTCAACAAATTGGACTCAGCCTGCGAAAAAAGCGGTTTTTTGGCGAGGGAGGTCACAACTCCCCCCCCCTTCACCGCGTCATGGTTTACGCTAAACGGGCAAAACATAGGGGGGAGCGATGAATAAAAGTTTGAAGGGGATCAAATTATGGCTATGGGCAAAACAAACCTTACTCCTTGGCAGTCTCCACGTTGGTGAAGGTGTCATTCACGCCTTCCCGCTCGTGACGCGCAATCCAGCGATAGCACCCGGCACTGAGGAACGCGCCAATAAACCAGCTGAAGTTAGCCACTTCGTGCAGTGCCGGAATAAAGCTTATGACCAGACACACCGCCACAGACGGCAGCAATGCGCCAATGGCTTTCGGGTTAAAGCCTTTTTTGTACCAGTAGCGTCCGGTCGGGGAGACGGTAAACAGATCGTCGACCACCACGGTGCCACGTTTAATCAGATAAAAATCGGTCAGCAGAATGCCGAACAGCGGGCCGATAAACGAGCCCAGCACGTCGAGGGTATAATGAATCAGCTCCGGGGACTGGAACAGGTTCCACGGGGTCAGCAGCACGGAGCCAACGGCGGCAATCATGCCCCCGGTGCGGAAGCTGATTTTCTGCGGCGAACAGTTAGAGAAATCAAACGCCGGGGAGACGAAGTTAGCGACGATATTGATCCCAATAGTGGCGGTGATCATTGTCAGCAGGCCAATCGCCATTGCCACGCTATTGCCCACGTGACTCACGGTTTCAATCGGATCGGTTATCATGCGGCCAAACAGTGACTGCGAGCCGGAAACGATAATTACCGTCACGATAGAGAACAGCAGAAAGTTAAACGGCAGCCCCCAGCGGTTGCCCCGGCGAATTTCCTGCATACTTTTACCGTAGCGTGAGAAGTCGCCAAAGTTGAGCAGCGGGCCAGAGAAATAGGACACCACCAACGCGGTAGCGGTGATCATCTGCCAGGTTTGTTCCCCGGCGCTAAGCTGTTTGCTGGCGAGAGTAAACGAAATCCCGTCCAGGCCGGTCTGATACAAAATCCAGCCCGCCAGCGCCATCATCACGATGTAAACCGCCGGGCCCGCGATATCAATAAAGCGTTTAATTGCGCTCATGCCGTGCCAGAACACCAGCGCCTGCAGCACCCACATAATGCCAAAACAGATCCAACCCAGGTGCGACAGGCCGAGGAAATGGGCGGTGGTCAGTGAGGCGAGAGAAGGCCAGAACTTAAGCCCGACCAGCATCAGCGCATTTGCCGCTAAATAGGTCTGAATACCATACCACGCAAAGGCAATCAGGCCGCGGATCACCGCCGGAATATTCGCCCCGAACACGCCAAACGCCTGGCGGCTAATGACCGCATATGGCACACCTGCCATCTGACTCGGTTTTGCCACCAGATTGGCGCACAGTTGCACAATACAGATCCCCGCCAGCAGACACAGCAGCACCTGCCAGCTGGCTAAGCCGAGGGTAAAGAAGCTTGCGGCCACCACGTAGCCGCCCATGCTATGTACATCGGACATCCAGAACGAAAAAATGTTGTACCACGACCAGCTTTGCTGGCGCGTGGGAGCCAGATCGTTGTTGGTCAGTCTTGGGCTGTAGCTCGATTTGTACTCTGGTTTCGGGTTTGGCATGAAATCTGCTCCTTTAAAAAACAGATACTGACGGAATGTCTGCAACTTTCGTTGCATGAATCGGGCCAGATTCAGTTATCAAGAAACAAATGGCTTTTCGGGGCGATAATTCGCGCAAATCAGGCGCTATTGATGCAGAGTGTGCATTATTACAGTGCAAATAATCATATTACTGCCCGGACGTGGTGCTACCCGGTAGGGCGAACAGTGAAGAGGAAGCAGCAACATGCCACAGTTGATTCAGGTGATTAATCCCAATACCAGCCTCGCCATGACCCACACCATCGGCGAGGCGGCACGCAGCGTCGCGGCCCCCGGAACCACCATTCTGGCGACCTGCCCGACGCAGGGCGTCGAATCCATTGAGGGTCATTATGATGAAGCGATTGCCGCGATTGGCGTACTGGAGCAAATCAAACGTGGCAAAGAGCAGGGCGCGCAGGGGCACGTGATTGCTTGCTTCGGCGATCCGGGGTTACTGGCGGGGCGTGAACTGGCGAGCGGGCCGGTGGTGGGAATTGCCGAGGCAGCCATGCACATGGCGACGCTGGTGGCCACGCGCTTTTCCATCGTTACCACCTTACCGAGAACGGTGATCATCGCCCGTCATTTATTGCAGCAGTACGGCTTCGAACATCACTGCGCGGCCCTGCACGCCATCGACTTACCGGTGCTCGCGCTGGAAGATGGCACGGGTCTTGCTCAGATGAAAGTACGCGAGCGCTGTTTGCAGGCAAAACGTGAAGACGGCAGTGGGGCGATTGTGCTCGGCTGCGGCGGCATGGCGAACCTGGCCCGGGAACTGACGCAGGAGTTGGGGATCCCGGTGATTGATGGCGTCACGGCGGCGGTGAAAATGGTCGAATCATTGGTGGCTCTCGGGCTTGGCACCAGCAAACACGGCGACCTCGCGTACCCTAATAAAAAGCCGCTGAGCGGAGGCTTCGAAATGCTGAGCTGACGACGGCGGCCATCTGATAAAGAGGTCGAATCAATATGCAATCAGCAACGGTTAAGCGCGTCTGGCATTTTAGTGAAAACTACCCTCGGGATATGGCGGGCTATGCTGGACAACCGCCTCATGCGCAGTGGCCGAACGGCGCCCGTCTCGCCGTCCAGTTTGTACTCAACTTCGAAGAGGGCGGCGAAAACCATGTGCTACACGGCGACAGTGGCTCGGAGCAGTTTCTGTCTGACATCATCGGGGCACCCAGTTTTCCCGAGCGGCACATGTCGATGGACTCCCTGTACGAATACGGTTCCCGCGCCGGGTTCTGGCGTATTCATCAGGAATTTCAAAAGCGCGGCTTACCGCTGACGGTGTTTGGCGTGGCGATGGCCCTGGCGCGTAACCCGGCGATCGTCGAGGCTATCAAAGCCGCAGATTACGACGTGGTCAGCCATGGCTGGCGCTGGATCCACTATCAGAATGTCGACATGCAGACCGAACGCCAGCACATGCAGCAGGCGATTGAAATCCTCGACGCGCTGTTCGACAAAAAACCGCTTGGCTGGTACACCGGCCGCGACAGCCCCAACACCCGCCGGTTAGTGGTAGAGCAGGGCGATTTTCTCTACGACAGCGACTACTACGGCGACGATCTGCCGTTCTGGACCACCGTTGACAGCAAACCCCATCTGATTGTGCCTTACACCCTGGACGCGAACGACATGCGCTTCGCCACCGCCCAGGGGTTTAACACCGCCGAGCAGTTTTATACCTATCTGAAGGACAGCTTTGACGTGCTGTATGAAGAAGGGGAAACCGCGCCGAAAATGATGTCGATAGGCATGCACTGCCGCCTGTTAGGCCGTCCGGGGCGCTTCCGGGCGTTGCAGCGTTTTCTCGACTACGTGCAAAGCCATGACGACGTCTGGATCTGCCGCAGAGAGGATATTGCTCGCCACTGGATTGAGCATCATCCCTGGTCCCCTCTCCATCAGGGAGAGGGTTAGGGTGAGGGGGAGACCGGTGGGGAGTAACGCCTCCGTCATCCCATCAAACTGACATGTGCCGCCACGATGCGCCAGCCGCAGGGGAATTTCACCCAGGTTTGCATCTGGCGGCCCACGCGCTCGCTGTTTTCACGGGTAAATTCAGTGCTTGCCACCGCCATCTCCTCGCCGTAGGCGGTGATCACCGTATGGCGCAGCAGCCGTTCCAGCCCTTGTGACGGGCGCGCACTGCGGAAATCGCGGATCTGCGCGATGCCGTACAGATTCTCCGTTGCTCCGAAGCGCACCGTGCGCGCATCCTCCCAGAACAGTTCATCCAGCACGGCAATGTCGTTACTGATTAAGGCTTTTTCATAGCGATAAAACGCGGCGGTGACGGCTTCCAGCACCGCCGGGTGGTCAATGTCTTGCGGATTCATACGTCTTCCTGTTGATAAAGAATACCGGCCTGCTCCAGCTGCCAGGCGGCCTGCAAACACTGCGCTTCCTGCCACGGGGCGCCAATAATCTGCACCCCAATCGGGAGACCGCTGAGGGTTTTAAGCGGCACGGTCACCACCGGCAGGCCGAGAAACGAAATCGGCTGCGTCAGCATCCCCATGCTGGCTTTGGTCGGCAACTCCACGCCGTTAATGCGCATCGTCGCGTCGCCAATGCGCGTGGCGCTGCACGGTGTGGCCGGGGCCAGCAGCAGATCAAAATCGTTAAACAGCGGTAGCGTCCGGTCGCGAAACCAGGCCCGAAATCGCTGCGCCTGGGTGTACCACGCCGAGGGGGTCATCGCCCCTGCCAGCAAACGTTCGCGGGAGTTGGGTTCAAACCGTTCCGGCTCGCTGCGTAGCGTGGGCAAATAGTGATTGCCGCCTTCCGCTGCCGACAGCAAAAATGCTGCCGAGCGGGCAAGCGCCACTTCCGGCAGGTCGAGGCTGTCCGTTGCCCCGAGCACGCGCCCCACGCGAGCGACCGCCTCGTGGGCGGCTGCGTCGCTCCAGTCGTCAAACCAGCCCCCCAGCACCGCACAGCGCAGCCGGGTGGTTTGCGAAAAGGTGTCAGAAACCCGCGATACCTCGTGGGAAGACTGCCATTTGTCATCCGTGTCATGTCCCTGCATTGCATCGTAAACCCGCGCCAAATCGTCGGTAAAGCGCGCCAACGGGCCGATGTGATCGAGGCTGGCGACAAACGGATGGCTGCCCGACCGCGACAGGCGACCAAAGGTTGGTTTCAGGCCCAGTACGCCGCACAGCGAGGCGGGAACGCGAATCGATCCATTGGTATCGGTGCCGAGGGTAAAATTCACCAGCTTAGCCGCCACCGCCGCGGCAGACCCCCCGGATGAACCGCCTGCAATGCGTTGCAGATCTCGCGGATTACGCGTCGCGCCGTAGTGGCTGTTTTCGGTGGTAAACCCATAGGCGTAGGCATCCATATTCAGCGCACCCGCCAACGTTGCGCCCGCCTGCTGTAACCGTCGGATGGCAAAGGCATCGTCAGTTGCCGGAGGCTGGTCGCGGAACAGTTTCGCCCCGGCAAGCGTAGTCACCCCTGCGATATCAAACAGATTTTTCACCGCAAACGGCACCCCGGCCAGCGGCGGGAGCGCCTCGCCCCGGCTCAGACGCGTGTCGATGTCAGCGGCTTCGCGCAGCATCCGCGCTGCAGTCACCTCGGTGAAGGCGTTCACCTGCGGATTATCGCGCTCAATACGGGCTAACGTCTGCTGCGCCAGTTCGACGGCGCTGAACTGGCGGTAGCGTAAGCCCTGCTGAATGTCCCGAATACTTAATGTCATAACTGATACACTCCTGCGCCTTCCTGGCGGTGCGGTAGCGGGAAGGCCATCAAGGGTTCGGCGATCGCCGCAATCCGCTCGAGCTGAATCGCCAGTTCGGCCCGGCGCGGCGAATCAAGGGGAACCGCCAACAGCTGTTCCATCAGGTGAATGTATTGCGGCCAGTTAAATTCAGTGTCGTTCATCATCGCTCCTTAGAATCCGGCTGCGCTGCCGTTACTGCGCGGATCGAATGCCCCTTCCAGCATGCCGTTGGGGTGACGCACAATCGCCCCGGCATGGCCCAGCGCTTCACTCATTCCGGGCAACCATTCCACGTCGTGGCCCTTCTCGCGCAGTGCCGTAAACGTCGCTTCACTGAAGCCACCTTCGAGTTTGAGGGAGTCTGTTGCCTGGCCCCAGGTGCGGCCAAGCAGCCAGCGCGGGGCGCAAACTGCCTCCTGCAACGGCATGCCCTGAATCACATGGCGGGTGAATATCGCCGCCTGGGTTTGCGGCTGCCCGTCACCGCCCATGGTGCCGTACACCATGGTCCGGCCGTCTTTCAGCCGCGCCGCCGCCGGATTAAGGGTATGGAACGGCTGTTTGCCAGGGGCCAGCGCCAGGAGATGATTGGGGTCGAGCTGGAACGCCGCACCACGGTTTTGCAGCAGAATGCCGCTTTCCGGCAGCACCACGCCGCTGCCAAATTCGTGATAAATACTCTGGATGAAAGACACCGCCAGGCCGTTGCCGTCTACAACGCCCAGCCAGACGGTATCCCCCGGGCCTTTGCCTTTGCCCCACGGCGCGGCACGGTGATCGTCAATGCTGGCGGCTAACGCCTGCAACGGTGCGCTTTCCAGCAGGCTTTGGACCGGGAGCGTGACGTGGCGCGGATCGGTGATGTATTTATCGCGCAGGCTAAACGCCCGTTTGGTGGCCTCAACGATGCGGTGAATGGTCTGCACTTCATCGGCGTTGGCCATCTCCAGATGGTCGGTGATGCCAAGGATCGCCAGCGACACCAGCCCCTGCGTGGGCGGCGTCATATTGAAAATCTCGCCCTGCTGGTGGCTAAGTTTAAGCGGCACGCGACGCCGCGCGCGATGGCTGGCGAGATCCTGCCCGGTCAGCGGGCAGCCGGTCGCCTGAAACTCTTCTGCCATCAGCTGCGCCAGCGGGCCACGATAAAAGCTGTCGAGACCGTCATTGGCTAGCCGGGTCAGGGTGCGGGCCAGACGCGGCTGACAAAAACGGCTGCCAGCGGTGGGCACTTCGCCGCGTTGTAAAAAGGTTCCGGCAAAGCCCGGCACACCGGAAAGTTCATGGTATTTGCCCTGCGTAGCGCTGGCCTGCGAGCGGGTGACCGGCATTCCGTCGGCGGCGTAGCGAATGGCATCGGCTAGCAGGCGGGAGAGCGGCAGCTGCCCGCCGCCGAGGCTGGCGGAGATCTTCAGCGCTTCATCCCAGCCGCTGATGGTGCCCGGCACGGTCAGCGCTGCTTTCGCACCACGATGCGGAATGGCAGCGTGTCCGGCGTAATATTCCAGCGTCGCTAATGCGCCAGCGGCCCCGCTGGCGTCAATGGCAATCGGCTCGCCGCCTGGGGGCACAATCAGCCAGAAACCGTCCCCGCCGATGCCGTTCATGTGCGGATAGACCACGGCAATGGTGGCCGCCGCCGCGACCATCGCTTCGATGGCATCTCCGCCGTGGCGCAGGACCGAAAGTGCCGATTCGCTGGCGAGATGATGAGGGGTAACCGCCATGGCCCCCGGGGCCAGATTACTTTGCATGATTTTTGCTCCGTGGATGGTCTTCGGTGTTATCAGGCAAAAAACGTTCCAGATTGACGCCCGGCGTTGGCCTGTGTCAGCTTAAGTGAAACAAAAGTTGCAGGAGAGGGTATGCAGCAGCTCGATGAGCGCCTGAGGGCGTGCTTTAACGAATTGTCACCGCAGGAACAGCGCGTCGCGTCGTTCATCATGGATCATTTTGACGATCTGGTGAGCTACAACAGCGCCGAGCTGGCGAGGCTGAGCGGGGTCTCGAAGGCCACCGTCAGCCGCCTGTTCCGCCATTTGGGTTATGAGCGCTTCAAAGACATGCGCGACGAGCTGCGAACCCTGCGCCAGAGCGGGATGCCGCTGACCGGTGAACGCGATGCGGTGCAGGGCAACACTCTGCTGGCGCGTCACTATAAACAGGAAATGGCCAATCTGACGCAGTGGGTTAACGCCCTGGATGCCAGCCTGTTTGATGAGGTGATCGCCGCGCTGGCGAGCGCCGGGCGGGTGTTTATCGTCGGCCTGCGTAACAGCGCCCCGGTGGCGTTGCACCTGCGCCAGCAGTTGATGCAAAGTCGCGGCAACGTCTGGCTGATGCCGCAGCCAGGCCAGACGCTGGCGGAAGACGTGGTGGATATCACCCCGGAAGATTTGGTTATTGTGGTGGCGTTCCGCCGTCGCCCGCGGGTCATTCGTCCGCTGCTGGAAGCGCTGCAGAGCCAGCAGGCGCAGGTATTGGTGATAAGCGAGCCGCAGGCCACCAGCATTCGCACCCGCTGCCGTTGGCATTTTGCCGCCCCGCTGGACAGCGTTTCGGCGTTCGACAGCTACAGCAGCGCCATGAGCCTGGTGAATTTGTTAGCCAATGCCTTGCTGCACAGCACGCTCAGCGAAGGTCGCCAGCGTATTCACCACATCGCCGACCTCTATCACACCCTGGACGAGCTGGAGCAGCGCTGATGCCCTGTTATGGTGCAAATGCACCCGCGCAGGGTTCCGTTTTGATTCAGCGATGAGCGAAACATCCGCGATCGTCCGATGAAAAGCGAAAACGCGGGCTGGCACATTCGTTGCAAAAACGATATTAAAGAATCATTCGTTTCAATAACCGGTTTCCAGACCAAAGGATGTGTCCATGTTCGAGGTTCAGCCTTCTTCCGCTATTAACCCTCCGCACCGTTTGTTGATGGGGCCGGGGCCGATCAACGCCGATCCGCGAGTGCTGCGGGCAATGTCCAGTCAACTGATCGGCCAGTACGATCCGGTAATGACCGGCTACATGAATGAAGTGATGACGCTGTATCGCGGGGTGTTCCGCACTGAAAATCAATGGACCATGCTGGTGGATGGCACCTCCCGGGCCGGGATTGAAGCCATTCTGCTGTCGGCCATTCGCCCCGGCGATAAGGTGCTGGTGCCGGTGTTTGGTCGTTTCGGCCACTTGCTGTGTGAAATTGCCCGACGCTGTCGGGCTGAGGTTCACACCATAGATGTCCCGTGGGGCGAGGTGTTCAGCGCCCAGCAAATCGAGGATGCTATCAAGCGCGTTAAGCCGCGCCTGCTGCTGACGGTGCAGGGTGATACCTCGACCACGATGCTGCAACCATTGCAGGCGTTGGGCGAGATTTGTCGTCGCCACGGGGTGCTGTTTTATACCGATGCCACCGCGTCACTGGGGGGCAACGTGCTGGAAACCGATGCCTGGGGGCTGGATGCGGTCTCTGCCGGATTACAGAAATGCCTCGGCGGCCCGTCCGGCAGCTCGCCGATCACCCTCAGCGCGGAAATGGAAGCGGTGATCCGCGCACGTAAATGCGTGGAGCAGGGGATCCGCACCGGGGATCATCAGGATGGCGAAGACGAGATGATCTGGTCGAACTATTTCGATCTCGGGATGGTGATGGACTACTGGGGGCCGGAGCGTCTGAACCATCACACGGAAGCCACCAGCATGCTGTTTGCCGCCCGCGAATGTGCGCGCATCATGCTTGAAGAAGGTATGGATAACCTGATCGCTCGCCACGAGCTGCACGGTCGCGCGATGCTGAACGGCATTCAGAGCATGGGCCTGGAAGTCTTCGGCGATATCCGCCACAAAATGAATAACGTGCTCGGGGTGGTTATCCCGGCGGGCGTGCATGGCGAGGAAGTGCGTCAGCGCCTGCTCAATGATTTCCACATTGAAATCGGCACCTCGTTTGGCCCCCTGGCGGGCAAAATCTGGCGCATCGGCACCATGGGGTACAACGCCCGGAAAGATTGTGTTCTGCAAACCCTGACCGCGCTGGAAGCGGTACTGAATCGTCTGGGCTTTGCCACCATCCAGGGCGCGGCAATGCAGGCCGCCTGGGACACTTACGAGGGGTGATTCATGCCACAGAACATCATGCCAATGCGTGCCGAAGAGGCGCGTCTGGCGGCAGAACGCGTCATGGCGCGCAGCAACCAGCTGGCAGAAATCAGTGAAACCCCCGGGGAGCTGACCCGGGTTTACCTCTCGCCCGAGCATTTGCAGGCCAACGCGTTGGTGGCGCAATGGATGAACGACGCGGGCATGACCGCCTGGCAGGACGCGGTAGGCAATGTCTGCGGGCGCTACGACGCGCAGCGGGAAGGCGCTCCCGCGCTGTTGCTCGGTTCGCATCTGGATACCGTCCGCAACGCCGGGCGCTATGACGGAATGCTCGGCGTTCTGACGGCGATTGAGATAGTGGCCTGGCTGAACCGCCACGATCGGCGTCTGGCGCAGGCCATCGAAATTGTCGGGTTTGGCGATGAAGAAGGCACGCGCTTTGGCATCACGCTGCTCGGCAGTCGGGGGTTGACCGGTAGCTGGCCGCCAGAGTGGCTGGACTGCTGTGATGCGCAGGGCATCAGCGTCGCGCAGGCGATGGTCAATGCGGGATTAGATCCGGCACGCATCGCCCACGCCGCCCGTTTACCGGAAGAATTTAGCGCCAGTCTGGAGCTGCACATCGAGCAGGGCCCGGTGCTGGAAGGCGAAGATTTAGCGCTTGGGGTGGTGACCGCCATCAACGGCGCCCGCCGACTGAACTGCCGTTTTGACGGTCAGGCCGGACACGCCGGAACGGTGCCGATGGCTCATCGTCGGGATGCACTCGCCGGAGCCGCCGAATGGATGTTGGCGATTGAACAGCTCACCCAGGCCAGTGACCCCACGCTGGTGGCTACGGTCGGCACGCTGAACTGCCAGCCCGGTGCGGTGAACGTCATTCCCGGCAGCGTCACGCTCAGCCTCGATATTCGCAGCCCGTCTGACGACACGCGCGAAGCGCTGCTGGTGAACCTGCTGGAAAAAGCCCGGCAGATTGCCCAGCGCCGCGGCCTGACGTTCTCCCATGAAATTTTCTATACTACTCCTGCCACACCGTGCGACCCGGTGCTCCAGGCCACCCTGGCTCGCGCCTGCGACACTGTGCAGGGCAGGGCGCTCAGTTTGCCGAGTGGCGCCGGGCACGATTCAATGGCGTTAGCAGAACGCTGGCCGGTGGCCATGCTGTTTGTGCGCTGTGCGGGCGGGATCAGCCATCATCCGGCAGAGTCGGTTGAACAAGCTGATGTGGCGCTGGCCTTGCAGGCCTACAGCCTGGCGGTACAGGAGACAGCTCAGCCGGATGCGCTCCGGGCTTTCAACAGTGCCAGCGTGGCACAGGCCACGGGGATGATCGCCGCCTGCGTGGCGTTGCCGGAATGGCAGCAATCGCTGGTGGCGGGCCGGCCCTATACCAGCCTCGGCGCTGTTTTGGAAAAGGCCGCTGCGCTCAGTGAACGCTGGCAATTGCCTGAGCTGGAATCTGCCCTACAGGCGCATCCGCGCATCGGCGATAAGCCCAAGGACCTGTCAGCCGAATCGTCGTTCTCGCGTCAGGAACAAGCCTCGGTCAACAGCCACGACGCCGCGCTGGCTCAGGCGTTGGCGCAGGGGAATGCAGACTACGAGGCACGATTTGGACGCGTCTTTCTGATCCGCGCCAAAGGGCGCAGTGGGGAAGAGATCCTCGCCAATCTCAACCAGCGGCTGAAAAACAGCGACGCCGACGAAATTCAGGAGGCGCTGCGTCAACTGCGTCAAATCACCCAGCTTCGTCTGGAAGGAGTATTCGCCCGATGAGCCATATTTCGACCCATATTCTTGATACTTCACTCGGCAAACCGGCGGCAGGGGTCGTGATCCGCCTCGAAAAGCACACCGCGACCGGCTGGCAGTGGGTGAAAGAAGCACAGACCAACGCCGACGGACGCATCGGCGCGATGGCCGAAGGAGAACTCGCGCCAGGCCGTTATCGGCTGACAGCGGAAATCGGCGAATGGTTTGCCCGGACCGGGCGCGAAACGCTCTACCCGAGTGCGCAAATTGACGTGACGCTACCCCGCAGCGGCGAACACTACCACTTACCGTTTTTGATTGCCCCGTGGGGCTGGTCGACGTATCGGGGATCGTGACATACGCCATTGCCTTGGCCTGTATCAGGAAATGGCGTGTCTAAGAAGTTCGGGATCGTATTCAACACCATTGCAAAAATGATATTTCGTCAAAATACTACGGCAGATTTGAGTGTTTTTATAAAGATGGAGGTGTATTGATATGAGAAGAAAAATTAAAATAACTTATAATGCAGTGCGAGTTAAAATAATAACTAAATATTCACATAACTAATAAATTAAAACCTTCTATCATTTGGCATTATAGAAATAGAAGGTTTTTTTGCATTTGACTTCCCATTAACGAAATTATGATGACGGTCACACTTGTATATCACCATGTGATATACAAGTACTTTGATACAGTGAGGTTATATAGGGATATAACATGTACCACAGTAATTTAATCATCAGCAGGATTGAGTCTGACAGAGCGTTGGCGCTTAAACTGGAACGTGCATTATCTGGAGTAAAGGACTTGGTTTCTGAACAGCTTAACACTATTGGCGACGGGGCAAGACGGTTAAGTTATTATGCCTCCTGCCTGACTGACAATTATGATGATGTGTGCACGAAGATGAAAGAGGAGGATTTCAGGTTTCTGTTAGGTATTAGTCAAATTTATAAAAACAGACAAATTATATCAGAAATGATACGGATTTACGTCGAGGACTTATTGCAAAGAAGAAATCCAGATAGCATAACATCGATACAACGTAACTTGATGTATTTGAATGTTAATGTCTCAAGTGGGCAGCTAACAAAAAGGGGGCTTGTTTATTCAGTGACAAAATCGATATGTTTTAGTTTAAATATAAACACTTCAATTGATTTTGCATTGAGTAAGCTAATAACAAAGTATGGTGTGATAGGACTTAGTGGATTTGGTATGTATGGCATATTTCAACATGCTGCTGAGTGTGCGGATATATTAAGATTGCGCTCACCACATTATTATGATTTATTATATGTGGAAAAAATTGAAATGATGTACTTTTTGATTGAGCCTGTCATAGATAAAAGTCAATATATAAACAAATCATACGCAAGTGATTCTGAGATCGCAAATGCTATAGCAAGAATGGTGAGGTCATGAAATTATTCCTCAAAAGATTTATTAGGTTTGAATGTGTTGATTTCCTCTTGAGTTATATTCCAGTATTCTTAATAATAATTATATCTTTGTTTGTAATAGCATATATTCCTGATTCTAAAGTTGCGATGCCAATTATTGGGGTTGTTGTTATTGTTGTTTATGCAATAACAATGATAATTGCAAAATACATAAAATATTAAGGAAAGAAAATGTCAATTCCAGCATATATGTGGCTTACCGATGAAAAAAATGCGCCAATTGCAGGGCCATGCTTAATGCCAACGCGTCTGGGGTCATTTGAAATAAAATCATTCACACATGGTATATGGATACCAGCAGATGGTAATACTGGAAAATTGACGGGTACGCGGCTCCACCAACCGATCACGTTCGAGAAAGAATTCGATAGGGCAACACCGATGCTCTACCGTGCGTTATGTGAAGGAAGAATACTAAAGAGCGCCACAATAAGGTTATATCATATTGTTGATGCGGGCATGGAAGTTGAATATTTTAATATAATGATGGAGAACGTTAAAATCGTATCCATAAATCCTCTATTAGCACCTACTGGGAATGTCAGTACGCATACAGAGGAAATTCAGATGCGTTACGAAACTATAACATGGCTAAATGTTGATGGGCATATAATTTATAAAGATTGTTGGAGCGAAAGAACTACCGCATAACTCTATGAATATGTTGAAAAGGGATTTTGTTTGGAATCCATTTATATTTTATTTCTATGCTCCATAATTCTGATCAACAATTCATCCGTAGGTGGCCTGTTCCCAGGAATCAACATAGCCCTATGATTAACCAGACTGTCACTCGTCAACCAGCACTAAAATTTAAGCGCTTCGAGGAAAGAAGCGCTAATAGAGGGAAAATCAGAAGGGACGTATCAACTGAGGGTAAACGCGTCGGCGTCCTGCCAGGCGGGAAATTTCTCGCGATAGTCGGTTAACGCCGTCAGCGACAGTTCGGCATGGATCAGCGTGGCCTGATGTGGTTCGGCGGTGGCGATAATTTCACCCTGCTGGTCAATCACCCGGCTATCGCCGCGATAGTGATGTCCGTTACCGTCGGTGCCGACGCGGTTGCAGCCAAGGACATAAGCCTGGTTCTCAATGGCGCGCGCGGTGAGCAGCGCCTGCCAATGCAAGGAACGCGGAGCTGGCCAGTTGGCGACGTACAGCACCAGATCGTAATCATTACGGTTGCGCGACCACACCGGGAAACGCAGGTCGTAACACACCAGCGGCAGAATGCGCCACCCGCGCCATTCAAACACCACGCGTTCATTGCCCGCTTCATAATGGTGATGCTCATCGGCCATACGGAACAGATGGCGTTTGTCATAGCGATGCACGCTGCCTTCCGGTTCCACCAGCAGGAAGCGATTCACTGGACCACGCTCGGTTTGCAGCGCGGCGCTGCCCGCCACCAGAGCGTTAGTTTGCTGTGCTTTTTCATGCATCCAGGCAATGACGTCTTCTTCCGGCAGCGACTGGACCGCCGCTTCCATCGCAAAACCCGTGGTGAACATCTCTGGCAGCACAATCACATCGCGTCCGTGGATTTGTTCCAGCTGTCTGTCGAAATGACGCAGGTTGGCGGGGCCATCCATCCACACCAGAGGTTGTTGTAACAGTGTTACTTTCAGATTGGGCACAGTCATAAACTCCCGATTGCAGGCTAACGAGTCACTGCTCTACCTTATCAGGATTCCAATAAAAAAAGCGGAGAAGATTCTCCGCTTTTAAGGCTGGTAAGCAACGCGTCGCCGGACGATGAGGTTAGGGAATAACCTTATGCGGCTTCAACCTTGCGCACTTTCTCTGGCAGCTTTACCGGCTTAGTTGCCAGCGCGTCGGCGTCAAAGTCGTCAACGTTAATGCTGCGCAGACGGCTGGTTTCCGCTTTGATCAGCACATCCGCATCTGCCTGGTCGATAAGTCCTTTGGCCAGCGCGTTACGCGCCAGTTCATCGAGACGGGTGAACGGCAGGTTTTTACCCAATTCTTTGCAAATACGCTGATGAATCGGATCGGCTGCCATCACGTCAATCAGCGCTTCTTCCAGCAGACCCACCGGGTTGTGCGCGCTCGGCGTCAGATATTGACCGCGACCGATACGGGAACGGGTGGCGCTTGGAACCTGCAGGATTTTCGCTACGGCGTGATCCAGTTTGTCCGATGGGGCGGTGTAGTGACGCCCGGTCGGGAAGATAACGACGCGCATCATGCCCGCTACAAACCCGTTCGGGAAGTTACGCAGCAGGTCGTCCATCGCCTGTTCAGCCTGATGCAGCGCATCCTGAACGCCCCAGTGAACCAGCGGCAGATCCGCTTCGTTACGACCTTCGTCGTCGTAGCGTTTCAGCACCGCAGAGGCCAGATACAGCTGGCTCAGCACATCACCCAGACGGGCAGAGATGCGTTCGCGACGCTTCAGGCTGCCGCCCAGCACCGCCATCGAGACGTCAGACAGTAACGCCAGGTTGGCACTCAGGCGGTTCAGGTGCTGATAGTAACGACGGGTAGCGTCGTGGGTCGGCGTGCTGCTGGTCAAGCCGCGCGTCAGGCCCAGCCAGAAACTGCGCACTTTATTGCTGCCGACGTGGCCGATATGTTTAAACAGCAGCTGGTCGAACGCGTTCAAATCTTTATTCTGCGCCGCAGCCATCTCTTCCAGCACGTACGGATGGCAGCGGATCGCCCCCTGACCGAAGATCATCATGCTGCGGGTCAGAATGTTTGCGCCTTCGACGGTGATCGCAATCGGTGCGCCCTGATAGGCACGGGCCAGGAAGTTACCTTCACCGAGCATGATGCCTTTCCCGCCGGTAATATCCATCGCATCAATAATTGACTGCTGACCGCGATGGGTACAGTGGTACTTCACGATTGCCGACAGCACCGCCGGTTTTTCGCCGAGCATAATGCCGTAGGTAATCAACGACGCCGCAGCATCCATCACGTAGGCGTTGCCTGCGATACGTGCCAGCGGCTCTTCAATCCCTTCCATTTTACCGATTGAGATTTTGAACTGACGGCGGATGTGCGCATATGCTCCCGTTGCCATCGCTACCGATTTTACGCCGCCGGTAGAGTTAGACGGCAGGGTAATACCGCGGCCCACGGAGAGACATTCCACCAGCATACGCCAGCCCTGACCGGCCATTTTTGGCCCGCCGATGATAAAATCGATCGGCACAAAGATGTCCTGACCACGGGTCGGACCGTTCTGGAACGGCACGTTCAGCGGGAAGTGACGACGACCAATTTCCACGCCCGGCGTACCGGTTGGGATCAGCGCACAGGTAATACCTAAATCTTCTTCGCCGCCCAGCAGTTTGTCCGGGTCAGAAAGTTTAAATGCCAGACCGAGCACGGTCGCAATCGGTGCGAGGGTGATATAGCGTTTGTTCCAGGTCAGGCGCATACCGAGAACCTGCTCACCTTGCCACTCGCCCATACACACCACGCCGGTATCCGGGATCGCACCCGCATCGGAACCCGCTTCCGGGCTGGTCAGCGCGAAGCATGGAATTTCCTGGCCGCGTGCCAGACGCGGCAGGTAATGATTTTTCTGCTCGTCGGTGCCGTAATGTTGCAGCAGTTCGCCCGGGCCAAGGGAGTTCGGTACGCCAACGGTGATCGCCAGGATCCCCGACACGCCGGACAGCTTTTGCAGCACGCGAGACTGCGCATAGGCAGAGAATTCAAGGCCGCCGTACTCTTTCTTAATGATCATCGCGAAGAAGCGATGCTCTTTCAGATACGCCCACAGTTCCGGTGGCAGATCCGCCAGTTCATGGGTTATCTCGAAGTCGTTCGCCATACGGCACGCTTCTTCCACCGGGCCATCAATAAACGCTTGTTCTTCCGGCGTCAGGCGCGGCTGCGGATAGTTGTGCAGCTTTTTCCAGTCGGGATTACCCTGGAACAGATCGCCTTCCCACCAGGTGGTGCCCGCGTCGATCGCTTCTTTTTCAGTACGCGACATCGGCGGCATCACTTTGCTGAACGTCCGGAACACCGGCGCAGAAATCATCGCCTTACGCATCGGCGTCAGGTTTAACGGCAGCAGAATCAGCGCCAGCGGAACCAGCAGCCAGATATTCCACAGGCCCGCGGCCGCCAGCGCACCGGTCCACACCAGCAGGATAAGGCTGCTGAGCAGCAGGTTAACCCGGTGATAAAAGAGCACCCCGAGTAACACGATGGTTGCAACAATACTCAAAATCATCATAAAGAAATGCTCCCTTGCTTGTAGGAGGTCTGACCACTTGTGATGATATGGTTGTAGTAGATGTGATTTCTTTTATCAATGTGTTTACAAAATAATTACAACCTGGCTCACACTGTTGTCGCTTTTGGGGGCACGGAAGATCAAAAGCCGCGGGGATAACTGAGGTGAATGCTTCTCGCTTTATCCGCTATCCGTTACACTGCTGGGGTTAAACATCTAAGCGGAAGGACACTCCTCATGTACCAGGATCTGATTCGTAACGAACTGAACGAAGCAGCTGAAACGCTGACCAATTTTCTCGCTGATGAAGCGAATATTCACGCTATCCAGCGTGCGGCAGTGCTGCTGGCTGACAGCTTCAAAGCGGGCGGGAAAGTGCTTTCCTGCGGCAACGGTGGCTCTCACTGTGACGCGATGCACTTCGCCGAAGAGCTGACCGGTCGCTACCGTGAAAACCGTCCGGGCTACCCGGCGATTGCCATTTCCGACGTCAGCCATCTCTCCTGCGTCAGCAACGATTTTGGCTATGAATATGTGTTCTCTCGTTACGTTGAGTCCGTTGGCCGTGCAGGCGATGTACTGTTGGGCATCTCCACTTCCGGTAACTCAGGCAACGTGATTAAAGCGATTGAAGCGGCGCGTGCCCAGGGCATGAAAGTGATCACCCTGACCGGCAAAGACGGCGGCAAAATGGACGGTTCTGCCGACGTGGAAATTCGCGTGCCGCACTTTGGCTATGCCGATCGCATCCAGGAAATTCACATCAAAGTGATCCACATCCTGATCATGCTGATTGAAAAAGAGATGGTAAAAGCATAAGTGTTAGCGGGGGCTTGCCCCCGTTTTATGTGTACGCTCGTCATACTTTAAGCTGCAGGTGAGCTGGTTTGCCGCCTTCCTGCAGCTCGAATTATTTAGAGCGAGAGAGGTGAACTATGTGCGAACTGCTCGGGATGAGCGCCAATGTGCCAACCGATATCTGCTTCAGTTTTACCGGGCTGGTACAGCGCGGGGGCGGCACCGGGCCGCATAAAGATGGCTGGGGAATTACCTTCTACGAGGGTAAAGGCTGTCGCACATTTAAGGATCCGCAACCGAGCTTCCAGTCACCTATCGCCAAACTGGTGCAGGATTATCCGATCAAATCCTGTTCGGTCATTGCCCATATTCGTCAGGCGAATCGTGGCGAAGTGGCGCTCGAAAATACCCATCCGTTTACCCGCGAACTGTGGGGCCGTAACTGGACCTACGCCCATAATGGGCAGCTGACCGGCTATAAGTCGCTGGAAACCGGCCAGTTCCGTCCCGTTGGTGAAACCGACAGCGAAAAAGCCTTTTGCTGGCTGCTGCACAAGCTGACCAGCCGCTATCCGCGCACGCCGGGCAATATGAATGGGGTGTTTAAATACATTGCGTCGCTGGCAGATGAACTGCGGGAGAAAGGGGTGTTCAACATGCTGTTGTCGGACGGGCGGTATGTGATGGCGTTCTGCTCGACCCATCTCTATTGGATAACGCGTCGGGCGCCGTTTGGCCTGGCAAAGCTGCTGGATCAGGACATGGAAATTGATTTTCAGAGTGAAACCACACCGAACGATGTGGTCACCGTGATTGCCACTCAGCCGTTAACCGGTAATGAAACCTGGCACAAGATTATGCCAGGCGAGTGGGCGTTATTTTGTCTCGGGGAGCGCGTAGTTTGACGCCAGCTGCGAGCGGACTTCGTGACTCAGCGGCTTGCTGACGACGTAGCGTCCGCTCTGAACCGTCACCATCGGCGGTTTATGGGTCTGCTCGAAGTAGTCGTAACCCGGCTTCAGCTGCGCCCAGAAGTCTTTGTAGTAAGAGAACTTATGGCGCTGCATATTGGCGTCGGTCATGCGGAACGGATAGATGCTGACCTGCACGCTTGACTGGCCAAACACCAGCGCCCCGGTCACGAACTGGAAAATCTCATCAATGCCGGAGTCGGTCATGGCATAGCAGCCAATCGACACGCAGGCCCCGTGGATCATCAGATACTTCCCTTCATAGCCGTGCGCGCGGTCGTAGTCGTTCGGAAAACCAATATTAATGGCTTTATAAAAACGGCTATCCGGTTTCAGCTGGCTGCGGGAGACGTTGTAGAACCCTTCCGGGGATTTGAAATCGCCCTGGCGCTGTTTCGGACCGAGGCCGCCGGAGTAGTTACAAATCTTATAACTGTCGAGCAACTGGTAGGTTTCACCCATCTTCACGTAGAGATCAAGGGCGCGCTCTTCTTTGAAGATCTGGATATATACCGGCGATCCCATTAACTGCTGCTTAAATTCTTTGCTGACCGGCGTGGACGAGCTATTACTGCTAAGCAAACCGGCAAACGAAACGCACGGGATCAACAGCATCGCAAGTAACAATGCGATTTTGCGCATACTACATGTTCCTTGATAAAACGGTGAAGCCAGGCCGGGAGGCCCGAAATTAGGGTTCAAAATCAGAATTATCTTGATTTGGTGCGCTCACATTATCATCACCAAAGTTTTTCGCAAGCCCGGAAAGTGGGGTTTACAAATTACTTTAGCGTTATACCTGCTTTTTATCGCAATAGCAGTCAGAACTTTGCGCATTCGCTCGCAAATAATGACCTGCGAGCCGCGTAAATGCTGCGTTTCTGTGCGATATCCTGTAAACTTCCCGCGATTCACGACCAGGTTAAGAAAGGATGCTTTACTCTCATCGTACTGCCGTCAGCAGCGCACTCTGGCATCGGTTTTCCTTTCTTGTTTTTCTCTACGCTGGGTTTAGTTGTAACGTTTACGGATACCTGCTAACGACATGATTAAAATCACAAAAGGGCTAAATTTGCCCATCGCTGGCGCACCGTCACAGCACATAGCCGACAGTCCCGCCGTCTCACGCGTGGCGGTTCTAGGCGAAGAATATATGGGGATGCGCCCTTCCATGGCCGTTCAGGAAGGCGACCGGGTGCTAAAAGGCCAGGTGCTTTTTGAAGACAAAAAGAATCCCGGGGTGCGTTTCACCGCTCCGGCGAGCGGGCTCATTAGCGCCATTCATCGAGGCGAGCGCCGTATCCTGCAAGCGGTGGTGATTGATATTGATGGCGACGATGCCGTCACATTCCCCCGTGTGGACCCGACGGAACTGGCCACCCTCCCTCGCGAAGCGGTTCAACAGCAGCTGCTGGAATCCGGCCTGTGGACCAGTCTGCGCACCCGGCCTTTCAGCAAAATTCCTGCGCCTGACAGCGTTCCAGTGGCCATTTTCGTGACCGCTATCGACACCAATCCGCTGGCGGTCGATCCGCAGCCTGTCATCTATCAGCACCGCGATGCGTTTAACGCCGGGCTAACGGTGCTGTCCCGTCTGACCGATGGCAAAGTACACGTCTGCCAGGCCGGCGGCGGCAAGCTGGGCGGGCATCCGCTCGGGCAAGTGACCTACAACGAATTTGGCGGCCCGCATCCGGCAGGATTACCCGGGACGCACATTCATTTCCTTGAGCCGGTCAGCCTGAATAAGCAGGTGTGGCATCTCAATTACCAGGACGTTATCGCCATTGGCAAACTGTTTGTCGACGGTGAGTTGTGGACCGAACGCGTGATTGCGCTGGCAGGGCCGCAGGTAAAAACCCCACGTCTGGTGAAAACCCTGCTTGGGGCGAGCCTCGAACAGCTGGTGCAGGGCCAACTGGCCGACGGTGAAAATCGGGTGATTTCCGGATCGGTGCTTAACGGCACGCACGCTCAGGGACCGAACGCCTTCCTCGGGCGCTATCACCTGCAGGTGAGCGTCGTAAAAGAAGGGCGCGAAAAAGAGTTGTTTGGCTGGGTGATGCCCGGCAAAGACAAATTCTCGATTACCCGCACTACGCTCGGGCATTTCCTTAAGCGCAAGCTGTTCAACTTCTCCACCGATACTAACGGCGGCGAACGGGCTATGGTGCCGATTGGCAACTACGAACGCGTGATGCCGCTGGATATTCTGCCGACGCTGCTGCTGCGTGACCTGTTAGCCGGTGACACCGACAGCGCGCAGGCGCTGGGTTGTCTGGAACTCGACGAAGAAGATTTAGCGCTCTGCACCTACGTTTGCCCAGCGAAATACGAGTATGGGCCGGTGCTGCGTGACGTCTTAACCCGCATTGAGCAGGAAGGATAAGTGATGGGCTTGAAAAATCTGCTGGAAAAAATTGAGCCGCACTTTACCCACGGCGGCAAACTGGAAAAGTACTACCCGCTGTATGAAGCCGCGGCGACTATTTTCTATACGCCAGGCCTGGTGACCAAAGGTGCCTCGCACGTTCGTGATGCCATTGACCTGAAACGCATGATGATTCTGGTGTGGCTGGCGGTGTTCCCGGCGATGTTCTGGGGCATGTACAACGTTGGTCTGCAAACCATTCCGGCGCTGCATAAGCTGTACGGACCAGAGCAATTACAACAGGTCATCGCCGGGAACTGGCATTACGCCGCCGCGCAGTGGATGGGGGTTAACTTTGGCCCAGACGCGGGCTGGCTAAGCATGATGGGGCTGGGCGCGGTATTCTTCCTGCCTATTTACCTCACCGTGTTTATCGTCGGTGGTTTCTGGGAAGTGCTGTTCGCTATTGTGCGCAAGCATGAAATCAACGAAGGCTTCTTTGTTACCTCAATTTTGTTCGCGCTGATTGTGCCGCCGACCCTACCGCTTTGGCAGGCCGCGCTCGGCATCAGTTTTGGTGTCGTCATCGGCAAGGAAATCTTTGGCGGTACCGGACGTAACTTCCTTAACCCGGCGCTGGCCGGGCGCGCCTTCCTGTTCTTCGCCTATCCGGGGCAAATCTCCGGTGATCTGGTGTGGACCGCCGCTGACGGTTTCTCCGGTGCGACCCCGCTTTCACAGTGGGCGAGTAAGGGCGGAGAAGCGTTGGTCAACATCACCACCGGGCAGCCGGTGACGTGGATGGACGCGTTCCTCGGCAACATACCGGGGTCGATTGGTGAAGTCTCAACCCTGATGATCCTGCTGGGTGGGGCGATCATTATTTTTGGTCGCGTTGCCTCCTGGCGCATCGTCGCGGGCGTGATGCTCGGCATGATCGCCACCGCTACGCTGTTCAACCTGATTGGCTCTGCCACTAACCCGATGTTTGCCATGCCATGGTACTGGCATCTGGTACTCGGCGGCTTTGCCTTCGGCATGATGTTCATGGCGACCGACCCGGTGTCGGCATCGTTTACTGATAAAGGGAAGTGGTGCTATGGCGCACTGATTGGCGCGATGTGCGTGCTGATCCGCGTCGTGAACCCGGCCTATCCGGAAGGAATGATGTTGGCGATTCTGTTTGCCAACCTCTTTGCGCCACTGTTCGATTACCTGGTGGTGCAGGCCAATATCAAGCGGAGGAAGTCGCGTGGCTGAAGTGAAAAGTAACGATAGCATCGGCAAAACGCTGCTGGTGGTGCTGGTGCTTTGCCTGGTCTGCTCGGTTATCGTAGCCGGGGCAGCGGTGGGGCTGAAACCTCGCCAGCAGGAACAGCGCGCGCTGGATAAACAGCGCAATATTCTGGCCGTCACCGGGCTAATGCAGCCGGATATGAAGCCCAATGACGTGGCCTCACTCTTTGCCGAACGCATTACGCCGCGTCTGCTGGATTTGAAAAGCGGCACGCTGCTGGATAAAGACCCGGCTTCCTTTAACCAGGGACTGGCGTTAAAAGATCCGGCACAGAGCACTCAACTGGATGCCAGTGAGGATCCTGCAGGCATCAAACGTCGCAGCAACGTGGTCGAAATCTATCTGGTGAAAGACCCGCAGCAGAAAGTGCAGCAGGTGGTATTGCCGATTTACGGCAACGGCCTGTGGTCGATGATGTATGCGTTTGTGGCCCTCGACACCGACGGGCGCACGGTGAAAGGCATCACTTACTACGACCAGGGCGAAACCCCGGGGCTGGGCGGTGAAGTCGAAAACCCGAACTGGCGTCAGCAGTTCATCGGCAAGAAAGTCCTTGATGATAACGGCATGCCTTCGCTGAAAGTGGTGAAGGGCGGCGCACGTCAGGGCGATGAATACGCGGTGGATGGGCTTTCCGGTGCGACGCTTACGTCGAACGGCGTACAGCACAGTTTTGATTTCTGGATGGGGGAGCAGGGCTTTGGTCCGTTCCTGAAACAGATGCGTGAAGGAGGCCTGAACAATGGCTGAGCTCGGTGATATGAAAGAAGTAAAACGGGTGCTGACGGGGCCGCTGGTCGCCAACAACCCGATTGCGCTGCAGGTGCTGGGCGTCTGCTCGGCGCTGGCGGTTACCACCAAGCTGGAAACGGCCTTCGTGATGACCATCGCGGTGACGCTGGTGACGGCGTTCTCCAGCATGTTCATCTCAATGATCCGCCACCACATTCCGAACAGCGTGCGCATCATTGTGCAGATGGCGATCATCGCCTCGCTGGTTATCGTGGTCGATCAGCTGCTGCGGGCCTATGCCTATGAAGTCTCCAAACAGCTGTCGGTGTTCGTTGGGCTTATCATCACCAACTGTATCGTGATGGGCCGTGCAGAGGCCTACGCCATGAAATCCCCGCCGCTGGCGAGCTTTATGGATGGCATCGGTAATGGCCTGGGCTATGGCGCGATCCTGATGATTGTCGGGTTCCTGCGTGAACTGATTGGCAGCGGCAAACTGTTCGGCATCACCGTCCTGCAAACCGTGCAGAACGGCGGCTGGTATCAGCCGAATGGCCTGTTCCTGCTCGCGCCGAGCGCCTTTTTCATCATCGGTCTGATTATCTGGGCGCTGCGTAGCTGGAAGCCGGAACAGCAGGAGAAGGAGTAACCGATTATGGCTCACTACATTAGTCTTTTTGTCCGCGCAGTGTTTGTTGAAAACATGGCGTTGGCCTTCTTCCTCGGCATGTGTACGTTCCTTGCGGTGTCGAAGAAAGTCTCTACGGCGTTCGGCCTGGGGGTGGCGGTCACGGTGGTTCTCGGTATTTCTGTGCCGGTCAACAACCTGATTTACAACCTGGTGCTGCGCGACGGTGCGCTGGTTGAAGGGGTGGATCTCAGTTTCCTCAACTTCATCACCTTTATCGGGGTGATCGCGGCTCTGGTGCAAATTCTCGAGATGATCCTCGATAAGTATTTCCCGTCGCTGTACACCGCGCTGGGGATCTTCCTCCCATTGATCGCCGTGAACTGTGCAATCTTTGGTGGCGTCTCGTTTATGGTTCAGCGCGACTACAACTTCCCTGAATCTGTGGTCTACGGCTTTGGATCCGGCATCGGCTGGATGCTGGCGATCGTCGCGATGGCGGGGATTCGCGAGAAGATGAAATACGCCAATGTGCCCGCAGGACTGCGTGGCTTAGGGATCACCTTTATCACCACCGGACTGATGGCATTAGGGTTTATGTCGTTCTCCGGCGTGCAGCTATAAGGGCGTAGGTTATGGAAATTATTCTTGGCGTGGTGATGTTCACGCTGATTGTTCTCGCGCTGTCACTGCTGATTCTGGCGGCGCGCGCGAAGCTGGTGAATTCCGGCGACGTAGTGATAGAAATCAACAACGAAGCCGACAAGCAAATCCGTACCCCGGCGGGGGACAAACTGCTGAATACGCTGTCGAGCAACGGCATTTTCGTGTCGTCTGCCTGCGGCGGGGGCGGTTCCTGCGGCCAGTGCCGGGTGACGGTGAAAGAGGGCGGCGGCGATATTCTGCCGACCGAACTGTCGCACATCAGCAAGCGTGAAGCGAAAGAGGGCTGCCGTCTGGCGTGTCAGGTTGCCGTGCGTCAGGACATGAAAATTGAGCTGCCGGAAGAAATCTTTGGCGTGAAGAAATGGGAATGTGAAGTTATCTCCAATGATAACAAAGCCACCTTCATCAAAGAGCTCAAACTGGCAATCCCGGAAGGTGAAAGTGTACCGTTCCGCGCGGGCGGCTATATTCAGATTGAGTGCCCGTCGCACAAAGTGGCCTACGCCGATTTTGACGTGCCGGACGAATACCGCGGGGACTGGGATAAATTCAATCTGTTCCGCTATGTTTCCGAAGTCAAAGAGCCAACGCTGCGCGCCTATTCGATGGCGAACTACCCGGATGAGAAAGGCATTATTATGCTTAACGTCCGTATCGCCACACCGCCGCCGTCAGCGCCGGATATGCCGCCGGGTATTATGTCCTCCTACATCTGGTCGCTGAAAGCGGGCGATAAGGTGACGATTTCCGGGCCGTTTGGTGAGTTCTTTGCCAAAGATACCGACGCCGAAATGGTATTTATCGGCGGTGGCGCAGGGATGGCCCCGATGCGTTCGCACATTTTCGATCAGCTCAAGCGCTTGGGCAGCAGGCGTAAAATCAGCTTCTGGTATGGGGCGCGTTCGCTGCGTGAAATGTTCTACGACGAGGAGTTTGAACAGCTGGCGCGTGAAAACCCGAACTTCACTTTCCACGTGGCGCTGTCCGATCCGCAGCCGGAAGATAACTGGACCGGGCATACCGGGTTCATTCACAACGTCCTGTATGAGAACTACCTCAAACATCACGCTGCGCCGGAAGACTGTGAGTTCTATATGTGTGGGCCACCGGTGATGAACGCGGCGGTTATCCGTATGCTGAAAGATCTTGGCGTTGAGGATGAAAACATCATGCTCGATGATTTTGGAGGCTGATGATGTTAACGGTATTTCTGGCGACCTTTGTGGTGTTTGTGCTGGTCATCTTCGGTATGTCACTCGGCTATCTGGTGAAGCGTAAAAGTATCCAGGGCAGCTGCGGCGGCATCTCGTCGCTGGGGATGGAAAAAGTGTGTGACTGTCCGGAACCCTGCGATGCGCGGAAAAAACGGATGGCCCGCGAAGCGCAGCGCCAGCAAAACCGTATCCTCTAGTCCGCGATGTAGGCCCGGCAAAAGCAGTGCCGTCGGGCAAAAAAGGCCGGGTGGCGCTCTGCTTACCTGGCCTACAAAACCCCACGCTTCTCATTCCTGATAAATATACTGTATACTTACACAGTAATCTGTGAGGGCTGAGTATGCGCAAAATTATCCACGTTGATATGGACTGCTTTTTTGCCGCCGTTGAAATGCGGGATAATCCAGCCCTGCGCGATATTCCGATTGCCATCGGTGGCAGCCGTGAACGGCGCGGCGTTATCAGCACCGCCAATTATCCGGCGCGTAAATTTGGTGTGCGCAGCGCAATGCCCACCGGCATGGCTCTCAAACTTTGCCCGCATCTGACGCTGCTGCCGGGCCGCTTTGATGCCTATAAAGAGGCATCCATTCATATCCGGGAGATCTTCTCCCGCTACACCTCGCTGATTGAACCGCTGTCGCTCGACGAAGCCTATCTCGATGTGACCGACAGCCTGCACTGTCAGGGGTCTGCCACGCTGATGGCACAGGAAATTCGCCAGACCATCGAACGTGAATTGAATCTCACCGCCTCGGCGGGCGTCGCCCCAGTGAAGTTTCTCGCCAAAATCGCCTCCGATCTCAACAAGCCCAACGGCCAGTACGTGATAACGCCTGACGAAGTGCCTGCGTTCCTGAAAACGCTGACGCTGTCGAAAATTCCGGGAGTGGGGAAAGTCTCTGCCGCCAAACTCGAAGGCATGGGACTGCGCACCTGTGAAGATGTGCAGAACAGTGATTTGGCAATGCTGCTCAAACGCTTTGGTAAATTTGGTCGGGTGCTGTGGGAGCGCAGTAACGGCATCGACGAGCGCGATGTCAACAACGAGCGACTGCGCAAATCGGTTGGCGTTGAGCGCACGCTGGCGGAAGACATTCATGAATGGGCTGACTGCGAAGCGATCATCACCCGACAGCTTTATCCCGAACTGGAGCGTCGGCTGGCGAAGGTTAAACCGGATCTGTTAATTGCCCGTCAGGGCGTAAAACTCAAGTTCAACGATTTTCAGCAGACCACGCAGGAGCACGTCTGGCCGAAGCTCAATCAGGAAGATTTGATTGCCACGGCCTATAAAGCCTGGCATGAACGACGCGGTGGACGCGGAGTACGGCTGGTGGGATTACACGTCACGCTGCTCGATCCGCAGCTTGAAAGACAGTTGGTGTTGGGATTGTAGCGTGGTTGAATGCCCGGCGGCGCTAAGCTGGCATCGGCCTACAGGTTTTGTAGGCCCGATAAGCGCCAGCGCCATCGGGCAATATCAAAGACTTACTTCGCTGGAATAGATTTCAGCAGTTCGGTCAGCAGGGTCCAGTACTGGCCCACGCTTTCGATATGAACCTGCTCATCCGGGGAGTGTGGTCCGGTGATGGTTGGTCCGATGGAAACCATGTCCATGTCCGGGTACGGTTTTTTGAACAGACCGCATTCCAGACCGGCGTGGATAATCTGAATGTTCGGGGTTTTGTTGAACAGACGCAGATAGGTTTCACGTACCAGGTGCATAACCGGGGAGTTCGCATCTGGCTGCCAGCCCGGGTAACCGCCTTTCGGTGCCGTTTGCGCCCCCGCCATTTTACCCAGCGACTCCAGCATGCTGACCACGTAGTCTTTACCGCTGTCGATCAGGGAACGGATCAGGCAGATGATTTCCACGTTGTCGTCATGCATGGTGACTACGCCGACGTTCAGAGAGGTTTCAACCACACCTTTCGCCACGTCGGAATTGCGGATCACGCCGTTCGGGGTGGCATTCAGCAACTGAATGAAGGTATCGCGAGATTTTTCGCTCAGGGCATTTTTATCCGCGCTCACGGCTTCCAGAACCACGGTCAGATTCTTCTCTTTCGCCGCCAGTTCGTTTTTCAGGATTGAGAGGTACTCATCAGCCAGCGCTTTCAGGGTTTCCACTTTTGCTGCCGGAACGGCAATGGTGGTGAAGGCTTCACGTGGGATGGCGTTACGCAGGGTGCCGCCGTTGAAATCCACCAGACGGAGGTCTAATTCTGCTGCGTGACCGGCCAGGAAGCGCGCCAGCAGTTTGTTGGCATTGCCCAGACCTAAATGAATGTCGCCGCCGGAGTGACCGCCTTTCAGGCCTTTCAGCGTCAGCTTAAAGCTCTGGAAGCCCGCAGGAATCGCTTCACGGGTCAGCGGCAGGGTGGTGATGAAATCGATCCCGCCCGCGCAGCCCATGTAGATCTCACCTTCTTCTTCAGAATCGGTGTTGATCAGAATGTCAGCCTGCAGCCAGTTTGCCTGTAAACCAAATGCCCCGTCCATGCCCGCTTCTTCAGTCATGGTCAGCAGCACTTCCAGAGGACCGTGTTCCACGGTGTCATCAGCCAGCACCGCCAGCGCAGAGGCCATACCGATGCCGTTATCTGCACCCAGCGTGGTGCCGCGGGCTTTCACCCACTCGCCGTCGATGTACGGCTGAATCGGATCTTTAGTGAAGTCGTGTACGGTGTCGTTATTTTTCTGCGGCACCATATCGAGGTGCGCCTGCATGACCACCGCTTTACGGTTTTCCATGCCCTTAGTGGCGTCTTTACGGATCAGGATGTTACCGACCTGGTCGCGCTCTGCGTGCAGACCTTTTTCCTTCGCCCAGCCCATGATGTGTTCGGCAAGCTGTTCTTCGTGATAGGACGGGTGCGGAATGGAACAGATTTTGGCAAAAATATCCCACAGCGGCTGCGGGGATAATTGAGACAGTTCAGACACGGTAAGTCTCCTTACGGCTCCTGCAAAAGTGACTTGCAGGTAATGGGTTAGCAATGACAACCAGGCCGCTGGCCTGACTTGCGAGATGCCGTTGAGAATACCACTTTCTGCTGTCTCTGCTAGTACAGGCTGTGCAAAAACTCCCTGCAAGGCCGTTAAGCACTGGTTTTTAGTGCGCCAGATCTCTATAATCTCGCGCAACCTGGAATCACCCCGAACATTTTTTAAGCCGTATTAACAGGCTGGGATACAATCACATGAGCGAAAAATACGTCGTCACCTGGGACATGTTGCAGATCCATGCACGCAAACTGGCCGCGCGCCTGATGCCCTCCGAGCAGTGGAAAGGCATTATTGCCGTTAGCCGTGGAGGCCTGGTACCGGGCGCTCTGCTGGCGCGTGAACTGGGTATTCGTCATGTGGACACCGTCTGCATTTCCAGCTACGACCACGACAACCAGCGCGAGCTGAAAGTGCTCAAGCGTGCGGAAGGCGATGGTGAAGGCTTTATCGTGATTGACGATCTGGTCGACACTGGCGGCACCGCGGTGGCTATTCGTGAAATGTATCCAAAAGCGCATTTCGTCACTATCTTCGCTAAGCCGGCAGGTCAGCCGCTGGTTGATGACTACGTGATTGATATCCCGCAGGATACCTGGATTGAGCAGCCGTGGGATATGGGCGTGGTGTTCGTTCCGCCTATCAGCAGCCGTTAATCCACGCAGCTGACAAAAAAATACAAATCACAACGCCCGGTTTACCGGGCGTTGTTCTTTTTAGCGCCGGGCGAGTTACAATAGACGCTATGTCGTATTAATGGAGTCTATGCGATGCCAGAAGCCAATCTCAGCGAAGTTCTCTTTAAACCACGTTTCAAGCACCCGGAAACCTCGACGCTGGTGCGTCGCTTCAATCATGGCACCGAAACGGCGGTGCAATCTGCACTGGACGGCAAAAACGTGCCGCACTGGTATCGGATGATGAACCGCCTGATGTGGGTCTGGCGCGGCGTTTCGCCCCAGGAAATCCTCGACGTGCAGGCGCGCATCGTCATGAGCAGCAATGAGCGCACCAACGAAGATCTGTACGACACCGTAGTGGGCTATCGCGGCGGGAACTGGATCTACGAATGGTCTAAGCAGGCAATGCTCTGGCAGCAAAAAGCCGGGCAGGAACAGGACGATGCGCTCAGCGGCCGCCACTGGCTGCATGCCTCTAATCTCTACAGCATTGCCGCGTACCCGCACCTGAAAGGCGACGACCTGGCCGAACAGGCTCAGGCGCTGGCCAATCGGGCTTATGAAGAAGCCGCCCAGCGTTTACCCGGCTCAATGCGTGAACTCGAATTCACCATTCCTGGCGGCGCATCGGTGAGCGGCTTCCTGCACATGCCGCCGGGCGAAGGGCCCTTCCCGACGGTGCTGATGTGCGGCGGGCTGGATGCCTTGCAAAGCGACAACTACAGCCTGTTCGAGCGATACCTTGCCCCGCTCGGGATAGCCATGCTGACCCTGGATATGCCGTCGATTGGCTTCTCGTCGAAATGGAAACTGACTCAGGATTCCAGCTTCCTGCATCAGCAGGTACTGAAATCGCTGCCGAACATTCCGTGGGTCGATCACACGCGCGTCGCGGCGTTTGGCTTCCGCTTCGGGGCGAACGTGGCGGTACGCCTGGCGTATCTGGAATCATCGCGTCTGAAAGCGGTGGCGTGTCTGGGGCCGGTGGTTCACGGTTTGTTGAGTGACCCGCAGCGGCAGAGTCATGTGCCGGAGATGTATCTCGATGTGTTGGCTTCGCGTCTGGGCATGCATGATGCCTCCGACGATGCGCTGCGCGTTGAGCTCAACCGCTACTCGTTGAAAACGCAGGGGCTATTGGGTCGTCGGTGCCCGACGCCAATGCTGTCCGGCTACTGGCAGAACGATCCGTTTAGCCCGGAAGAGGAGTCGCGCTTAATCACCTCGTCATCTGCGGATGGCAAGCTGATGCAGATCCCATTCAAGCCGGTTTACCGCAATTTCGATAAAGCGTTGAAAGAAATTGCCGGATGGATCAATCAGAGATTTAGTTAATAGATTGCTAAATTCTATTGATTTGGTAAAACAGTTACATCACTAAAGGAGACTGTAATGACGTTACCGAGTGGACACCCGAAGAGTAAACTGATCAAGAAATTCACTGCCCTTGGCCCGTATATCCGCGAAGAGCAGTGTGAGGATAATCGCTTCTTTTTCGATTGCCTGGCCGTCTGCGTCAATGTCAAACCCGCACCGGAGCTGCGTGAATTCTGGGGCTGGTGGCTGGAAATGGAAGCGCACGAGAAGCATTTTACCTACAGCTACCAGTTTGGCCTGTTCAATAAAGAAGGTCACTGGCAGCCTACGGCTATCAAAGATGCTGAAGTCACCGCTCGTCTGGAGCAGACGTTGCGTGATTTTCACGTTCGTGCCCGCGATCTGTTGAAGACGTTCGATCTGGCACTCGAACCTGCGGATGATGTGAAACAGCCGGTCAGATTGTCAGCGTAAAAAGCGAAACACATAAAAAAGGCCCTTCATTACTGAAGGGCCTTTTACTTTGGAGAGAATCAGAACTGATAAACCAGACCCAATGCCACTACGTCGTCGTTATTCAGTGCCAGTTTATTATCGTCGCTCAGCTGGTTGATTTTATAATCAACAAAGGCTGACATATTTTTATTGAAGTAGTAGGTGGCCGCCACGTCGATATATTTCACCAGATCCGCATCGCCCACGCCCTCAATATCCTTACCTTTAGACTGGACATAACCGATGGACGGACGCAGACCAAAGTCAAATTGATATTGTGCGACCAGTTCTAACGCCTGGTTTTTATTCGCGAAGCCGCTAACTTTAGTATCCACACCACCGATAGAAGCGGTACCAGAAATTGGCGTCATATTACGGGTTTCCGCATAAATCGCCGCCAGGTAAACGCTGTTGGCGTCATATTTAAAGCCGGTGGTCCAGGCTTCTGCGTCAGACCCTTTGCCGAAGGTTCCGTCCTGCTGGGTCAGCGTACGGTTGGAATTAGAATAGGCCGCGCCGAGGGTGAAGCCAGAATCGCCGAAGTCATAGCTCAGAGAAGTACCGAAGCCGTCACCGTTCGCCTTGGTTGCCGCGCGGCCGTCGTTCTCGTTCTTGCCCTGATACTGGAGCGCCAGCTTCAGACCATCAACCAGGCCAAAGAAGTTGTTGTTGCGGTAGGTCGCCATGCCGTTACCGCGGCCGGTCATGAAGTTGTCAGTTTTCACGAAGGAGTCATCCCCGAATTCCGGGATCATATCCGTGTAAGCCGCGACGTTGTACAGCACGCCGTAGTTGCGACCGTAGTCGAATGAGCCAATGTCACCCGCTTTCAGGCCAGCAAACGCCAGACGGGTTTTGGTGGTCGCCGGGTCACCTTCCACTTTGTTGGCGGCAACCTGGTATTCCCACTGACCAAAACCGGTCAGCTGATCGTTAATTTGGGTCTGGCCCTTAAAGCCCAGACGAATATAAGACTGGTCACCGTCCACAGCATCGTTATCGCTCATATAATGCTCAGCTTTAACGCGGCCATACAGATCTAATTTATTACCATCTTTATTGTAGATTTCTGCGGCCTGTGCAGCGGTGGAAGAGATTACGCCCAGTACCATTAATGCCAGTGTGCTTTTTTTCATTTTCAACCCTGTTCAAAATACGCGCTAAAATTTGGGAACTCGCCCGATTTAAAAAACAGGAAGGGTTGTAACTCTGCGAAATGAAAGTTTTATGACAAAGTAAGAATAATTTTAAATAACTGTTATCGCGTGTTTCTGTCATAAAAAAGTCATTTTCTGCCGCTAGGCTTCCTGATCCCGCGCAACAAAGTGCGACGCAACGCCTTCGGGGAGTTGGCAAGTGGCCTGAGTCCTGTTACAACGTCTTTTTCGTAATGATGAATGGCAGAGAATCATGAGTGACAGCCAGACGCTGGTCATTAAACTGGGTACCAGTGTTTTAACCGGGGGCTCGCGCCGCCTTAATCGCGCCCATATCGTTGAATTAGTGCGTCAGTGCGCGCAGCTACATGCCGCAGGGCATCGGATTGTAATCGTCACGTCTGGCGCGATTGCCGCCGGGCGCGAACATCTTGGCTACCCGGAACTCCCTGCCACTATCGCCTCAAAACAGCTGCTGGCTGCGGTCGGCCAGAGTCGTCTGATCCAGCTTTGGGAACAGATGTTTTCCATCTATGGCATTCACGTCGGCCAGATGCTGCTGACCCGAGCAGACATGGAAGACAGAGAGCGTTTCCTTAACGCGCGTGACACCCTGCGCGCACTGCTCGATAACCATATCGTGCCAGTGATTAACGAAAACGACGCCGTCGCCACCGCTGAAATTAAAGTCGGTGATAACGATAATCTGTCGGCCCTGGCGGCTATTCTGGCGGGGGCGGACAAACTGCTGCTGCTTACCGATCAGCAGGGGCTGTTTACCGCTGATCCGCGTACCAATCCACAGGCCGAACTGATCCAGGACGTACACGGCATCGACGACGCGCTGCGGGCGATTGCCGGAGACAGTGTTTCCGGCCTCGGCACTGGCGGCATGGGCACCAAACTGCAGGCAGCGGACGTCGCATGCCGTGCGGGAATCGACACCATCATCGCTGCGGGCAGCCGTCCTGGCGTGATTGGTGATGTGATGGAAGGCATCGCCGTCGGCACCCGTTTCCACGCGCAGACCTCACCGCTGGAAACCCGAAAACGCTGGATTTTCGGCGCACCACCGGCCGGTGAAATTACCGTTGATGAAGGGGCCGTCTCCGCGATTCTGGAAAGAGGAAGCTCATTACTTCCAAAAGGAATTAAAAGCGTGACAGGCAACTTCTCCCGTGGTGAAGTGATCCGTATTCGAACTCTCGACGGTCGCGATATCGCCCACGGCGTCAGCCGCTATAACAGCGATGCGCTGCGCCGGATTGCCGGACATCATTCGCAGCAAATCGACGCCATTCTCGGCTATGAATATGGCCCGGTTGCCGTCCATCGCGACGACATGATCACCCGTTAAGGAGCCTGTAATGCTGGAACAAATGGGCATCGCTGCTAAAGCGGCCTCGTACAAACTGGCGCAGCTTTCAGGGCGTGAAAAGAATCAGGTTCTGGAAAAGATTGCTGATTATCTGGAAGCACAGACCGATACCATCCTGCGTGCTAACGCCCAGGATCTCGACGACGCGCGTGCCAATGGCCTGAGCGAGGCGCTGCTTGACCGCCTGGCGCTCACACCAGCGCGTTTAAAAAGCATTGCCGATGACGTGCGTCAGGTGTGTAAACTGGCCGATCCGGTTGGGCAAGTGATTGACGGTGGGCAGCTCGACAGCGGCCTGCGCATCGAACGTCGCCGCGTCCCGCTTGGTGTGGTTGGGGTTATCTATGAAGCACGGCCGAACGTTACCGTTGACGTCGCATCCCTGTGCCTGAAAACCGGCAACGCGGCGATCCTGCGCGGCGGGAAAGAGACCTGGCGCACCAATGCGGCCACCGTGAAGGTTATCCAGCAGGCGCTGGAAGAGTGCGGCTTACCGGCTGGTGCGGTGCAGGCGATTGAAAGCCCGGATCGCGCGTTGGTCAGTGAAATGCTGCGCATGGATAAATACATCGACATGTTGATCCCACGCGGCGGCGCTGGCCTGCACAAGCTGTGCCGCGAGCAATCGACCATACCGGTGATCACCGGCGGGATTGGCGTGTGCCATATTTACGTTGATGATTCGGCAGAGTTTGAACCGGCGCTGAAGATTATCGTCAATGCCAAAACCCAGCGCCCAAGCACTTGTAATACCGTGGAAACGCTGCTGGTGCATAAGGCGATTGCCGACACCTTCCTGCCTGCATTGAGCAAGCACATGGCCGAGAGCGGCGTGACGCTGCACGCGGATGCCAACGCGCTGACCCCGTTGCGCAATGGCCCGGCGAGCGTGGTGCCGGTGGAGAGCCAGCAATATGACGACGAATATCTGTCGCTGGATTTAAACGTCAAACTGGTTGATGACCTGGACGACGCCATTGCGCATATTCGCCAGCACGGCACGCAGCACTCTGATGCGATCCTGACCCGCACGTTGCGTCACGCCGACCGCTTTATCAACGAAGTCGACTCTTCGGCGGTGTACGTCAATGCGTCGACCCGCTTCACCGACGGCAGCCAGTTTGGCCTCGGCGCAGAAGTGGCGGTGAGCACACAGAAACTGCACGCTCGCGGCCCGATGGGCCTCGAAGCCCTGACCACCTATAAGTGGATAGGCTTCGGCGACGATACAATTCGTGCTTAACTAAAAAACGGGTGATGCAAAAATAGGCGTTTGATTCATAAGGCCATTGACGCATCACCCGCAGAGTTTTAACCTTTCACCCCGAAGCACATCCCCTGTGTTTTGCCGTATCAGTGCCGATATAGCTCAGTTGGTAGAGCAGCGCATTCGTAATGCGAAGGTCGTAGGTTCGACTCCTATTATCGGCACCATAAATTTCAAGACTTACTTTCCAGTATCCTCATTAAATTTTCTCTCGCGTGCTTACTCGCTCACTTTTTTCACCTACTTGGTAAAACGCAGTCATTGTATTTAATTAGCCAGATTATGCCCCTTTCAATATTGATTCAAAGTCCCTTGAACTTAAATCTGGTGATGCACAAAGCATATCTCGAGCCAATGACCGACGACGGTTAAGCAGTTCATCTAGAGTTTCTTCAAAGGTAGTGATCTCACTGTCTCTCACCGTAGGGTAATAGACAAAAACATCTTTCGTTTGCCCGATACGGTAGGCCCGGTCAGTCGCTTGATCTTCTTTGGCCGGGTTCCAGCAGCGGGTGAAATGAATAACGTGGTTGGCTTTCTGAACGTTGACCCCAAAGCCAACGGCGACTGTAGATAGAATAATCACACCAAAGCCAGGCTGGGACTGGAAATCATCAATCAATCGCTGGCGGCTATTCTGGCTATGACTTTTCGTGCTGGTGTCGCCGTTGATGATCACCGGACGGAAACCAAATCGCTGTTGGATAGCATGCTGTATTTCGCGCTGGAGATCGCGCAGCTCGGTAAAGATAATTACTTTGTCTTTGCTGGTGTGCTTAATTTCATCCAGCGTTTTTAGCATCCAGTTAAGTTTTGTCGAGCTTTCACGATAGCGAGGCTCAGGGTTAACGACTGCCGGGTGCGCACAAATCAATTTAAGACGATGTAATAACCCCAACATCCCTGCGCCTGCTTGCTGCATTCCTACACTGAGTGCCTGCTGTTGTTGCCAGTTCGCTATCGAAGAAAGATACAGTTGCTTTTGAGGGCCAGAAAGCGGCAGTTGCTTACAGCTGATAACTTCGATTTTTTGCGGCAAGTCACGCGCAACTTCTTCTTTAGTTCGGCGTAATGTCTGTGGCTCAATCAAGGCTCGCAAACTTTCCAGTCGTTCCGTATCCCGACCTGCTTCGTTCTCGATAGGGCGAACATAGTGTTTGCCAAATTCATTGAGCGCCCCTAATAGGCCTGGCTGAGCGAAATCAAACAGGCTCCACAGGTCTACAAGCGTGTTTTCGACAGGAGTACCGGTGCATGCCACTTTAAACCTGGCTTGTATCGCATTGGCGGCATGGGTAATCAATGCTGCCGGGTTCTTTATTTTTTGTGCCTCGTCGCAGACCATGATGGACCATGGCTGGCGGGCCAGCGAGAACTCTTGATCGCGAAGCGTTTCGTAGGTTGTCAGAATGATTTTCGCCTCACTCTGCCAGCCGGGTTTGAGCAGATTTTTGATCCCCTGAGATTGTAGATGAGCAGGAATTGCCTGTTTCGGGTATTTCACCGCTTTGATAGTGTCGCCATACAATTTCATCACCGAAATCCCGGAGGTGTAGAAGAAATTGTCCAGTTCACGTTCCCAGTTATCCAAAAGAGAAACGGGGGCAACGATGAGGCTGGGTGGCTCGTCGGGGAATTTTTCAATGAACCAGACCAGGAAGCTCAGGATCTGCAGCGTTTTCCCCAGCCCCATATCATCAGCTAGCAGGCAACCTGCTGTTTCTTGAGGCGAACGAAGGAAAAGCTGCTGTAGCCAGGCCACGCCTTCACGCTGATGGTCTTTGAGCCGGATGTGCTCTTTAAGGCTAAGTGGAATTTCAGGTTCAGCATGGCGTGCATTGAGGAGTGAATCTCGGCGTTGTTTAATGTAAACAGCTTCTTCAATGTTCTGTTCAATTTTAAGGACCGCGCGGGCTGCTTTATCAGCAATGTTCACCTCTGATTCATGTGCTGTGTTCTGCTGTTTTTCCCAGTTCTTACTGAAGGTTTTCGCCGCATCCAGCGGCAGTTCGGTATCATTCCAGGGGGAGATGATATGCGTTTCGCCAGCCGCTTCTGCCTGGTTAATTCTCTCCTGCAGTTCATCGAAATGGTGCAGATTTTCAGGCTGCCAGCCGTCCAGTGTTTCGACCGAAAATGCGGAGAAGTCGATGTCATCAGGGAGCCAATTTTCACTTTGCGCTTTGGTTAGCCAGGGAGATGATATTTTTTCGAACTCGCCAATGCCGATAACACGATCGCCATAGTTACCGATATCCAGGACATCATCGAATTCTTTACCTTCGATTTCCTGTTGCCAGCGCGACAACAGCGACTGGCAATCATGCCATTGCTGTTCAGTGAATTGGCTCAGTTCCAGCTCGTAACCCTGCCAGGAGCCTGCAGGCATTTGTGCGGCAACACTGATCCCCAATGCCTGAACAAATTTATCCAGCTCCCAGGGGGCGGAAAAGAGGAAGGTGACTTCCGGTTGTGGTACTGGCGAGACGGGCTCCAGAACCAACGTAATACCCTCTATCTTGTTCTCATCATTTAGGCGGGGTTGAAGTCTAAAGTGATGGAAGAAAATATGGGCATCAAACAGTGCCTGTTCATGCTCTTCAGGCGCAATCACGCTGACGGCATCTTCACCCAGGAATGTATAGGGGTTGCGAACAAATGACAGAGCTTCGCTTCCGGCTACTCGGCGGCCTGGAATGGAGTGTATTGAACTGAGGACTTCTTTCACCTCAGGAGGAATGATGACATGACTGAGCTCGCCATTTTCTCCGGGGATGCGATAGCTATCATGAACCTGAGCGTTTTTGTCAAAACTGCCAAGCCAGTTGGCAGGCTGGTCATCGAAGTGAGGCTCAATCTCTATCACGGCAGTATCAGCTATCGTTGCTTTTCGCAGGCGTAACGATAATGAAGTCGGTTTGATTACGTGTGTTTTTTCTAAATAATCATCAAATTTTGCAGCGGCTTGTTTCGCACATTTGCGAATAGCGGCCCATCCCAACTGGTTAGTGGTTTCGCCAGGCGTCTGAATTTGCTGGGTACTCAGCTGCTCGATTGCCTGTAAGAGCGCCCAATTTTCCCGCGATAATAGGTGCTGTTGATTTTCATAATTAAAAATAGCGCCGGTACGTTTGAAACGAATCGGCAGGCGGGCAGGAACCGAAGTCCACTCCGCAATCCAGACACGAAAATCACTATCGCTTAATGCCCCTCGCGAACTCAGGTTTGCACGTAACGGTAATACCTCTGGGACACCAATAAGAGGCAGGCTGCTGGAGTGTTCCTCGTCTTCCAGTAAGCGATATAAGGCATCCCAGCTCAATAACCAGCGATCTGTGAGTGATATCAGATAGTCTTCTTCAGCCAGTTGTTCAAGCCAGGATGCCAGCGCCCAAAACTCCTGGTCATCAACCAAAGATTGCGGGAAACTGAGGCCAGTCTCCTCAATCTGGTACTGATTCTTCAGGTAGCATTCTATCTGCTGACGATTTCCCGTCAGCTTACTTAACAGACGTTTGAGCATTATTTGATCCAGTAGCGATGCGGTTCTTTAGTTACGGGAGCGAAGCCGAGTCGGAGCAACTCCCTTTCCGTTATGTCGTCGGGGGTTTTGAGCTGAACGGACAGCACGCCACCTTTTTGCCGGTTATCGCTGACGATGCATGAGGTGTTTTCAACCAGGCGCTGTATGGCTGTATCCCGCAATGGATTGATGATTTTGATGTCAGATACCGAGGCGGGTGAGGGCGCTTTTTTATCTACAAATTTGACGGGTTCTTCAGCCATCCAGCGGATGCCTAACTTGCGCAGTTCATCATCGTATTTAAGCATCCAGCCAGTAAGTCTCTGTTTTGTATAATCATCGGCCGGAGGGAAATGTGTCAGGGGCTTAGGGCATATTCCTTTGTCCTTAAGATGGGCTTTGATATCAAGTAGCGTTGATTCTGGGTTAAACGGTGCCATTCCTACTCGGTAGTAGTACATTGCATTTCCGGTTCCAGAAAATTCAACAAAGATATAATCGTTAATCTGCATAATCATGGCGTTATCAAAACTACGCCCACCGCGCAGATGGCTCAAACGACCGCGATTCTCTTCGCGAAACTTCACGAAATCACTACGTCGATCTTGCCTTGCATCCAGTCCCATCACGATACGAGTGAATCCCATCTGGTTCGCAAATCGCAGCCAATAAAAGAGTCGTGCCTGGTCAACATCGCCGTTTCCGCGAAGCAGTTCAAAGAAGTGCATCAAATCTTGTTTTGCCAGCCAGCCCCGCACCATTGCTGCGACGGGTTCTGAAACATACTGGTGCCATTTGTTCTGTTGGCTTTTCAGCTGCGGGTTATCCCAGTATTCCAGGGCTGCCTGTTTCAGGGCGGAATGCGCTTGATCGCGATAGGTAGAATGGTAATAGCGGGTCAGCGTCGCCGTTATGATGTCATCGCGAAAACGTACCCACTGCGCCGCCAAGCCTAATAGCCAACTGATTTTGTCAAGATATTGAGGATCGTCCAGAGTATCAAGCTGCGCCAGCAACACCGTGAAAATACGCTTCCACAACCAGCTGCTATCGGGGATTTGCGCTATTTTTTCTAACGATGATAGAGAGTTGCTCTCACCTGAAAGGAGCTGCTGGGATATCACACCGCCAGCCTGAGGCGTAAAAATGTCGTGATAAAACTCAATGGTTTTCATCCACGACTTTTCTCTGCGGATAGCGGCTTTTACTACGGGGTAGCCCCGGGCAATGTGACCACGCAGCACACACCAGTGCGGGTTTATTTCTGGCGATTCGTGTTTGTAGGCAAAATAACTTGAACAGAGTGCTGCCCAGTCCTTGCGTTTCAGTGTCTTGGATTCAATCTGTTTTTTGATAGCACTGTCGACGTGGGGGAAGAATGTATCATCCTCCAGTAATGCTGGCCTGTCAGGATAGAGCGGGTCGGTATCGGCGAGGCCATAAAACACCATCCGCCACTCACGTTCACTCAGCTCTTCCGCAAGACGAAAGCGACGCAGGGCTGCCAGCCGCATTTCATGTGGGGGAGTGGGGATTTTCTCTGCTTTATCAAACCGTTTTTCCATTTCATGGCCAGCCGACGTTAGCGCTGGAAAATCATGACGCAGGAAATTGTCATTCTGCTGGCTGGAGGACAGCTTCGCGGCAATACGCTGTGCAAGAGAGCTTAGGGCTGGCGTCATTGCGGCATCACCAACTGGCAAACTTCTTTATTCACGACAGGCGGGAAATCCACCTCGTCTGCAGCATCATGCTTATCTTTCAGCCCGAAGAACTGCATGCGCAACTCAACGCGGCGACTGGCTTCTTTGCTCTCTTTCGCGTTATTAAACGAAACCCCACCGGCCAGGAAAAGTTTTCGAATTTGGATCTGCTGCTCCGCAGAGATGCTGTTTTGCAAAGGACTACGGCTATCGAGCAAACTGCACATCACCCATTCAGAACGTTGTAGGGAAAGATGTAGATTGTAGAGATAAGAACCGTCAGTGTCGGTAAATCCTTCTATCACAATCTGCTTAAACCACTTTTTGCCTTCTTCACTGTCAGAGGCTTCCAGTACCAGAGGAACAACATCTTGCAATGCCTTTTGCCCCTCGGCGTTGAGGAAAAATTGGTTGTGATCGAAACGCCCGGCTTCGCCAAAGCTAATGCGGTTGTCGTGACAGTCCACCACGATAGTTTTGTTCACATTGCGAGCGTGCAGCTCCAGACGCTCACACAATTTAGAAATATCTTGGCCCCGTGCTTTTTCGCCTTGTTCAGCGCGTTGAATACGCTGTGTTACGGAGCTCAAAGACGCCACCATAACCACCAAAAATAACACCATCATGGCCGTCATCAGGTCGGCATAGGAGATCCAAAAGGGTTTCTCTGCTTCATCACTGCGGCGCTTCTTAATGCCAAATGCATGTCCAAACATCAGCTGTCACCCCTTAAGCACGAACACGTGACATAACATCATCAAGCTCGCTGACGCTTTCTGCGATTTGTTCGACAGAACTTGCCAGCAGAGTAGAGGCTTTCGCCATTTCGACATCCAGTTTGCCCAAGGTCTTATCTAGGCTACGTGAAACTCCTTCGGAGAAGTCTTCAAACCCTTTACCCAGCACACTGCTAACGTTATCCATAAACTCTTGCGCTTCGCGGTTATAGCTCTGCAGGCGTTCGCCATGTTGTTTAAGGTCGGAAATGAATTGGCTGCGCGTGGTTTGTTCAGACTGCGTATTTGCTGCCAGCAGTTCCAGCATGGCAATGGATTTGCTGACGGCTTCCCGATTGTTTCGATAATCCGCCACAACGGAGGAGAGTTCGCTGGTGGCGAGGGAAAGCGATGAACCGGCCGATTGCGCTTTATTCAGTACGTCAGCCGTCAGGTGATTTGCCTCTGACACGCGTTCGCCCGCATGCTCAAAGCGCTCGGCTGCCACACGCATTTTGTCAGCCCCGTTTTGCATATCCTGAATCTGTCGGTTGGTTTGTTCTGCGAGTTTGTTCAGTGTTTCAGTCGTGCCCTGATGCTGGCTGGCTACCGTTTCAATCAGCTGTTTGATCTGACCGTCTACCTCACTCATCACCTGCTGGGTCTGTTCGTGCAAGGATTGCTGGTTAGCCTGCTGATTGGCGGAAATCTGCTGCTGGCCCTTATCAATCTGCCCAAACAGACTACCCAACTGCTCACCGAGCGCTTCGACAGACGTTGCCATTTTTTCCATGGTGGCACTTTGACCCTGTTGCACTGAATTCTGAATGGCTTCAATAAAGGCGGACATATGTTCCGCCTGAGCCTTCTCTCGCGCTTCGCTGTCGGCAAACATTTTCTCAAGCTGACGGGCCATACGTTCACCAGCACCTTCACCTTCAGCACCAATTTTAGCGACAGATGCCTGAAGGCTGGTGAGCATGTCGTTCATGCCTGCCTGCATGGCTTGCTGGCCCGATTTCATTTCAGAGAGTAGTTGTTCAATGAGCTGGGCGCTACCCTGACGGGAGTCATCGCTGACCTGACGCATATCCTGCAATAATGTGGAAAAACCGCTTTGCATCGTTTGGATAGCACCCACGGTTTGGCCCATCATCTCGTTGAGATTCGTAAACTGCTGGCCAAACGTGGTGTCGAGTTTCGCCATAAACGCGGTCAGAACATCCTGCAGCATGTTTTGAACCATGCCGCTTTGATCGCCGCTGGCGGTCTGAACCGCCCCGGCAATTTTATCCAGCGGTGACTTCAGGCTATTTTCAATGGCACCGCTCACCTGGTCGGCAAATTGCGAGCTTGATTCGCGATAAGTGGTGCTTAACGTGTTAGCAAGGCGTTCATTCTCGACTTTCTGGCTTTCGGCAAGATGTAGCAGCATATCGCGCAAATCAGTAACCAGACTCTCTTTCAGATGGCGCGCCTGGGTTGCACTTTCGTTACTGGATTTCACTAATGAGGCAAGATATTCCTCACCTACGCCGCTGTCATAAAGGGTGTCGATGGCAGCGGTGAATTTTTCGAGATATTTGTAGCACTTTGCCAGAGAGAATTTCTCCAGCCAGGTGATGAAGATCGAGGCTGCAATGGCAAATGCCGAACCCATGAAAGCGTACAGCACATCGTGCAGCAGATTATTAACACTGCTATTGACCTGCTCTGGTGTGCTGGGGTCGAAATGGTTAAGGCCAATCATCAGTCCATAAAACGTGCCGATAATCCCCACCCCGGTCAGAATGCCGGGTAGATGCTTGAAGAATTCGGTATTGAGGGGAATATCCACCAGCTGTTGCTCTGAGAAGTAGCTGGCGCTGGGGGCGGTGGCGCGAATCTTAACCACTTTTTCCTCACTGCCGACCAGCTCATGCTGCGGATGCAGGGATTCGGCAAATTCATTCCAGGCATGCTTAAGCTCAGGTTGCACAAACAGGTTTTTCAAATGCTCAAGCTGATTCTCAGGCTCATTGCTTGCGATGCTATTAATTGACTGTGTGTATTTTTTCAGCCGGTTAACAATTTTAACCGATCGATAAAGATAAAAGACAATAAAACAGAGGAAGGCAAAACTGACGAGGCCGATAACGGTTGCTGGCACCATATACGGCTGCACAGAGGTAAGTGCCAATAAAACAGAATTGAGCCACGACATAGTTTTACCTGTTATATATTCAAAAACACACACGATAGAATAACCATCGACAACATTTTGATTACCTTTAATCAAAATTTCGTGTGGCTACTCACTCTAAACATCTATCAAATTTTCGTTTCGACGTTGCAGGACAGGCCTTGCAGCGCAAAGGATAGGCTGCGGATGAAGGCTATAGGGCTGATTTGTGCAAACAAAACGGTGGTTAAGTTTCCTATTATTCACCTCTCAAATGCAAATTTCTTTACGTTGTGTCGTTTGTAATCATCATCGTTCCGGGTATCATTTTGCGAACTGCATTCCAAAACTGTATTTGCAATATGGCATCGTTGCGTTTTCGCTGCGAGCTGTCTCGAGGATTTTTATGAACAACGCTGAGCAACTGTTCCTGAACGAGCTAGATAACAAATTCTGGAAGGCCGCCGACAAGCTGCGCGCCAACATGGATGCCGCCAACTACAAGCACGTGGTGCTGGGCCTTATCTTCCTGAAGTATGTTTCCGATGCCTTTGAGGCACGCCAGCAGGAGCTGACGACCCTGTTCCGCGATGTTGGCAACCCGGACAACATCTACGCCATGTTGCGTGAGGGTTTCGACTCTGATGAAGAGTACGCACAGGCGATTATGGATGAGCTGGAGGTGGAGGATTACTACACCGAAAAGAACATCTTCTGGGTGCCAAAAGCTGCGCGTTGGGACACTTTGAAAAACAAAGCCATGCTGCCGACCGGCACGGTGCTGTGGGTAGATGAAACTACCGGGAATGACGTCAAGCTGCGCTCCGTTTCCTGGCTGGTGGACAATGCATTGGATGAAATCGAAAAAACCAACCCGAAGCTGAAAGGTATTCTGAACCGCATCAGCCAATATCAGCTAGGCAACGAGGTGTTAACCGGCCTGATTAATACCTTCTCGGATGCTAACTTCAGCAACCCGGAATATAACGGCGAGAAGCTTAATTTAAAGAGCAAAGATATTCTCGGCCACGTTTACGAGTATTTCCTCGGACAGTTCGCGCTGGCGGAAGGCAAGCAGGGCGGCCAGTACTACACACCAAAAAGCATCGTGACCCTGATCGTCGAAATGCTGCAGCCCTATAACGGTCGCGTGTATGACCCGGCGATGGGCTCCGGCGGGTTCTTTGTTTCCAGCGACCGCTTTATCGAAGAACATGCGGGCGAGAAGAATTACAACGCTGCCGAGCAGAAACGTAATATCTCCGTCTACGGCCAGGAGTCTAACCCGACCACCTGGAAGCTGGCGGCGATGAACATGGCGATCCGTGGCATCGACTTTAATTTTGGTACGAAAAACGCCGATACCCTGCTGGACGATCAGCACCCGGATCTGCGCGCCGACTTCGTGATGGCTAACCCGCCGTTCAACATGAAGGAGTGGTGGAGCGCGAAGCTGGAGGGGGACGCGCGCTGGAAATACGGCACGCCACCGCAGGGCAACGCCAACTTCGCGTGGATGCAGCACATGATCCACCACCTGGCGCCGAAAGGCTCAATGGCGCTGCTGCTGGCCAACGGCTCGATGAGTTCCAACACCAACAACGAAGGCGAGATCCGCCGCAACCTGATCGAAGCCGATCTGGTGGAGTGTATGGTGGCGCTGCCAGGGCAACTCTTTACCAACACCCAAATCCCGGCCTGCATTTGGTTCCTGACCAAAGACAAATCCGGCGGCAACGGTAAAGTCCACCGCAAAGGGCAGGTGCTGTTTATCGATGCGCGCCAGATTGGTTATATGAAAGACCGTGTATTACGCGATTTTACCCGTGAGGATATCGCTAAAATTGCTGACACCTTCCATAACTGGCAGGCGGATAAAAACTACGAAGACGAAGCCGGGTTCTGCTTCTCCGCAACGCTGGAAGATATCCAGAAAAACGACTTTGTGCTGACCCCAGGGCGATATGTCGGTGCTGCTGAGCAGGAAGAAGACGATGAGCCGTTTGCAGAGAAGATGGCGCGACTGACGGCGCAGCTGAAAGATCAGCTGGAAGAGAGCGCGAAGCTGGAAGCGCAGATTAAGGCGAATCTGGGGGGGCTGGGTTATGAGTTTTGATATACATATTCCTGACCACTGGCGCTGGGCTACAATTGCTGAAGTCCAATCCAGCGAGAAACGTTCAACAATCACTGGTCCATTTGGTAGTTCTATAGGGAAAAAATTTTTTGTCGAGCACGGTGTTCCGGTTATTCGTGGAAATAACTTAAGCCTTGGTTCGACTAAATTTAAAGATGAAGGGTTTGTATTTGTTTCTGAAGATAAAGCAGAGGAACTCCGTGGTTACAAAGCTTTTAAACACGATTTGATTTTTACTGCTGCTGGTACTATCGGGCAAGTAGGGATAATTCCGGACAATACAAAGTACGAGTGTTACATCATTTCTAATAAGCAAATGAGGGTAAGGTTTGATACCGATAAAGTTGACCCGATGTTTGCATACTATTGGTTTTCAAGTCCATGGATGGTGGACTACATAAAACGACATGATACGGGTTCAACCATTCCTCTTATTAATCTTGGAGTGTTACGCTCACTACCGATCCCATTACCTCCAGTTGTAGAACAGGTTGCTATTCGTCAATATCTTTTCATGATTGATGAGAAAATAAATAATAACAACAAAATCAACCAAACCCTCGAACAAATGGCGCAAGCTTTGTTCAAAAGCTGGTTTGTCGATTTTGAGCCGGTAAAAGCCAAAATCACGGTGCTGGAAGCAGGTGGTTCTCAGGAAGACGCGACACTTGCTGCTATGACGGCGATTTCCGGGAAAGATTCTGATGCGTTGGTGGTTTTTGAGCGTGAACACCCTGAGCAATATGCCGAGTTAAAAGCCACGGCAGAGCTGTTTCCGTCTGCGATGCAGGATAGTGAGTTGGGAGATATTCCTGAAGGATGGAATTCACAGCGATTTTCTAATATCGCAACACTTCATTACGGAAAAGCGCTTAAAAAAACAGAACGTATAGAAGGACCTTATTCAGTTTATGGTTCAGGTGGCATCACTGGCTCACACAACAGTTATCTCGTTGAAGGTCCAAGTATTATAGTTGGCAGAAAAGGTTCTATCGGTACTCTGTATTGGGAGGATGGAAAGTTCCATCCAATTGATACCGTTTATTACGTTTCAAATAAAGATGGGGTTCCACTAAGTTATCTATATTATCTTATGAAAACGTTAAATCTTTCAAGTATGAACACTGATGCGGCAGTGCCTGGATTAAACCGAGATAATGTCTATCGACTAGAAGTGTTGAAACCGATTCAATCCATTTTGAATAAATTCAATAATCATATTTTGGCTATCAGGAATATGATTCAGAAAAATAATTTCTCAATAGCAACGTTGACTACACTCCGCGACACCCTTCTCCCCAAACTCCTCTCCGGCGAAATCACCCTGCCGGAAGCCGAGCAGGCGGTAAGCGAGGTGGAAAATGTATAAAGTCGATACGCCGACCAACAGCCTGCATTCTCTGCAAGAGGTGTCTTTTAGCAGCCTCGGTTACACCGAGCGCTATCACCTGCAGGAGTGGTTGGCAAAAAATCCGCAGACGCTGACCCAAAAAGACGACAAAGAAGACGAACTGCTGATCATCCAGAAAGAGTTCGCCGGTTTTGACGACACCAAAGAGCGCCTTGATCTGCTGGCGATCGATAAACAGCGCAATCTGGTGATCATCGAAAACAAGCTCGATGACTCCGGGCGCGATGTTGTGTGGCAGGCACTGAAATATGCCGGTTACTGCGCCAACCTGCGTAAAGATCAGATCCTCGACATCTTCCAGCTCTATCTCGACAAATACGAACCGGAAGAGACTCGCCCGGCGGCGGAAGTTATGGCGGAATTTCTGGAGCGCGAAAGTCTGGATGAAGTGCAAATCAACCAGAGCCGTACCCAGCGGGTGATGATGGTGGCGGCCAGTTTCCGCAAAGAAGTGACTAACACCGCGCTGTGGCTGATGCAGTTTGGCCTGCGGGTGCAGTGCTTTAAGGTGAAACCGTACAAGTTCAACGACGATGTGTTTGTTGATATTCGCCAGGTGATCCCGACGCCAGAAGCGGAATCTTTCATGATTGGTATGGCGCAAAAGGAAGCGGAAGAGCAGTCCACCAGCGGGGAATTGAAAACCCGGCATCAGTTACGCAAAGCCTTCTGGACCAAAGCGCTGGAACGCCTGAAAGCCAGCCATTGCACGCTGTACAACAATATCAGCCCGTCGACCGACCACTGGCTGAGTGCCGGATCTGGTATCAGCGGCGTGTCCTATAATCTGATTTTCAGCAAAAAAGAGAGCCGCGTTGAGCTTTGGATTGCCAAATCCTCGGCGGAGAGCAATACCTTTGCATTTAACTGGCTCTATGAGCATAAAGAGGCGATTGAAAATACCTTTGGCCATGCGCTGAAGTGGGAGCCGTTGCCAGGCAAAAAATCGTGCCGAATCTCTTTCGCCACACCGACAACCAGCCTGGATGAGAGCAACTGGCCTGTGATGATCGACTGGCTGCTGGTCAACCTGACGGCGTTTGAAAAAGCGCTCGATCCTTTTATCGCCCCACTGAATATGGCGCTTAAAGATATTTCTAACGCGCCGGAAGAAACGGAAGAACCTGAGACAGAGGAAGCCTGATGCTGAGCGAAGACGATTTAGAACAGCAATGCCTGAAATGGTTTGCTGAACAGGACTGGGAAGTGCTGCACGGGCCAGATATCGCGCCAGATGGCGACAATCCGCTGCGTGCCTCATTCCATGATGTGTTTCTGCGCCCGGTGATGCTGGAGCAGTTGCAAACCATCAATCCCCATCTCCCTGTTTCTGTGCTGGAAGAGGTGGTACTGCGTATTACCCGTCCCGAAAGCCCAGATCTGGTCGTCAGCAATAAAGCCTTCCATCACTTGTTGCTCGACGGCGTACCCGTTGAGTACAAGCGTGAAGACAAAACGGTTCACGATAAAGCGCTGCTGATGGATTTTAACCATCCTGGCAATAACCGCTTTACGGTCGTGAATCAGGTAGCTATTCAGGGGATAAAACAGGTTCGCCGTCCGGATATCATTGGTTATATCAACGGCCTGCCGGTGGCGGTTATTGAGCTGAAAAGCCCGATTGATGCCAATGCCGATATCTGGGCCGCCTTTAACCAGCTACAAACCTATAAAAACGAACTCAGCGACCTGTTTATCTGCAACGAAGCGCTGGTGGTGAGCGATGGGCAAAACGCGCGTATCGGCTCACTGACCGCTGATGAAGAACGCTTCCTGCCGTGGAAAACCGTGGCTAACGAAGACGACAAACCACAGTTCGACTGGCAGCTTAAAACCGTGGTGCAAGGCTTCTTTAACCGTGCGCTTCTGCTCGATTACATCCGTTACTTTGTCCTTTTTGAGTCTGACGGCAAACGGCTGATCAAGAAGATTGCTGCTTATCATCAGTTCCACGCCGTGCGTGAAGCCGTCACGGCAACGATTGTGGCGTCTACCGGCAAACATCTGCCGCTTCGCAGCAATATTACCCCCGGCAGTAAAAAAGCGGGCGTGGTATGGCATACCCAGGGTTCCGGTAAAAGTATCTCCATGTGCTGTTATGCCGGGAAACTGCTGCAACAGGCGGAGATGAACAATCCAACCATCGTGGTGGTGACCGATCGTAACGATCTCGACGGACAGCTCTACGCCACTTTCTGCCAGGCGCAGGATTTGCTGAAGCAAACACCTTTGCAGGCTAATGACCGGGACGAATTGCGTGAGCTGCTCAATGCCCGTGAATCCGGCGGCATTATTTTTACCACCGTGCAGAAGTTTGCGCCGCTGGACAATGAACAGAGCCACCCGGCACTTAACTCACGCAGCAACATCGTGGTGATTTCCGATGAAGCCCACCGCAGCCAGTACGGTCTGAGCGCCACGCTGGACCGTGAAACCGGCGTCTATAAATATGGCTACGCCAAACACATGCGCGATGCGCTGCCGAATGCGTCGTTTATGGGCTTTACCGGGACGCCGATTGCGTCTGAAGATAAAGATACCCGTGCTGTGTTCGGTGATTACGTCTCTATCTACGACATTCAGGACGCGGTGGATGACGGTGCAACCGTGCCGATTTATTACGAATCGCGACTGGCAAAACTCGACCTGAATCATGAGGAGCTGGAAACACTCTCCGACCAGGTGGATGAGCTGGTGGAAGATGAAGAGACGGGCCAGCAAGAGAAAACCAAAGGTGACTGGAGCCGTCTGGAAAAGCTGGTAGGTTCAGAGCCTCGCATCAAACAGGTTGCCGCGGATCTGGTTCAACATTTTGAAACGCGCAATGCGGCCATGAACGGCAAAGCGATGATTGTCGCCATGAGCCGTGATATCTGCGTGAAGCTCTACAACGCCATCGTAGAGATCCGTCCGGACTGGCACAGCACGGATGTCGAGCAAGGTGCTATCAAAGTCATCATGACCGGTTCTGCGTCTGACGATAAAGATCTCCAGCCCCACATCTACAACAAGCAGACTAAAAAGCGCCTTGAAGCTCGCTTTAAAGATTTGAACGACCCACTGAAGCTGGTGATCGTCCGTGATATGTGGCTGACCGGGTTTGATGCGCCGTGCTGCCATACCATGTATATCGACAAGCCGATGCGTGGTCATAACCTGATGCAGGCCATCGCACGTGTTAACCGCGTGTTCCGCGATAAGCCCGGCGGGCTGGTGGTGGATTACATCGGTATCGCCAACGAGCTGAAGCAGGCGCTAAAAACCTACACGGATTCGAAAGGGAAAGGGCAGACCACGGTGGATGCGCGGGAAGCCTTTGCCATTCTGTTAGAAAAAATCGATGTCATTCACGGGATGTTCGCGCCGTCAGCAGGAAAACCCGGCTTTAGCTACGAAGGCTTTTCTCGTGATCCATTAGCGTTTTTACGTGATGCCGTGAACTACATTTTGGGTCTGGATGACGGTAAAAAACGCTACCTCGACGTTTCACTGGCAATGAGTAAAGCCTGGTCACTCTGTAACACCCTGGACGAAGCAAAACCCCTGCAAGAAGAGTTCGCGTTTCTTTCGGCGGTCAGAGTGGGACTTATCAAGCTTGATCCCAAGGCAAAATTTAGCCAGTCCGAGAAAAACTCTCTCTTGAGTAAGATTCTCGATAACGCGGTTGTCGCTACAGGGGTTGAGGATGTTTTTGCTCTGGCCGGGTTGGATAAACCCAATATCGGGCTACTGTCGGATGAATTCCTGGAAGAAGTGCGGGAGATGCCGCAGCGCAACCTGGCGGTGGAACTGCTGGAAAAACTGTTGAATGACGGTATCCATGCTCGCTCTGGAAACAACGTCGTGCAGCAGAAGAAATATTCTGACCGCCTGAAAGCCGTGCTGCTGAAATACAATAACCGGGCGATTGAAACCGCGCAGGTGATTGAAGAGCTGATTCAGATGGCGAAAGCGTTCCAGGAAGCGATGGCGCGCGATGATGCGCTGGGCTTAAACCCGGATGAAATCGCCTTCTACGATGCCTTGGCAGAAAACGAAAGTGCGGTGCGTGAACTGGGTGATGAAACGCTCAGAAAGCTGGCTATTGAGGTCACACGACAGCTGCGGAAATCCACCACCGTTGACTGGCAGGTACGTGAAAGCGTGCGTGCGCGACTTCGTATTCTGGTACGCCAGACGCTGCGTAAATACAAATATCCACCGGATAAAACGGCAGGTGCTGTGGAGCTGATTTTGAAGCAGGCCGAAGTGGTTTCGAACAGCTGGACGTCATAGCGACATCCAGCTGCTGATAGAGAGGGATGAGTATCGCCCTCCGTTGCACCTAAAAATGAAATTAGTTCTGATTAAGCAGGCGAGGACCTCATTGCCAAGACTCAACGGCGGTACTGAATGCTCTACTTTATTCGGTCATCTATTTATAACTTCTACATATGTGATCTTTCCATAAAGAATGAACAAATTGACCTCACAGTTACAAAGTGAACATAACCTCAGGACGCATCCATTTTACGATCTGTGGGGCGTTTTACGCCGACGTTCAAATACAGTAACGCTTTCTTCGGGCCAATTGCTATTCAAACACCATGGTGTGGAAGTGCAATTGCCAGTCGCTGATATTCTAAATATTAAGCTCAATCGTAAATGGATGTATTCTGATATCGCAATTGGGACTATGAGCGGATCATTTAGGCTAAAAGGTTTCAATTTTCAACAGCTTGAAGTTCTTATCCAAAAAATACAGCGTGCGGCTCTGAATATTTTTCTGCACAGTGCTGAGTGGCGGGAGTTGCTTGAGGTTGTCAGGCTCTATCAGAAAGGCGAACACTATTTCTCTTCGTGGGAGTGGAGTTCTTTTTCACAGCTATTTCTGGTCAAGCAACGTCTTCAAGAGCTTGCTATTGACGCCGATTTTATTGCCCAAGAGGGCGATAACCCCGTCGCACAACTGGCACTGAAATTATCCATGGATGATGTTTCGGAGTCGGGAAGAAATCACTTTAACGAACAGGTTATCCCACGGCTTGTATCATCGTATCAAACCTTCTTTGATCAGATCGAATCACAACCGTTGAGTGCTCCTCAGCGTAAAGCATGTGTCACGAATGAAGATCATACCTTGGTCGTTGCGGGGGCCGGGACAGGAAAAACGTCGACACTGATTGGTAAGGCTGGGTATCTCTTGAAGGCGGGTTTAGCTCAGCCTGAAAATATCTTAATGCTGGCTTTCGGTAATAAAGCAGCGCGGGAAATGGCTGAACGTATTACTGAGCGACTGCCGGAAAGTGGGGATAAATTAAAAGCGACTACCTTCCATGCGTTCGGCAATCGAATTGTCGCTCAAAGTGTTGGCGTCAAGCGTTCACTTACGCGCTTTGCTGAGCAAAATAATGAGTTACGACAATTTATTGAAGCGACTTTAGAGGCAGAGATAAGTCTCAGCGATGATTATAAAACCCAACTAGTTAAATATTTTGTTTGTTACAGTACACCTGGCCGTTGTGAATATGATTTCAATGCCATTGAAGAATATCATGAGTTTCTCCAAAGCTGCCGCTTGATCACTCTGACCGGCCAATGGGTTAAAAGTGTCGGCGAGTTACGGGTTGCTAATTATCTCTATTTGTATTCGGTCCCCTTTGCTTATGAAGCGAATTATGAGGTTAATACAGCAACCATTGAACGTCGCCAGTATAAGCCAGACTTCTACTTGCCGGGCAGTAAGACCTATATTGAATACCTTGGCGTAGATCGTGAAATGAGAACTGCCCCCTTTATTGATCAGGCCGCATATCTTGAAGGATTAGCCTGGAAGCGGAAACTGCATCAACAGCACAAAACTCGACTGGAAGAGTTATACAGCTACCAGTTGAGTGAAGGAACGCTGGAAGAAAATATCCTCGATTTACTTAATCGGGTGGAGGAGCCGCAGCATTTACGTGACACAGACACACTCCTGGATGAGCTTAAAAGCTCAGGTTCATCGCCGTGGCAAGGCTTTATCGATTTGATGCTCCGTTTCCTTAGCCTTTTCAAGGAAGGGCAATTCTCTTTTTCAGATCTCCTGGCGTCACCCCAACGTATAGATATGGGGCGCACTCAGGCGTTCATTGCGTTATTTAAACCCGTCTATGATGCCTATGAAGCTCATCTCAAAGAGCAACAAGAAATGGACTTCAGCGATATGATCGCGGAAGCAACAACTGCACTTCAGGAAGGGCAATTCCATCATCGCTATGACTATGTTCTGGTTGATGAGTTTCAGGACCTTTCGGGTGGGCGAGGGAAGTTGTTAAAGGCATTACTGGCAACCCGGGATAACATGCGGTTGTTTGCAGTAGGGGATGACTGGCAGGCTATTTATCGTTTCAATGGCTCAGACCTCCGCTTTTTTACCCGTTTTGATCATCAGTTTTCGCCTGCAAAAATGTTACCTCTGGACAAAAGTTATCGCTTTAACAATCGCATACATGAGCTTAGCTCTACCTTTGTTACTCGAAATCCGGCGCAGTTGAAGAAAGAGATTACGACGCATACCCAGGTTGAACATGCGGCAGTCCAACTGCTCGATATTCAGGAACAAATCGCTAATATCCACATTGCCGATCGCAACCAAAGAAAAGCTGAGGCTTATCGTCAGCAAATCAGGGGAGCGCTCGCTCGTTGCCATCGCCGGGAAGTGAGGCTCAACAGTACCCGTCGCGTACCCGTCATGCTGATTGGCCGCTATCGTCTGGAAAATATGCGAGACCTGAAGGCACTGGACTTAAAAGCACTAATGGCCGAATTTCCTCTGCTGGATATTCAATATCAAACTGCTCATGCCAGTAAAGGTCTGGAAGCTAATTATGTGCTTTTGCTGGGGCTCGAAAAGGGGAGTTTTCCATCTGCAAAGGAAAATGATGAGCTGATAGATCTTCTCCTTCCGGAGCAAGAGCCTTATCTGTTTGCCGAAGAGCGTCGGTTATTTTATGTCGCCGTTACCCGCGCCCGACACTATGTGTTTATGATCTTTGATAGCCAGAATACCTCAGCTTTCGTTGAGGAAATTGCAAAAATGGGTAAACAGCTCATTACGAAAAGTGATTCTCTTGAAGTCGGTCAATGGAGTTGTCCAGATTGTGAGTCCGGCTCCTTAACGGGCAAAGTGAGCCGCTATGATAAGAAATTCTATGTCTGTTCCCACTCACCAGCCTGTGATTATATGGCCAGTTCCTGCAAGCAATGCAGCTCGCCGATGGTGATGCACAATGGCATGCAAAGGATATGCGCGAATCCAGAATGTCAGGAGATTGAAATTGTCTGTCGGCGCTGCGGTCTTGGCACCATGGTTAAGCGTAAGAACAAAGATGGTGGTGCTTTTTATGGCTGTAACCGATTTCGTCGGGATGAGGCAGACTGTTGTTATGAAAACATTACGAGCGAAGAGTTTGAGCGCAGAGTCGACACCGTAAAACGCCATGCAGCAATCATGCAGGAGAGATGATGAAATCTAAATATGATTGGATACGTAAAGCACAACGATGCCTTACTTCAATGCTCAGGGCTTTAGATTCGCGATCGCCCCGCGACACTACTTTTCCGACAATGGCATTGCGATTCCGGCAACTAAACTTTCAGATGAATTAGTGGTAATCACTGGCGCTGGTCACTATTTCAGCTGGACAGATACTGCCGGTAATGATGCCCGTGCCCTGGCAGAAAAATTTATCACTCGTTTTCCTGATATTGCACTCGCTGGAAAAGGGCGTGATTGGGAGTATGCGGGCTGGTTGTCAGAGCTTATTAGTTTTCTTGAACGAGGCGACATGATCCCAATTGTGTGGTGGGAGGAAATGAACGGTCGCCCTGAGGACCTTGTAACTCTGCCTGTCTGGGCGAAGGGAAGGGATCAAAAAAACGGAAACCTCAAAAAGTGTGTGGAACTAAAACAGGGATACTTACACCTTCACCTCTCCAACAAATCTTTCGCCAGCGGCAAATAGCGTAGCGAAAAATAGAGCCTGTCTTTACCACAGTTCGGTTTTTGCCTCAGACGTGCTTTAAGCTCTTCTGGTGCCAATGATGTGGCACTAAACGTCTTTCCCGGCTGGGTCTGAAACAGCTCGTATACAACACCACGGGCAGGTGTACTGGGCTGGCAACCGGCGGCGCTGTCCAGATAGAGCCGTCGTTGCGGCGGGGTCAGCGTCTTCACCCCATAGCCGTCCTGCACCCACACGCCGATACCGCGCTGTTCAATTTCAGTAAGCATTTCGGCATAGCTCGCCGGGGTCATATGTCCGGCGAAGAAACTGCTGATATACACCGGTTTATTCCCGACCTGCGCCAGCTGCTGGCGCGTATCGCCCAGCCATTGCAGCAGTTGTTCTCTGGCCTGAGGATTACGCCAGTTCAAATCGTCGACTTCGGCACTGAGATACCAGCCGTCGGGGTGAAAATCTGCGCGCTCAGTCCAGCGTTTTGCCTGTTGCACATCGGCGACCCGCAGGCGGCCAAGATAGTGACTCAGCGCGGCGGCAGGTTGCTTTTGCCGGGTGAAAAACTCAGGGTCGGCGTTGAGACCCACGATCACTTTTAGCCCTGCGGCCTGGGCGGCGGTGGCCCGCTGCTGAAGTCGCTCACTGCTACTTTTATCGGCGAACGCGCTGCCATACTGCGTCCACTGCAACACCAGGGTGTCAAAGCCTTCACCCCGCAACGACTGCATTAACGTGGCCCATTGCGGGCTGGACACCGTGTTGTCCCGCAGCTGCGGTTGCCAGAAAATCGCTTTCATTGCATGCGTCCACGGGCTGACCAGCATCATCAGCAGTAAAAGATGACGAACTTTCAGCATTACCAGTGAACTCCTACGGTTAAGAAAGCGTTGTTTCGCTCGCCTGCTTCCTGATTAATGGTTTTGAAGGTGCGCTGATACTCGAGGCCCAGACTGACTTTATGCGGCCAGGCGTCGTACTGCGTCTGACCGGTCCAGATATTCCAGCGGACGCCGACCCCACCCAGTTGAGCGCCTTCCGTATGGCCATCGCGGTAGCCGTTAATCTGCAGGTGAGCGTAAGGTTCGAGAGTCTGGTTGGATGCCACTTTTTGATGCCAGCTGGCACGATAGTCGGCGGTCCAGGCCTGAATATCCTGCCGCACATACTGCGCGGCATCGAGATAGAGGTTCTGCGCAAACCAGCCGCTGCCGTTCGGATGCCACTCATCGCTGTATTTACCGCCATTGAAGAACGAGGCGCTGGCGCGCAGCATGGTGTCGGTTTTGCCATGATGCTTATCCAGCGGGAACTGCTCTTCCACCGCCAAAAAGAAGGTCTGATCGTGTAACGGTTTCCAGCGAAGGCCAGCCCCGAGCATCGGATTTTTCACGGGTAGCATGACGCCGCTGTCGCCGGTATCGGCAAACAGGCGGGTGTAGACTGACAGCATATCGCCCTCGACCAGCATATTGCGGCCCAGGCGGTATTCGGCTTCCAGTTGTCCGTAGCTTCGATAGCTCTGCCCTGGTGCTGCGCCGCCGGGTTGGGCGCTGGCTGAACTTCTGGCCCCGGATCGCAGGCCAATCGACGAATCAAAATTGAAGGTCCAGCGTCGGCCAATATCTTCATGCAGGCGACGCACGTTGTAGCGTTCCTGATTTTGATCTGCAGTTAACGGTGTGACGTCCGCAGTGGCATTCAGTTCATCGGTGACCTGACGGGCATAAAGCTGCGTCTGTGGAATGTCACCTAAACGCTCATTCACATACATGACCTGGCGGATCAGCTGTGGATCGTCCGGGGTGGCTTTGAGCGCTTTTTCCAGCACCTCGCGGGATTGAGCGTACTGCTGATTGCTCCACAGGGCGTACCCCAGTGCCGCCAGTGTGGCGTTATTATAAGGCTCAAGGAGCAGAGCCTGTTGCAGGTCAGCGATAGCGTCCTCTGTGCGATGATGTTCCCGGTAGACAGTCGCACGCGCGGTCAACGTTGCTACCGTCGGCTGAATAGCGATGGCTCGATTGAGTTCCGCCAGCGCTAATTCCGGCTGGGCAGGGAGGTAGCGTTGGGCATGGAGCCACAACCAGCTTTCGCGGTTATCCAGCCCACGTTTCTGCGCTTCATCCAGCCAATGGTCTCGCGCTCGGGTATCACTTGCGGCCTGAGCGGTGTTAGCGGCGGCCATCAAATCGTCATCGCTCATTTCTGCCACCGGCAGTGATTTCCATGCGCGCAGCGCGGTGGCGTAATCCTCAACCGCATAGGCCTGGTAGGCCACGGCCCGGTGCTGATAGGCACTCGGCTGACGCGCTTGCGCCTGTTGCAGAGCATACAGCGCCACGCCCGGCAGGCTATGGCGGTCGCATTGCGCGAGTTGGTTCCAGGCCGTGGCGTCATAGTGTGGGGACATATCGCCCAGAAGCTGGCGGGTGGTCTGGCAATCGGCGTTCACGCCGGGGAGCTGACTTTGTAACTGGCGTAAGGTGGTGGTTGGCAAAGGCGCCCTCAGACGAGCCATTTGCGTGGGGGTCGCCAGGTCGGGATAACGCTGCAGCAGACTGGCGAGTCGACGCATCAGTTTTTCCGTCTCCTGAGATGCGCCAGCGAACGGATAGTGTTCAAGCAGCAGGGACGCGGCTTGCCGATGCTGGCCGTTTTGCATCAACTGCCAACTCAGCCTGTCGAGGATTTCATTCGTCGCAAACTGTGGCTGGTACTGTTTGAGCAGCTGTGGCGATGCATTGCTTCGTGAGATCAGATACAGCCAGTTTGTCTCCTGCCCGGCGTGGTCAAACGTCGGATGGTGAGTGGCGAGATACGCCTGCAGCTTCGCCGTTTCTCCTCGCGTCGCCAGGGTGCTGGCCCAACCCAACTGTTCAGGGGCGCGGGTGAACAGACCTTCGGCCTGAAGTGCCTGTAGACGTTGGTCCAGTTCACCTGCAATCAGGACGTTAAACCACTGTTTTTTCTCGGCGCTATTCAGCATTTTGCGACGGTGCTTGCGCGCAAAGATTTCATCCGCTTTGCGCCAGTCTTTGAGATAAATGGCGCGCTGTAATGCGTTATTTTCCCGCGCCAGACGTTGCGCCGCCGTCGTGACCGTCGTGGTTTTACGCGGGATCGCGGCCAGCTGTTGCTTCAGCCGGGCATCCTGCGGGTGGAGTTTCAACTGGGTATTAAGTAGCTGGAATGCCAGGTCGTCATGCCCAAAATGGCGGTACGCTTCAGCCAGATACAGCGTCAGCGGGATATTGTCTGGCGCTTGCTGATGAATATGGCGAAATTCCCGCAGCGCAGAGTGCTCATCGTTTTGTTTCTGTGCCCGCAGGGCTTTTTCCAGATGCGGATAAATCACAAAATGGCGATAGTCGCTGAGGCCAAGTTCTGCCGCACTGGTGCCCAGCGGCGCGGTCTGCGCCATGACGCTGCCGCTAAACAGCGAAGCGATCAGCAGGCTAATCAGTTTGGGGGCGTGTTCCCTTTTCATGTGCGTTGCTCCTGCTCGGGCGCCAGTTCAGCCAGCTGGGTGTCGGTCAGCCCTTCATTTTCGAGGAGCGAAGACATCGAAAGCTGCAGCGCTTGCTGGCGTTGCAGGACCGTATCGAGCGTTTGCTGTGTGACCACTCCTTCAGAGACTAAAAATTCACCGAGCGGTTTTTCACTGCGTTCGTGGCGAAGCAGCAGGGCGCTCATCGACGAGCGATTGATGTGTCCCAGGGTGGTTAACACTTCGGCAAACAGCAGCTGATAAGGAACGAATTGCTGCCACAGTGCATCGGCGCGCTGTGCGTCTAACCAGCCTTTAGTGACGGCGGCGTTCAGCAAGGCGCGGTCGTCAACTTCACGACGGCGGGCATACCAGTAACGAAGCCCGGTCACGACCTGGCCGCGTGGCACGATGACATAGTTTACGCTGCAGCCCATTTTGCGTTCGAGCGCTGCCAACGAGACCGGATCGATCCCGTCTTCGCTGGCCACCGTCAGTGTTTTGCCTTCTTTGCGCAGCGGCAGAACCGCGTAACGCAGCGCAATCGCCGCAGACATCTGGCCGATAAGCTCGGGGGCAATGTCCCAGGCGTCGATAGATTCCATCTGGACGCCACTTTGCGCTGCCAGGGCAACAGCCAATTGTTCAGCCGTAATCAGCCCCTGCATGAACAATGATCCACCCAGGCGTAAGCCGATAACACGGTGGGTCAGCGCATGCTCGAGCTGTTCGTTGCTGATGGCGTTCTGCTCAATCAGTATCTGCCCCAACGGGCGCAGGGCACGGTTTTCACCGGTCACGCTCGGGAAATCGTGAGTCGTTTTGTCCCATGCGACACGGCGCGGATCGCCATGCTGGATGACCTGACGCAGAGCGCGCCAGTTAGCCATAAAGTTGATCATATTGCCCCAAAACAGGCGCAGTATGGACAGCAGCCCCTGTGGCAATCCGTAATACACGGTCACGAAAATCACACGTTGCAGAATGCGGTTCACCATCAGGGCAAAGTTGCACCACAGCAACGTCACCAGCCACGGGCCGCCGGTGAAAATGGACAGGAACTGCCAGGCATCAGGCCAGACGCGCTGGTAGATAAGCAGCAGCACTAACTGGATCATGATGATCATCGCGAAGAAGCTCAGGAAGTTGCTGATAGCCCCTTTGCGATCGCGCCACAGGAAGTAATTGAGCGTCGGACTTTGGGTCCAGCGGTGGGTTTTAAACCCCTGGAACACAATCCCGATTATCCAGCGAGATTTCTGACGCATGGCGGTGGTGAAGGTGTCCGGGAAATATTCACGCACGCAGATAACTGACGATGATCGTTTGCGTTGCAGAAACTTACGCGCTTTTCTCGCCTGCGCGGAATCATCCACCACCGGGAAGCGGACAAAAACCTCCGTCATGCCTTTCGCCTTCAGGCGAAAGCCGATGTCGTAATCTTCGGTCAGACTCTGCACGTCGAACGCGATCCCGTCCCCGTCTGCCAGCAGCGCCATGACCGCGCGACGGCTGAAGCAGGTGCCGACGCCCGCGCTAGGCACCTGCCCGGCGATGGCCTCACGAACCGGGACGTCTTTGCCGTGCAGCTCGGCGAACTCATCAATGTAAGACATGCTGGTGAAATGATGCCATTCGCGTTCGAACGGGTAGACCGGAATTTGAATCAGGTCCTTTCTATCGACCAGATAATTAAACAGGCGTAGTTCCATCGGCGAAATAACATCTTCGGCATCATGCAGAATAAATCCGGCGAAGGTGAAGTTTGCGCTGCGTTCAAATTGGGTAATTGCATCGAGAATATTATTCAGGCAGTCCGCTTTACTGGTGGGGCCAGGGCGCGCGCAGACGACTTTATGTACGTTAGGAAAACGGGCACAGACTTCATCCACATCGCGTTGAGTATCCGGATCGTTGGGATAGGTGCCGACAAAAATATGGTAGTTCTCATAATCCAGCGTCATGGCCGCCAGCTCGGCCATGTTGCCGATAACCCCCGTCTCATTCCAGGCCGGCACCATAATCGCCAGGGGCTTTTCATCTGGCTGATAGAGGGCGCGATAGTCCATATGCGGATGGCGACGGTAAACGGTGACTGCCCGGACCATGCGGCGGAACCAGTAGATGATATCGATGAATAAATCATCTATTCCACTGATCAGCATCATGATTGCCAATGCAATTGCAACCATCTTGAGTCCATACAGGTAAGTTGAAAAAACGTCTATGAACCCGCTCATTATTTCACCAGCAATGATTGATATTTAACAGAGAGATTGTTCTGCGCAGGAGTGGCTAGCGATGGAAATACGCTTTGATAGCGTTAACAATTTTGATACTGGCGTGACCATCTCCGTAAGGGGACGTCCCAATCACCATCTGATTGTATTCCTCAGGGCTATCAAGCAGTCGCGAGACGTTATCAATGATGCTTTGTTCCTCGGTGCCGGTCAGGCAGGTCGCACCCGCTATCAGCGCCGCGGTGCGCTCTGTTTCCTGACGCAATACCAGCACCGGTTTGCCCAGGGCAGGGGCTTCTTCCTGCACGCCGCCTGAATCCGTCAGGATCAGATGCGCGCGTTTCATTGCGCTGACAAACTGCTCGTAGCCCAGTGGATTAATTAATTTAATGCGTTCATTTTCGGCGAGAATACCGTAAACCGTTTCCCGCACGTGTGGATTTGGATGCACCGGGAATACAATACAAACATCATCATATTTGGCGATGATTTTTCGCAGGGCATTGCAAATATGCTTCAAGGGTTCGCCAAAGTTTTCCCGGCGATGTGAGGTCACCAAAATCATTCTGCCATTTTCGGGTAACGTAAAGCCAGGCTCGACATCTTGTTTTGCTGTTTCAAGTAATGCATCGATGACCGTGTTGCCGGTCATCACTATTTTATCGGCACCAATCCCTTCGCGAATCAGATTATCCTGCGCCATGTGGGTGGGGGCAAAATGCAATGCCGCCAGGTGTCCGGCAAGTATACGATTGCCTTCCTCAGGGAAGGGCGAATAAATATCGTTACTGCGTAAACCCGCTTCAACATGGGCAAAAGGTGTTTTGCGATAAAACGCCGCCAGCGCGGCAGTAAATACCGTCGTGGTATCGCCCTGGGCGATAACCATATCAGGCTTGAAACTGTCCAGTACGGCATCAATCCCGGTAATGAGTTTTGCCGTCAGCTCCGGTAATGTCTGATTCGGTGTCATTACGTCCAAATCGTAATCATAGGCAATTCCAAACAGGCTAAAGACCTGATCCAACAGATGCCGGTGCTGTGCGGTAGCAAGGACGCGGACGTCGAAGGCATTGTCATTTTGCAGTGCCATAATGACGGGTGCCATTTTTATCGCTTCAGGACGCGTACCGACCACGCATAACAGCTTTGTTTTATTCATCTTTACTTTTGTCCTGTTGGAGAATTACTGATGGGAACCTTTGTTAAATTTTAATGAATTATTAGCGCGGTTTCATTTGCCCAAACATGTAAAAATAAACGTGTGAATTATTTGTTTTCACTATGTGACGATAAAAATATCCGATGAAAGAATCATCAAGCCTCGGGGATAGATTAATGGGATGCGAAAAATTGAGTTGAAATAGGGTGGGGATACCTTATTCAGATAGGGGTCATGCCAGACTTATTAATTAGATTTATTTATCAACGTTTGAGCCCATTGCAAATCGCTCAGGGTGTCGATGTCATGCACCATGCCGTAATCGGCAAGGGCAAGATCCCTCACCTCGCCTCGTCGACGGGCGCGTTGCACAATTTCCCTGGCCCCGGTCTCGCCAGAGAGTGCCCGCAACTGTGCCTGATACGCGCGACTAAATCCCACCGGATGGCCTTGCTGCTGGGCGTAATGGGGCACGACCAGCGGTTTGTCGGACAAGCCTTCGGCCACGCGTTGCAGGGTAGCCGGTTGAATCAAGGGCAGGTCAGCGGGCAGGATCAACCAGCCGGAGGCGTGGGCCGTGGCGCACACGCCGAGCGAAATCGACTCCCCCATTCCCTGCGTGCCGCCTTCCGGACGGACGATATGCCAGCCAAGCCCGCTGGCCTCTGCCGCCCGGATAACGTGGCTGAGGACGGACTGGGTGCCTAACCGGGCATCCAGCTTATGGGTTGTCGCCCCTGAGGCCAGAAAGCGTTCTCCGCGTCCTGCGGCGAGAATAATCACCACCGGGGAGGACACTACGCCTCTCCTGACGCGAGGCGCGCCGCTGCCACATCCGCCAGCACCGACAGCGCTAGCGAACGCGCATCGCGGGCTTTCGGGAAGATGCCAATTGGGGCTTTGATCTGCGCGATTTCATCCGCACGCCAGCCCAACGCCTTCAGTTTTTGCACCCGCTGGCTGTGGGTGCGATGGCTGCCGAGCGCCCCGATGTAAAACGGCGCGGCCTCCCGGGCGGCCTGCAACAACGGTAGTTCCCGCTGCAAATCATGCCAGAGCAGCACCACCGCGGTGTCGGCATCCATTATCCCGGCATCAACCTGAGGGAACCTCTCACCGAGGTGGACCGCAAAGCCAGCGGCCTGTGCCAACGAGGCGGTCATCTGCGCTTCAACCGAGCGCCCACACACCAGCACCTGTACATCGGGCCGATACCCCACCTCAAAGCCGTCATCACGCCAGCCCGTTCGTGGCCGGGCCGGGAGGCTGCGTAGCGTCTGGGTTCGGGGATCGTAACGCAATCCACAGGGCTGACGCCGTTCAAGGCTGTTGAGCACCGTCAGCAGCGGCTGATAAGAACGCAAAACATGAATGCTCAGGGTTATACCGCCCCCGCAAGGCAGGACGATATCGAACCACGGCGAGCCCGCCCCATAGCACACCCGGCGGTCCTCTCCGGCGGCGATAGCTTTCATCGCTTCAAAAGCGGCCGCACTTTCCACACAGCCGCCGGAAACAAATCCGCAGTAACGGCCATCCTCGCGCACCGCCATCTGCGCGCCTAAGGGCCGCGCCGCGCCCCCGTGAATGTCGACCAGGGTGACCAGGGCCGCCCGCCTCCCCGAGGTCAGCGCTTCCACCGCGAAGCGTAAAACGTTCCGGCTGTCGTCGGTCAGACACGCCGGTTCGGGCTGCAACAGGCGGTTTTCAGGGCTGTCGAGCAGCGAAGCATTGTGCATGGCGGCTCCTTAGCTCACGTCCGGCAGGGCGTGGAGCAATTTATCCAGCGTGACGGGATAATCACGCACTCTGGCTCCCGTCGCGTTATAAATCGCATTGGCGATCGCCGCGCTAACGCCGCACAACCCCAATTCACCCACCCCTTTGGCTTTCATCGGGGAAGAAATCGGATCGGTATCCTCGAGGAATATCACCTCCTGCTGCGGGACGTCGGCATGAACCGGCACTTCATAGCCCGCCATATCGTGATTGACGAAATAGCCCAGACGGCTATCGACCGCCAGCTCCTCCATCAGTGCTCCGCCAAGCCCCATGGTCATCGCGCCGATAACCTGGCTGCGGGCGGTTTTCGGATTAAGAACGCGGCCTGCGGCACACACCGCCAGCATCCGCCGGACGCGAACTTCCCCGGTAGCGACATCCACCCCGACTTCGACAAAGTGCCCGGCGAAGGTCGACTGCTGATACTGCTCATCGAGATCGCCAAATTCGATAGTATCTTCCACAGTCAAGGTGCCGCCTTTCGCGGCATCCGTCAGCGGGGCGCTGTGCGTTGCATCCCTGATTTTCCCCTCAGAAAATGTCGCCTGGTTTGGGTCAAACCCCAGCGCGTGGGCTATTGCTTCTCGCAGTTTGACGCAGGCGGCGTAGACCCCGGCGGTCGAGGTGTTGGCCCCCCATTGTCCACCGGAACCGGCGGAGACCGGGAAGTGCGAATCGCCGAGTTTGACCTCAATGTTCGCCATCGGCACGCCAAGCATTTCTGCGGCCGTTTGGGCAATTATCGTATAGCTGCCGGTGCCGATATCCGTCATATCGGTTTCCACGGTGATATTGCCGTTGGCGTCGAGATGCACGCGCCCCCCGGAGGGGGCCAGCAGGTTGTTGCGAAACCCCGCCGCCACGCCGTAACCCACCAGCCAGCGCCCATCGCGAACCTGCGCGGGAACAGGATTTCGCCGCTTCCAGCCAAAATGATGCGCACCGGTACGCAGGCATTCGATCAACTGACGGCGTGAAAAAGGACGGCTGGGATCGGCCGGATCAACCTGAGTATCGTTCAGAATGCGAAACTCAACCGGATCGATGCCCGCTTTCTCGGCGAGTTCATCGATGGCAATTTCCAGCGCCATTAATCCTGGCGCCTCACCCGGGGCACGCATTGCATTGCCTTCCGGCAGGCTGAGCGTAGCAAGCCGCAGACCGGTATGGCGATTAGCCCCGGCATACAGCAGCTCGGTTTGCTGAACCGCCGTCTCCGGGGTGCCGCCCGGCAAATTACCGGACCAGCTATCATGGGCGATGGCCGTAATTTTACCGTGGCTGTCGCTGCCGAGGCGGATGTGCTGAAGGGTCGCCGGACGATGGGTGGTGTTATTGGCGATAAGCGGGCGGGGTAGCATTACTTTCACCGGGCGCTTCACCGCCCGGGCAGCGAGCGCCGCCAGCAGCGCGTCGCTCCGCAAAAACAGTTTCCCGCCAAAGCCACCGCCGATGTAGGGGGAAATGATGCGGATCTTTTCTTTCGCCAACTTAAGGGTTTTCGCCAAATCGGTTCGACACCAGTCAATCATCTGGTTTGAGGTCCAGAGTGTGAGCGTGTCGCCTTCCCAGACCGCCATTGAGGCATGAGGCTCCATCGCGATATGACTCTGGTCTGGCGTGGTATAGGTGGCATCGAGTTTCACCGCAGCCGCAGACCAGGCCGCGTCAAAATCACCGACGTTTTTATCCGGCGTGTCTTCGGGGGGCGCGATGACGCCGGGTTTCGCCTGCGCCAGTGAGTACTCTCCCGGCTCGCGCTGATACTCTACCTGCACCAGCCCGGCGGCGGCGCGCGCCTGCTCAAAGGTGTCGGCCACCACCAGGGCGATGGCCTGATGGTAGTGTTCAATTACCGGGCCGCCGAGCAGCATGGCGGTGTTTCTCTCGCCTTTATCCAACGGCCCGGCGTTGTCGGCGGTGATCACCCCCAGCACGCCAGGCGCTTGTTGTGCCGCCTGCACGTTCAGGGTGGTGATACGTCCCTTCGCAATGGCGGACCCGACGACATAGCCGTAGGCCACGTCATCGGCTTTATCATGCCATTCATAGGCGTAGTGAGCCGTGCCGGTGGTTTTTAACGGACCATCAATTCTGTCGTGCGGACGGCCCACTACGGTGAGTCGATCGATAGGATTTTCACCCGCCGGTTTATCAAATTTCATCTGTCAGGCCCTCGCTTCGGTCAGCACTGAGGCGAGCGTGCGCTTCGCCAGAATGAGCTTGAATGCATTTTCAGCGGTGGGATGCGCGCTGGCGAACAACCTGTCATACACCGCCTGCGGCCCCTGTGGGATAGCCGCATCCGACTCGTCAAGGCGCCAGGGTTTAGGGGCAACGCCGCCCAATGCTACGCGGCCACTGCCGTCCGGCTGCACGATGGCGGCCACTGACACCAGGGCAAAAGCATAGGAGGCGCGGTCGCGCACTTTGCGATAAATGTGCGTTCCCCCGGTGGGAGCGGGCAGCGTCACCGCGACAATCAGTTCGCCCGGTTGAAGCACCGTTTCCTGATGGGGCGTTGAACCCGGCGTCAGGTAAAAGTCGGCGAGGGGGATTTTTCGCTCAGCGCCGTCCGGGCTCACGGTTTCGACCACCGCATCCAGCACCCGCATAGCGACCGCCATATCACTGGGGTGGGTGGCGATACAGGCGTCACTCCCGCCGACCACCGCGTGCTGGCGGCTGAACCCGTCAAGTGCGGCACACCCGCTGCCGGGGGAGCGCTTATTGCATGGCTGGTTGGGGTCGTAAAAATAGGGGCACCGCGTGCGCTGGAGAAGATTGCCCGCGGTGGTGGCCTGATTGCGTAACTGACCCGACGCCCCGGCGAGCAGCGCTCTGGAGAGCACCGCATAGTCGCGACGGATCGGTGGCGCGGCGGCCAGGTCGGTATTACGTACCAGAGCGCCGATGCGTAACCCGCCTTCGGAGGTGGCTTCAATCCGGTCCAGCCCAAGGCCATTAACGTCAATCAGATGCGTGGGTGTCTCAATTTCCAGCTTCATCAGGTCGAGCAGATTGGTGCCACCGGCGATAAATTTTGCTCCGGCGATACGCCGTGCGCTGGCCGCCGCTTCCGCTGGCGTTTTGACGCGTTCATAGGTAAAAGCTTTCATGGTTTCAACTCCCCGGCGGCGTCTTCAATGGCGGCGAGCATGTTGGCATAAGCCCCGCAGCGGCAGATATTGCCGCTCATCCGCTCACGAATTTCTTCGGCGGTCATCTCTGGGGGGGAAACCAGGTCGAGCGTGACATGGCTGGGAATGCCGTCTTTGATCTCCTGTACCATCCCTACCGAGGAACAGATTTGCCCCGGGGTGCAGTAACCACACTGGTAGCCATCATGCTCGATAAAGGCGGCCTGCATCGGATGGAGATTATCGGGCGTGCCCAAACCTTCAATGGTGGTGATGTCGGCATCCTGATGCATCACCGCCAGCGTCAGGCAGGCGTTTATCCTGCGGCCATTGACCAGTACGGTGCAGGCTCCGCATTGGCCATGATCGCAGCCTTTTTTGTTGCCGGTCAGGTGCAGATTTTCACGCAGCGCATCCAGCAGCGTGGTGCGGGTGTCGACCTCCAATTGATAACGTTTGCCGTTGACGTTAAACGCGACGGGAAGGTGCTCAGGCGTTGGGGTCACGAGGGATTCAGGGCTGCTCATGCCAGGCCTCCAGTATCGAAGTGAAAAAGAAAAGCGGACTGCTGCACTGCTATGGATTTTTTAAACGTTAAGCATAGTCGGCACTGGAGTGGGGATTATTCTTAAAACGTCATAAGCGTCATGAAGTGAGGTCATCACTCCCCGGAGAGGGGCGAGGGCAGAATGCGCAGTTAGCCGTTTATCGGACTCCGCGTCGGGATTTAAAACTAACCTGCCATTTCAATAATTGTTTTACGGTTATTGTTGGCATGGTTATGCAGTGTAAAGGTGTTAGTAATGGACGTATCTATTTGTAATAAAAGTGAAAATAAGCTTGTTTTTGTCAGTATCGGCCTGTCAATCACTTTTCCGCTCTGACAAACTAAAAATCTACAAAACTAGACAATCGTCGAATTTTTATCTTAAAGTCCCAGGGTTGGTACTAGACAAAACCACTGACCAGTTATCAAATGGTTAAATAATATCTCGCAGAATGTAAAAAGAGCAGTCGGTTCGAGAAAGGGCTGCCCTGCATTTCGCTATTTTTGAGCATCACAACACGCTTTCTTTGGGAGAATTTATGCAATCTTCTGTTCACAAAAACGAGAGTCGGACCTTCTTCGGGCATCCGTATCCGCTCGGCTCGCTGTTCTTCACGGAAATGTGGGAGCGCTTCTCGTTTTACGGTATTCGTCCGCTGTTAATCCTGTTTATGGCGGCCACCGTGTATGACGGCGGTATGGGTCTGGCGCGTGAAAATGCCTCGGCGATCGTCGGGATTTTTGCCGGTAGCATGTACCTGGCCGCGCTGCCGGGTGGCTGGCTGGCGGATAACTGGCTCGGTCAGCAGCGGGCGGTGTGGTACGGCTCAATCCTGATTGCGCTCGGTCATCTGTCGATTGCGCTGTCGGCGATGATGGGCGACAGCCTGTTCTTTATCGGCCTGATGTTTATCGTGCTGGGGTCGGGTCTGTTCAAAACCTGTATCTCGGTCATGGTCGGAACCCTGTATAAAAAGGGCGATGCGCGTCGCGATGGCGGCTTCTCGCTGTTTTATATGGGTATCAACATGGGCTCGTTTATCGCGCCGTTGATCTCCGGCTGGCTGATTAAAACCCACGGCTGGCATTGGGGCTTTGGTATCGGTGGTATCGGGATGCTGGTGGCGCTGGTTATTTTCCGCCTGTTTGCCGTGCCGGCAATGAAACGCTACGACAGCGAAGTCGGTCTGGACTCCACCTGGAATAGCCCGGTGGCGAAGAAAAACGGCGTGGGTGCCTGGCTGCTGGCGCTGGCCGTTGTTGTGGCCGTGGTGGTGGCGCTGATTGCCCAGGGCGTGATTGTCATCAATCCTGTCGCCGTTGCCAGCGTGCTGGTGTATGTGATTGCCGCCTCGGTAGCGCTGTACTTTATCTACCTGTTTGTGTTTGCTGGCCTCAACCGCAAAGAGCGCGCCCGCCTGCTGGTGTGCTTTATTCTGTTGGTGTCGGCGGCCTTCTTCTGGTCAGCCTTTGAGCAGAAACCCACCTCATTTAACCTGTTTGCCAATGACTACACCAACCGTATGATCGGCGATTTTGAAATCCCGGCCGTGTGGTTCCAGTCTATTAATGCGCTGTTCATTATTCTGCTGGCTCCGGTGTTCAGCTGGGCCTGGCCGATGCTGGCGCGTAACAACGTGCGCCTGAGCAGCATCACCAAGTTCGTTATCGGGATTCTGTGTGCGGCAGGGGGCTTTGGCCTGATGATGCTGGCGGCGGAAAACGTGCTGACCAACGGTGGCGCGGGCGTGTCCCCGTTCTGGCTGGTGGGCAGTATCCTGATGCTGACCCTGGGTGAACTGTGCCTCAGCCCGATTGGTCTGGCGACCATGACGCTGCTGGCCCCGGAAAGAATGCGGGGTCAGATGATGGGCCTGTGGTTCTGCGCCAGCGCGCTGGGTAACCTGGCGGCGGGCCTGATTGGCGGCCATGTGAAGGCCGACCAACTGGATATGCTGCCGGATCTGTTCGCACGCTGCTCCATCGCGCTGCTGATTTGTGCGGCGGTACTGGCGGTGCTTATCGTGCCGGTGCGTCGTATGCTGGCGAATGCCCAGGTGAAAACCGAGCCAAAACCGGTGGCGAATGCCTAAGTAACGCTGTTCGCCCGGCGGCGCTGCTTTGCTTGCCGGGCCGACAATCTCGATAGCCTTCTGCTATCCAATTAACCGAATCCGCTGAAAAATCATCCATAATCTGTCACTAATCTCCACGCCTGCGTTAGACTTAGGCCTATCTGTTGTTCTTTGCTGACATAATGAAAAAACTCAAAAAAGCCTCGTCTTCTGCCAACGTGCTTCGCTATCTGTGGGGCTCAACGGCTGCAACGCTTATTCTGACCTCGATTCTTTCCTGGTGGTTGCTTTCCGGCTCCTGGTCGGCATGGCATAGCGCGCGCAATAACGTGATTCAGTTCGATAATTTTTACCAGGTGCTGCTGGTCTCTAACGATCTGGCGAGTGAACGTGCTTTTGCCAATGAGTTGGTGCTGAGCCCGCAAGAGAAGAAAGCCCAGGCCGGGGCTTCACTGGACAACAGCCGCCAGATAACGGACCGCGACCTGGCGAAGATCCCTGCCGATTTACTCTCTCCGGCGCTGCTGCGTGCTACCATCGAACAGCTCAAACCCGCGCGGAATAAAGTGGACCAGTTCCGTGAAGCGACCCTGAGCGATCCGGTTGTCGCCCAACGTGCCATTGATAGCATGGTCGCCGCGACCGATTTTTATCATCAGGCTCTGTTCCGCCGTACCTCAGAATTTCTGCTGTTAGAACCTTCGGCGCTGGGGCCGATTTTGCGGGCCCAGGCGCTGGGTGAACTGCGTGATGCCACCGGGCGTCTGGGGTCACAGTTGATTATCCCGGTCGCCACCCACACGCCTATCCCGCTCGGTAATATTGAAGCACTCAGCCGCGGCAAGGAGCGTATTGCCGTGCTGTGGTGGCTGCTGCGTACCCAGGGCGCCGAAGCTGACTATTTACCGGGCTTTATGCAGCAGCTCGAGAGCACGCGCGATCAGTTTGAAAAACAGGGCGTGGCGATGATCGATACCCTGGTGACAGAAAGCGAGAGCGGTCAGCCTTACAGCGTCGATGCTGCGAGTTTTGCTACTCGTTATCACGCCAGCCTGGGATCGTTTAATGAGCTGCTCGACACCTATCTGGCGGGGGTGAAGAAGCATTATGTTTATACGGAACAACAGGCCCTGCTGCACCTGATGATGGTGGTGGTTATCCTGATCGTTCTCTACCTGCTGGCGATGGGACTCATCTTTTACGTACGCTCCCGCGTGCTGCGACCAATTCTGCGCCTGAATGAAATTGCCACCGGGATTATCGCCGGGAAACAGCAAGATACTCTGATGAATGACAGTACCGCCGAAGAAGTCCAGGAACTTTTCTCTTCGCTCGGGACGCTCGGCGATAAGCTGCGGGAACAAACACGGCTGAGTAAAAAGCTCCAGCGCCAGTCGGAGGAAGATCCGCTCACCAATTTGTTTAACCGCCGGGCATTTGATGCGCTGGGCGGGAATCTGCTCAAGCTGGCGAGTCCTCAGCAGCCCGCGTGGTTGATCATGATGGATGTCGATCACTTTAAGTCGATCAACGATACCTGGGGGCATCCGACCGGCGATAAGGTGCTGGTACAGTTGGCGACGACGCTGAAAAAATTCAGTCGTCCTGGGGATGTGATCGGGCGTCTGGGCGGGGAGGAGTTTGCGGTGATGTTCTGCACGCCAGGCCATGAAGACATCACCGGATACACTACCCGCATTCAGAACGAAATTCGCCGTCTGCGTTTCGAAGGACCGAAGGGCGAACCGTTTTCGATTACCGCCAGTTTTGGCGTGGCATCCGGCTGGCAGCAGGCGTTAAGCGATATGCTGGCGCAGGCTGATGCGGCGCTGTATGAAGCCAAAAACAGCGGACGAGACCGGGTGTGCGGTCTGCCCTGATGCTCTGGGTGTCCCTGTTTTTAGGGGGGGCATTTACGCTCCCATAACGGAAAGGCCTCCCGCCAGCGGCGGGAGACGGAGTGCGGATTAGTGATCGAGGAAGACGTAGTTTTCCCAGCTTGCCATGCGGATCAAAATCTTACGAATCAGCGACAGCTCTTTGAAGTGGCCGGAGTAGATGGCGATTTCGACCTGCGAACCCTGCGGCAGTTGATACTCTTCCAGACGCGGATCGGTGGCTCTGACCTTAACCAGCACCCGGCCCTGATTGGCCACATCCGCAGTGGTCAATAGTTTGCCCTGGCCCTGGAACTGGCTCTCACCAATCGCGGGCAGCACTTCGACGACTTCGCCACTGAACACGGTGCCCGGAATCGATGGGAACATCAGCTCTGCCTGATAGCCAGGCTGTAGCCGCTGAACCGAGTTCTGACGGAAGGCCGCCACGTACATCTTCTGTGATTCGGCATCGACCGGCACAAACGTCATTACCGGTGCCAGACCCAGCGCGGTGGACATGGTGCCCTCACGCAGACCGACGGTACTGACGTAACCCGCCGCCGGGGCGCGCACCACGGTATTATCGAGCTTAAACTCGGCTTTACGCAGTTGTGCTAACAATGAGGCAACTTTGGTATTTTGCCCGTTCACCACTGAGTTCAGATTGTTTTTGGCCTGTTCAACCTGCGCCTGTGCGGCGGTGACGGCGGCTTCGGTCGCTTTGTACGTCTGGCGACGGGTATCGACCATCTGATCGGAAAACGCGCCTTTGGCGTGGCCTTCGTTATAACGGGCAAACTCACGTTGTGCTTTGTCGCGGTCGGCAATGGCTTTGCTGAGTGAGGCTTGCGCCTGCTTAAGTCCGGAATCCAGCGACAGCGCGTTCTGACTGGCTTCTTTCACCTGCGCCCGCAGATCGTCCACTTTGGCCTGGAATGGCGTAGGATCGATGCGGAACAGAACATCGCCCTCTTTCAGCATCACGTTCGGTTTAACCGGGACGTCAATCACCCGGCCACGAACCTGAGAGACAATCGGCACCGTCTGGTAGGCCTGCTTGCCGACATTACTGAATGGGTAGTTATAGTTCATCACCAGAATAACCACCGAGATAAAAATAATTCCTCCAAGTACGGCGGTTGGTACCGTCCATTTATTCAGAGGAATCTTAAATACTTTAAAAATAACCACGCAGCATGCGGCGTAACAAAGCAATAATAATGTTTCCATTATTTTTCCTCCTTGTTAATAACCGTCGGTTGAGCAATTTTACTTACATTTTTGATGTCGTTTAGCTCGGTTTTTAACTGATCCATCTGCATCAACAGGTGCGCCATTTGCTGATGCATACTCTGTTGGTCCTCGCTGATTCGATGCATTCCCCAGCCCCTGTCGTCACGCCAGAGCGTCGCCCAGATCCACAGGAATGGCCACAGCGCATGTAGCGTGAACAGGCTTACCCAGCCCGCATAATGAATCGCATCCTGATGGGGATGATTACGTTTCTTTGCAATTTCATAAGGAATATCGTGGATAGCGATAATTCCGTAAAACAAAATAAGAATCACCGCAGTCAGTATTGCCAGGGCGACATAGTCCAGGGGCATGATTTAAAACTCCTGCAATAAAACAGAATTGGAGATAGCACGTTGGGGAAGTATCCTTCAGGGTACAGAAGACCATAAGGTTTGCCTTTGAACAAATACACAGTAATTCAAAATTAAATTATGATGGTTATTTTTAAAGCGAAGTAGTTATTATTTAAGTGGGAAGCGAAAATTAATTCAAAAATAAATTTTGGCAGGGGTGACTGATCAGCCAGTAAAAAAACGCCCTCCTCAACCCTGCACCACGGCAAGGGCTGAGGCGAAAGGGTGAAGCTCCCCCATGCAATCAGGCTTTTGGCTTACGGCAAGTTTGTTACGGGCGGCACATGCTGAAAGAAAGTGATGCAGGAGGTCCGTATGGCCTGGCGACCCTTTCTTTTTTTGATAACCACACCCCATCCGCTCCTGTCTCGTCGTCGGGGAAAGTTGGCTCTGGTGCGTAAGAACGAATAAGCTTTGCCAGTTTTTTTCTAAAAACAGAATGGCATTAGCCAGAATTTTTAATTCCTTTATCAATTTTGCGCTGCCGGAAATACTGCGCCCATGACAACAAGGGGAGCAGTCACCATGGCACGCGTATCGCATCTTTCATTCCTGGCCGCATTGGCCGTCATCACCTTCCAGGCACAGGCGGTAAACGTCACCGTCGCTTACCAGACATCCGCCGAGCCTGCCAAAGTCGCCCAAGCTGATAACACCTTTGCGAAAGAGAGCGGGGCGACCGTCGACTGGCGGAAGTTCGACAGCGGGGCGAGCGTGGTGCGTGCGCTGGCCTCCGGCGATGTGCAAATCGGCAATATCGGCTCCAGCCCGCTGGCGGTCGCCGCCAGTCAGCAGGTGCCGATTGAAGTGTTCCTGCTCGCCTCACAGCTCGGCAATTCCGAAGCGCTGGTGGTGAAGAAGAACATCACTAAGCCGGAAGATTTGATTGGCAAACGCATCGCCGTGCCGTTTATCTCCACCACCCACTACAGCCTGCTGGCCGCGCTGAAACACTGGGGCATCAAACCGAATCAGGTCCAAATTGTGAATCTGCAGCCCCCGGCGATTGTCGCCGCCTGGCAGCGCGGAGATATCGACGGGGCGTATGTATGGGCACCCGCCGTCAACGCGCTGGAAAAAGACGGCACGGTGCTGACGGATTCCGCCAAAGTGGGCCAGTGGGGGGCGCCGACCCTGGATGTGTGGGTGGTGCGTAAAGATTTTGCTCAACAGCACCCTGAGGTGGTCAAAGCCTTTGCCCGCAGTGCGATTGAAGCCCAGCGTCCTTATATCGATAACCCCGACAGCTGGCTGCAACAGCAGGCCAATCTGCAAAAGCTGGCGAAGCTGAGCGGCGTGCCAGAAGCCGACGTGCCGGGGCTGGTCAAAGGCAACACCTATCTGACCGCCAGCCAGCAGGCACAGCAGCTTAATGGCCCGGTGAACAAAGCGATTGTGGATACCGCTCAGTTCCTGAAAGAGCAGGGCAAAGTGCCTGCCGTTGCCGCCGATTACAGCCAGTATGTGACCGACAAATTTGTGAAATAACGGAGGCCACCATGCTGCAACTCTCCCATCTCAGCGCCGACTACGGCGGAAAACCGGTGCTGGAGGACATTTCGCTCAGCGTCGATCGCGGTGAACTGCTGGTGGTGCTCGGTCCGTCGGGTAGCGGTAAAACCACGCTGCTGAATCTGGTGGCCGGTTTCCTGCCGTATCACTCCGGGAGCATTACCCTGAACGGCGTGGCGGTTAACGGACCAGGCGCTGAACGCGGGGTGGTGTTTCAGAATGAAGGGCTGCTGCCATGGCGCAACGTGCAGGATAACGTGGCATTTGGTCTGCAGCTGGCGGGCTGGGATAAGCCCGCGCGGCTGGAGATTGCGCGGAAAATGCTGAAGAAAGTGGGGCTGGAAGGGGCAGAAAAACGCTTCATCTGGCAGCTTTCCGGCGGGCAACGTCAGCGGGTGGGGATCGCCCGCGCACTGGCGGCCGATCCTCAGCTATTACTGCTCGATGAGCCCTTTGGCGCGCTGGATGCCTTTACCCGGGAACAAATGCAAACCCTGCTCCTGCGCCTGTGGCATGAAACCGGTAAACAGGTGCTGCTGATAACTCATGACATCGAAGAAGCGGTGTTTATGGCTACCGATCTGGTACTGCTTTCCGCAGGGCCGGGGAAAGTGACCGAACGGCTGTCGCTGGATTTCGCCCGCCGTTTTGTCGCCGGGGAATCCTGTCGCAGCATCAAGTCCAGCCCACAGTTTATTGCCCAGCGCGAATACGTGCTGAGCCGCGTGTTTGAACATCGGGAGGCTTTCTCATGAGCGTTGTGGCGAACGATAAACCGCGCCGATTGACCTTCAGCTGGCGCTGGCCGCTTTCGCGTCATCTGACGCTGAGCCTTTCCACGTTGGCGATACTGCTGGCGCTGTGGTGGGCAGTTACTGCCTTACAGCTTATTGCCCCACTGTTTCTGCCCCCGCCGGGGCAGGTGCTGCAAAAACTGCTCACTATCGCCGGGCCGCAGGGATTTATGGATGCCACGCTGTGGCAGCATCTGGCGGCGAGCCTGACGCGCATTCTGATTGCGCTGCTGGCGGCAGTGACGCTCGGCATTCCCGTTGGGATCGCCATGGGGCTGAGCCCTACGGTGCGCGGCATTCTCGATCCGTTAATTGAACTTTATCGACCGATTCCGCCGCTGGCCTATTTACCGCTGATGGTTATCTGGTTTGGTATCGGCGAGACCTCGAAGATCTTGCTTATCTATCTGGCGATATTCGCGCCGGTGGCGATGTCGGCCCTGGCAGGCGTGAAAAGCGCACAGCAGGTTCGCCTGCGGGCGGCGCAGTCGTTAGGTGCCAGCCGGACGCAAATCCTCTGGTATGTGATTTTACCGGGCGCACTGCCAGAGATCCTGACCGGATTACGCATCGGGCTTGGGGTGGGCTGGTCCACGCTGGTGGCCGCAGAGCTCATCGCCGCCACCCGCGGGTTAGGATTTATGGTGCAATCCGCCGGGGAGTTTCTGGCGACCGATGTGGTTTTAGCCGGGATCGCGGTGATTGCCGTTATCGCTTTCGCTTTAGAATTGGGGCTGCGGGCGCTGCAACGCCGCCTGACGCCGTGGCATGGAGAAATGGCATGAGTGAACGTTTGAGCATTAGCCCATTAGGGCCCTATATTGGCGCGCAGGTTTCCGGGCTGGAATTAACCCGTCCGTTAAGCGATAACCAGTTTGAACAGCTGTATCACGCGGTGCTGCGCCATCAGGTGGTTTTCCTCCGTGAGCAGCCGATTACCCCGCAGCAGCAGCGCGGTCTGGCGCTGCGTTTCGGTGATCTACACATTCACCCGGTGTATCCGTATGCCGAAGGCGTGGAAGAAATTATCGTGCTCGATACGCACCACGATAATCCGCCGGATAACGATAACTGGCATACCGATGTGACCTTTATCGATACGCCGCCCGCCGGGGCGATTCTCGCGGCTAAACAGCTCCCGGAAAATGGGGGAGATACCTTGTGGACCAGCGGGATTGCAGCGTTCGAGGCACTCTCCGCCCCGCTGAAAGCGCTGCTGAGCGGCTTACGGGCCGAGCATGATTTCCGCAAATCCTTCCCGGAGTGGAAGCATCTGAAGAGCGAAGCAGAGCATCAGCGCTGGCTGAATGCGGTGGCAAAAAATCCGCCGTTGCTGCATCCGGTGGTGCGTACGCATCCGGTAACTGGCAAGCAGGCGTTGTTTGTCAATGAAGGGTTTACCACCCGGATTGTGGACGTGACCGATAAAGAGAGCGAGGCGCTGCTGGGCTTTTTATTCGCCCACGTGACAAAACCGGAGTTTCAGGTCCGCTGGCGCTGGCAGGAAGGGGATGTGGCGATTTGGGATAATCGGGTGACGCAGCATTACGCTAACGCGGATTATCTGCCGCAGCGGCGAATTATGCATCGTGCGACCATTCTTGGGGATAGGCCGTTTTATCGGGCCAGTTAATGATGGAAGACTAGCCCGGCGACGCAATGCCGCCGGGCTGGCGAATTAACGCAGAATTTTCTTCTCAGCCAGATCGAGCGCGAAATAGCTGAAGATCAGGTCCGCCCCCGCACGCTTAATCGCGCCCAGACTTTCCAGTACCACTTTTTCTTCGTCAATAGCGCCCGCCTGTGCGGCAAACTTGATCATCGCGTATTCACCGCTCACCTGATAAGCCCCGAGTGGTAATTCTGTCCGTTCCCGGATATCACGCAGAATGTCCAGATAGGCACCTGCCGGTTTGACCATCAGGCAATCTGCGCCTTGCGCTTCGTCGAGAAGTGATTCACGGATCGCTTCACGGCGATTTAACGGGTTCATCTGATAGGTTTTACGATCGCCTTTCAGCGCAGTCCCGGCAGCTTCACGGAACGGGCCATAGAAGGATGATGCGAACTTGGTGGAGTAAGACATGATGGCGGTGTCGGTAAATCCGGCGGCGTCCAGCGCCTGACGAATCGCCTGAACCTGACCGTCCATCGCTGCCGACGGGGCAATGAAATCAGCGCCTGCCGCAGCGGCGACCACCGCTTGCTTGCCGAGATTCGCCAGCGTTAAATCGTTATCCACGCCATGATCGCACAACACGCCACAGTGACCGTGCGAGGTGTACTCGCAGAAGCAGGTGTCCGACATGACAATCATTTCTGGCACGGTTTGCTTGCAAATTCGCGACATGCGCGCCACCAGGCCATCTTCTTTCCACGCGTCGCTGCCGGTGGCATCGGTATGGTGAGAGATACCGAAGGTCATCACCGAGCGGATCCCTGCATTGGCAATGCGTTCTATCTCGCGGGCAAGATGTTTTTCCGGGATACGCATGACGCCAGGCATCGCTTCGATAGCCTTATAGTCGTCAATCTCTTCTTCAACAAAGATAGGCAGCACCAGATCGTTAAGGGTCAGTGATGTCTCTTCAAACATAGCGCGCAGCGCAGCGGATTTGCGCAGGCGGCGAGGGCGAGTGATCAAATCTGTCATGATAGGCCTGATGTTAATGGGACAATCACACGAGTTTACCCTAACCAGGGAGGCAATGTTTCACGAAAGTGGTGGTTATGTATTCGTTGTATTTTAATCTTCGGATGTATATATATATCAAATGGGTTTTAACGGTTTAATAACGGAACTAATAGCATTATTTTATGGGTGTGATGTTTGTTATTCATGTGAATGGAGAAAGTAATTGTTACCGTGATTTGCCTCTCATTTTTATCTTTGTTTTGTATTTTTTATGGGATTGTCCACAATCAAACTTTCCGCAGAGAATAATTGAACTATTGCATCACGCGAAAGCATAATCCCCCGGCAATTCTAATTTGTATTGATGGATTAACGAAATTACGTCCCTGGGAGGGATGACAGATGCACTCATGGAAAAATAAAACTGCGCTATCACAAATAGCATTAGCCTGCACTTTGGCAATCGCTTCTCAGGCAAATGCAGAAATTTATGATACTTTCACTTACCACGATGACGCCAATACCGCTTATAGCTGGGGTGATTGGGGCAATACCGACCCTCTCAATTATGTGGGTTACAGTGGTTATATTTATAATAATGCAGCAAACGGTACTTACGATCAGAACTTCAATGGTGATGTCGTAAATGGCGTTGTTTCAACATATTACCTGAATAATGACTATGCAGCGGGTACAGATAATACGCTGAATATATCCAACTCCACTATTCATGGCATGATTACTTCCGGAAAAGTTTACGGCAGTAACGGCGATGGTGATGTCGACACCAATGGTTACGGCTGGAATAACGGTACCACTGTTGATTACAAATGGAATGATGGTGATGTATTTACTCTGAATATTGCCAATTCAACGATTGACGATGATTACGAGTATTTCTACTTTACCGATTCCTATCTGGATGCTGACAAAGGGAAAACCAAAGATCATCGTCTGGGCTTCGCTGATATCGGCACGGCGGTTACGCTGGATGTTGAAAGCAATATCAACATCAGCGGCAACTCACATGTTGCGGGCATCGCTCTGTCACAAGGTGACACCAGCAACGCTGATTACACCACTGAATCCCATACCTGGGATAACAACATTGCTGTAACTGACTCGACTGTAACTTCTGGTTCATATACTGCGCTGGAAAATGACGGTTGGTATGGTAATTCAGAAGAGCCAAGTGATTACACCGGTAAGGGCGGCGCGAATGACGTTGCTCTCTCTTTCGCCGACAGTGCGGCATCCGATTATGCAATGAAAAACAACGTCAACTTCAGCAATTCTACGCTGATGGGTGATGTTGTGTTTAACAGCACCTTCAACGCTAATTTCTATCCGAATGGGCATGATTCGTCAGATGATGGCGTGCTGGATACCAATGGTGGCTGGACTGACGACAACCTGAACGTTGATGAGCTGAACATTACGCTGAATAACGGCAGCAAATGGGTCGGGGATGCAATTTTCAATTATGAATTTACTGTCCCGGCTAACATGTACGACGTTGCCGTCAATAGCCTTGAACCCAATTCAACTTATGATCATTGGGGCAATGTTGTCGACGATCAGACCTTCCAAAGCGGCGTGTTTAACGTTGCGCTGAACAACGGTTCAGAATGGGATACCGTTAATGGATCTCAGGTTGATACCCTGACCGCAAATAATGGTTCTTTGGTTAAAGTTGCCGATGGCTCCGGTCTGTTAGCGGATACCATTACCCTGACTAATGGTTCTGCAATGAACCTCAGCACTGACGGTACTGTTAAGACCGATCATTTGACCGTTGATACCTACAGTACTGTTGATCTGTCCGATGAAACCGCACAGTTGTATGCGAACACCATTACCGTTTCAAACGGCGGGGAATTCAGTATCGTTGGCGACGATTTTGATGCGCGCTCTTTGACTACTGATACAGTAGAACTGACCAATGGCGGCGTGTTTAATATCAATAGCAATGACTATGTATTAAACGCCGATCTGGTTAATGGCCATACCAACACCACCAACACGTCGGATGCGACCTACGGTTATGGCGTGATCGCCATGAACTCAGATGGTCACCTGACCGTTAATGGTAACGGCAACACCCATAATGCTGGTGAAGAGTTCAGCATTGATGATGCTGGCGACGGTGTGACTGCTGCAACCGGTAACTACAAAGTTCGCATTAACGATGCGACCGGTGCGGGTTCTGAGTCTCAGTACAAGAATAAAGAACTTATCTATATCAATGATAAGAACAGCAATGCGACGTTCTCCGCGGCCAACAAAGCTGACCTGGGTGCTTACACCTATCAGGCTCAGCAGATGGGCAACTCTGTCGTTCTGCAACAGCGTGAACTGACCGATTATGCCAACATGGCGCTGAGCATTCCGTCTGCAAACACCAATATCTGGAACCTGCAACAGGATACCCTGGGTACCCGTCTGACTAACGCGCGTCATGGTTTGATTGATGACGGCGGTGTTTGGGTGAGCTACTTTGGCGGTAACTTTAATGGCGATAACGGCACGATCAATTACGATCAGGACGTAAACGGCATTATGGTGGGTCTGGATACTCAGATTGAGGGTAACTATGCCAAATGGACCGTTGGTGCAGCAGCAGGCTTTGCCAAAGGTGATATGAGCGACGAGTCGGGTCAGGTTGATCAGGATAGCCAGTCTGCCTATATCTACTCTTCTGCGCGTTGGGCAAACAATGTGTTCCTCGACGGCAACATGAGCTACAGCCACTTCAACAACGACCTCACTGCCAACATGAGTAACGGTGAGTATGTTGATGGTGATACTGCCAATGATGCCTGGGGCTTTGGCCTGAAACTGGGTTATGACTGGAAATATAATGCTGCGGGCTATGTGACGCCTTACGGTGCAATTTCAGGTCTGTTCCAGTCTGGTGATGATTATCGCCTGAGCAACGAAATGCGCATGGACGGTCAGTCTTATGACAGCATGCGTTATGAACTGGGGATCGACACCGGTTATACCTTCACCTATAGCGATGATCAGGCGCTTACGCCTTACTTCAAACTTGCCTATGTCTATGATGATTCAGATAATAGTGCTAACGTGAACGGTGATGAAATCGACAACGGCGTTGAAGGCTCTGCGGTTCGTGTCGGTGCTGGTGCACAATTTAACTTTACCAAGAAATTTAGCGCATATACCGATGCTAACTACCTGGGCGGCGGCGACGTTGAGCAGGATTGGTCTGCAAATGTGGGCGTGAAATATACCTGGTAATTAATCTAAGCAGGGGACAATGTCCCCTGCTTTTTAACCCCTAACATGACATTGACACAGGATGTGACACTCGCATGTTATCTGTAAAACCTTTGTCTGCATTCCACGTACTTGATCAGCATTTCTTCCCCATGGCGTGTTCACTGACTCTGCATCCCCAAGATTCTCTTAGCCTGAAAAATGATGGCGCTGTCTTGACCGTTATACGTCAAGGAACGTTTAAACTTGAGCGAACACAGGAAGATATTCTGGTCGGTATCAGCCCTTCGCCAATGATCCTTGGATTGCCAGGTTTGTTTGATCCCCGAAGCGAGAGTTATCAGCTAACGGCTCTGACCGAGTGTGATGCTTATCAGCTGGAAGGATCGCTAAGCAAAGGGATACTGGATCGTAATCAACTCTGGCGGGAAGCGTTTCAGTGGGTGAGCTGGATTTCAAAGGCGCAGGAAGCTCGCGATGTCCAACTGATTGGCCAAAACTCTTACAGCCAGATCAGGGCTACATTGCAGGTCATGTCCAAATGGGATGAAGCACTGCGTGCTAGAATTGGCGTGATGAACTACATCCAACAACGCACCCATATTTCCCGTTCGGTAATAGCTGAAGTTCTGGCGGCGTTGAGAGCGGGGAATTATATCGAAATGAATAAGGGCAAGCTGACATCCGTCAAGCGCTTGCCCCTTGAGTATTAAGCATCAGGATGCTGGAACGACCAACGGGGTGTTGCCACTCAGTTCGGTGACCAAATCGTTAATGCCATCACTCATATTCACGAAGCGCGTTAACGGGGAACGTGTTACGACCACGAATGCCCCGACATTATGCTGCGGGATCATCGCCATATAGGTAATGAAGCCTCCGCCACCGCCCGTTTTCTGAATAATACCCGGACGACCGTTTTTCGGTGCCATGTATACCCAACCCATACCGAGCGCATCGGCTTTACCCGGCACGTCCATGCCAATAACGCGTGTTAACTGGCTACGCTGATAGATGAGTGTTTGCATTCGGTCAGCCTGCTGATTGCGAGTATAGAAATCAGAAGACAGGAACTGCTGCATCCAGCGCATCATATCGCCGGGAGTCGAGTAAACCCCGCCGCTACCAATCGCCGCCAGGGTGTTATCGCACGGACTCGCCCCTTTTTCAGCCACCATCAGGCGTTGGCACTGGTCCGGTGAAGGCGTAAAGGTGGTGTCTTTCATCCCCAATGGGCGCGTTATTTGCTCTTCAAAAAGTTGCGGATAGGGTTTACCCGCCGCGGTGCTCAGCGCATCGGCCAAAAGGTCAAATGCCAGATTTGAATACGCCGCTTGCAAGCCCGGGGCTGCTTTTAGCGTCGCGGTGCTCAGCCAGTTCCAGCGCTGATTATGCGTCGGCCAGACAAACACCGGACGATGTGCGGCGCCGCCTGGCTGTTCGCGAGGCAGGCTGCTGGTGTGCGTGGCGAGGTTTACCAGCGTAATCGGCTGGCCATGATAGCTCGGCACACTGGCACCCGGAGGCGCATATTTGCTCAGCGGATCGTTGAGTTTCACCACCCCCTGATCCAACAATTTCACCAGCATCTCGCTGGTCATCAACTTGCTGAGGGACGCTATGCGAATGACCGAATCGAGCTGTGGATGAACGTTGTTGCCCGGACGAGTTTCTCCGAAGCTGCGAAACACCCGCTGGTTGCCGTCAATAACGACCATTGCCATTCCCGTCGCACCGCTGCCGAAATAGATATGATTGGCGTATTTATCGACAATATTAGAAGCAAAAACCGGGTCCGGGGAGGTTTGTGCGGCCTGGGCAACAGGCAACGAAGCAGCAAAAAGCGCCGCAAGCAATAACAGACTACGTTTCAAGGAAAGCATCCATGAATTGAATTGGGAGGATAATGCGTATTTATACTATTAAATGCCCGCTTGCAAAGCGCCTTTATGCTGGATTTACGCAATAAAAACGTAACGACGGGTAAATATGAATATTTTTCCTGCACGCCTTTACGCGCTTTTGTGAACTCGCGCGTATGATACTCTCAATCTTCACAGACAGTTACGGAGCAAAAGATGTCGGATAAACGTGTTGTGATGGTGGTGGATATGCAAAAAGGGGTCTTCGCCACTGCGCGCTTGCGTGAGCCAGAATGTGTCGCCAGGGTGAACCGGCTTATTCAGGTCGCTGACCGCGTCATCTTTATCCAGCACATTGAAGAGGGCGGTCTGGAGGAAGGGAGTGAAGGCTTTGCCTTGTTGACGGAGCTCGAACAACCGGCCGATGCACTCTACGTAACGAAAACGGCCTGCGACGCCTTTTATCAAACCGATCTGGAGCAGGTTCTTGCTAAAAATGGCATTACCGGATTTGTGATGTGCGGTTGCGCCACAGACTACTGCGTCGATACCACTCTCAAAGTGGGAGCCAGCAAAGGCTACCAGATTACGGTTGCTGAAGACGCCCACACCACCGCAAATCGCCCCGCGGCAGAGGCCTCCACGCTGATAGCCCACTACAACGAGGTCTGGCGCACGCTGACCGTTCCCGGCAACCCGGTCCACGTGAAACCGGTGGAAACAATTGTTGCGCAATGGCTTGCGAACTAAGCCCTTTGTCATCGGTCTGAATGACGGTTTATTTTATTACGCTTTGCAGCGGCGACTGCCGCAGCGGATTTTCCCTGAAACACAGCAACCTCAAAACGATAAGAAGTTAGCAGGAGAGCATGTATGTTTAAGTCGTTTTTCCCTAAGCCGGGACCCTTTTTCCTCTCGGCGGCCATTTGGGCGCTAATCGCCGTCATATTCTGGCAGGTCGACGGTGGCGATTGGCTGCTGCATCTGGCCGGTGCCAAAGGGGACGTACCCATCGGTGCGTCACGATTTGTGTCGATGAACTATCTGGTTTTTTATGCCTACTACTTTTTTGTCGTGGGCTCGTTTGCGCTGTTCTGGTATCTGTACAGTCCGCACCGTTGGCAGCGCTGGTCGGTGCTCGGCACCGCACTCATTGTCTTCGTCACCTGGTTCCAGGTTGAGGTCGGCGTGGCGATCAATGCCTGGTATGCGCCGTTTTACAACCTGATTCAGGAAGCAATGGCATCGCCGCATAAGATCAAGATTGAACAGTTTTATCAAGAGCTGAGCGTCTTCTTATGTATCGCGCTGATCGCGGTGGTGGTTGGCGTTCTGAGCAACTTCTTTATCAGCCATTATGTGTTCCGCTGGCGTACCGCCATGAACGACCATTACATGGCGCACTGGTCGCGACTGCGCCACATTGAAGGTGCCGCCCAGCGTGTGCAGGAAGACACCATGCGTTTCTCATCCACGCTAGAAGATGTTGGGGTTGGGTTTATCAATGCCATCATGACCCTGATTGCCTTCTTACCGGTACTGGTGGCGCTGTCTCCGAACGTCAAAGACTTGCCTGTTGTGGGCTATATTCCTTATGGTCTCGTTTGGGCTGCCATTATTTGGTCAATTGTTGGCACCGGGCTGCTGGCCGTGGTCGGGATTAAGCTGCCAGGGCTTAACTTCAAGAATCAGCGGGTAGAAGCGGCGTACCGTAAAGAGCTGGTTTATGGTGAAGATCACGCCGATCGTGCGACACCGCCGACCGTAAAAGAGCTTTTTGCCGCCGTGCGTCATAACTATTTCCGGCTCTACTTCCATTACACCTATTTCAACATTGCGCGCATCCTGTACCTGCAGGCGGATAACGTATTCGGTCTGTTCCTGCTTTTCCCGTCGATAGTTGCAGGGACCATTACGTTAGGGTTAATGTCGCAAATTAATAATGCTTTCAGCCAGGTGCGCGGTTCGTTCCAGTATCTGATCAGTTCCTGGACCACGCTGGTGGAACTGATGTCTATCTACAAACGTCTGCGCAGTTTCGAGCGAGAGCTGGATGACCTGCCAGAGCAGGAAATCACTCAATCTTTTAGCTAAAACAGGGAAGCACGATGGCGATAGCCACCACACGCAAGGTTTCAACCTCACTGACCCTGCTCGCCGGAATCATTCTGGCGGGCTGTACCAGCCAAAAGCCGGTATTGAAAGAAGGCGAAAAGCCTGTGGATGTCGCCGCCGTGGTTCGGCAGAAAATGCCTGCTAGCGTAAAAGACCGCGAGGTCTGGGCACAAAGTATCGCCAAAGCGTTCGAAAGCCAGAAGCTTGCGCCGACGGAGGAAAATGTCTGTTCGGTACTGGCGGTGGCACAGCAGGAGTCAAACTATCAGGCCGATCCTGTCGTGCCGGGCTTGAGCAAAATCGCCTGGCAGGAAATTGACCGCCGGGCGGAAAAGGTGCACGTGCCGCTGTTCCTGGTGCATACGGCGCTGAAAATTACCTCGCCGAACGGCAAGAGCTACAGCGACCGCCTTGATACGGTGAAAACTGAAAAGCAACTGAGCGCTATTTTTGATGACTTCATTGGCATGGTGCCAATGGGGCAAACGCTGTTTGGTTCGCTCAATCCGGTACACACCGGCGGGCCGATGCAGGTCAGCATCGCGTTTGCGCAAGCGCATGAAAAGGGCTATCCGTGGAAAATGGACGGTACTGTGCGCCAGGAAGTGTTCACGCTGCGTGGCGGATTATGGTTTGGTACTTATCATTTGCTTAACTACCCGGCGAGCTATTCCGCACCGCTTTACCGCTTTGCTGATTTCAACGCGGGCTGGTATGCCAGTCGCAATGCGGCGTTCCAGAATGCGGTCAGTAAAGCCAGCGGCGTGAAGCTGGCGCTGGATGGCGATTTGATTCGCTACGACAGTGATGAACCGGGTAAAACCGAGCTGGCGGTACAAAAGCTGGCGGCGAAGCTGGGCATGAGTGACCGTGATATTCATCAGCAGTTGCAGAAAGGTGACAGTCAGGCGTTCGAGGACACCAGGCTTTATCAAGGCGTTTATCAGCTCGCCGAAGCCAGGACCGGAAAAACGCTGGTGCGGGAAATGCTGCCGGGGATCCAACTGGAAAGCCCGAAAATCACCCGCAATCTTACCACTGCGTGGTTTGCAAAACGCGTCGATGATCGTCGGGCCAGCTGCATGGCGAGGGGTCAGAAATAACGACGCCAGCGCATAATAAGGGCGACAACGCCAAGTAGGGCACAGCCCGCAAGGAACGGAACCAGTCCAAACAGCGTACCGACCGCCAGCCCGATTTCTATCCGTGGGCGACTGCTGTCCTGCGCCAGGTGCTCGAACACGCCGGGGGCATGAACCACAAGGTTTAACATCTGCGCGCCGACCCAGAAACAGAGCAGAACAAATAACGCGTAAGCGATATTACCCGGGGTGGAGGATTCCTTTTTTTTCCCGGCAATAATAGACCTGGAGAAAGTGAATTCAGTCATAACGACCTCCTGATACAACTCACGCACTGACGCTATCAGGCGTTTTATCTGCTGGCGACCGCCAGAATATATGAGTGTGAGTTTGACAGCAGAAGGCCATTGTCAATATCAGATTCGTGGTAATTTTGCGGCGATAAGGCACCTATTTTCATCTTTTACAGCCTGGTTCACAGAGTTTCTCCCTAAGTCAAACGGGTGAATGTTAAAAATTTGCTAAGCACCGCGCAGACGGCGTTGGCGCAATGTGCGACGATAGCGTTTTCTTTTGCGGAGTGGTTATGAAACTGCCTGATAAAATTCGCCGCGACTGGCACTATTATGCCTTTGCCATCGGTCTGATATTTATACTCAATGGCGTGGTCGGGCTGTTGGGCTTTGAAGCGAAGGGTTGGCAGACTTATGCCGTGGGCCTGGTGACCTGGGTCGTCAGTTTCTGGTTGGCGGGATTCGTGATTCGCCGTCGCCCGGTGGAAGAAAATGAGAGTCCGCAGGCATAAACCGGGCAGCGTTGCCACCGCCCGGTAACATCAATCTTAGGCGCTCATGGTGGTTTTCAGTGCCGCATTGGCCTGATGACGCTCCAGCGCCAGTTCAATCAGGCGGGTAATCAGGCTGGTGTAATCCAGACCGCTCGCCTGCCACAGCTTCGGATACATGCTGATATTAGTAAAGCCCGGCAGGGTGTTGATTTCATTGATCACCACCTCATTGTCCGGCGTCAGGAACACATCGACGCGCGCCATTCCGCTACAGCCCAGAGCCTGATATGCCTCAATCGCCGTCTGGCGAATCTTATCATTGACCGTCGGTTCAATTGCCGCAGGGACCACCACTTTGGCACCCTTATCATCGATGTATTTGGTGTCGTAGGCGTAGAACTCGCTGTTCAGTACAATTTCACCGCAGGTGCTGGCCTGAGGCTCATCATTGCCGAGGACCGCACACTCGATTTCACGCCCGTTGATACCGGTTTCCACTACCACTTTACTGTCGAACTCGAACGCCAGCGCCACGGCCTGCTGATACTGTTCTTCGGTCTTCACTTTGCTGACGCCAACAGAGGAACCCTGGTTGGCCGGTTTAACGAACAGCGGCAGACCGAGTTTTTCCTTCACCACGGCAAAGCTGAATTTTGCACGGTTGGTTCGGGTTAAGGTCACGAACGGTGCAATTGCCAGCCCGGCATCACGTAGCAGACGCTTGGTTACATCTTTGTCCATACAGGCCGCTGAGCTCAGGACATCGGAACCCACGAATGGCAAATTAGCCATCCGCAACATGCCCTGCAAGGAACCGTCTTCGCCCAACGTCCCATGGACAATCGGGAAGATAACGTCAATAGCGGGCAACGGTTGGCCGCTCTGGGCGTTGATTAACTGCTCAGAAGATTTACCCGGGATCTGGGCCAGCGTAATGTCGGAAGGGCGCAGCGCGATTTGGGCAGGATCGTGCGCGTTGAGCAGATAGCTGCTGGCATCATTAATGTGCCATTGACCCTGCTTATCAATACCCAGTAACACCACCTCAAAACGCGTCTTATCCATCGCCTCAACAATGTTCTTTGCCGACTGCAAAGAGACTTCATGTTCAGCCGATTTCCCGCCAAAGACGACCCCAACCCGCAACTTAGCCATTTCCACATCCATCCACAGAAAACACAAAGCCGATACCATATCACGTCATTCCGGGCGCTTCTGCCATAATCTTAGTTTTCAGTATCAGGAGAAATAATGAGAGGGAAAGGGGTCATCGGGCTGCTGGTCGTGGTTGCCGTAGGCTATCTGGGGTACCGCTTTTTGCCGCCGCAATTCAATCCTTTTGCGCCGCTGACGCTGGACGATCCGCTTGGTCGGATAACACAATTTAAGCTGAAGCGCTTACCCGCGGAACGTTGTCCCATCTTACTGGAACAGGCTAACCAACGTGGCTGGATAAGCACCAAAAACCTTGCCAACAACAGCGATGGGCCGTGTCCGTTGCATCACGCGGTCAGCGTGGCGAATTTTGGCGACGTTCGGCTCAGTCAGCGTTTTGTGGCGAGCTGCCCGTTGGCACTCAGCAGCGCGCTGTTCGTGCAGCAGCAGGCGAAACCGCTCGCCCGACAATACCTCGGTAGTGGACTGCGTCAGATTGACCATCTCGGCAGTTTTGCCTGTCGGAATATTTATCATCGCCAGAATGCCCGCCTGAGCGAGCATGCGACCGCAGACGCACTGGATATCAGCGGATTTCGCCTGAACGACGGGCGAAATATTACGGTCCTTAAAGGTTGGAAAACCGCAGAGAGTGAGCCATTCTTGCGGGCGTTGCTCGCCGCCAGTTGCCAGTACTATGGCAATGGGCTCGGGCCGGATTATAACGCAGCCCATGCCAACCATTTTCATCTGGGGATGCGCGGGTATGGCCTCTGCCGTTGAGCATAACGCGCTGTAAAAAGGCTGATAATCGTGAGATGTGTCACACAATTTCATAATGGAAAAATAAAACACCAAACTCTCGTGGAGCGCATCTCGCGCCATACAAGCAGATGGCTTGCTTGCTATGCTGGAAAATACATATCGAAAACGAATGAAAACGCGTAGTTATGGAATCCTGGAAGGTTAATCTCATTTCCGTCTGGTTTGGCTGCTTCTTTACTGGCCTCGCCATCAGTCAAATCCTGCCTTTTTTGCCGCTGTACGTTTCCCAACTGGGGGTCACGTCGCATGAAGCTCTGTCGATGTGGTCCGGTCTGACCTTCAGCGTGACGTTTCTGGTATCAGCTATTGTTTCGCCGATGTGGGGCAGCTTAGCGGATCGTAAAGGTCGCAAGTTGATGCTGCTCCGCGCCTCGCTCGGAATGGCGATTGCTATCCTGCTTCAGGCTTTTGCCACCAACGTCTGGCAGCTGTTTATTCTGCGCGCCATTATGGGTCTGACCTCCGGATATATCCCGAACGCGATGGCGCTGGTAGCCTCGCAGGTGCCGCGTGAGCGCAGCGGCTGGGCGCTAAGCACGTTGTCGACGGCACAGATCAGCGGCGTGATTGGCGGCCCACTTCTGGGTGGATTCCTGGCTGACCACGTTGGCCTGCGTGCCGTATTTTTCATCACTGCTATTTTGTTGACGGTGAGTTTTCTGGTGACGCTATTCCTGATTAAAGAGGGCGCGCGTCCGCAGGTGAGTAAAGCCGATCGTCTCAGCGGAAAAGCGGTGTTCGCGTCTCTGACCTATCCGGGACTGGTGATCAGTCTGTTTTTCACCACCCTGGTTATCCAGCTGTGTAATGGTTCGATTGGTCCCATTCTGGCGTTGTTTATTAAATCGATGGAGCCACAGAGTAATAACATCGCGTTTCTGGCTGGGATGATTGCCGCCGTGCCGGGAATTTCAGCGCTCATTTCCGCACCCAGATTGGGCAAGCTTGGCGACCGTATCGGCGCGCACCGTATTCTTTTGGCTACTCTGTTTTGCGCGGTGATAATGTTCTTCGCAATGTCGTTTGTCACCACGCCTTTCCAGCTTGGCGTGCTGCGTTTTTTGTTGGGCTTTGCCGATGGCGCAATGCTGCCGGCGGTACAAACTCTGCTGCTGAAATATTCCAGTGACCAGGTAACCGGACGCATCTTCGGATATAACCAGTCGTTTATGTATTTGGGCAACGTGGTGGGGCCGCTAATAGGAGCCTCGGTCTCTGCGATGGCTGGATTCCGCTGGGTGTTTGTCGCCACCGCGATTGTCGTGCTGATCAATCTGGTACAGCTCGCCATTATGCTGCGCCGACGCCAGCATAATTCCATCAATTAAACGGTTCACACTCAGGGGCTGGCGTGTTATTTCTTCGGCCCCCTGAATTTTGGTAGGGATAATCTTCGCGAGAGAAACGTTTCGCTATCCATTCAATTTGCATAATTCAAAAATTATAAAATAATTCTTATGGCAGCTAGGCATTATGGATCATCGGTGCTACCGTCTCAGGCATTCTCATAAGGAAGTCTCACCATGAAAAATCTGATTGCAGAACTGTTGGTTAAGCTTGCAGAAAAGGAAGAAGAATCAAAGGAGTTAGTGGTTCAGGTAGAGGCATTAGAAATTGTGGTGACCGCGCTGTTACGCCACATGCGACAGCCGGAACAGCAGGCACTGATAACAGATATTGAAGCAGCGCTTGATGAAGTTAAACCAGAGCTTAATGTTCCCGAGCACGATACCGAATTACTGCATCAGTATATAAAGAAGCTATTACGGCATCCGCGTAATTAAGGTGGATGCCGTAATCTAAGGCGGCGAGGGATCCCGTAATCGCCGCTCCTCTTCTATTATTCCACAAGCCATGCACTTTACTTATCGCTATTTTTTACATCGTAAGGTGGTTTTTTTCGTATGAGCGACCAGACTTACTGAGATCCCCTCAAAGAAGGATGGTGCAATGAAAATAACATTACTGGTGACTCTACTGTTCGGCATGGTATTTCTCACAACCGTGGGAGCCGCAGAAAAAACGCTGACCCCGCAACAACAGCGAATGACCACCTGCAACCAGCAGGCGACGGCCAAAACGTTGAAAGGTGACGCGCGGAAAACCTATATGAGCGACTGCCTGAAAAACGGCAGCTCAAAACCGGAAGAAAAAAGTCTGACCCCACAGCAGCAGAAAATGCGTGAGTGTAATGCCACCGCAACCCAGCAGTCGCTGAAGGGTGACGATCGTAATAAATTTATGAGTGCATGTCTGAAGAAAACCGGGTAATGCAAAGATAAAATAACGGGTGAGACGCAATGGCGGCCCACCCGTTGTTTTCAGTTATGATCAGGCTTTACTCAGTTTTTCTGACTTTTCCATACAGCTCACCATCGCTTCGATAACCGCCGAGCGGAAACCTTTTTCTTCCAGCACGCGAACCGCTTCAATGGTGGTGCCGCCAGGAGAGCAGACCATATCTTTGAGTTCGCCCGGATGAATGCCGGTCTCGAGCACCATTTTGGCTGAGCCCATCACCGCCTGTGCGGCAAACTTATAGGCCTGCGCGCGCGGCATTCCGCCCAGTACAGCGGCATCCGCCATCGCTTCGATAAACATAAACACATAGGCTGGCGCTGAACCGCTGACGCCCACCACCGGGTGGATCATCGGCTCGGCAATGACTTCGGCTTCACCAAAGCAGCGGAAAATAGTGACTACATCGGCAATGTCTTCACTGGTGACCAGTGCGTTAGGTGTGATAGAGGTCATCCCGGCATTGACCAGCGACGGGGTGTTTGGCATTGCGCGAACAATTTTACGGTCGTGCCCCAGCGCGCGGGCGAGCTGATCGAGGGTAACACCGGCGGCAATTGACACCACCAGCGTGTCTTTATTCAGGCTGGACGCCACATCGCTCAGCACTTTGGTCATGATGCCTGGCTTGACCGCACCAAAGACGATATCGGCCACCTGGGCGACGTCCTGAGCTGACTCGGCGGCGTTAATGCCATACTGATCGTGCAGGGCAGCGACTTTGTCAGGCGACGGGGTATAAACCCAAATTTGGGCGGGCTGGACCTGGCCACTGGCAATCAGGCCACCGAGAATGGCTTTGCCCATATTACCGCAGCCGATGAAACCGATTTTCTTTTCCATTCTGTCTCTCCCTCAGCGTTTTTCTGATAATGCCTCTTAGCTTATCATTTTGTGGCTTTGCCGGAAGAAGAAAGCAGGCGACAATGCCCCGGTAATTTTATTCAGGAGTGAGTATGGTGATTTGGGTGGATGCGGATGCGTGTCCGAATGTGATTAAAGAAATCCTGTTCCGCGCGGCGGACAGAACACAAACGCCGGTCACGCTGGTTGCCAACCAGAACCTGCGCGTCCCGCCGTCACGTTTCATTCGTGCAATGCGTGTTCCTGCCGGTTTTGACGTCGCTGATAACGAAATTGTGCGTCAGTGCCAACCGGGTGATTTAGTGATAACTGCGGATATTCCGCTGGCGGCGGAAGTGATTGCCAAAGGCGGCGCGGCGCTCAATCCGCGCGGGGAGCGATACAGTGAGGCCACTATTCGCGAGCGTCTGACGATGCGAGATTTCATGGATACGCTGCGGGCCAGCGGCATTCAGACCGGTGGCCCGGACAGCTTGTCTCAGCGGGATCGCCAACAGTTTGCCGCAGAGCTCGACAAGTGGCTGCTGGCGGTTCAGCGCGGGCAGAATTAACCCAGCAGTCGTACATTGCCAAAGTCAATCTGTGCATAAATGTGTTACCTTTTGCAGCCGGTCAGGGGTTGTCAAACCGCCGCGCTTTCATGTAAGGTTGCCGCAACACACAATGACACTATTTCTTTACACCCTCATTTCACCCAATAGCCAATAATGACAAGGAAAGATTGGGATTCTGGATTAAGGGTGTAATTTTTATTTTACACTTACTTGCGTACTAGTTTGCTGGTATTATTATCCGCTTACGTGTACGGCTCATTGCCGCAGTACCAGGGGGATTTTCAGTGATTACACAGCCCATTTTCCTTATCGGCTCCCGCGGGTGCGGTAAAACCACTGTCGGGCAGAAGCTCGCCGAAGCCTGTCATTTCGATTTCGTCGACACCGATATTTTCTTACAACAGCGTGCGCAACAGAGTATTGCCGATATCGTGGCAAAAGAGGGCTGGCCTGCTTTTCGCGCGCTGGAAACCAAAACCCTGCAAACCGTCACCGCGCCGCAAACGGTGATTGCCACCGGCGGCGGCATCATTCTGGCCCCGGTTAATCGTGACTTTCTGCGTAAGAGTGGGATTGTGATTTATCTCAAAGCGTCGGTCGCGGTACTGGCAGGCCGTCTTGAAGCCTTCCCGGAAGCCTCACAGCGTCCAACCCTGACCGGAAAGCCTATCAGCGAAGAAGTGCGGGAAGTGCTGTCCCAGCGTGATGCGTTATATCGCGAAACGGCCCACTTTACCGTGGACGCCGCCTGTGAACCGGATGAAGTGGTTGCGCAAGTGCTGGCGGCTATCGCAGCGACGAAAACTTCAACAATTCTGGTAAATTCAGCAAGCGCTGGCTAGCGCCTATACTTAAGGCTCTGAACCGAAAGAGGAAGAGCAACTATGCCGACAAAACCCCCGTATCCGCGCGAAGCCCGCGTTGTGGCCGTTGAAAAAGGTGAACCTGGTCAGACCGTCACCTGGTATGAACTGCGCGCCGACCATCCCAAACCTGACTCATTGATCAGCGAGCACCCCACGCAGGCTGAAGCTCTCGACGCCAAACGGCGTTATGAAGACCCCGATAAGTCTTAAATCCCCTTTATATTGCGCAACGCCTGCGCGATGCGGGCGTAAATCACACTTTTTAACTAAATTAAATGTTAAAGAAATGTTAAGCTCAAGATATTACTGGAGTGAATTGGAGTTACCTGGAATCTTTACAAACGCCCGTCGAGTGAAGCTGCTACGCTTCTGAACGGTTGTTTTTTTAGCCATCCAGGGGGCTGTTAGTGAGCCGTGAGCCTGTAACGAAGTTGTGAATGTCGTGATAAAAGGTACATAACATGAGTGCGACTTTGGCGATTCTTACCATCGGTGTCGTGCCGATGCGTGAGGTGATGCCGTTATTGACAGAGCACATCAGGGAAGATCAGATTACCCATGTCAGTCTGGTGGGAAAAATGACGCGAGAAGCGGTCATGGAAGAGTACGCCGCAGAACCCGGTGAAGAGGTTCTCATTACTCTTCTGAATGATAATCAGCTGGCTGAAGTGTCCCGCAAGAAGATCGAACGCGATTTACAATCGGTTATAGAAGTGCTGGATAACCAGGACTTTGACGTCATTCTGTTCATGAGCACCGCGCCCATCAGCGGTCTGGTGGCACGAAACGCGATCCTTATCGAACCGCAGCGCATTATCCCGCCGCTGGTGAGCTCCATCGTCGATGGGCATCAGGTCGGCGTGATTGTGCCAATTCCGGAGTTAATGAAGTCTCAACGCATCAAATGGCAGGTGCTACAGAATCCGCCTCACTATGCGCTGGCAAACCCTATTCACGGCACCGAAGAAGAACTGGTCACCGCCGGAAAGAAGCTGATGACTGAAGGGGCGGACGTGCTGATGCTCGACTGCCTGGGGTTCAATCAGCGGCATCGTGATTTACTACAGAAAGCGCTGGATGTTCCGGTCCTGTTATCGAATGTGCTGGTGGCGAGGCTGGTCGCGGAACTGTTGATCTAATTCTCAGTTAGTACGTGACAGTTCGCTGTCACGCCCCCTATATTGGTTTCATACACAACGACGAAACCAATAAGGGTCTGTTTATGCTTCAAAGCAATGAGTACTTTTCCGGGAAAGTGAAGTCCATCGGTTTTACAAGCAGCAGCACTGGCCGCGCCAGCGTTGGCGTTATGGCCGAAGGGGAATATACCTTTGGTACGGCGCAGCCTGAAGAAATGACCGTCGTGAGCGGGGCGCTACACGTGCTGCTGCCGGGTGAAACGGAGTGGAAAACCTATACCGCCGGGCAGGTGTTTAACGTGCCAGGCCACAGTGAATTTCATCTGCAGGTCGCTGAGCCGACCTCGTATCTCTGCCGTTACCTGTAATAAAACGCCTTCCTGTCTGCACAGGAAGGCACCTGCTTAACGCTGAGCTTCGCCGCCCAGACCTTCAACCAGATTAGCCACCAGCGCAGCCAGTTCGCCGGTCATCAGGATAAAGTCGGCGTCGAAACGCTGATCGTAATTCTCACGCTCAATATCTTCATTCTGATCGCGCAGTTCGTCGCAGAACTTCAGACGTTTGATCGACGCATCGTCGCAAATCATAAACTGAATGCGCTGCTGCCAGTCCAGTGCCAGTTTGGTCACCACTTTTCCGGCTTCGATATGCACCGCGATCTCATCGCTGACCAGATCCTGTTTCTTGGCGCGGATCACGCCGCCGTCCTCAAGGATCGCTTTCAGTTCTGCTTCATCCAGCAGCTGGAAGCCCTGCGCCACGTTGCCGGAGCGAACCCACTCGGTCAGGGTCAGCTCAATCGGGTTTTCCAGCGCCAGCGGAACCACCGGCAGTGAGCCGAGGGTTTTACGCAGCAGCGCCAGGGTGTCTTCGCCTTTCTTGGCGCTGGCACAATCGACCATGATCAGGCCGTTGACGGTATCAATCCATAACAGCGTCTGGCTGAAACGGCTGAAAGCACGTGGCAGCAGCGAGTGCAGCACTTCGTCTTTCAGGGAATCTTTTTCGGTCTTCTTAAGCTTACGGCCCTGTTCGGCTTCCAGCTTCAGGATCTTAGCCTCGAGCGCCTGTTTCACGACGGGGGAAGGGAGAATTTTCTCTTCCTTGCGGGCGCAGATCAGGATCTGACCGTTGGCCTCATGCGTGAAAGCATCACTGTGCGAACCCATCGGCGGAACCCAGCCGGTTTTTGCCATATCCTGGCTGCCGCAGGGAGTGAACGCCAGCGCGGCTAACTGTTTTTCCATCTCATCGGCGCGCAGAGAAATGTCGCGGCTAAGACGGTAAACCATTAAATTTTTGAACCACAGCATGATAATTTCCACGGCTTTGTCGTTAAATGCAGCGGGCATGATAGCGAATTGTCACTATGCTTGCATTGTTAATCAGGCACCGGGGAGGCTTCTGTGCGTATTGGAATAGATTTGGGTGGTACCAAAACAGAGGTCATCGCATTGAGTTACCAGGGTGAGCAGTTATTCCGCCATCGTCTGCCGACACCACGCGATGACTATCAGCAGACTATCGAGACCATTGCCACTCTGGTGGCGATGGCGGAGAAGGAAACCGGGCAGACCGGGAGCGTGGGGATGGGGATCCCGGGGTCAATCTCGCCCTATACCGGGGTGGTGAAAAATGCCAACTCCACCTGGCTGAATGGTCAGCCTTTTGACAAAGACTTGAGCAAACGTCTCAATCGCGAAGTGCGCCTGGCGAATGATGCCAACTGTCTGGCGGTCTCAGAATCTATTGACGGCGCGGCGGCAGGGGCACAAACCGTGTTCGCGGTGATCATCGGTACTGGCTGCGGTGCAGGCGTGGCGCTGGGCGGCAGGGCGCATATCGGCGGCAACGGCACGGCGGGCGAGTGGGGTCATAATCCCCTGCCGTGGATGGATGAAGACGAGCTGCGTTATCGCGAAGAAGTACCGTGCTATTGCGGGAAGCAGGGCTGCCTCGAAACGTTTATCTCCGGCACCGGGTTTGCGACGGATTACCATCGCCTGAGCGGGAAGGCGTTAAAAGGCAGTGAAATTATTCGTCTGGTCGACGAGCAGGATGCGGTTGCGGAACTGGCGCTGAGTCGGTACGAGCTGCGGCTGGCCAAATCACTGGCTCATGTGGTGAACATTCTCGATCCGGACGTCATTGTGATGGGCGGTGGGATGAGCAACGTCGAGCGCTTATACAAAACCGTGCCGGGACTGGTGAAGAATTTCGTCTTCGGCGGTGAATGTCAGACGCCAATCCGCAAAGCCGTGCATGGTGACTCGAGCGGCGTTCGCGGTGCGGCCTGGCTGTGGCCGCTGTAATCCGCGTTTAGGTCGACGAGAGCGCAGGTGCAGGCTTCTGTTTGCAGGAGGCATAAATCAGTAGCGATGACATCGCGAAAAATGACAGCAGGGCCGCGGGGAGCGCCACGTAGTTATAGGCAAACCCCGCCGTCAGCATCATTCCCCCACAGTAAGCGCCGACGGCACTCCCCAGATTAAAGGCCATTTGTCCCCCGGCAGCCCCCAGCATTTCGCCACCTTTCGCATTTTGCAGCAGCAAAATTTGCAAGGGTGCAGAAAGGGCAAACAGGCCCATACAGCAGATGAATGTCAGACTGAGCGACGCGATTTTGTCGCCGCCAAACAAAAACAGCAGACCCAACGAAAGCGCAATAATCAAATCCGTCACAATGGCGATACTGAGCGGGGAGTATTTTCCGGATAAGCGGCCACTGAGAAGATTACCCGAGACCATACCCAGCCCGGCGAGCATCATGATCATCGTCATTTTCCCCTCGCTAAAACCGGCGACCGTCAGCATGAACGGCTTAATGTAGCTAAACCACGCGAAGACACCGGCATTGCCGAACAGGGTCGCGGCGAAGATAAGCCAGGGCGCGGGTGATTTCAGAAAGTGAAACTGCTCGCGCAGTTTGCTTTTGGCATTATCGGAAATATTGGGTACCCAAAATATCACTGCGGTCAGCACGGCAATATTAAAAATGGCGATCAATAAAAAGGTGTAGCGCCAGCTAAATTCCTGGCTCAGCCAGGTGCCAAGCGGCACGCCGAGCAGGTTGGCGAGGGTCATGCCGCTGACCATACCCGCGACGGCTGACGTCACCTTGCCGGGGCTGGCGAGCTTTGACAATATAATTGCGCCGACGCCAAAGAAGGCGCCGTGTGGAAAACCAGACACCATCCGGCCCGCTGCCAGCATCCAGTAAGACGACGACAGGGTGAACATCGCGTTCCCCACCAGGCACATCGCTACCAGAAAAATCAGAATATGTTTGAGGGAAAACCGATTGGAAAACAGGGCAATGACAGGCGCCCCAATCACCACCCCGAACGCATACCAGGAGATCATATGCCCGGCTGTGGGAATAGATATCCCCACATTGTGGGCAAGCTCGGTCAGCACCCCCATAATGCCAAATTCAGCCATGCCCAGGCCGAAGGTGCCTAACGCTAACGATAAAATGACTTTTTTCATTCAGGCCGCTCCACGGCAAAGTTTTTATCCAGCTTGCTGTATCCCAGCCCGTTAATTTTCTTCACTTTAATCTGCACCGGGATCCGCTCTTTCATCGCATCCACATGGCTGATAACACCAATCACTTTTCCGCTGGCGTTCAGCGCATCGAGCGCGTCCAGCGCGGTATCCAGCGTTTCGCTGTCGAGCGTGCCAAAGCCTTCATCAAGGAACAGCGAATCGATACGTGTTTTATGGCTGACCAAATCCGACAGCGCCAGGGCGAGGGCCAGGCTGACAAGGAAACTCTCCCCGCCGGACAGCGTGCGGGTATCGCGCACCGCATCGGCCTGCCAGGTGTCCATCACTTCCAGCTCCAGCGCTTCACTGGCTTTGCGTTTGAGCAGATAGCGCCCGTGCAGGCGGCTGAGTTGTTCGTTCGCCAGCCACACTAAATTATCCAGCGTCAGGCCCTGGGCGAATTTACGGAATTTGTCGCCCTCTTTGGAGCCAATCAGCGCATTCAGCCAGCTCCAGTCTTCCAGCGTCTGCGCCGCGGCGTCGATTTGAGCCATCAGCGTCTGCTGTTGGGCGCGGTTATCCGCGTCCTGTTTCAGCTGCTGGCGAATTTCACCCTGCGCGGCGCTGTTGTCACGCAGACGCTGTGCCAGGTTGGCAAGCAGAATCTGTACCTGTTCGCGGGTTAGCGTGTCGGCTAAATCCTCCGGTCGCTGCTGCCGGTGGTGAATCTGTTCATGTTGCGCCTGGGATGCCAGGGCCTGTTGTTGCTGGAGCTGGTTTTCCAGCGTCTGTTTCAGCTCTTCAAGCTGACGGCGGGTGTCGTCATCGAGCAGCGCCGCCAGGAACGCCGCTTGGCTGGCAAACTGGCTGGCGCTGAGTGCGGAATCAAACTCTTTCTGCGCCAGGGTCAGACGCTCACGCTGCTGGTTTTCCTGCTGCTGTAACGTCTGCCACTGGCTGTGCAGCGACACGCAGTCGTGATGCACCTGTTGCCAGCCGTCAAGCGCCACCGGGGCGCGATCTTCATTTGCGGCCTCAGCCGGCAGGGTATCCAGCAGCGGTTGCAGTTGAGCCAGCTTCTGCTGAACAGATTGCTGCTGTTCGGTTTGCGTCTGCCACTGCTGGCTTTCCGCTTCACGCGCCGCCAGCCAGGCGGCCTCTTCACCGTTTGTGGGGAGCGTCAGGCCAAACCCGGCGAGAGTGTCACTCAGCGTTTGCTGGCGCTGCGCCATTTCCTGCTCTAGCGTGCTGCGCTGGTTTTTTAGCTCCAGCATCTGACGTTGCAGATTCAGACGCTGGCTGTGCTGATACAGCTGCTGTTCGTAGTTTTCCTGCTCGCTCAGCCAGGCCGCGATGTCATCTTCCGGCGTGAGGGTAATCTGCAAACCAGCCACCGTGGTTTGCCACTGGGAGGTGAGCGCTTGCTCCTGTTCGGTTACCGACTGCAGCTCGCTTTGTTCGGCCTGCTGCTGCTTAACCAGCGCGTCGAGCTGGCCTTTCAGGCTGGCCCCGGCTTCGCCAATCTGTTTGACCTCTTTTTCAAGCGCATCGCGGCGGGCTTCGTTTACGCCTGGCTTTAAGGCCTGATACTCGGCAATCGCTGGATGTTCAGTCGAACCGCAAAGTGGGCAAGGTGCGCCGGGTTGTAAACGGGCGCGTTCATCGGTGAGCTTCGCAATGATTTTCTCTTGCTCGCACAGCGTTCTGACGTCGTTGAACTGCTGCAGTTTTTCTTTGTATTGCTGGCGGCGGCTGGCCAGTTCGGCTTCGCCTTTTTCCCGTTCCTGCTGACGCTGGATTAACAGCGTTTGCAGCTGTTCGCGGCGCTTTTTCAGCGGCTGGAATTGGCTTTGCAGGACGTTCAACTGCTGTCGTAGCGGGCGGGCGGCGCTGTGCTGTTCCAGCGCGGTCGCCACGGCGGGCTCATCGAGGGTAAGCGTGGTCGGCGGTAGGGCGTTGAGCTGGCGCGTAACCTCGTTTTCGCGTTTGATAACGGTCTGTAATTGTGCCGTCTCGCGGGCCTGCTGACTAAAGGCCGCTCGCCAGCCGGTCAGCTCGCGCTGCCAGTGGCGATGATGTTCATGGGCGGTAAGCCAGTCGGTGAGGGTTTTCTGGCTGGTGGACAACTGCTGATGCTGCCGCTCGGCGCTGAGGCGCAAACGCCCACGTAGCGCCAGCTGGCTCTGTAAGCGAGTATTTACTTCTTCCGATTGCTGATGCGTTTGCGTCAGTGCGGTTTGGCTGTCCTGAAGACGGACCCACAGCGGGCGCAATCTGTCGGCGGGCTGGGCCTGTGCCAGCGTGGCGAGCTGCGGCTGGGCGGTGTTCAGCGCCGCCTGGGCTGCCGTCAGGGCCGACTGCGAGCGCGCCTGCGCTTCAGCTAACTCTGTTTCCCGGCTGAGCCACTGCTGCCAGAGTTGTGTGCGAAGCTGCTCGGTTTGCTGCTGCTTTTCTTCGTCAGTAAGTGCCTGCAAACGTTGCTGCAACGCCTGCTGCTGCTCGTCATTCAGCAAAATCATACCGGACGCCTGCGCCTGCAATTTTTCCAGCGCGATTTTGGCTTCCTTATGCTTCTCAAACACCCTGGCCGAAATCTGACCGTAAATTTCGGTGCCGGTCAGCTCTTCCAGTAGCTCGGCGCGCTCTTTCGGTTTGGCGTTGAGGAAGGCGGCAAACTGCCCCTGCGACAGCATCATTGAGCGGGTGAAACGGCCATAGTCCAGCCCGGTCAGCGAGGCGGTGAGATCCAGTTTGTCCTTCACTTTTTCAGCGAGGATCTTGCCATCGTCACAGCGCGCCAGCTCCACGCGCGGGGCCTGCAGGTTACCGTCCGGCTGGTTACGGGCGCGGTTCTGGCTCCAGAAGGCGCGATACGCCACGCCTTTGACTTCAAACTCCACTTCCGCCAGGCATTCGGCGGTATCGCGGGTCATCAGATCGTTTTGCGATTGCGATAGGGTGCTCAGGCGCGGCGTTTCGTGATACAGCGCCAAACAGATGGCATCGAGCAGGGTGGTTTTTCCCGCCCCGGTTGGCCCGGTAATGGCAAACAAACCGTTGCTGGCAAACGGCTCAGCGGTGAAATCAATTTTCCACTCGCCCTTTAATGAGTTGAGGTTCTTCAGACGCAGGCTCAAAATTTTCATGGCTGTTCCTCCCCGGAAAGCGCGCCCAGCGTTTCGTTAAACAGCTGATACAGGCGCTGTTGCTGCGGCTCTTCCAGCGTTTCCAGCGCCAGACGACGCGCAAAAACGTCTTCTACTTTAAGCTCGCTCAGGGTTTCGAGGTGTTCGTTGGCCAGAATACGCTCGCGCTGTTCGCGGCTGCGGCGCACCAGCAGCACCTCGACCGGGAGTTCATCGGTCAGGGCCTGAATTTTACGTTGGATGTCATGCAGATATTCGTCGCTGGTGATTTCGATATCCAGCCACACCGGAGCGCGGGGATCGCCGTCGCGCCACTGTTCCAGTTGGGCGCTGATGCTGGCGAAATCGCCTTTCAGCACCGCCAGTTGTTGCGTGACCGGCACCTCAAGCGGTGTCACCTCGGCCAGTTTGCCGGCGCTGAAACTCACCAGGTTGACGGTTTTGGCTTTCCCGGTTTCATCGAAGCTCAGGGAAATTGGCGAACCGCAGTAGCGAATGTGCTCGCTGCCGCCAATTTTCTGCGCCCGGTGAATATGACCGAGGGCGATGTAATCCACCGGCGGGAAATTTTGCGCCGGGAAGGCATCGAGTGTGCCGATATAGATGTCACGTACCGCGTCACTTTTACTGGCCCCGACGGTGGTCAGATGGCCGCTGGCGATAATCGGCAGCTCACGCTCGCCGCGTATTTCACAGGCCTGCTGATACTGCTGCTGATAGTAATCGGTAATTGCCTGTAATAAATGCTGCTGCTTCTCGCCTGCCGTTGACCCGGCCTGGCTGACAATCACATCCCGCGGACGTAAAAAAGGCACCGGGCAGAAAATCGCCCCCGGCGTGCCGTCCCGGCGGTTGAGTACGCATGGCGACATACCGCTGCCCGCCACCACGGTGGTGTTGAGAAACGCCAGGATATCGCGGGATTCGTTCAGCGTTGCCACCGAGTCATGGTTCCCTGCCAGCACCACCAGATGGCAGCCGGTTTGCTGCAATTTCACCACGAAGCGGTTGTACAGTTCGCGGGCGTAGCTTGGCGGCGACCCGGTATCGAAAATATCGCCCGCCACGATAATGGCATCCACCTGTTGTGCCTGTGCCGTTTCCAGCAGCCAGTCGAGAAAAGCCTGATGCTCTGCAGCGCGGCTTTTGCTGTAAAAATTCTGGCCAAGGTGCCAGTCGGAGGTGTGAAGGATGCGCATAATAAACCCGTGGCGGAAAAGCGTGGGCGTCAGTATATAGATAACAGGGCAATGACAGCAGTTTTTCAGTGTCATAATGTTAAAACCCACTATCATAAATCTGTCATAAATCTGACGCATAATGACGCCGAATAATACGCATATGATTAATAAACAGGATAAATAATGGCGAGACGTATTCTGGTCGTTGAAGATGAAGCTCCAATTCGCGAAATGGTGTGCTTCGTCCTGGAGCAAAATGGCTTTCAGCCGGTTGAAGCGGAAGATTATGATAGTGCGGTTAATCAACTGAACGAGCCGTGGCCTGATTTGGTCCTGCTCGACTGGATGCTACCGGGGGGATCGGGCATTCAGTTTATTAAGCATTTGAAGCGTGAGTCGATGACGCGCGATATCCCGGTGGTGATGCTGACCGCGCGCGGCGAAGAAGAAGACCGGGTGCGTGGCCTGGAAACCGGGGCTGACGATTACATTACCAAGCCTTTCTCGCCGAAAGAGCTGGTGGCGCGTATTAAAGCTGTGATGCGTCGTATCTCGCCAATGGCGGTGGAAGAGGTGATTGAAATGCAGGGGCTGAGCCTCGACCCATCTTCCCATCGGGTCATGACCGGTGAAAACCCGCTGGACATGGGCCCGACCGAGTTTAAACTGCTGCACTTCTTCATGACCCATCCGGAACGCGTGTACAGCCGCGAACAGCTGCTGAACAACGTCTGGGGCACCAACGTGTATGTAGAAGACAGAACGGTGGATGTGCATATCCGTCGCCTGCGTAAAGCGCTGGAACACAGCGGTCACGACCGGATGGTGCAAACCGTTCGCGGCACGGGTTATCGTTTTTCAGCCCGTTTCTGATAATTGACTGGAGTGTGACCCGTGCTTGAACGGCTGTCATGGAAAAGGCTGGTTTTTGAGCTGATCCTCTGTTGTATTCCGGCCCTGATCCTCGGGGCAATTTTCGGGTATCTGCCGTGGTTTTTACTGGCGGCTGTGACCGGACTGTTGGTCTGGCATTTCTGGAACTTACTGCGTCTGTCGTGGTGGTTATGGGTCGACCGCAGCATGACCCCACCGCCGGGCAGTGGCAGTTGGGAACCGTTGCTGTACGGCCTGCACCAGATGCAGATGCGTAATAAAAAGCGTCGTCGCGAGCTGGGCAGTCTGATCAAACGCTTTCGTAGCGGGGCGGAATCGCTGCCCGATGCGGTGGTTCTGACCACCGAAGAAGGAGCAATGTTCTGGTGTAACGGCCTGGCCCAGCAGATGCTGAATCTGCGCTGGCCGGACGATAACGGACAAAATATCCTCAACCTGCTGCGCTATCCTGAATTTTCCCGCTATCTCAAATCCCGCGATTTCAGCAAACCGCTCAATCTGGTGCTCAACACCGGACGGCATCTGGAAATCCGCGTGATGCCCTACAGCGAACAACAGCTCCTTTTAGTGGCGCGCGACGTGACCCAAATGCACCAGTTAGAAGGTGCCCGGCGGAACTTTTTTGCCAACGTCAGCCATGAATTGCGCACGCCGCTAACGGTGTTACAGGGCTATCTGGAGATGATGCAGGAGCAGACGCTGGAAGGTGCGCCGCGTGAAAAAGCGCTGCACACTATGCGCGAACAAACCCAGCGCATGGAAGGCCTGGTGCGTCAGCTACTCACCTTGTCGCGTATTGAAGCCGCTCCGCTGGCGGCGCTAAACGAAAAGATAGATGTGCCGATGATGCTACGGGTCGTGGAGCGCGAGGCGCAAACGCTCAGCCAGCAGAAGCATACTCTGCATTTCGATGTTGAAGACGACTTGCAGGTGCTGGGGAGCGAGGAGCAACTGCGCAGCGCCATCTCCAACCTGGTGTATAACGCGGTAAACCATACCCCGGAAGGCACGGAAATTAGTGTGCGCTGGCAACGCGCGCCGCACGGGGCGCTGTTCAGCGTGGAAGATAACGGGCCGGGTATCGGGCCGGAACACATTCCACGCCTGACGGAGCGCTTCTACCGCGTCGATAAAGCCCGTTCCCGGCAAACCGGCGGCAGTGGCTTAGGGTTGGCTATCGTCAAACATGCGGTCAATCATCACGAAAGTCGCCTCGATATCGAAAGCATCCCCGGCAAAATGACCCGCTTTAGCTTCCTGTTGCCGGAACGTTTAATTGCCAAAAAAAGCGATTGATGGCAGGGATGTCAGGAAAGATTGACAAAGACCGGCGCAAGCCGGTTTTTTAACTTTCCAGTTAACCAGACGGCGAACAATTAACGAACGTCTGTTTCTTTTTTGTTCGCATGATTGGCCAGAGGTTTTTCGTAAATCCGGTTAATCATGCTGAGAGTAAATTCGATCTTGCTATAATCCTCTGGTTTCACGATCCCTTATTGCTTTAAAACGTTATAAGCGTTTAAATTGCCCCCCATGCAGTCGCAGTCTGACTGCCTTTGCGCGATAAACCCAATAACTATTCTTTGCGCGCGAACGTTGGGAGTGTTTCCCACTGCATTATTCGCCATAGTTGTTCTTTTCCGCATCGGTTCCGCAAGGATTAGCGCGACGATTTTTTTCTTTCAACACCACATCCACAGGCAGTAAAGAGTTTATGACCCATCAGTTAAAATCACGCGATATCATCGCGTTGGGCTTTATGACCTTTGCGTTGTTCGTTGGCGCGGGCAACATTATCTTCCCTCCAATGGTCGGTTTGCAGGCAGGCGAGCACGTCTGGACTGCGGCTTTGGGCTTCCTGATTACGGGCGTTGGCCTGCCGGTTCTGACCATCGTTGCGCTGGCAAAAGTCGGTGGCGGGGTCGATAGCCTCAGCACGCCAATCGGCAAAGTGGCGGGCATTCTGCTGGCGGTGGTGTGCTATCTGGCGGTAGGGCCGCTGTTTGCGACCCCCCGCACCGCGACCGTTTCGTTTGAAGTCGGTATCGCGCCGCTGACCGGTGACGGCGCACTGCCGCTGCTTATCTACAGCGTTATCTATTTCGCACTGGTTATCCTGGTGTCACTCTATCCGGGCAAACTGCTCGATACCGTAGGCAACTTCCTGGCACCGTTGAAAATTGTCGCCCTGGTGGTGCTGTCTGTTGCCGCGTTGATGTGGCCTGCAGGCTCTATCAGCCATGCGCTGGATGCCTACCAGACCGCACCGTTCTCTAACGGCTTCGTGAATGGCTACCTGACCATGGACACCCTCGGCGCGATGGTGTTCGGCATCGTTATCGTTAACGCCGCGCGTTCTCGCGGTGTGACCGAAGCGCGTCTGCTGACCCGTTATACCGTGTGGGCTGGCCTGATGGCGGGTGTGGGTTTGACCCTGCTGTATCTGGCCCTGTTCCGTCTGGGTTCCGACAGTGCGACCTTGGTTGACCAAAACGCTAACGGCGCGGCGATTCTTCATGCGTATGTGCAGCACACCTTTGGTGGCGCGGGCAGTTTCCTGCTGGCAGCATTGATTTTCATCGCCTGCATGGTTACCGCGGTTGGCCTGACCACCGCCTGTGCGGAGTTCTTCTCCCAATACCTGCCGCTGTCCTACCGTTCACTGGTGTTTATCCTGGGTCTGTTCTCGATGGTGGTGTCCAATTTGGGCCTCAGCCACTTGATTCAGATTTCAATTCCGGTGCTGACGGCGATTTATCCGCCCTGTATCGCACTGGTAGTATTAAGTTTTACCCGCGGTTGGTGGCATAATTCGTCCCGCGTGATTGCCCCGGCGATGTTTATCAGCCTGGTGTTCGGTCTGCTGGACGGTGTGAAAGCCTCTGCATTCGCCGACATTCTGCCAGCCTGGACCGCGCATCTGCCGCTGGCCGAGCAAGGTCTGGCATGGCTGATGCCAACTATCGTCGCCGCCGTATTGGCGATGGGATGGGATCGCGCAGCAGGCCGTCAGGTGACCTCCAGCGCGCATTAATTAGCGGGCGAGGATTGAAATTAACCACGGGGCCATCGGCTCCGTGGTTTTGTTTTTTGTACAGGCAGTGGAATTTATGGAAACCAATAACAAGCTAAAGCGTGGGCTTACCGCCCGTCACATTCGCTTTATGGCGCTCGGATCGGCAATCGGTACCGGTCTTTTTTATGGCTCGGCAGACGCCATTAAAATGGCCGGTCCCAGCGTGCTGCTGGCGTACCTCATTGGCGGCGTTGCCGCTTACATCATCATGCGTGCGCTCGGCGAAATGTCAGTGCACAACCCGTCTGCCAGCTCGTTCTCGCGCTATGCTCAGGACAACTTAGGCCCGTTGGCAGGGTATATCACTGGCTGGACCTACTGTTTCGAAATCCTGATCGTGGCCATCGCCGATGTGACCGCGTTCGGTATTTACATGGGCGTCTGGTTCCCGACGGTGCCGCACTGGATTTGGGTGCTGAGCGTGGTGCTGCTCATCTGCTCCATTAACCTGATGAGCGTTAAGGTGTTCGGTGAACTGGAATTCTGGTTCTCGTTCTTCAAAGTCGCCACCATCATCGTGATGATCGTCGCCGGTTTCGGCATCATCATCTGGGGGATTGGCAACGGTGGACAGCCGACCGGCATCCATAATTTGTGGAGCAACGGCGGCTTCTTTAGCAACGGCTGGCTTGGGATGGTGATGTCGCTGCAAATGGTGATGTTTGCCTACGGCGGGATTGAAATCATCGGCATCACCGCCGGTGAAGCCAAAGATCCGGAGAAGTCGATTCCGCGCGCGATTAACTCGGTGCCGATGCGTATCCTGGTGTTTTACGTCGGGACGCTGTTCGTGATCATGTCGATTTATCCGTGGAATCAGGTCGGCACTAACGGCAGCCCGTTCGTAATGACCTTCCAGCATATGGGCATCACTTTTGCCGCAAGCATCCTCAACTTCGTGGTACTGACCGCCTCACTGTCGGCGATTAACTCCGACGTGTTTGGCGTAGGCCGTATGCTGCACGGTATGGCGGAGCAGGGCAGTGCGCCTAAGGTCTTCGCCAAAACCTCACGTCGCGGCGTGCCGTGGGTGACCGTGGCGGTGATGACCGTGGCGCTGCTGCTGGCGGTGTATCTGAACTACATCATGCCGGAGAACGTGTTCCTGGTGATCGCATCGCTGGCGACCTTTGCCACCGTTTGGGTGTGGATCATGATCCTGCTGTCACAGATTGCGTTCCGTCGCCGTCTGTCGCCGGAAGAAGTGAAAGATCTGAAGTTTAAGGTGCCGGGCGGGGTGTTCACCACCCTCGTCGGCCTGCTGTTCCTGGTGTTTATCATCGTGCTGATTGGCTGGCATCCGGACACCCGTATTTCACTGTACGTCGGCTTCGCGTGGATTGTGCTGCTGCTGATTGGCTGGCAGTTTAAAGTGCGTCGCGACCGTCGGCGGGCCCTCGCTTAGTCATCTTTCCTCCCGGCGGCAATCTGTCGCCGGGATGTTTACCGCCTCACCTCTCCCCCTGAAACGTGTCTTCAATCACAAATAGCGATCTGCCCCGATCGGTTGTTTTTCACTCATTCGCACAGTAATTCCTCGCTTAAGCGCTTTTTTGACCGCTATTGATGCGTCCTGCACATGAATAGATGCGGGAAATGCACTTATGCGCGGGCAGCAGATAGCGCACTCTCATGGTTGATTAAAAGTTAAATATGTTAATTTTTTATTGATTACGGAGGGCGAGATGCCTGTAACTGCTGATACTTCACTGTTCCGTGCGAAGGCCCTGGCGATTTTGCGCGTCACCTCGGGAAACTTCCTCGAGCAGTTCGATTTCTTCCTGTTCGGTTTTTATGCTACCTACATCGCCCACACTTTTTTCCCGGCGGAGAGTGAGTTCGCCTCGCTGATGCTGACCTTTGCCGTATTCGGCGCGGGATTCTTAATGCGTCCGATTGGCGCGGTGGTGCTGGGGGCGTGGATCGATAAAGTCGGGCGCCGTCGCGGGCTCATTGTGACGCTGTCGATTATGGCGGCGGGCACTTTTATGATTGTGCTGATCCCCGGCTATGAAACGATTGGCCTGTGGGCACCGTTCCTGGTGCTGTGCGGACGGCTGTTGCAGGGCTTCTCCGCCGGGGCGGAGTTGGGTGGGGTGTCGGTGTATCTGGCGGAAATTGCCACCCCGGGCCGCAAAGGGTTCTACACCAGTTGGCAGTCCGGCAGCCAGCAAGTGTCGATTGTGGTTGCGGCTTCGCTGGGTTATTTACTTAACGAATTTATGGGGGCCGAGGCGCTACAGGCCTGGGGATGGCGGATCCCGTTCGTGGTTGGCTGCCTGATCGTGCCGTTTATTTTTGTTCTGCGTCGTCAACTGACGGAAACGGAAGCCTTTGCCACCCGCAAGGAGCATCTGCCGCTGAACCAGGCGCTGAAAACCCTGTGGGCCAACTGGCGCGTGGTGGTGGCCGGTATGCTGATGGTGGCAATGACCACCACGGCGTTCTATCTGATAACCGTTTACGCGCCAACGTTTGGCAAAAAAGTGCTGCTGTTAAGTGCCTCCGACAGCCTGCTGGTCACGCTGCTGGTCGCCATTTCAAACTTCATTTGGTTGCCGATTGGCGGCGCTATCTCAGACCGCTTTGGCCGTAAACCGGTGCTGGTGGCGATGACGCTGCTGGCTATTTTCACCAGTTGGCCCGCGCTTTCCGTGCTCGCCCATGCGCCGAGTTTCGGCATGATGCTGGCGGTTCTGCTGTGGCTGTCGTTTATCTATGGCTTGTACAACGGGGCGATGATCCCGGCGCTGACTGAAATCATGCCTGCCGAAGTGCGGGTGGCCGGATTTTCACTGGCATACAGCCTGGCGACCGCCATTTTTGGTGGCTTCACGCCTGCGATATCCACCGCCCTGATACAGTTTACCGGCGATAAAGCGGCCCCCGGCTACTGGATGAGCTTCGCGGCAATCTGCGCCCTGCTTGCCACGCTGTATCTCTATCACCGTGCGTCCAGCCATAGCTGGAACACCCAAAAATCATTCAATTAAGGCACCGCATCATGAATAGACTGATGCTATGGGTCGCGGTTGCGCTGGCGGGAAACGCCAGCCTGACGGTCAATGCTACAGAGATTACGGTGATGATTTCCGGTGGTTTTTCGGCGGCGCTGGATAAACTGGCCCCGCAGTACGAAGCCGCAACCGGCGATACGGTACGTATCATTCATGGCCCGTCGATGGGGAACTCCCCGGAAGCGATTCCTCGTCGACTGGCGGAGGGGCAAACGGCGGATGCGGTGATCATGGTGGGCTATGCGCTGGATAAGCTCCAGCAAACAGGAAAAATAGTGCCGGGGAGCCGGGAAGAATTGGCGGATTCGCGCATTGGAATGGTGGTCCGCGAAGGTGCGGTAAAACCGGATATCAGCACCGTCGAGGCCCTGAAAGCGACATTGCTTCACGCCAGGTCGATCGCTTATTCCGACAGCGCCAGTGGGCGCTACGTCCAGACGGAATTGTTTAGTCAGTTAGGCATTGCCGATTTGGTACAGCAGAAGGCCAAAATGATCGAAAAAATCCCCGTCGCCTCGGTGGTGGCGAAAGGTGATTATGCCCTGGGGTTTCAGCAGGTGAGTGAACTGCTCCCGGTCAAGGGGGTCGAGTTGGTGGGACGCATTCCTGAATCGGTGCAGTATGTCACCCGCTTTGCCGGGGCTGCCGTGGCCGGGTCCGCTCATCAGGCTGACGCCCGGCAGCTGTTGCGCTATCTGGCCTCGCCGCAGGTGCAGGCCACGATCCGTGAGACCGGTCTGGATACCTTAACCGCTACGGCAGAAACAGCCCGGTAATGATCGTCTCCAGCTCGCTTGCCAGCGGCGAGAGGGTCACACCCGCTTTTTTGATCAATCCGACCTGACGTTTAATCATCGGGTCGATCAACGGCTTGAGCACCAGCGAAGAATGCCCGCCCTCAGGGAACGCCATGGATGGCACGGCGGCAACCCCCAGCCCAGCTTCAACCATCCCAATCATCGTGGTCACGTGGCGCGTTTCGCACACCGCCGGGCGTCGGACGGGGATATCGACCAGTGCCTGATCGAGCAAATGCCGGTTGCCAGAAGATTTATTGAGCCAGATATAGTCGGCGTTAAAAAAGTCCTGCCAGCTCATCGAGGGAAGCTGCGCGAAAGGGTGGTCCTGGTGACAGACCAGTTGATAGGTTTCGTCCACCAGCGGCATAAACGTCAGGTCTGATTCCGCGCTGGAGAGAAAGCTGAGGCCAAAATCGGCTTGTCGGTTATGCACGGCGGAATAAACGTTCCCGGCGCTGGTATCCACCAGTTTGATGCGTGCTTTGGCAAACCGACGGCGAAACTGCGCGATCACTTTAGGCATAAAGTAATAGGCGGCTGAAGGGATGCAGGCCACGGTCACAATGCCGCTGCCATAAAACATCTGGTCGCTGATGCCGCTTAGCGCATCGTCAAAATCATTCAGTAGCTGCTGGGCTCGCGGGGCAAACGTCCGGCCTACCTGGGTCAGCGTCACGCTGCGGGTGGTGCGGTCGAACAGGCGCACGCCCAGCGCCGACTCCAGTTTTTCAATACGGCGACTGAGCGCCGACTGCGAAATGCAAATCGCCTCCGCCGCGAAGCGAAAGCTGCCGTGTTCGCATAACGCCGTAAAGGCGTAGAGGTCCTGTAAATCGAAATTAGGCACTGCGCATCTCTTCTGTCGCAACGGATATAACAACTGAGTAACAACAGTGTATCGTAAATTTGTGTCAATCTGGAGTGCTCATCCCCCGACATCCTCCCCGAATTAACGTCATAATGATGAGTCGAACGCAGCCTGACTGTGGCATGGTGACCGCATTTTGAACAAAGGGGAATGACGATGTTGAAGGCATGGCATCTTCCTGTTGCACCGTTCCTGAAACAGCAGCAGGACCGACTGGCGATTACGCTGTGGCTGAGCGGTGAAACGCCGCCGCTGCGGGTAACGCTGCGGGCGGAAGAAGATAATGAGGAAATTACGCTGCCGATGCATCGTCTGCGCAGCGAACCCTCCCCGGGCATCACCGCCTGGCGGGCGGAAATCGATTTAAGCAGCGGTCAGGCACGCCGCCGTTATAGCTTCAAATTGCTCTGGGAAAATCGCCAGAGCTGGTTTACCCCGCAGGGATTTAGCCGTTTTCCCCCCGCGCGTCTGGAGCAGTTTGCGGTCGACGTACCCGATGACGGCCCGCAGTGGGTTGCCGATCAGGTGTTTTACCAGATTTTCCCTGACCGCTTTGCCCGTACCGAACCGCGCAGCGCCGAACAGGATAATGTGTATTATCACCACGCCGCCGGGCGCGACATCGTGCTGCGTGACTGGGATGAACCGCTTACCGCCGAAGCGGGCGGGTCGACATTCTACGGTGGCGACCTCGATGGGATCAGTGAAAAGCTACCGTACCTGAAAAAGCTCGGCGTGACCGCGCTGTATCTCAACCCGGTGTTTGTCGCTCCCAGCGTGCATAAATACGACACTGAAGATTATCGTCACGTCGATCCGCAGTTTGGCGGCGATCAGGCCTTGCTGCGGCTGCGCCATAATACGCGGCGGGAAGGGATGCGGCTGGTGCTCGACGGCGTGTTCAACCACAGCGGTGATTCGCACGCCTGGTTTGATCGACACAATCGTGGCACCGATGGCGCGTGCCACAATCCGTCCTCGCACTGGCGGGACTGGTACAGTTTCTCCGAAGAAGGGCAGGCGCTGGACTGGCTCGGCTATGCCAGTCTGCCGAAGCTGGATTTCAGTTCGGAAACGCTGATTAATGAAGTGTATCGCGGCGAAGACAGCATCGTGCGCCACTGGCTGAAAGCGCCGTGGGGCATGGATGGCTGGCGGCTCGACGTGGTGCATATGCTCGGGGAAGCAGGCGGGGCGCGCAATAACCTGCAGCACATTACCGGCATCACCAAAGCGGCAAAAGAGACGCAGCCGGAAGCCTATATTCTGGGCGAGCATTTCGGTGATGCGCGCCAGTGGCTACAGGCCGATGCGGAAGACGCGGCGATGAACTATCGCGGTTTCACCTTCCCGCTGTGGGGCTTCCTCGCCAATACCGATATTTCCTACGATCCACAGATGATCGACGCCCAAACCTGCATGGCGTGGATGGATAACTACCGCGCCAGCCTGTCGCATCAGCAGCAGCTGCGGATGTTCAATCAGCTCGACAGTCACGATACCGCTCGCTTTAAATCGCTGCTGGGCAAAGACGTGGCACGCCTGCCGCTGGCGGTCGTCTGGCTGTTTACCTGGCCCGGCGTACCGTGCATTTATTACGGTGACGAAGTGGGGTTGGATGGCAATAACGATCCGTTCTGCCGCAAGCCGTTCCCGTGGAACAAAGCGCAGCAGGATCAGGATTTGCTGGCGCTGTATCAGCGGATGACCAAACTGCGCCACCGGACGCAGGCCTTGCGCCACGGCGGCTGTCAGGTGATTTATGCCGAAGATAACGTGGTGGTGTTTGTCCGGGTGCTGAAACAGCAGCGGGTACTGGTGGCGATTAATCGGGGCGAAGCGTGCGAAGTGGTACTCGATGCGTCTCCGCTGTTGGCGGTTAAAGAGTGGCAGCTTAAAGAAGGTAAAGGCACGTTGCAGGATGATGTGCTGACGCTACCCGCCATTTCTGCCAGCGTGTGGTTCGGCAATTAATTCTGATTTGCGGCGGGCCGTTAACGCCTGCCGCAAAATAAAAACCGTGTCGTTCGGTTAATTTCAATAGAGCGAACAAATATCTTTAATATCCCTGTCGTCAATCCTCGCTATACTCAATTTGCTTTATCAATTCGGGCCCGATCGCATATAGCACACAAAGAAATATCCCTTTAACACATTGATTGTAAGGTGTATTCATGTCTATTCGTGAACTGATTGACCCTCAAAATTCTACGCTTATTTTTATCGATCATCAGCCGCAAATGTCTTTCGGCGTGGCGAATATTGACCGCCAGATGCTGAAAAATAATACCGTGGCGCTCGCCAAAGCCGGGAAGATATTTAATGTACCGGTGATTTATACCTCGGTAGAAACTAAAAGTTTTAGCGGATATATCTGGCCCGAACTGCTGGCGGTGCATCCGGATGTCAAACCGATTGAACGTACCTCAATGAACTCCTGGGAAGATGAAGTCTTCGTGAAGGCAGTGAAAGCCACCGGGCGAAAAAAACTCATCATTTCTGCCCTGTGGACTGAAGTCTGTCTGACGTTCCCGGCGTTAATGGCGCTGGACGAAGGCTTTGAGGTCTATGTGGTGACCGACACGTCCGGTGGGACGTCAGTCGATGCCCACGAACGTGCGATCGACCGAATGGTGCAGGCAGGTGCGGTCCCGGTCACCTGGCAGCAGGTGCTGCTTGAGTACCAGCGCGACTGGTCACGCAAAGGCACCTACGACGCGGTGATGGACCTGGTACGCGAACACAGCGGCGCGTACGGCATGGGGGTCGATTACGCCTACACGCTGGTACACGGTGCGCCTGAACGTAAAGCGTAACGCTGGCGGCGGGCGCTCGCCCGCCTGTTTGCACTTGCAGGAACCTTTCACCATGACGCAACAAAAACATGTGACGTTGGTTATCACCCATGCACTGCGGCCTGAAGACGGCGCGGCCTATGAAGCGTGGCTCGGCAAAATAATGCCCGTGGCCGCGGAGTATCCGGGCCATCTCGGCGCGAATGTGATTCGCCCCGTCGACGGGCAAGGAATGTGGAATATCGTCATCCGCTTCGACACCCTTGAACACCTTTACGGTTGGACCCAGTCGGAAACCCGCCAGCGATTAGTGGATGAGATTACGCCGCTCCTGGCTGAGGGCGATCGTACCGAAGTGCGCACCGAGGCCGCGTTTTGGTTCACCCCGCCAGCCCCCCACATACGTCAGCCCAAGCGCTGGAAGCAGTTTCTGATAACCCTGCTGGTGATATTCCCGAGTACGAACCTGGTGCCTCACATCACCGGAGCACTGCTTCCGAGCCTGAAAGGTTCTTTGCTTCTGCATCTGATCAATGATGCCTGCGTAGTGGCGTTGGTCGTCTGGTTCTGGATGCCCATCGTTACCCGAATTTTCGCTGGCTGGCTTAAAAAAGCCTGAGCCAGTTTGAGGAGTTCTCTATGTCTCAACATGCCACACTGATCCTGACCCACGGTGATATTCATACGCTCGATCGGCACAACCCCCTGGCGGAAGCAGTGGCGATCGCCGAGGGTAAGATCCTCGCGACCGGCAGCCACGAGCAGATCATGCGTTATGCCGCAGACGGCACGCAGATTGTCGATCTCAAAGGGCATACGGCGATCCCTGGCCTTAACGATTCGCACCTGCACCTGATTCGCGGCGGTCTGAACTACAACCTGGAACTGCGCTGGGAAGGTGTGCCTTCGGTTGCCGATGCGCTGCGAATGCTGAAGGAGCAGGCCGACAGGACGCCGTCCCCGCAGTGGGTTCGCGTCGTTGGCGGCTGGAGCGAGTTTCAGTTTGCCGAGCGGCGAATGCCGACCCTTGAAGAGCTGAACGATGCCGCGCCGGATACGCCGGTATTTGTGCTGCATCTGTACGATCGCGCCCTGTTAAACCGCGCGGCGTTGAAGGCGGTGGGGTACACCAAAGACACACCCGATCCGGCCGGGGGCGAAATTGTGCGTGATAAAAACGGTAATCCGACCGGGATGCTGGTGGCGAAGCCGAATGCGATGATCCTCTATTCAACGTTGGCGAAGGGGCCGAAGCTACCGCTGGAGATGCAGATCAATTCGACCCGTCAGTTTATGCGTGAGTTGAATCGACTTGGCCTGACCAGCGCCATTGACGCCGGGGGCGGTTTCCAGAACTACCCGGAAGATTATCAGGTGATTGATGAGCTACACGCCAAAGGCCAAATGACGGTGCGCATTGCCTATAACCTGTTTACCCAGCGCCCGAAACAGGAACTCGACGACTTCGAACGCTGGACCGACATGCTCAAGCCGGGGCAGGGTACCGATTTTTATCGTGCCAACGGTGCCGGGGAAATGCTGGTATTTTCGGCGGCGGATTTCGAGGATTTCCTCCAGCCTCGTCCGGACCTGCCGGAGGGAATGGAAGATGAACTTGAACGGGTGGTGCGCCATCTGGCGGAACATCGCTGGCCGTTTCGCCTGCATGCCACCTATGACGAGTCCATCAGTCGGATGCTCGATGTGTTTGAGAAGGTGAACCGCGAGATCCCGTTCAACGGCCTGCACTGGTTCTTCGATCATGCGGAAACCATCACCGAGCGTAATATCGAACGGGTGAAAGCCTTGGGCGGCGGGATCGCGGTCCAGCACCGAATGGCGTTTCAGGGGGAATATTTTGTTGACCGCTATGGCAAAGATGCGGTGAAGCACACCCCGCCAGTGGCAAAAATGCTCGAGATGGAGGTGCCGGTAGGATTGGGAACCGATGCCACTCGCGTGGCGAGCTATAACCCGTGGACCGCGCTGTACTGGCTGGTCTCCGGACGCACCGTGGGCGGCATGGCGATGTACGACGACGATAATCGCTTACCGCGCGATGTAGCGCTGGAGCTGTGGACGGCGGGCAGCGCGTGGTTCTCCAGTGAACAGGGCAAAAAAGGGCGTATTGAGGCGGGGCAGCTGGCGGATATCGCGGTGTTATCGAAAGATTATTTCCGCGTACCGGAAGAGGAGATCAAAGGCATTGAATCGGTGCTGACGGTCGTTGACGGCAAAGTGGTGTACGCCGCCGGGCATTTCAGTCCGCTGGCGCCGCCGACTATCCCGATTGTGCCAGACTGGTCGCCGGTAGTGAACGTGCCGGGGCATTACCGTTCCGCTCCACCTGTGGCGGCAAAAGTTGGCGCTGTGGTGCAGATGCATCAGTGCGGCGGTAGCTGCGGGGTACACGGTCATCAGCATGATGTTGCGCGCAGGTCGGCGATTCCGGTTTCAGACGACCAGGCGTTTTGGGGCGTGCTGGGCTGTTCGTGTTTTGCGTTTTAAGCGCGAGAGAAAAACAAAAAAGGCTCGCGATGCGAGCCTTTTTACCAAATAACGTCTGCTGATTACAGCTTGGTGACGTTTTCGGTCAGGTATTTAGCCACGCCCGCAGGAGATGCGTTCATGCCTTCTTTCCCTTTTTCCCACTGAGCCGGGCACACTTCGCCGTGCTCTTCGTGGAACTGCAGCGCGTCAACCATGCGCAGCATTTCGTCGATGTTACGACCCAGCGGCAGATCGTTAACGACCTGGTGACGAACGATGCCGTTAGCGTCGATCAGGAAAGAGCCACGCAGAGCAACACCAGCGTCTGGATGTTCGATGCCGTAAGCCTGTTGGATCTCACGTTTGATGTCCGCAACCATCGCGTATTTCACTTCACCGATGCCGCCTTTGTCGACAGGGGTGTTACGCCATGCGTTATGAACAAACTCAGAGTCAAAAGAAACGCCAACGACTTCAACGCCACGTTTCTGGAATTCTTCGTAACGCTTGTCGAACGCGATCAGTTCAGACGGGCATACGAAGGTGAAGTCCATCGGCCAGAAGAACAGAACGGTTGGTTTGCCGTTGGTGTGCTGTTTGAAGTTGAAGTTATCAACGATTTCGCCGTTACCCAGAACAGCTGCAGCGGTAAAATCAGGAGCAGGACGAGTTACCAGAACCATGAGGTTCTCCTCTAATTATATAAGGTTAATGGAACGCAACGCGGGCCAGTATAGGGAGAGGAAGCAGGTGACTCAATGAGAAGCTGACAATCGCTGAGACAGGTTTTACCTATCAATTCTTATGTTCCAACGGTTTCAGCATAATCAATTTGTGATAAAGCGCAAGTTTTACAGCTCCCCGGCCTTCGCCTGAGCCATCATACGCGGGTAGAAGGCCCAGAACGAGTTTTCCAGTTTTTCATAATGTGTATCGAGATCCTGCCAGGAGTCTCGCAGTGCGTCGAGGCGCGGGCGGCGATTGGCCATGCCGTTTAATACGTTCTGAATGAAATCCATCTCGCGGTAGCGTTCGAGCCAGCGCTCAGTCCACAAATAGTCATTGAGATTGACGAAGCGCGGCGGCGAGTCGGGCAAAATCACCGTCACCTGAGCCTGCGCGTAACGTACGAATTCCGGCAGGGACATCTCCGGAGACAGCTTTTCCCAGTGCCGGGAGAGAAAATGATCCCACATCACGTCGAGAGTGATCGGCGCGACGCGGCGCGTTTGTGGGCGAAACCACGCCTTTGCCACCTTCACTTCCGGCAGGTTATCGGTTAGCACATCGACCCGACGGTGCATGTGGATCCCGCTGACAACCTCAGGGGTATAATCGTCTTCCGGGTTACCACGCACAAAATCGGCCAGTAAATTGCCGGACAGCGAGCTGTTGGCGAGGTGTGCGAGATGCAGGTGAGCGAGAAAATTCATGATTTGCTTTATCCGTAATTAAGGCTTACCGGTTGCAGGCAAAGCGGCCTGCCACTAGACTACCCGCCTCTTTATTATGTCTCGAGTTACCGTCATGCGCGTCGCCGATTTTTCTTTTGAACTGCCTGAATCCCTGATTGCCCACTATCCACAGCCGGAGCGCAGTGGTTGCCGCTTACTGTCACTGGATGGGCCAACGGGTGCGCTGACGCACGGTACTTTCACCGATCTGCTCGACAAGCTCAACCCTGGCGATCTGCTGGTCTTTAACAATACCCGCGTGATCCCGGCGCGCCTGTTTGGCCGCAAAGCCAGCGGCGGCAAGATTGAAGTGCTGGTTGAGCGTATGCTCGATGATAAACGTATTCTGGCACATATTCGCGCGTCTAAAGCGCCGAAGCCGGGCGCAGAGCTGCTGCTCGGCGACGATGAAAGCATCAATGCCACCATGGTGGCGCGGCACGATGCGCTGTTTGAAGTGCAGTTTAACGACGCGCGTCCGGTGCTGGATATTCTGAACGCCATCGGACACATGCCTCTGCCGCCGTACATCGACCGTCCGGACGAAGATGCCGACCGCGAATTGTATCAGACCGTCTACAGCCAGAAGCCGGGTGCGGTCGCCGCCCCGACGGCAGGTCTGCATTTCGACGAACCGCTGCTGGCGAAGTTGCGTGAGAAGGGCATTGAAATGGCGTTCGTGACGCTGCACGTGGGTGCGGGCACCTTCCAGCCAGTGCGTGTCGATACTATCGAAGATCACATCATGCACTCCGAATATGCTGAAGTGCCACAGGATGTGGTTGATGCGGTGTTAGCGGCGAAAGCCCGTGGAAGCAAAGTGGTTGCGGTGGGCACGACCTCGGTCCGTTCACTGGAAAGCGCGGCCCAGGCGGCGAAAACCGACCTGATTGAGCCGTTCTTCGGGGATACGCAAATATTCATTTACCCAGGTTATCAATACAAAGTGATTGATGCGCTGGTGACCAACTTCCATCTGCCGGAGTCGACGCTGATCATGCTGGTGTCCGCTTTTGCCGGTTATCGGAACACTATGAACGCTTATAAGTCTGCGGTAGAACAAAAATATCGCTTTTTTAGCTACGGCGATGCCATGTTCATCACGTACAATCCGTCGGCGATTCAAGAACGCGTTGGGGAATAAGCTCCGCGGCGCAGGGTTTACACGTCAGACTGTCTTTCTGACGCAGGAGTAATAATGAAATTTGAACTGGATACAACCGACGGACGCGCACGCCGTGGCCGCCTGGTCTTCGATCGTGGCGTTGTAGAAACGCCTGCCTTTATGCCTGTAGGTACCTACGGCACCGTGAAGGGCATGACGCCGGAAGAAGTTGAAGCGACCGGCGCACAGATTATCCTCGGCAACACCTTCCACCTGTGGCTGCGCCCGGGTCAGGAAATCATGAAGCTGCACGGCGATCTCCACGATTTTATGCAGTGGAAAGGGCCGATCCTCACCGATTCCGGCGGTTTCCAGGTGTTCAGCCTCGGTGACATTCGTAAAATCACCGAAGCAGGCGTTCACTTCCGCAACCCGATCAACGGCGATCCGATTTTCCTCGATCCAGAAAAATCGATGGAAATTCAGTACGATCTCGGATCGGATATCGTGATGATCTTTGATGAGTGTACGCCGTACCCGGCGGACTGGGATTACGCTAAGCGCTCGATGGAAATGTCTCTGCGCTGGGCGAAACGCAGCCGCGATCGTTTTGATTCTCTGAATAATAAGAACGCGTTGTTCGGCATTATTCAGGGTAGCGTTTACGAAGATTTACGTGATATCTCGGTCAAAGGTCTGGTAGAGATTGGCTTTGATGGCTACGCTGTCGGCGGCCTGGCTGTAGGTGAACCGAAGGAAGACATGCACCGAATTCTGGAGCATGTGTGTCCGCAGATCCCTGCAGACAAACCACGATACCTGATGGGCGTGGGTAAACCAGAAGACCTGGTGGAAGGCGTGCGTCGCGGTATCGACATGTTCGATTGTGTGATGCCAACGCGTAACGCCCGTAACGGTCACCTGTTCGTGACTGACGGCGTGGTAAAAATCCGTAACGCGAAGCATAAGAGCGACACCAGCACACTCGACGCCGAGTGTGATTGCTACACCTGTCGTCACTATTCACGCGCTTATTTGCATCATCTCGATCGTTGCAATGAAATTTTGGGCGCGCGTCTCAATACCATCCATAATCTTCGCTACTATCAGCGCTTAATGGCGGGTTTACGCAAGGCTATCGAAGAGGGTAAATTAGAGAGCTTTGTGACGGAGTTTTACCAACGTCAGGGTCGATCTGTTCCACCGTTGAACGTTGATTAATTTTAATAATGAGGGAAATTCAATGAGCTTTTTTATTTCTGATGCGGTAGCCGCTACGGGTGCACCGGGACAAAGCAGCCCGATGTCTCTGATCCTGATGCTGGTGGTGTTCGGTCTGATTTTCTATTTCATGATCCTGCGCCCACAGCAGAAGCGCACCAAAGAGCATAAAAAGCTGATGGACTCCATCGCTAAAGGTGATGAAGTGCTGACTAACGGTGGCCTGGTGGGTCGCGTAACCAAAGTAGCTGAAGCTGGCTACATTGCTATCGCACTGAACGACACCACCGAAGTGGTCATTAAACGTGACTTCGTAGCTGCCGTTCTGCCGAAAGGCACGATGAAGGCGCTGTAATCTACTGTTTTCCCAAAGGGAACTGCCGTGTTAAACCGTTATCCTTTGTGGAAGTACATTATGCTGGTCGTCGTGATTCTCGTCGGCCTGCTTTACGCACTTCCCAACCTGTATGGTGAGGATCCGGCTGTTCAAATCACTGGCGCGCGCGGCGTCGCCGCCAGTGAGCAAACGCTGATCCAGGTCCAGAACACCTTAAAAGAAGAAAAAATTACCGCTAAGTCTGTGGCACTGGAAGAGGGCGCAATTCTTGCTCGCTTCGACTCCACTGACATCCAGCTGCGCGCGCGTGAAGCGTTAATGAGCGTGCTGGGTGACAAGTTTGTCGTGGCGTTAAACCTTGCTCCGGCAACCCCGCGCTGGTTATCCGCTATTTCCGCAGAGCCGATGAAACTCGGTCTTGACCTGCGTGGCGGCGTACACTTCCTGATGGAAGTGGATATGGACACCGCGCTCGGTAAATTGCAGGAACAGAATATTGATGGCCTGCGCAGCGATCTGCGTGAGAAAGGCATCGCCTACACTACCGTCCGTAAAGAAGATAACTATGGTCTGAGCATTACGTTCCGCGACGATGCGGCCCGTAATCAGGCGATTGATTATCTGACTCCGCGCCATCGCGACCTGGTTATCTCTAAGCAGGGCAGCAACCAGCTGCGTGCGGTGATGACCGATGCGCGTCTGAACGAAGCGCGTGAGTATGCCGTACAGCAGAACATCAACATCCTGCGTAACCGTGTTAACCAACTTGGCGTGGCAGAACCTCTGGTTCAGCGTCAGGGTGCCGACCGCATCGTGGTTGAGCTGCCGGGTATTCAGGACACCGCACGTGCGAAAGAGATTCTGGGCGCGACCGCAACCCTGGAATTCCGTCTGGTGAACACCACCGTCGATCAGTCCGCTGCCGCTTCTGGTCGCGTTCCGGGCGATTCCGAAGTGAAAGATACCCGTGAAGGCCAGCCGGTTGTGCTGTACAAGCGCGTTATCCTGACCGGTGACCATATCACCGACTCCACCTCGAGCCAGGACGAATACAACCAGCCGCAGGTTAACATCTCGCTTGATAGCGCGGGTGGCAACATCATGTCTAACTTCACCAAGGACAACATCGGTAAACCGATGGCGACCCTGTTCGTGGAGTACAAAGACAGCGGTAAGAAAGATGCGAAAGGCCGTTCCATCCTGGTGAAAGAGGAAGAGGTGATTAACATCGCCAACATCCAGTCTCGCCTGGGTAACAGCTTCCGTATCACCGGTATCAGTAACCCGAACGAAGCGCGTCAGCTGTCGCTGCTGCTGCGTGCCGGTGCGCTGATTGCCCCGATTCAGATTGTTGAAGAACGTACTATCGGTCCAACCCTGGGTATGCAGAATATTCAGCAGGGTCTGGAAGCGTGTCTGGCCGGTCTGGCTATCTCCATCATCTTCATGATCTTCTTCTATAAGAAGTTTGGTCTGATCGCGACCTCTGCGCTGGTGGCGAACCTGGTACTGATCGTCGGTATCATGTCGCTGCTGCCGGGGGCCACGCTGACCATGCCGGGGATTGCGGGGATCGTGTTAACCCTTGCGGTTGCGGTTGACGCCAACGTACTGATTAACGAGCGTATTAAGGAAGAAATCAGTAACGGACGTACCATTCAGCAGGCGATTGACGAAGGTTATCGCGGCGCGTTCAGCTCGATTTTCGATGCGAACGTCACCACGCTGATTAAAGTTATCATCCTGTACGCGGTCGGTACTGGCGCTATTAAAGGCTTCGCCATCACTACCGGTATCGGTGTGGCGACTTCCATGTTTACCGCGATCGTCGGCACCCGTGCCATCGTAAACCTGTTGTACGGCGGCAAACGCATCAACAAGCTGTCTATCTGAGGAGTGCGTTGTGGCACAGGAATATACTGTTGAACAATTAAACCACGGCCGTAAAGTCCATGACTTTATGCGCTGGGACTACTGGGCCTTTGGCATTTCTGGCCTGCTTTTGGTGGCATCCATCATCATCATCGGCGTCCGTGGTTTTAACTGGGGCCTGGATTTCACCGGCGGTACCGTCATTGAAATCAGCCTCGAAAAACCGGCCGACATGGACCAGATGCGTGACGCACTGGAAAAAGCAGGCTTCGCCGATCCGCTGTTGCAGAACTTCGGTAGCAGCCGCGACATCATGGTGCGTATGCCACCGGCCAAAGGGGAAACCGGCGGTCAGGAACTGGGCAGCAAGGTTCTGAGCGTCATCAACGAGACCACCAACCAGCACGCTGCGGTTAAGCGTATTGAGTTTGTCGGTCCGAGCGTGGGTGCAGACCTGGCGACCAACGGCGCAATGGCGCTGCTGGTGGCGCTGATTTCGATCCTCGTGTACGTTGGTTTCCGCTTCGAATGGCGACTGGCGGCGGGTGTGGTTATCTCGCTGGCGCACGACGTGGTGATTACCATGGGCATTCTGTCGCTGTTCCAGATTGAGGTTGACCTGACTATCGTTGCGTCGCTGATGTCGGTTATTGGTTACTCGCTGAACGACAGCATCGTGGTCTCGGACCGTATTCGTGAAAACTTCCGCAAAATTCGTCGCGGTACGCCTTACGAAATCTTTAACGTCTCCCTGACCCAGACGCTGCACCGTACGTTGATCACCTCAGGCACCACTTTGATGGTTATCCTGATGCTGTTCCTGTTCGGTGGCGCGATGCTGAAAGGCTTCTCGCTGACGATGCTGATCGGTGTTTCCATCGGTACCGCCTCGTCCATCTACGTAGCGTCCGCGCTGGCGCTGAAGCTTGGGATGAAACGCGAACACCTGATCCAGCAGAAAGTTGAGAAAGAGGGCGCCGACCAGCCTTCGATTCTGCCGTAAGACGTTTAGCGTCCTAAAGACCGCAGCCCTGGTGCTGCGGTTTTTTTTTGCGTTTATTACTGACAGCACGTTGTCAGTAGCCCTGATCTAAGATCTCCGTGAACTCAACCATGAGCACTGGAGGTTTTATGAATATCATTAACTGGTTTGAAATTCCTGTCTCTGACCTGACCCGCGCCACCGCATTTTATGAATCGGTGATGCAGGTATCGCTGCGCCATGAAAAAATGGAAGGCGCTGAAATGGCAATTTTCCCTCACCAAGAAACGGCGACCGGCGGGGCGCTGGTGAAATTTGACCATTTTTCACCCTCTGCAGAAGGTTGTATTATTTACCTCAATACGCTGGACTTAACGGCGACGCTGGCGCGTGTGACAGCGGCGGGCGGAGAATGTGTATTTGGTCCGCTGTTGCTGCCGAAGGGGATTGGCACCATCGCGTTATTTACTGACAGTGAAGGCAATCGTATTGGGCTGCATCAGCCTGAGGCGTAAGCTAACGGAGTGACTATGTCCCGGCGGGCCGATCGTTTATTTCAGATAGTGCAAATCCTGCGTGGCAGGCGGTTAACGACGGCGGCGCTATTGGCCGAGCGGCTAGGCGTTTCGCCGAGGACTATTTATCGAGACATTCAGGATTTGTCGTTGTCCGGTGTGCCGGTGGAAGGTGAGGCGGGGAGTGGTTACCGACTGCTCGAGGGGTATCATCTTCCGCCCTTGATGCTGACGCCGCAGGAATCAGAAGCGATGATGGTCGCAATTAGGCTATTACGTACCTGGGGCGGCGATTCCTTATCCCTGGCGCTGGAGTCGGCGCAGGAGAAAATGTTGGCCATCCTGCCCGCAGAGAGCCGCCGTCGTGCAGAACAGTCGCGCGTATTTGCACCTGATTTTGGTGAGCAGAGCTTCAGTAAAAGCCGTTTTGATCAGATTCATCAGGCGATTTCCCGTCAGGAGGTGCTGGCGTTGCATTATCGGGATGAGAGCGGGCAACTCTCCTGGCGCGATGTGCAACCGTTAGGGCTTTTTTTCTGGGGCGAACACTGGCTGCTGGTGGCCTGGTGTGAACGGCGGGAAGATTACCGTAGCTTTCGTCTCGACCGCTGCCTGACGGTGACGCTTGCCGGGCGACGGTTCAGCGAACGTGCCGATCGTTCTCTTAATGATTTTCTGCGTAAAGTGCGCTGCGAGACCAGAGGTGAGCGTTAAGCGCACATTCCCGGGATTTTGTTCTGCCAAATTCCCGCATTTCCGGTAGGGTGAACGGACACTCTGTTTAAAGGACACTACAGAAATGACAACCCCGCAAGCCGTCTCACTCAAAACGATGCCCCCACCGCCGTGCTGGACGGATATTCCTTCGGTCACGCTGACTGATGCCACGCTTGCCGCGCGCAAAGCGCGGGTGCTGGAACGGATGCGCCAGCAGGGTATCGACATCCTGATTGTGTATGCCGATAAAGAGCATGGCGGGAATTTCGAGTATCTGACCGGGTTTATTCCCCGTTTTGAAGAAGCGCTGCTGGTGTTGCATCACGACGGCGAGGCGGGACTGGTGCTCGGCAATGAAAACCTCAAACTGGCGCCGCATGCGCGACTGAAAAACCGGGTGCTGCACGCGCCGTGGTTCTCGTTACCCAATCAGCCAATGGATAACACCCAATCACTGCCCGAAATCTTGCAGGCGGCTGGCATCACGGGCGGAAAAACCCTCGGCCTGGCGGGCTGGAAACTGTTTACCGGCGTGAACGACAACCCCCGGCAGATGTTCGACATCCCGTCGTTTATCGTCGACGCTATCCGTGATGCGGCCCCGGGGGCCGAGTTGCGCAATGCGACTGGGGTGTTTATCTCTCCTGCTTCTGGCGCACGCGTTATCAATAATGCCAATGAACTGGCGCATTATGAATACGGGGCCAATCTGGCGTCGACGGCTATTCTCCGCGCACTGAATGCCGTTGCGCCGGGCAAAACGGAAAAGCAGATTGCCAGCCTGCTGGCGGCCGACGGTCAGCCGAATAACGTGGTGATGATTGCCGCCACCGGGGAGCGTTTCGCCCATGTGAATCTTTACCCCGGAGATAAAACGGTGCAGCTGGGGGATAAATTTTCACTGACCACCAGTTATAAAGGTGGGCTGAGCAGCCGGGGCGCTTACGTGGTTGAATCTGCGGCACAGTTACCCGACGCGGTCAGCGATTATCTTGAGATAGTGGCTATTCCCTATTTTCGAGCGGTGGTGGCGTGGCTGGAAAACATTCGCCCGGGAATGACCGGCGGCGAGCTGTATCAGCTAATCGAAAATGTGTTACCGAAGGTGGACTATCACTGGCATCTGAATCCGGGGCATCTGGTGGCGGATGAAGAGTGGCTGTGCTCCCCGGTGTCAGCCGATTCCGCTATCCCACTTGCCAGCGGGATGCTGCTGCAAATTGATATCATTCCTTCCCGACCCGGCTACGGCGGAGCGAGCATCGAAGATACGGTGGCGCTGGCGGATGAGGCGTTGCGAGCACAACTTGCTGCTGATTATCCGCAACTGTGGGCACGAGTTCAGGCGAGAAGGGCGTTTATTGAACGTGAAGTGGGCATTCGCTTGCCGGAATGCGTGCTGCCGTTTTCCAATACCGTGGGATATCTGCGGCCCTGGCTGCTGGACCCCACTCGGGCGCTCAGCTGTATGTAACGCCCGGTGGCGCTAACGGCTTACCGGGTCTACAACGGGGCCTATGGCAGAGCCTATATTCGAACGTAAGCCCGGCAAGCAAGCGCTGCCGGGCTTTCAGCATCAGAAGTTGTAACCCACAACCAGATAACCACCCCAGCCAGTAGAACGAACGCTGAAGTCGCCGTCGCCGAAGTTCAGGCTTGCGTCGTCATTCCACTGGCCACCGTTGTGCCAGTAACGTGCGACTACCGAGTAGTGCCAGTGATCGTAGTTCAGCGCCAGGATGTGGCTGGACGCGATGGAGTTATTGGTACGCGCTTTCTTACCATTCAGGTCGCGGAAATCTTCGTTGCCGAGATCTGAACCCCAGTCAAAGTTGGTGAAGCCGATATAGCTCAGCTGGCCGCCCCACAATTGGGTGATCGGCACAAAGTATTTCACCTTGAAGCGGTAACCGTCCCACTCGTTCTCATTCGCTGCACCGTAGTTCTGCCACTGGTATTTGGCATACACGTTCAGAGACAGACTCATCGGCAGACCGGTATCAATATCGGTACCCAGACCCATGTACCAGGTGCTTTGCTTGCTGGCATCGTTGCCGTGCGCGCCCATGTCATAGATGTAGTTGTTCGCGAAGTACCACTCTTTGAACGGACCGAAGGCCAGGCTGGTGCCGGTCAGCTTATCAATGGAAAAACGTGGCTCAATTTCCATAAACATACGTGAACCGTCATCCCAGATACCGGTGTCGTTACCATTACCCGCACCGAAGGTTTTTGGGATATCGATATAGCCGTAGAAGTCGAACCAATCTTTCTTGGCAAACGCTTCATATTCCAGGTAAACGTCATTATTGATTTTCGGTCCAAAACGGGTGTGGTAGCTGCCTACCACGTTGACGCTCTGGTGCCACCAGTCAGAGACATACTCTGGTTTGCTGTTGTTTTCAGCTGCACCTGCCGTGAAAGACGTGGAAAGCGCGAGCACTGCACCGGCTGCAAGTAATGTTTTTTTCATAATAATGCCACTTTTTGAAATCCCTTTCGGGGAGTGAAAAAAAACGCTGGGGCGTTTCTAAATGTAACTGTTTTCTGCGAGGCCTATTATAAGAATCATTGCTCACAAAAATATGTGGTGTTTCACAATTCTCTCAAGTACGTAATCGATTGCGTTCACGTTTGCGTACTTTGACGGCGGGGATTGTACGGATTATCGCGGATGTTTCCAGGGTTTTCTGAAAAACAGAATGGATTGCTGCCGGTGTCGAAGGGTGAGTAAAGAAGAAGAAAGAACCGGATAACAGACGCTATCCGGCCACAATGGGTTACGGCGTATTCACAGGCTGAATGTCATGGACGCGAACAAAGACCGGTTGTTTCGGATCGCTGCCGCTCAACTGAAGCGGAATATCCACATCGCTCGGGGCAAGAAGGCTGGCCGGGGCATTAATCAGCTGATTTTTGACGTTCACTTCCTGATAGCTGTCGGTGGTGCCCTGAATCAGACCCCATTCTACGGTGCCACTAAACGCCGGGAGCGGATCGTTCGATTCGCCTTGAATACGCAGCGTAGCACGCATGCCGTCAGCATTTTGCGCGATATTCATCAGCGACATCCGCAGGGTGCCAATCTGGCTTTCCAGTCGCGCCGGAGTATTGGAGCCCGGTAACAGGTAAACGCCGCTGGCCGATTTGGCATTCAGTGCGTTTTGCTGGGTAATTTTTACCGTTTCCTGATTAAGCTTGGTCATATCCTGATTCAGCGCGCTGATGCTCTGCTGCATCTGGTGAACTTCTCGCTGCTGTGCACAGGCGCTCAGGGTAAACAGGCTTCCCAGCGCCAGAAGTCGAAGTAAACGTCGTGTCATCGTTAGGGTTCCTTACGGTATTCTGTCGAGAGTAATGGTAGCAGTATCGTTCGGGTTGCCATCGGGGCTTTGTCTCAAAATGACGCAGCCGGGTGGCTCGTGGTAAAATAGGAAAATGTGATTATTCATCGTCAGGACGCGCCATGCATTGCCCATTTTGTTTAGCCGTAGATACCAAAGTGATCGACTCCCGTCTGGTCGGGGAAGGCTCCTCTGTACGCCGCCGCCGTCAGTGCCTGGTGTGTAACGAACGTTTTACCACTTTTGAAGTGGCAGAACTGGTGATGCCGCGGGTGGTGAAAAGCAACGATGTCCGCGAACCGTTTAATGAAGACAAATTGCGCAGCGGTTTACAGAAAGCGCTGGAAAAGCGCCCGGTCAGTTCTGATGACGTCGAAATGGCGGTGAATCATATTAAATCGCAGCTGCGCGCTACCGGCGAACGCGAAGTGCCGAGCAAACAAATTGGCAACCTGGTGATGGAGCAGCTCAAAAAACTCGATAAAGTGGCCTATATCCGCTTTGCTTCCGTCTATCGCAGCTTCGAAGACATTAAAGAGTTTGGCGAAGAAATCGCCCGCTTACAGGACTGATCGATGCACGACGAAATGTACATGGCGCGCGCGCTAAAACTGGCGGCTGAGGGGCGGTTTACCACCCATCCGAATCCGTGCGTCGGCTGCGTGATTGTGAAAGACGGCGAAATCGTCGGGGAAGGCGCCCATTACCGCGCCGGGGAACCGCACGCCGAAGTCCACGCCTTGCGCATGGCGGGCGAGAAAGCCAAAGGGGCGACCGCCTATGTCACCCTCGAACCCTGCAGCCATCATGGGCGCACGCCGCCGTGCTGCGAAGCGCTGATTACTGCAGGCATCAGCCGGGTGGTCGCCGCCATGCAGGACCCAAATCCGCAGGTGGCGGGGCGCGGGCTGTATCGTCTGCAACAGGAAGGCATCGAGGTCAGCCACGGGCTGATGATGAGTGAAGCGGAAGCCCTGAATAAAGGCTTCCTCAAGCGGATGCGCACTGGTTTTCCTTATATTCAGCTTAAACTGGGTGCATCGCTGGATGGCCGCACGGCAATGGCCAGTGGTGAAAGCCAGTGGATTACTTCCCCGCAGGCACGCCGCGATGTGCAGCGTTTACGTGCGGAAAGCCACGCAATTTTGACCACCGACGCGACGGTGCTGGCTGATAATCCGGCCCTGACGGTGCGTTGGGACGAACTCAATGCCGAGGTGCAGACGCGCTATCCGCAGGAAAATCTGCGCCAGCCGATCCGCATCGTTATTGACCGGCAAAACCGCGTCACCCCTGAGCACCGCATCGTGCAGCAGCCGGGTGAAACCTGGTTTGCGCGCTGTGAAGAAGACGCCCGTGCATGGCCGGAAAACGTGCGCAGTCTGCAAATTCCCGCGCATAACGGTCATCTCGATTTAGTCCTGCTGATGATGCAGTTGGGCAAACAGCAGATTAACAGCCTGTGGGTGGAGGCCGGTCCAACGTTGGCTGGGGCGCTGATGCAGGCGGGGCTGGTCGATGAGCTGATTGTTTACGTTGCGCCTAAACTATTAGGCAGCGATGCCCGGGGGTTATGTGTCCTGCCAGGGCTTGAGAAACTGGCCGATGCGCCCCAATTTAGTTTCAGCGAGATACGTCCGGTCGGGCCGGATCTCTGTTTGCATTTAATCCCGGCGTAAGGCAGCCTGAAATAGGGAAGCCGCGCGTGAATTATTATGATAAAATCCGCCCCCCTCGGGGTAAGTCGAATCCCAAAAGGAAAAGTATGAACATTATCGAAGCTAACGTTGCTGCCCCGGACGCTCGCGTCGCCATCACCATCGCGCGTTTCAACAACTTCATCAATGACAGCCTGCTGGAAGGGGCGATTGACGCTATGAAGCGTATCGGTCAGATGAAAGATGAAAACATTACCGTGGTTTGGGTTCCAGGTGCGTATGAACTGCCTCTGGCAGCTGCCGCTCTGGCGAAAACCGGTAAATACGATGCGGTTGTGGCACTCGGCACCGTTATCCGTGGCGGTACTGCTCACTTTGAATACGTGGCCGGTGGAGCAAGCAATGGTCTGGCGCAGGTTGCGCACGACAGCGAAATCCCGGTCGCTTTTGGGGTTCTGACCACCGAAAGCATCGAACAAGCCATCGAACGTGCTGGCACCAAGGCCGGTAACAAAGGTGCAGAAGCTGCACTGACCGCGCTTGAAATGATCAATGTATTGAAAGCCATCAAGGCCTGATTTTTTGTAAGGGGAAATCCGTGAAACCTGCTGCTCGTCGCCGCGCCCGTGAGTGTGCTGTCCAGGCGCTTTACTCCTGGCAGTTATCCAAAAACGACATCTCTGATGTTGAATATCAGTTCCTGGCGGAACAGGACGTGAAAGACGTCGACGTCGTGTACTTCCGTGAACTGCTGACCGGAGTGGCGACCAACAGCGCGTATCTCGACGGCCTGATGAAACCGTACTTGTCCCGTCTGCTGGAAGAACTGGGTCAGGTAGAGAAAGCCGTGCTGCGTATTGCCCTGTTCGAACTGGCTAAGCGTGACGATGTGCCATACAAAGTGGCCATCAACGAAGCTATCGAACTGGCGAAAACCTTCGGTGCCGAAGACAGCCATAAGTTTGTTAACGGCGTGCTGGATAAAGCAGCTCCGGCGATCCGTCCCCGCAAAAAGTAATCTGCAGGCCGGAGAGTGCGGTTTCCCCGCGTTCTCCGGCCTTCTCTTTTCTCTGCTGAGGCATGACGTATGGCATGCGGCGAATTTTCCCTGATAGCCCGTTATTTTGACCGGGTTCGAAGCTCCCGTCTTGATGTTGAAACCGGTATCGGTGACGACTGCGCACTGCTCAATATCCCTGAAAAACAGAGCCTGGCGATCAGCACCGATACGCTGGTATCCGGCATTCATTTTCTCCCGGATATCGATCCCGCTGATTTAGCCCGTAAGGCGCTGGCGGTGAATTTAAGCGATTTGGCTGCAATGGGCGCAGATCCGGCGTGGTTGACGTTGGCGTTAACGTTGCCTTCGGTCGATGAAAGCTGGCTGGCCGCTTTTAGCGACAGCCTGTTTGAACAGCTGAATTATTACGATATGCAGCTGATTGGTGGTGATACCACCAAAGGGCCGCTGTCGATGACGCTGGGTATTCATGGCCTGGTGCCGGAAGGCCGGGCGCTGAAACGCTCGGGCGCAAAACCCGGCGACTGGATTTACGTCACCGGCACGCCGGGTGACAGCGCGGCGGGGCTGGCGATTTTGCAGGACCGCTTGCAGGTCGACAATCAGCCCGATGCCAGCTATCTGGTCAAGCGTCATCTGAATCCGACCCCGCGTATTCTCGCCGGGCAGGCACTGCGTAATCTGGCGCATTCGGCTATCGACCTGTCCGACGGTCTTATCTCCGACCTGGGCCACATTCTGAACGCCAGTGAATGCGGGGCCAGAATTGACCTCGATTCACTGCCATTCTCAGACGCCATGAAACGTCACGTTGAGCCCGAAAAGGCGCTGCGCTGGGCGTTGTCCGGCGGTGAAGATTACGAACTCTGTTTCACCGTACCGGAACTTAATCGCGGCGCGCTGGATGTGGCGCTGGGGAATTTCGGCATGGGTTACACCTGCATCGGCCAAATCAGCGCCGACGTGGAAGGCCTGCATTTTCAGCGTGACGGTAAGCCGGTTACGCTCGACTGGAAGGGGTACGACCATTTTGCGCAGTAGAGACGTAGCAAAAAGCCGCCTGAATATGCTCAACCCGTGGCATCTGCTGGCGACTGGATTTGGCAGTGGGCTCAGCCCGATTGTGCCTGGCACCATGGGCTCGCTGGCGGCGATCCCATTCTGGTATCTGATGACCCTGCTGCCGTGGCAGCTTTACTCGCTGGTGGTGATGTTCTCCATTTGTATCGGGGTGTACATCTGCCACCGAACGGCGAAAGATATGGGCACCCACGATCACGGCAGCATTGTCTGGGATGAGTTTGTCGGGATGTGGATTACCCTGATGGCGTTACCCACCAACGACTGGCAGTGGGTCGCCGCCGGATTTGTGATTTTCCGTATTTTCGATATGTGGAAGCCGTGGCCAATCCGCTGGTTCGACCGCAACGTGCACGGCGGGATGGGCATTATGGTTGACGATATCGTCGCGGGGATTATTTCTGCCGGGTTGCTATATGTGATTGGCCATCACTGGCCGATGGGCATTATTTGATAAAACCCTCACCCCTTTGGGGTGAGGGTAAATGTGCCTATTGAGTGCCTGTTTAGTGCCTATTTAAACCCCACCACCGGATGCGGTTGATAAGGGGTTTCCAGCTCGGCAATCTGCTCAGGCTTGAGCGTAATATCCACCGCGTTCAGTAACTCGTCCAGCTGTTCTTCTCGCGATGTGCCAATGATTGGCGCGGCCACGCCGGGTTTACTTAATAGCCACGCCAGCGCCACCTGCGCCCGCGTCACATCCAGTTCTTCTGCAATATTCGCCAGCCGCTCGGCAATCTGCGCATCATTTTCGTCGGTGGTGCTGTAGAGCGTTTTACCGACTTCATCAGACACCACGCGAGCGGTGGTTTCGCCCCACGGGCGGGTCAGACGACCACGTGCCAATGGACTCCACGGGATAACCGCCACGCCTTCCTGATAACACAGCGGCAGCATCTCGCGCTCTTCTTCGCGATAAATCAGATTGTAGTGATCCTGCATGGTGACAAAGCGCGCCCAGCCGTGCTGTTTCTGTAAATCCAGCGCCTGCGCGAACTGTGAGGCATGCATCGAGGATGCGCCGATGTAACGCGCTTTCCCGGCTTTCACCACGTCATTCAACGCTTCCAGCGTTTCTTCAATCGGCGTGTCGTAATCCCAACGGTGGATTTGCAGCAGGTCGACATATTCCATGCCCAGTCGTGTCAGGCTGTCATCGATGGAACGCAGAATCTGCGCTCGCGATAGTCCCTGGGTTAAATCACCTGATGGATAGTAAACCTTAGTGGCAACCACAATCTCGTCCCGGCGGGCGAAATCACGCAATGCCCGGCCAACAATTTCTTCGCTGCTGCCGTCGGAATAGCTGTTGGCGGTATCAAAGAAGTTAATCCCGCCTTCCAGCGCGCGTTGAATAATAGGGCGACTGCTCTCTTCCGGAAGCGTCCAGGCGTGATTTCCGCGATCGGGCTCGCCAAAGGTCATGCACCCGAGGCATAGCCGGGAAACGTTGAGGTCGGTCGTTCCTAATTTATTGTATTGCATGGTTCCACTCCTGCGATGAACATAATAATAAGCATAGCAGGAGCGGAAAGGGGGGAGGGATCAGGCCAGCCAGGCGCTAATTTTGGCTTCGATTCCGGCTGCGTCGAGGCCGATGTCAGCTCGCGCTTCTTCCTGCGTACCCTGCGGAATAAAGAAGTCCGGCAGGCCAATATTCAGCACTGGCACCGGTTTACGGTGCGCCATCAGCACTTCATTCACGCCGCCGCCCGCGCCACCCATGATGGCGTTTTCTTCCAGCGTGACCAACACCTCATGGCGTGCGGCCATCTCCAGAATCAACGATTCATCCAGCGGTTTCACAAAGCGCATATCGACCAGCGTGGCGTTGAGTTTATCTGCCACGATGGCGGCATCTGCCAGCAGGGTGCCAAAGTTCAGAATGGCAATTTTCTCACCCTGACGTTTGACGATACCTTTGCCTAACGGCAGTTTTTCCAGCGGGGCCAGCTCAACGCCGGTGCCGCTGCCGCGCGGATAGCGCACCGCACTTGGGCCGTCGGTGTGGTGATAGCCAGTGAACAGCATCTGGCGACACTCGTTTTCATCGCTTGGGGTCATGATGACCATATCCGGGATGCAGCGCAGATAAGAGAGGTCGAATGCGCCCTGGTGCGTTTGCCCGTCGGCACCAACGATACCCGCCCGGTCAATGGCGAACAACACCGGCAGTTTCTGGATGGCAACGTCGTGGATAACCTGATCGTAGGCACGTTGCAGGAAGGTCGAATAAATCGCCACTACCGGCTTATAACCGCCAATCGCCAGACCCGCCGCGAAGGTGACCGCGTGCTGTTCGGCAATCGCGACATCGAAATACTGGTCGGGGAATTTCTTCGAAAACTCGACCATGCCGGAGCCTTCACGCATCGCCGGAGTGACCGCCATTAGCTTGTTGTCTTTGGCTGCGGTTTCGCACAGCCAGTCGCCGAAGATTTTCGAATAGCCCGGCAGGCCACCGCTGCTTTTTGGCAGCACGCCGCTGGTGTGGTCGAATTTCGGCACCGCGTGGAAGGTGATCGGATCTTTTTCCGCTGGCTCATAGCCACGACCTTTTTTGGTCATGATGTGCAGGAACTGCGGGCCTTTCAGGTCGCGCATGTTCTTCAGCGTCGTGACCAGGCCCAATACGTCGTGCCCGTCAACCGGGCCAATGTAGTTAAAGCCGAGTTCCTCGAACAGCGTGCCGGGCACGACCATGCCTTTAATGTGTTCTTCGGTACGTTTGAGCAGCTCTTTAATTGGCGGAACGCCAGAGAACACTTTCTTGCCGCCTTCGCGCAGCGAAGAGTAAAGCTTGCCGGACAGCAACTGCGCCAGATGGTTATTCAGCGCGCCGACGTTTTCGGAGATAGACATTTCGTTATCGTTCAGGATAACCAGCATGTCGGGCTTGATATCACCCGCGTGGTTCATCGCCTCAAAGGCCATACCGGCGGTGATCGCGCCATCGCCAATGACGCAAACCGTGCGACGCTGTTTGGCTTCTTTTTCCGCCGCCACCGCAATGCCGATCCCGGCAGAGATAGAGGTCGATGAGTGGCCGACGCTCAGCACATCAAATTCGCTCTCACCGCGCCACGGGAACGGATGCAGTCCGCCTTTCTGGCGAATGGTGCCAATTCTGTCGCGACGACCGGTCAAAATTTTGTGGGGATATGCCTGATGACCCACGTCCCAGATCAGCTGATCGAACGGGGTGTTATAGACGTAATGCAGCGCCACGGTGAGTTCCACCGTGCCAAGCCCGGAGGCAAAGTGTCCGCTGGAGCGGCTCACGCTGTCGAGCAGGTAGCGACGCAGTTCGTCGCAGAGCTTCGGCAGGCTCTCTTTTGGCAACAGACGCAATTCCTGAGTGGATTCCACCAGTGCCAGCGTCGGGTATTTGGCAATATCAAAACTCATCGGAGACTCATCGTTTTCCTCGTCATACTTCAGGTTGCCCGAATGACTCAGAGGAGATTGCTTATTTATCGCGCTGAATAATGTAATTCGCTAGCGCTTCCAGTGCCGTGGTGTCCAGAGACTGCGCGGCCAGTACGGTTAAGGACCGGTGGGCGTCATCAATCAGATCACGGGCTTTACGTTGGGCTTGCTCAAGGCCCAGTAGGGCAGGATAGGTGCTTTTGCCTAGTTGCTGATCGGCACCCTGGCGCTTGCCAAGGGTCGCAGTATCCCCTACCACATCCAGAATGTCATCCTGCACCTGGAATGCGAGACCGATGCTCTCGGCGTATTTATCTAACACCGGCAGCGCGGCCATGCCTTTTTCACCGGCGCTCAAAGCTCCTAGGCGCACGGCGGAACGAATCAGCGCCCCGGTTTTATGGCGATGAATGCGCTCAAGGGCGGCTAAATCAACCTGCTTGCCTTCGGCCTCTAAATCTAAAGCCTGACCGCCGCACATCCCCGCCACGCCGCTGGCCTGCGCCAGTTCGGATACCATCGCCAGACGGAAACGATCGGCCACTTCCGGCATCGGTGCATCACTGAGTATAGAAAATGCCAGCGTTTGTAACGCATCACCGGCCAGAATCGCATTGGCTTCGCCGTATTTAATATGGCAGGTCGGCTGACCACGACGCAGATCGTCATCATCCATTGCGGGCAGATCGTCGTGGATTAATGAGTAAGCGTGAATGCATTCTACTGCGGCGGCGGGCGCATCCAGCGTAGAAAGGCTGACGTTGAACATGCCCCCTGTGGCGTACACCAGGAACGGGCGCAGACGCTTACCGCCTAAGAGTGCACCATAATGCATGGCTTCAACCAGCGGAGTGTTCTGAAAGGGCTGCGGAGCGATGAACTGACGCAGCGCTTCATTGGCCCGCTCAACGCAGGCCTGTAACTGTTGCGAGAAATCCATTTTTTACTCGGCGTCCGGCGTGAAGGGAGTCAGCGGGGCATCTTCGTTATCGGCCAGCAGGATCTGTACCCGCTGTTCGGCCTGTTGCAGCTTCACCTGGCCCTGACGCGCCAGCTGCACGCCGCGCTCAAATTCATTCAGCGCGTCTTCCAGCGGCAAGTCACCGTTTTCGAGACGGGAAACAATCTGCTCAAGTTCAGTCAGTGCGCTTTCGAAACTGGCTGGCGCTTCATTTTTCTTTGGCATAGTGAATGTTTGACTCTTGTTATGTCGCGACTTGCCTATGGTAGCGAAGTCCTGCTCGGGTTTAAATAACGCATAATGGTAACGCGCAGGTTCACCGTGATGGTGGTATACTTCCGCGCCTGGATGCAGCCGGGAAGTCATGGCTGCTGTATTTTTTGTCTACAGACCCGAATGGGTTTGCCAACGAACCATTGCCGCCATGAAGTTTATCATTAAATTGTTCCCGGAAATCACCATCAAAAGCCAATCTGTGCGTTTGCGCTTTATAAAAATTCTGACCGGGAATATTCGTAACGTTCTAAAGCAGTACGACGAGACGCTTGCCGTCGTTCGTCATTGGGATCACATTGAAGTCCGTGCCAAAGACGAAAATCAGCGCCCGATTATTCGCGATGCGCTGACCCGTATTCCCGGTATCCACCATATTCTGGAAGTGGAAGACGTCCCGTTCACGTCTATGCACGACATTTTCGAGCAGACGTTGCCGCTGTGGCGCGAAACGCTGGAAGGTAAATCGTTCTGCGTGCGCGTGAAGCGTCGCGGTAAGCACGATTTTTCCTCCATTGAAGTTGAGCGCTACGTGGGCGGCGGGCTGAATCAGCACATCGAAACCGCACGCGTGAAGCTGACCAAGCCAGACGTTACGGTGAATCTGGAAATCGATAACGACCGTCTGCTGCTGGTCAAAGGCCGCTACGAAGGGATTGGCGGTTTCCCAATCGGTACTCAGGAAGATGTGCTGTCGCTGATCTCCGGTGGTTTTGACTCCGGCGTCTCCAGCTACATGCTTATCCGTCGTGGCTGCCGCGTGCATTATTGCTTCTTCAACCTTGGCGGTGCCGCACATGAAATCGGTGTTCGTCAGGTGGCGCATTATCTGTGGAACCGCTTCGGCAGTTCGCACCGGGTGCGTTTTGTGGCGATCAACTTCGAGCCTGTTGTCGGCGAAATCCTTGAGAAAGTCGACGACGGTCAGATGGGCGTGGTGCTCAAGCGCATGATGATGCGTGCGGCGTCTCAGGTAGCAGAACGCTACGGCGTGCAGGCGCTGGTGACCGGCGAGGCTCTGGGCCAGGTGTCCAGCCAGACCCTGACCAACCTGCGTCTGATCGACAACGTCTCCGATACGCTGATCCTGCGTCCGCTGATTTCTCACGATAAAGAGCACATCATCGACCTGGCGCGTGAAATCGGTACTGAAGATTTTGCTCGCACCATGCCGGAATACTGCGGCGTGATTTCGAAGAGCCCAACCGTCAAAGCGGTGAAGGCGAAAATCGAAGCCGAAGAGCAGAACTTTGATTTTGCGATCCTCGACAAAGTGGTGGCGGAAGCCAACAATGTCGATATCCGCGAAATTGCTCAGCAGACCCAGCAGGAAGTGGTTGAAGTCGAAACCGTCACTGAGTTTGCCGCCACTGACGTGGTGCTCGATATTCGTTCCATCGACGAGCAGGATGACAAACCGCTGAAGCTGGACGGTGTGGAAGTGGCATCGCTGCCGTTCTATAAACTTAGCACCCAGTTTGGCGATCTCGACCAGAGCAAAACCTATCTGCTGTGGTGTGAGCGTGGCGTGATGAGCCGCCTGCAGGCGCTGTATCTGCGCGAGCAGGGCTTCGCCAACGTGAAGGTCTACCGCCCGGAATAATCCCCTCAGCCTAACCCTCTCCCTAAAAAGGAGAGGGGATCAGACATGCTGGCCGGGTAAGCGTCGTGCCACCCGGCATTTGTCCGAGGTCATCATGCAAAAAATACACAAGTACATTGAGATTAAGGAACGCATCAAGAGCGATATCCTCAATCACGTCTACAAAAAAGGTGAAAGCATTCCCTCCGAACGCGAGCTGGCGAGCCTGTATGGCGTCACCCGGGTGACGGTGCAGAAAGCGATGGATAACCTGGTGCAGGAAGGGTTTATCGAGCGCATTCACGGCAAAGGGATGTTCGTGCTGAAAAACAGCGCCACCAACGTGTACCTTTTGAATAATGAAACCAGCGACAGCATTCTTGGTTTTTCCCGCGAGTTTCAGGGGCGCGTCAACGTCAGCAGCCAGCTTTTGGCCTTCAACGTCATTCAGGCTGACGCCACCTTAGCGCAGCACCTGGAAATCGCTGCAGGGGAGGACGTCTGGTTTATCCGCCGTATTCGTTTACTGGACGGTAATCCGGTGCTGGTGGAAGACAGCAACATTCCGCAGCGCGTTATTGCGACTATCCCGGAAACTATCCTCAAAGAAGGCTCGCTGTACGGCTATATCGAAGAGTATACCGGCACGAAAATCAAAGACGCCGACTCGATTATTGAAGCGGCGCTGTTTGATGATGAGCTTGCGCCGTTACTGAATATCACACCCGGTCAGCCGATGCTGAAAATTACTGAAGTGACCCGCCTGGCTGATAAAACGGCGTTTAACTACTCCATCAGCTACAACCGGGCCGATATTTTCCGGGTCAAAAACCTGCGTATCGAACGCTAGCAGGCGCAACACGCACCTGCCAGCCGACGCGCCCTACAGCGCGCTTGCCGCCGCGTTATCCACGTACAAACTCGCCTGTGCCACGGTTTTCACCAGTGTTGACGGAATATCGCGACTCGCTGGATGATTCACCGTCTGCGCGACAATCGCCGCCTTGTTCTCACCGCTCGCCATGACCACGATGTTCTTCGCCGCCAGAATAGTTTTCAGCCCCAGTGAAATACCCTGTTTCACCGCGCGTGGGGTATCGAAATACTTCACCGACACTGCCTGAGTGACCGCGTCGAGGTCAATCACATGGCAGGTGTTATCCAGCGACGCGCCAGGTTCGTTAAACCCGATATGACCGTTCATGCCGATACCCAGCACGATGCAGTCAATCGGCCCATGCTGCGCAATATAAGCATCGACGCGCTGGCATTCGGCTTGTGGGTCAGCGGTAAGCCCATCAAAGAAGCAGATTTGTTCCTCCCGCAGCGTCAGCTTATCGAAGAAGTGATGCCAGACCATTTCACGACAGCTGCCTTTATCGGCTCGGCCGAGACCTAACCATTCATCCAGACCGAGGAATTGGGTGCGCGAGAAATCCACGTGGCCTTGTGTTTGCGCCTCGACCAGGGCGGCAAAGACGCCAAGCGGTGTATCACCGCCAGCGATGCAGATCAGCGCCTGCGGTTTGGCCTTCACACAGTCAATGACGTTTTGCGCCACTGCCTGACACAGCTGCGTGTAATCTGCGGAGATATGCGTTTTCATGCCTGTTCCTTAGCATTAGGAGAATATTGCGGTAAATAGCGTTGATTCACTTCCAGATATTCATCCAGAATTTTTTCCGCCAGCGTAGCGGATGGCACCAGTGGGTTAATGGTCAGCGCCATCAGGGCGGTGCTGTAATCGCCGGTTATTGCCGCTTCCACCGCCAGTTCTTCATAGGCCTTCACGCTCTGGATCAGACCGCGAATTTTGACCGGTAACCGCCCGTAGGCCAGCGGATGCGCGCCCTGACGGTCGATAACCGCGTTGGTTTCCAGTGTGACATGATCTGGCAGATCCGGCGTCGCCCCGTTGTTCGGGGTGTTGACCACATGGATCTCTTTCTTGTCGTTATAAATCGAGCTGATGATTGAGCAGGCGGTATCGGAGTACCAGGCTCCGCCGCGCTTTTCCAGTTCTTTCGGCTTATGGGCAAGATGTTCATCCTGATAAAGCTCAAACAGGCGGTGTTCAATCTCGCGGGTTTGTTCCCCACGGGTGCCTTTGGTGCGGGCATCGCTCTGGGCGGCCTCGACCATTTCGCGGGTCAGGAAGAAGTATTTCAGGTAGGAAATTGGGTACATATGCAGGGCTTTAGCAAAGCGCGAGGAGAAGCCGATATCCGGGATGTTTTTCAGTGAGTTGCTGGCGCTGCCCAACGCCAGTTTTTCCATGAAATCATCGGTGTAGTCTTCGCCTTTAATGAAAATCTGATCGGCAAAAATGAGGTGGTTCAGCCCCATGATGCGGGCGTAAACGTCTTTCTTCTCGACTTCGTAAGCTTTAGCGATATCCATCAACATGCTGTTAGCGCCGCTGCAAATGCCGATGCTTTTGATGTTCGAATGCCGGGTAATGGCTTCGGTGACAATTCCTGCTGGGTTAGTGAAGTTAATCAGCCAGGCATCCGGGCAATAGGTTTCCATATCGCGGCAGATATCCATCAGTACCGGAATGGTGCGCTGGGCTTTCATAAAGCCGCCCGGGCCGGTGGTTTCCTGGCCGAGCACGCCATATTTCAGCGGGATTTTTTCATCGTTAATGCGTGCATCGAGGAAGCCTACGCGCAGCTGAGTGGTCACAAAATCGGCGTCCTTTAAGGCTTCGGCGCGGTCGAGCGTCAGGTGAATGTTCATCGGGATCCCGGCTTCTTTCACCATTCGCTGCGCCAGCTTGCCGACAATCTCCAGCTTCTCTTTACCTTCTTCAATATCCAGCAGGTAGTAGTCGGTCACTGGCAGTTCATCGTAGCGCTTGATAAAACCGTCGATCAGTTCCGGGGTATAGCTTGAGCCACCGCCGATGGTGACAATTTTGAGCTTTTTCATCAGGTATCCTTTTTACAATGCGGAATCAGTATTCAGTACGGAATCAGGGATGCTCTGTTCTTCGTGCTGCTCTTTTTGCAGTTGTTGACGTTCAAGCAGTTTGAAGAACGGGAAGTAGATAGCCACGGAAATGACGAGGGTACAAAGCGACCAAATCACCGCCGGAATATTGCCTCCGGTCACAAACCAGGCGGCGAGGATCGGCGGCATGGTCCACGGAATTTGCAGTACCGGGCGACCGATAATGTCGAAGTACATCAGGCTGTAGGTGGAAATACACAGCAGCATCGGCGTCAGGGTGAAGGGGATCATCAGCAGCGGGTTGAAGACAATCGGGCAGCCGAATATGACCGGTTCGTTGATGCAAAATACCGCCGAGGGCAGGGACAGTTTCCCGACCGATTTATACAATTTGCTGCGAGAGCGCAGCATCGCCAGTACCAGACCCAGCGTGGCCCCGGTGCCGCCGATGCACATAAAGACAATGTAAAAGCCGTCGGCGGTAATGTGGGGAATGGGCTGATGGTTTAAATACGCCTGAGTGTTTTCGGCGATGTATTTGAGGAAAATCGGGCTGGTGATGCCGGAGAGGACGTTATCGCCGTGTATCCCGCAACACCACAGCAGTGAGATCAGGAAGATAAGCACCAGCATCCCCGGGAGCGAGCCGAGGCCGCTGACCAGCGGGCTAAGGATCTGGGTAAAGAATTGGTTGATATCAAAGCCAAGCATCACTCTGACAAACCACACCAGCGTAATTGTCACCGCCGCCGGGATCAGGCTGGCAAAAGATTGCGCCACCGCGGGGGGAACGCCGTCTGGTAGCTTAATCACAATCTCATGTGTGATGAACCAGCGAATGATATACACCGTCAGCACCGCCAGAATGATGGCGGAGAACAGGCCTGCGGCCCCAAGGTTATCGACGTTCAACTGATATTTGTCGTTCAGTTGCGCCAGCAGAAATACCACCAACGTGACCGCACTGCAGGTTATCGCATTCAGCTTGTACTCTTTTGCCAGGTTGTAGCTGATGCCCACGGCGGAAATTACGCCGATCGCGCCAAAGGTGACGGCCACCGGGGCGCTGATTTTGTCGGCCCACGGGCCTAACCATTCACTCCAGCCGGGGATCGGTAAGTTAGCGATGATCAGGAACAAGCTGCCGGTGATAGTAAACGGTAGCGTCAGGGCGATCCCGTTACGCACCGCGACCAAAATTTTGTTTTCGCCAATCCGGATCAGGATTGGGATGATCTTGCTCTCAATGAAGGTAACCACGGATGACTCCTTTTATTAACTGGACTAGACCAGTTGCAAATGAGTTTTCCATGGAACATTTTGACTGTCAAGGTGAGGGATTTAAGGCGTGAAGATCTAATTCGCTGAAATAAAAGGGGTTACGGGCGAGAGGGGTTGGGGGGAGGACAATTTAATCGTAGAAGTGTGAGCGCCGCCACGGGAGTGGCGACGAAAAAAGACGAAGGGTTACTCGTAGTAGTTGTAAATTCCGGCGGCCATCACCAATTGGGAAGAGACTTCCCAGGCTTTTTCACGGCTCACCAGCAGGTCGATCAGCTTCAAACCGAAGTCGATGCTGGTGCCCGGTCCCTGGCTGGTTAACAGATTCACGCGTGGATCCCAGACCACACGCTTGTCCTGCCACTGATCGTCCGGAATGGTCTCTTTTAACCCCGGAAACCCGGTCATATTGCCGATAGGGAAGATCTCGTGAGGCACCAGCACGGTCCCGGCTGCGGCACAGATGCTGGCCACGATCCGGCCAGAGCGGTGGAACTGTTTGACCGTTTCGACCAGCAGCGGACTATCACGGAAACATTCGGCTCCTTTCAAACCACCGGGCAGAATAATCGCGTCATAATCCCCGTCGGCGACCTCTACCAGCGGCGCATCGGCCAGCAGTTTCACGCCGCGCGAACAGGTGATAACCAAATCCCCATCGCTGGCGACGCTGGCGGTAGTGACCTTGATCCCGCCGCGAACCAGCAGATCGATGGTGGTCACCGCTTCCATTTCTTCACTCCCAGGGGCGAGACAAACCAGCGCTGATGCGCTCATACGTATTCTCCTTACGTTTAATCTGTTCAAACAGACGGGCATTCTCCGGCACGGTAATGCCGTGGGCGCGGGCCCGTTTCAGCAGGTAGCCGCTGATGTAATCAATTTCCGTCTGGCGCTGGGCGCGAACGTCCTGCAACATCGATGAAATATTGTTAGCGGTGCTGTCGATGACCTGCCAGACGTATTTAATTAAATCTTCCGGGCTGGAGTGCAGCCCTTCACGCTGCATCACCGCCGCCACTTCCGTGCTGATGCGCGTCACTTCTTCAGGATGCTCGCGCAGCTGGCCATTCGGGCAATCGTACAGTGCGGTCAACGGGTTGATGACGCAGTTCACCGCCAGCTTACGCCAGCTGGCGTTGTTGATATCGTTATGCCAGGCGACATCTGGCAGCGCAGCGTGCAGCGTATCCGCCAGGAAGCTGTACTCTTGCGCGAGGGTGTTTGCGGGGCCAATGTGAGTGGTGCCATTAGCGGTATGAATAATCAGGTTACCATCGCGGCGCGCGGCCTGAATGGTCATGCCGAGCAGCAGCGGCTGTTTCAGCGAGCGCAACTCTTCCAGGGTGCCCATCCCATTGTGAATGAGCAAAATCGGGCAGGTAGCGGGCAGACGCGCCGCAAGATTTTTCACCGCGGTTGAAACCTGCCAGGCTTTTAAAGTCACCAACAATAAATCGCTGCTGGCGAGAAAATCAGGATCGTTGGCGGTCAGCAGTTCGTTGAAGACGCTACCGTCTGTCTCTTGTAGATTTACACTGCACCACGGGGCTGGCACGCGTAGCCAGCCCTGGACTTCATGGCCTTGCCGGTACAGCGCAGTCAGCCATAATTGTCCCAGGGCACCGCATCCGAGCACGGTTATCTTCATTGTTCCTCCTCACCTGCTGCGGGATCAGGCGTTATGATACTATTATAGCGCCGACGGCACGTCCGCAGTCACCGGGATAACAGGTTGTGTTCTTTGACGTTGCGGGTATTATGCATCGCAACAAAAAGAGAGGGAGAATAAAATATGCCATCTTTCGATATTGTCTCTGAAGTTGATCTTCAGGAAGCCAAGAACGCGGTCGATAATGCGGCCCGTGAAGTGGAGTCGCGTTTCGACTTCCGCGGCGTAGAGGCCAGCATTGAGCTGAACGAAAAAAACCAGACCATCAAAGTACTGAGCGAGTCTGATTTCCAGGTCAACCAGCTGCTGGATATCCTGCGCGCCAAGCTGCTCAAGCGCGGCATTGAAGGTAACTCCATCGAAGTACCGGAAGAGTTTGTCCACAGTGGCAAAACCTGGTTCGTCGAAGGAAAGCTGAAAACCGGCATTGAAAGTGCCGTTCAGAAGAAAATCGTTAAGCTGATTAAAGACAGCAAACTGAAGGTGCAGGCGCAGATCCAGGGCGAAGAAATTCGTGTCACCGGTAAAGCGCGCGATGACCTGCAGGCCGTTATGGCGCTGGTGCGCGGTGGCAACTTAGGCCAGCCGTTCCAGTTCAAAAACTTCCGCGATTAATAAAAAACCACCTCGCATGAAGGTGGTTTTTCGTGAGACACCAAGCGGGGATTGCCCCCGCTTTTTTATGGTTCATCGCGCCTTACCGGGGAACGCTGCTTTTATCTTCATAAAAAAGTAGTCGTTATCCCGGTATCCGTATGCCATTCGTTTTATCACTTTGATCCTGTTGTTCATTCCCTCAAGTACGCTGGTA
>Ga0207655_1000122_pt1 | contig 154848 bp, 151 predicted proteins | sample KBSM44metaG_FD_184398 | JGI IMG/M metagenome (GOLD analysis project Ga0207655, IMG submission 184398) | Miscanthus rhizosphere microbial communities from Kellogg Biological Station, Michigan, USA - KBS M4-4 metaG (SPAdes) (version 2) | ecosystem: Host-associated > Plants > Roots > Rhizosphere...
CGCTTTGGCAGCAGTGTCTTGCCCGATTGCAGGATGAGTTACCAGCCACAGAATTCAGTATGTGGATCCGCCCGTTGCAGGCGGAACTGAGCGATAACACGCTGGCTTTGTATGCGCCAAACCGTTTTGTGCTCGATTGGGTAAGGGACAAGTACCTTAATAATATCAATGGACTGCTGAACGATTTCTGCGGGTCAGATGCCCCACAGCTGCGCTTTGAAGTGGGTACAAAGCCGGTCACCCAAACCGTTCGTGAAACCGTGAATGTGGCGGTACCTGCCCAGGCAGTACCCGCTCCGGCCCCGCGCGTCGTACCGGCTCGTCAGGGCTGGGATAACGTCCCTGCACCGGCTGAGCCCACCTACCGCTCTAACGTTAACGTTAAACACACGTTCGATAACTTCGTTGAAGGTAAATCGAACCAGCTGGCCCGCGCGGCGGCTCGTCAGGTTGCCGATAACCCAGGCGGCGCCTATAACCCGCTGTTCCTTTATGGCGGTACGGGTCTGGGTAAAACGCACCTGCTGCATGCGGTGGGTAACGGCATTATGGCGCGTAAGCCTAATGCGAAAGTGGTGTATATGCACTCCGAGCGCTTCGTTCAGGACATGGTAAAAGCCCTGCAAAACAATGCGATCGAAGAGTTTAAACGCTATTATCGCTCCGTTGACGCCCTGCTGATCGATGACATCCAGTTCTTTGCTAATAAAGAACGATCGCAGGAAGAGTTTTTCCACACCTTCAATGCGCTGCTGGAAGGTAATCAGCAGATCATTTTGACCTCGGATCGTTATCCAAAAGAGATCAACGGCGTTGAAGATCGTCTGAAATCCCGCTTTGGCTGGGGCCTGACCGTGGCGATCGAGCCACCGGAGCTGGAAACCCGCGTTGCGATCCTGATGAAGAAGGCCGATGAGAACGACATTCGCCTGCCGGGTGAAGTCGCGTTCTTCATTGCCAAGCGTCTGCGCTCCAACGTGCGTGAGCTGGAAGGGGCGCTGAACCGCGTTATCGCCAACGCCAACTTCACCGGTCGTGCGATCACCATCGATTTTGTGCGTGAAGCCTTGCGCGATTTGTTGGCATTGCAGGAAAAACTGGTCACCATCGACAATATTCAAAAGACGGTGGCCGAGTACTACAAAATCAAAGTGGCAGATTTGCTCTCTAAACGTCGTTCTCGCTCTGTGGCGCGACCGCGTCAGATGGCAATGGCCCTGGCAAAAGAATTAACCAACCACAGCCTGCCGGAAATCGGCGATGCGTTTGGTGGTCGTGACCATACGACCGTGCTGCATGCTTGCCGCAAGATTGAGCAGTTACGCGAAGAAAGCCACGACATTAAAGAAGATTTTTCCAATTTAATCAGAACCCTATCATCGTGACGCTATGAAATTTACCGTTGAACGTGAACATTTATTAAAACCGCTGCAACAGGTGAGTGGCCCATTAGGTGGCCGCCCAACGCTGCCTATTCTCGGAAACCTGCTGCTTCAGGTCGCGGACGGTACGCTGTCGCTGACCGGCACGGATCTGGAAATGGAAATGATCGCGCGCGTTACGCTGACTCAGCCGCACGACGCAGGCGCGACCACTGTTCCGGCACGTAAATTCTTTGATATCTGCCGTGGGCTGCCGGAAGGCGCTGAAATTGCGGTACAGCTGGAAGGCGACCGTATGCTGGTGCGCTCTGGCCGCAGCCGTTTCTCGCTCTCCACCCTGCCTGCGATTGACTTCCCGAATCTCGACGACTGGCAGAGTGAAGTTGAATTTACCCTCCCGCAGGCGACGATGAAGCGTCTGATTGAAGCCACGCAGTTCTCAATGGCGCATCAGGACGTTCGTTACTACTTAAACGGCATGCTGTTCGAAACCGAAGGTGAAGAGCTGCGTACCGTAGCAACCGACGGTCACCGTCTGGCCGTGTGCTCCATGCCAATTGGCGTTTCCCTGCCTAACCATTCGGTGATCGTGCCGCGTAAAGGCGTGATTGAGCTGATGCGCATGCTCGACGGCGGCGATACCCCGCTGCGCGTGCAAATTGGCAGCAACAACATCCGCGCCCACGTGGGGGATTTTGTCTTCACATCGAAGCTGGTTGACGGCCGTTTCCCGGATTATCGCCGCGTGTTGCCGAAGAACCCGGACAAAACGCTGGAAGCGGGCTGCGACAGCCTCAAGCAGGCGTTTGCGCGTGCGGCCATTCTCTCCAACGAGAAATTCCGCGGCGTGCGCCTGTACGTGAGCGAAAACCAGATCAAAATCACCGCGAACAACCCGGAGCAGGAAGAGGCAGAAGAGATTCTGGACGTCACCTACGCCGGGACCGAAATGGAAATCGGTTTTAACGTCAGCTACGTGCTGGATGTGCTCAATGCACTGAAGTGCGAGAACGTTCGCATTCTGCTGACCGACTCCGTTTCGAGCGTACAGATTGAAGATGCCGCATCACAGTCGGCTGCTTATGTTGTCATGCCAATGAGACTGTAATGTCGCTCACCCGTCTGTTGATCCGCGACTTTCGCAATATCGAAAGCGCGGATCTCGCTTTATCCCCTGGCTTTAATTTCCTGGTTGGCGCAAACGGCAGCGGAAAAACCAGCGTGCTGGAAGCCATCTATACGCTCGGCCACGGTCGGGCGTTTCGCAGTTTGCAAATCGGCCGCGTGATCCGCCATGAGCAGGAGTCTTTTGTTCTCCACGGGCGTTTGCAGGGCGAGGAGCGGGAAACCGCCATCGGCCTGAGCAAGGACAAGCTGGGCGACAGCAAGGTGCGCATCGACGGCACCGATGGCCACAAGGTGGCAGAGCTGGCGCTGCTGATGCCGATGCAGCTGATTACGCCCGAGGGGTTTACTTTACTCAACGGCGGCCCCAAATACAGAAGAGCCTTCCTTGACTGGGGATGCTTTCACAACGAAGCCGGTTTCTTTAACGCCTGGAGCAACCTGAAGCGTCTGCTCAAGCAGCGTAACGCTGCGCTGCGCCAGGTTACCCGTTACGCCCAACTGCGCCCGTGGGACATGGAACTCATCCCTCTCGCGGAACAAATCAGCAGCTGGCGTGCCGAATACAGCGCAGGTATCGCTGAAGACATGGCTGACACCTGCAAACAGTTTTTACCCGAGTTTTCTCTCACCTTCTCCTTCCAGCGCGGCTGGGAGAAAGAGACGGATTATGCCGAGGTGTTAGAGAGAAGCTTCGAGCGCGACCGCATGCTGACCTACACCGCGCACGGCCCGCATAAGGCGGATTTCCGCATTCGTGCCGACGGTGCGCCGGTGGAAGACACGCTGTCGCGCGGGCAGCTCAAGCTCCTGATGTGCGCGCTGCGCCTGGCGCAGGGGGAGTTTTTAACCCGCGAGAGCGGGCGACGCTGCCTGTACCTGATAGATGATTTTGCCTCGGAACTTGACGACGCGCGGCGCGGGCTGCTTGCCAGCCGCTTAAAAGCCACGCAGTCACAGGTTTTCGTCAGCGCGATTAGCGCTGAACACGTTATGGACATGTCGGACGAAAATTCGAAGATGTTTACCGTGGAAAAGGGTAAAATAACGGATTAACCCAAGTATAAATGAGCGAGAAACGTTGATGTCGAATTCTTATGACTCCTCCAGTATCAAAGTCCTGAAAGGGCTGGATGCGGTGCGTAAGCGCCCAGGTATGTATATCGGTGACACCGATGACGGCACCGGTCTGCACCACATGGTATTCGAGGTTGTGGATAACGCTATCGACGAAGCGCTCGCGGGTCACTGTAAAGACATCGTGGTGACCATCCATGCGGACAACTCCGTCTCCGTCACCGATGATGGCCGTGGCATCCCAACCGGTATTCACCCGGAAGAGGGCGTATCCGCTGCGGAAGTTATCATGACCGTTCTGCACGCAGGCGGTAAGTTCGATGATAACTCCTATAAAGTTTCCGGTGGTCTGCACGGCGTAGGGGTTTCCGTTGTTAACGCCCTGTCGCAGAAGCTGGAGCTGGTTATCCAGCGCGAAGGCAAAATTCACCGTCAGATTTACACCCACGGCGTGCCGCAGGCACCGCTGGCAGTGACCGGCGATACCGACAAAACCGGTACCATGGTGCGTTTCTGGCCGAGCCATGAAACCTTCAGCAATGTTACTGAATTTGAATACGACATTCTGGCGAAACGCCTGCGTGAACTCTCCTTCCTGAACTCCGGCGTGTCTATTCGCCTGAAGGACAAGCGTGACGGCAAAGAGGACCACTTCCATTACGAAGGCGGTATCAAGGCGTTCGTCGAGTATCTGAACAAGAACAAAACACCAATTCACCCGAATATCTTCTACTTCTCCACTGAAAAAGACGGTATCGGCGTAGAAGTGGCGCTGCAGTGGAACGATGGTTTCCAGGAAAACATCTACTGCTTCACCAACAACATTCCACAGCGTGACGGCGGTACTCACCTTGTTGGCTTCCGTACGGCGATGACCCGTACCCTGAACGCCTACATGGACAAAGAAGGCTACAGCAAAAAAGCAAAAGTCAGCGCCACCGGTGACGATGCCCGTGAAGGCCTGATTGCCGTAGTCTCCGTGAAGGTACCGGATCCGAAGTTTTCCTCTCAGACCAAAGACAAGCTGGTCTCTTCTGAGGTGAAATCGGCGGTTGAGCAGCAGATGAACGAACTGCTGAGCGAATATCTACTGGAAAACCCGTCCGACGCGAAAATCGTGGTGGGTAAAATTATCGATGCGGCGCGTGCCCGTGAAGCGGCGCGTAAAGCCCGTGAAATGACCCGCCGTAAAGGCGCGCTGGACCTGGCAGGCCTGCCGGGCAAACTGGCTGACTGCCAGGAACGTGACCCGGCGCTGTCCGAACTGTACCTCGTGGAAGGGGACTCCGCGGGCGGTTCTGCGAAGCAGGGCCGTAACCGTAAGAACCAGGCTATCCTGCCGCTGAAGGGTAAAATCCTCAACGTTGAGAAAGCCCGTTTCGACAAAATGCTCTCTTCTCAGGAAGTGGCGACGCTGATCACCGCGCTGGGCTGCGGCATTGGCCGCGACGAGTACAACCCGGACAAGCTGCGCTATCACAGCATCATCATCATGACCGATGCGGACGTCGACGGCTCGCACATCCGTACGCTGCTGTTGACCTTCTTCTATCGTCAGATGCCTGAGATCGTTGAGCGCGGCCACGTCTACATTGCACAGCCACCGCTGTACAAAGTGAAAAAAGGCAAGCAGGAACAGTACATTAAAGACGACGAAGCGATGGATCAGTACCAAATCGCGATCGCCCTTGATGGTGCAACCCTGCACGCGAACTCCCACGCGCCAGCACTGGCCGGCGAGCCGCTGGAACGTCTGGTGTCCGAGTTCAATGCGACGCAGAAAATGATCACGCGTATGGAACGTCGTTATCCGAAAACGCTGCTGAAAGAGCTGATTTACCAGCCAACGCTGACCGAAGCCGATCTGAGCGACGAGCAGACCGTGACCCGCTGGGTGAACGCTCTGGTGACCGATCTGAACGAGAAAGAGCAGCACGGCAGCATGTGGAAATGCGATATTCAGCAGAATGCCGATAGTCAATTCGAGCCGATTATCCGCGTGCGTACCCACGGCGTTGATACCGACTACCCGCTGGAGCACGAGTTTGTAACCGGTCCGGAATACCGTCGTATCTGCACCCTCGGCGAGAAGCTGCGCGGCCTGATCGAAGACGATGCCTTTATCGAACGTGGTGAACGTCGTCAGCCGGTTGCCAGCTTCGAGCAGGCGCTTGAGTGGCTGGTGAAAGAGTCCCGCCGTGGCCTTGCAATTCAGCGTTATAAAGGACTGGGAGAGATGAACCCAGACCAGCTGTGGGAAACCACCATGGATCCGGAAAGCCGCCGCATGCTGCGCGTCACCGTTAAAGACGCGATTGCAGCGGATCAGCTGTTCACCACCCTGATGGGTGACGCGGTTGAACCACGTCGCGCCTTTATCGAAGAAAACGCCCTGAAAGCGGCGAATATCGATATCTAATCGCCGTTATACCGTACGAAAACTGGCCGCGCTTTTAGCGCGGCTTTTTTGTGGCCGCAGGCATATCCAGCGACATCACGGACGGTAAACGGCTCGCCAGCGTATCTATAGCCATTCTTACCCTCAGCGGCAGGTGCGGCGTCTGCTGCCACACCGCATGAACGTCGAAATGCACATCCGGTGCCTGCTTCATGAGCGGGACGAGTTTACCCTGGTGAATATCTTTGACGGCCATCCAGCAGGGCAGCCACGCAATGCCGTGTCCGGTGAGCGCAGCGTCGCAGATCGCCTGCAAATCATCCATGTTGAGCGACGATCGGGGTGTAAAGGTTCGAGACGTTCCTTCGCTGTCCATCAGCTGCCAGGGTAATACTCTTCCTGCACGCAGATAGTTAATGGCCGTATGCTGGGATAAATCATCAACGCTTTGTGGCTGGCCTTTCTTCAGCAGATACTCCGGCGCGGCGCACAGCACCATGCGGTGTTCCCCCAGCTTTCTGGCGACCAGAACGCTGCTGTCCTGAAGCGTGCCGTTGCGCACCGCCATATCAAACCCTTCCTCCACCAGATCCACCACGCGGTCGCTGAATGACATTTCAAGCTCAAGCCCGGGGTGTTCCTGTACCAGTTCAATCAGCAGCGGGGCGACGCACTGGCGGCCAAACAGCACCGGCATGGCAACGCGCAGGCGGCCAGTGACCTGCTGCTTTCCTGTTTCAAGCAGCGATTCCGCGCCGCGGATCTCCTCCAGCGCGCGCAGGCAGCATTCATAAAAAAGGGCGCCGCTATCGGTCAGACTCTGGCTGCGGGTAGTACGGTGAAAGAGACGTACCCCCAGCCGCTCTTCAAGGCGGGCGATGCTTTTTCCCACCGCAGAGCGCGACAAATGTAGCCGAATGGCGGCCTGCGCAAAACTTCCCGCTTCAACGGCGGCCACAAAAACAGGAATATCCTTCAGCGTATCGGTCATGGATTGTATCCATTATGGCGTCAATGAAGAGAAAAGTTATCGCCACTGGCGACGCTTAGTCAACGGTAGACTGTCAGTACAGAAGCTCATCTGATGGCAGGAGAAATAAAATGACAGAGACAATGCAACGCTGGTCCATGGACGCTCTCGGGCGCGAGAACCTCAGGCTGACTCAGGCACCTGTTCCACAGCCCGGCCCGGGCGAGATCCGCGTACGGGTGAATGCCGTTGCGCTTAATTACCGGGATAAAATGGTTGTTGAAGGCACGATGCCGATCCCGCTTTCCTTCCCGTTTACCCCGGCGTCTGACATGGCGGGCGTGGTCGACAGCATTGGCGAAGGCGTTACGCGCTTCAAACCCGGCGCCCGCGTCATCTCAACCTTCTTCCCTGAGTGGATCGACGGTAAGCCGCAGGCGGACGCGCGCAATCTGCCCTATAAAACGTCCGGCGGATACTTCCAGGGCATGCTGGCCGAGTATGTGATTGTGAAGGAAGACGCGCTGGTGGCCTCCCCGGACACCCTGGACGACGCCGAGGCCAGCACCTTACCCTGCGCAGGGCTTACCGCCTGGTTTGCGCTGGTGGAGCGCGGCCAGCTGCGCGCCGGGCAATCGGTGCTGGTGCAGGGCACGGGCGGCGTGGCGCTCTTTGCTTTGCAAATCGCAAAAGCGCACGGCGCAGAGGTGTTTGTCACCTCGGGAAGCGATGAAAAACTGGCGCAGGCCAAAAAACTGGGGGCTAATCAGGGCATCAACCGGCTGAAGGGCGACTGGGCTGAAAATACGCTGGCGCTCACGCAGGATCGCGGCATCGACCATATTATCGAAACCGTGGGAGGAGAGAACCTGAAGCATTCCCTGCGCGCCGTTGCCGTTCACGGGCGTATCTCCGTGATTGGCGTGCTGGCCGGGACGGAGATTACGCTCTCAGCTGGCGAACTGCTGCTGAAATCCCCCGTCATTCAGGGGATTGGGGTAGGCCACCGCCGGGCGCTGGAAGATTTCGTCCGCGCCGTGGACGTGACCGGACTGAAACCTGTGATCGAACATCGCTATCGTTTTAACGAGCTTGAACAGGCGTTTGAACACCTCGATCGCGGCGCGTTTGGCAAAATCGTCCTCACCCGCGAGTGAGTCAGCGCTCCCCGGGATTTGCGTAAAAGGGGTTTTTCTGTTGCGCAATGTAGCTCTATTTTTGTGGGCTTAATCGCGTTAGCATGAGGCAGCACTCATTTATCCCGGGGATCTCATGGCTATCAAACTCATTGCAATCGATATGGACGGCACGCTGCTGCTGCCAGACCACACTATCTCTCCTGCCGTTAAAAACGCAATCGCCGCCGCACGCGAAAAAGGTGTGAACGTGGTCCTGACCACCGGTCGTCCGTATGCGGGCGTGCACAGCTACCTGAAAGAGCTGCACATGAATCAGCCGGGCGACTACTGCATCACCTATAACGGTGCGCTGGTGCAGAAAGCGGCAGATGGCAGCACGGTGGCGCAAACCGCGCTGAACTACGATGACTACCTGTTCCTGGAAAAACTGTCCCGCGACGTCGGCTCCCACTTCCACGCGCTCGATCGCAACACGCTCTATACCGCCAACCGCGATATCAGCTACTACACGGTGCATGAATCCTTTGTCGCGACGATCCCGCTGGTGTTCTGCGAAGCCGAGAAGATGGACCCGGCGACCCAGTTCCTGAAAGTGATGATGATCGACGAGCCTGAGATCCTGGATAAAGCCATCGCGCGCATTCCGGCAGAGGTGAGAGAGAAATACACCGTGCTGAAAAGCGCGCCGTACTTCCTCGAAATCCTCGATAAACGCGTCAATAAAGGCACCGGCGTAAAATCGCTTGCCGATGCGCTGGGGATTAAGCCGGAAGAGATCATGGCGCTGGGCGACCAGGAAAATGACATCGCGATGATTGAATATGCGGGTATGGGCGTGGCGATGGATAACGCTATTCCGTCGGTGAAGGAAGTGGCCAACTTCGTGACCAAATCCAACCTGGAAGACGGCGTTGCCTACGCGATCGAGAAATTTGTGCTCCAGTAGCGGTCGCTCTGAATAATAAGCCTCGGTTATCAACCGGGGCTTTTTTTTGCGCTGAATTTATTGAATTGTTCTTTTTGTGATCTGGATTGTAGTACAACATTAAATGATTGTACTACATTACTACCACGGCAAAGACGAACACCCTCACGTTTGTACTGCAAAAGTGAGGCGAAATTCGGCGGTCACGGTAAAGTAGTGATGGACATACAGAGCACAAGGACTCTCCATGACTCTCAATAAAACCGATCGCATTGTCATTACGCTGGGCACCCAGATTGTGGGTGGCAAATATGTTCCCGGTTCGCCGCTTCCGGCAGAGGCCGAACTGTGCGAGGAGTTTGAAACCTCGCGCAACATCATCCGGGAAGTATTCCGCTCGCTGATGGCGAAGCGGCTGATTGAAATGAAGCGCTATCGCGGCGCGTTTGTAGCCCCGCGCAACCAGTGGAACTACCTCGATACCGATGTACTGCAGTGGGTGCTGGAAAACGACTACGACCCGCGGCTAATCGGCGCGATGAGCGAAGTCCGAAACCTGGTCGAACCGGCCATCGCCCGCTGGGCGGCGGAGCGCGCAACCTCCGGCGATTTGGCACAGATTGAGTCGGCTTTAAACGACATGATCGCCAACAACCAGAACCGGGAGGCGTTCAACGAGGCGGATATTCGCTATCACGAAGCGGTGCTGCAGTCGGTGCATAACCCGGTGTTACAGCAGCTTAGCGTGGCGATCAGCTCGCTACAGCGAGCAGTATTTGAACGTACCTGGATGGGCGATGAGGCCAACATGCCAAAAACGCTCCAGGAACATAAAGCGCTGTTCGATGCGATACGGCATCAGGACGGCGATGCGGCAGAGCAGGCGGCGCTTACCATGATCGCCAGCTCGACACGAAGGCTGAAGGAAATCACATGACATCTCGCTACATCGCAATTGACTGGGGATCGACCAATCTGCGCGCCTGGCTGTATCAGGGCGAGCAGTGCCTGGAGAGCAGGCAATCAGAAGCAGGCGTCACGCGCCTGAACGGTAAATCCCCCGAGGCGGTGTTAGCAGAGGTCACACAACACTGGCGCGATAGCGCCACGCCGGTGGTAATGGCGGGCATGGTCGGCAGTAACGTAGGCTGGAAAGTTGCGCCTTACCTGTCGATTCCCGCACATTTCTCCGCTATTGGCGAGCAGTTAACGTCCGTTGGCGACAATGTCTGGATTATTCCCGGTTTGTGCGTCTCTCGCGACGATAACCACAACGTGATGCGCGGCGAAGAGACGCAGCTGCTTGGCGCGCGCACGCTTTCTCCTTCTTCTGTCTACGTCATGCCCGGAACGCACTGCAAGTGGGTCCATGCTGACGCTGAGCAAATCCACGACTTTCGCACCGTGATGACCGGCGAACTGCACCATTTGCTGCTCAACCATTCGCTGGTTGGGGCCGGTTTGCCTGAGCAAGAAGCCTCGTCAGAGGCGTTTGCCGCCGGGCTTGAACGTGGGCTCGCTTCTCCTGACGTTTTGCCGCAGCTTTTTGAGGTTCGCGCCTCGCACGTGCTGGGAAATCTTCCGCGCGAGCAGGTCAGCGAGTTTCTCTCCGGCCTGCTGATTGGCGCTGAGGTCGCCAGCATGCGCGATTTCGTCGCGCACGAGCAGGCCATCACCATTGTCGCCGGCGCATCGCTGACGTCGCGCTACGAGCAGGCGTTTCGCGCCGTAGGGCGTGATGTAGCAACGGTATCCGGCGACACGGCATTTCAGGCAGGAATAAGGAGCATCGCTCATGCAGTGGCAAACTGACCTTCCCCTTATCGCGATTTTGCGCGGCATCACGCCCGATGAGGCGTTAGCCCACGTCGGCGCGGTGATCGACGCCGGGTTCGACGCGGTGGAAATTCCGCTTAACTCTCCGGAGTGGGAAAAAAGCATTCCGGCCGTGGTGGAGGCGTTCGGCGATAGGGCGCTGATTGGCGCAGGCACCGTGCTGCACCCGGAGCAGGTGGATGAACTGGCGAAAATGGGCTGCAGGCTTATCGTCACGCCCAACATCAATCCTGAGGTGATCCGCCGTGCGGTAGGTTACGGCATGACCGTCTGCCCGGGATGCGCTACCGCTACGGAAGCGTTTACGGCACTTGATGCGGGCGCGCAGTCCCTCAAAATTTTCCCGTCATCGGCGTTTGGACCGGACTACATCAAAGCGTTGAAAGCGGTATTGCCCGCCAGCGTGCCGGTCTTTGCCGTGGGCGGCGTAACGCCAGAAAACCTGGGCCAGTGGATGAGCGCGGGCTGTGTGGGCGCGGGGCTGGGCAGCGATCTGTATCGCGCCGGGCAGGCCGTAGAACGTACCGCACAGCAGGCGGCAGCATTTGTGAAAGCGTATCGAGAGGCAGTGAAATGAAAATAACCAAACTCACCACGTACCGTTTACCACCGCGCTGGATGTTCCTGAAAATCGAAACCGATGAAGGTGTCGTTGGCTGGGGCGAGCCGGTGATAGAAGGGCGTGCGCGCACCGTAGAAGCGGCGGTGCACGAGCTGGGTGAATACCTGATTGGTCAGGATCCGGCACGCATCAACGACCTGTGGCAGGTGATGTACCGCGCGGGCTTCTACCGCGGGGGGCCGATCCTGATGAGCGCCATCGCCGGTATCGACCAGGCGCTGTGGGATATCAAAGGCAAAGTGCTGAACGCGCCGGTCTGGCAGCTGATGGGCGGCCTGGTGCGCGACAAAATCAAAGCCTATAGCTGGGTCGGCGGCGACCGTCCTGCGGAAGTGATCGACGGCATCACGCAGCTGCGCAACATCGGCTTCGACACCTTCAAGCTCAACGGCTGCGAAGAGATGGGGATTATCGACAACTCGCGTGCGGTGGATCGCGCGGTGAATACCGTGGCGCAAATCCGTGAAGCCTTCGGCAACGAGATCGAGTTTGGCCTGGATTTCCACGGCCGCGTCAGCGCGCCGATGGCCAAAGTGCTGATCAAAGAGCTGGAGCCGTATCGTCCGCTGTTTATCGAAGAGCCGGTGCTGGCCGAGCAGGCCGAGTACTACCCGAAGCTGGCTGAACAGACCCACATTCCTATCGCGGCGGGTGAACGCATGTTCTCGCGCTTTGAGTTTAAACGCGTGCTCGAAGCGGGCGGCATTGCGATTCTGCAGCCGGACCTCTCTCACGCGGGCGGTATCACCGAATGCTACAAAATTGCCGGGATGGCCGAAGCTTACGATGTGGCGCTGGCGCCGCACTGCCCGCTCGGGCCGATCGCGCTGGCTGCCTGCCTGCACGTCGACTTTGTCTCCCGCAACGCGGTGTTCCAGGAACAGAGCATGGGGATTCACTATAACAAGGGCGCGGAACTGCTCGATTTTGTGAAAAATAAAGAAGACTTCAGCATGGAAGGCGGTTTCTTTAAACCGTTAACGAAGCCGGGCCTTGGCGTGGAAATTGACGAAGCCAAAGTCATTGAGCTGAGTAAACATGCGCCGGACTGGCGTAATCCACTCTGGCGTCATGAAGACGGTTCCGTAGCCGAGTGGTAAACCGCCGGATGGCGCTACGCTTATCCGGCCTACTCCCCCGTAGGCCCGGTAAGCGCAGCGCCACCGGGCAAAAAAACGTACATACAAAAATATAACCCTCTGTAAATTACAGGGCATGGTGAGCGGCTTCGCTATGCCCAAAATCTGGAGACAGATTGCGATGGATATTCCAGTTACCGCTACAAAAACCGGGCGTCGCCGCTACCTGACGCTCATTATGATCTTTATTACCGTGGTTATTTGCTACGTCGACCGCGCCAACCTTGCCGTGGCATCGGCCCATATTCAGGAAGAGTTTGGCATCACCAAAGCGGAAATGGGCTACGTCTTCTCGGCGTTTGCCTGGCTGTATACGCTCTGCCAGATCCCCGGCGGCTGGTTCCTTGACCGCGTGGGTTCCCGTCTGACCTACTTTATCGCCATTTTCGGCTGGTCCGTGGCGACGCTGTTCCAGGGCTTCGCGACCGGGCTGATGTCGCTGATTGGCCTGCGCGCCATCACCGGTATTTTCGAAGCGCCCGCGTTTCCGACCAATAACCGCATGGTGACCAGCTGGTTCCCGGAACACGAGCGTGCGTCTGCCGTCGGCTTTTACACCTCCGGGCAGTTCGTTGGCCTGGCGTTCCTGACGCCGCTGCTGATCTGGATCCAGGAGCTGCTGAGCTGGCACTGGGTGTTCATCGTCACCGGCGGGATTGGCATTATCTGGTCGTTGATCTGGTTCAAGGTTTACCAGCCGCCGCGTCTGACCAAAAGCATCACCAAAGCCGAACTGGACTACATCCGCGACGGCGGTGGCCTGGTGGACGGCGATGCGCCGGTGAAAAAAGAGGCGCGCCAGCCGCTGACCAAAGCGGACTGGAAGCTGGTCTTCCACCGTAAGCTGGTGGGCGTTTATCTGGGCCAGTTCGCGGTGACCTCCACGCTGTGGTTCTTCCTGACCTGGTTCCCGAACTACCTGACCCAGGAAAAGGGGATCACGGCGCTGAAGGCGGGCTTTATGACCACCGTGCCGTTCCTCGCGGCGTTTTTCGGCGTGCTGCTCTCCGGCTGGCTGGCCGATAAGCTGGTGAAAAAAGGCTACTCGCTGGGCGTGGCGCGTAAAACGCCGATTATCTGCGGGCTGCTGATCTCCACCTGCATCATGGGCGCCAACTACACCAACGATCCGGTGTGGATTATGACCCTGATGGCGGTGGCGTTCTTCGGTAACGGCTTCGCCTCTATCACCTGGTCGCTGGTGTCGTCCCTCGCGCCGATGCGGCTGATTGGCCTGACCGGCGGCGTGTTCAACTTTGTCGGCGGGCTGGGCGGGATCACCGTACCGCTGGTCATCGGCTACCTGGCGCAGGACTACGGCTTTGGCCCGGCGCTGGTGTACATCTCCGCCGTGGCGCTGATCGGCGCGCTCTCCTACATCCTGCTGGTGGGCGATGTGAAACGAGTAGGCTAATCCCTGCGGATGTTTTACCCTGATGCACTCACCGTGCATCAGGGTATCCTCATGAAACAAATTACCTTCGCTTCCCGCCATCACCAGCTCACGAATATTAATACCTGGACGCCGGACAGCCAGTGGCTGGTCTACGACGTGCGCCCGTCCGGCGCATCGTTCACCGGCGAAACCATTGAGCGGGTCAATGTCGCTATGGGTAAGGTGGAGGTGATCTATCGTGCCGCTGACGGCGCGCATGCTGGCGTGGTGACCGTTCATCCGGCACAGGACAAATACGTCTTTATCCACGGCCCGAAAAACCCGGACGCAGACTGGCACTATGATTTTCATCATCGTCAGGGAGTCATTGCGTACAACGGTCAGGTTAGCAATCTTGACGCGATGGATATCACTGCACCCTACACCGCAGGCGCGCTACGCGGCGGCAGCCATGTGCACGTCTTTAGCCCGAACGGGCAGCTCGTCAGCTTCACCTATAACGACCACGTGCTGCACGAGCGCGATCCGAAGCTCGATTTACGCAACGTTGGCGTGGCGGCACCTTTCGGCCCGGTGAACCCGCAGGGGAATCATCCACGTGAATACCCGGGCTCTTTCTGGAGCGTGCTGGTCAGCCGCACCACGCCCAACCCGCAGCCGGGCAGCGATGAAATCAACCGCGCCTACGAAGAGGGCTGGGTAGGCAACGACAGGCTGGCGTTTATCGGCGACACCCTGTCTGATAAGGGCGAGAAAGTGCCCGAGCTGTTTATTGTGGAACTCCCTCAGGACGAGCAGGGCTGGAAACGTGCGGGTGATGAACCCCTGCAGGGAACGCCAGAGACCCTGCCTGCGCCGCCTGCGGGCGTTGTGCAGCGTCGGATAACCTTTACCCATCAGAACGCGTATCCTGGGCTGGTGAACGTGCCGCGACACTGGGTGCGCAGCAATCCGCGTGGAACGCAGATAGCGTTTCTGATGCGTGATGAAAACGGTACGGTTCAACTGTGGTTAATCTCACCCGAAGGCGAAGAGCCGCGCCAGTTAACCCATACGGAGAGCGGTATTCAGTCGGCGTTTAGCTGGCACCCTTCCGGGAACATGCTGGGGTTCGTGCTCGAAAACCGGATCGCCTGCTGTGATGCACAAACCGGAGAGGTGACGTTTTTAACATCCGGCCACGCCAGTGCACCGTCTGCAGACGCGATCGTTTTTTCCCCTGACGGGCGATTCATTGCGTGGATGGAAGAGACAGAGGGTTTCCGCCAGCTTTGGCTAACGGAAACCGCTAAGAACTAACGCGGCGGCAGTGCAGCGGGTGGGATAATGGCGTTAGTGGCCAGATTTTCCTGCTCGCTTTTCTCCACGCGCGAGCGCACGGAGCTGTCCGTTCGGAACATGTCCCACGGCAGCAGGAGCGTATCAGCAACCGCTGTAAAAGGCATATCCAGAATGACCAGGGATTTGGTTCCCCAGTTTGTATCGTCATCGGAGATCATCGCCGCACTGGCGCGCGTCCCCGGATATGTTCCTTCTTTACCGCCGGTGTGAGACATCACGCTCGAACACCCGCAAAGTAAAACAACCCCGCCGAACGTCGTCAGCTTTATCAGAACATTTTTCATCATCATTCAGTCATCGTTAATAGTACTGCATCGACCTACAACTGAGGGTTATAGCGAGCCTTGTTCAAAATGAATAGCCCGAAGACCCCGCACTGTGGCGGCCATCGCAATTTAACCCTTTGTGCTGTTGTCCCAGTCTATGCGACAACCGGCAAAGTGCAAAAAAATCTCACAGAAATACTCTTGAAAAGCCCGTATCCAGACCCATTTTAAGAAAGTGTCCCGGTAACGAACACGCCTGATGGGTGTTCGGGGGACCTAACGGCCTGTCCATGATGGAAGGCACAATTTCTCGCTGATTTCAGGAGTGTTAATGTATGCGTAACTTCGATCTTTCCCCGCTTTACCGTTCTGCAATTGGTTTTGACCGCCTGTTTAACCATTTAGAAAATAACCAGAGCCAGAGCAACGGCTACCCTCCTTACAATGTTGAACTGGTTAACGAAAACCATTACCGCATCGCGATTGCCGTCGCTGGTTTTGCAGAAAGCGAACTGGAGATCACCGCGCAGGACAACCTGCTGGTGGTGAAAGGTTCCCATACGGCCGAGCAGAAAGAACGTACCTACCTGTACCAGGGCATTGCCGAGCGCAACTTTGAACGCAAGTTCCAGCTAGCTGAGAACATTCACGTGAAAGGCGCGAACCTGGTTAACGGCCTGCTGTTTATCGAACTGGAACGTGTGATTCCGGAAGAGAAAAAACCGCGCCGTATCGAAATTAACTAATTACGCGGGTCGCTCTCGCGGCCCACTCAGAATTGCTTGCCGTAACGGGAGCATATGCGAATCCATTCGGATTTGCAGGAACAACTGCGCACAAAATTAAACTGTGCCGAACTCGCTTCTCAGAAGGAGATTTAGTATGCGTAACTACGATTTATCCCCCCTGCTGCGTCAGTGGATTGGTTTTGACAAACTGGCTAACGCCCTGCAAAGCACCGCCGAGCAACAGACGTTTCCGCCGTACAACATCGAAAAAAGCGACGATAACCACTATCGCATCACCCTTGCGCTGGCCGGCTTCCGCCAGGACGATCTGGATATCCAGCTTGAAGGCACACGCCTGACCGTGAAGGGGTCGCCGGAAAAACCAGAAACCGAGACCAAATGGCTGCACCAGGGGCTGGTTAATCAGCCGTTTAGCCTGAGCTTTACCCTGGCTGACCATATGGAAGTTTCGGGCGCCACGTTTACTAACGGGCTACTGCATATCGACCTGACCCGCAACGTGCCGGAAGCCATTGCGCCGCAGCGTATCGCCATTAGCGAGCGGCCAGCGTTGAACAGTTAACAGTGTGCGGGCTGGTGCCCTCACCCCGGCCCTCTCCCACAGGGTGAGGGTGAAAAGATAAAGCCCTGCCCCGGCAGGGCTTTTTTGTGCGCCATCGCCCATACAATCGCCTCCGGCTCTGAGAGAATCCTTAGCATAACTAAGGTTATGCACAGGAAGTGGATCATGAGTGATATCGCGTTAACCGTCAGCGTGTTGGCCCTGGTCGCTGTTGTTGGCCTGTGGATAGGGAATATCAAAATCCGTGGCGTCGGGTTTGGGATTGGCGGGGTGCTGTTTGGCGGCATTTTTGTCGGGCACTTTGCCGACCAGCTTGGTCTGACGCTCAGCGCTGAGATGCTCCACTTCATTCAGGAGTTCGGCCTGATCCTCTTTGTCTATACCATCGGCATTCAGGTCGGGCCGGGCTTTTTTGCTTCTCTTCGCGTCTCCGGGTTGCGGTTAAACCTGTTTGCCCTCGGCATTGTGGTCATGGGCGGCCTGGTCACCGCTATCCTGCATAAACTTTTCGATATCCCGCTCCCCGTGGTGCTGGGAATTTTCTCCGGTGCGGTCACCAACACGCCAGCGCTGGGCGCGGGCCAGCAAATTCTGCGCGATTTGGGTATCGAACCCGGCATTGTCGACCAGATGGGGATGAGCTACGCGATGGCCTATCCCTTTGGCATTTGCGGCATTCTGCTCTCAATGTGGCTGGTTCGGGTGCTGTTTCGCGTCAACGTCGATAAAGAGGCGAAAGACCACGAAACCACGCTCACCAACGGCCATATGCCGATCAAAACCATCAACATTCGCGTCGATAACCCTAACCTGAACAATATGGCGATTCAGGATGTGCCGATCCTCAACAGCGCTAACATCATCTGCTCGCGCCTCAAGCGTGACGAGATGCTGATGGTGCCATCCCCCGGCACCCTTATTCAGCACGGCGATCTGCTGCATCTGGTTGGGCAACCGGGGGATCTCAACAACGCGCGGCTGGTGATTGGTCAGGAGGTCGACACCTCGCTCTCCACGCGCGGAACGGACATGCGCGTTGAGCGCGTGGTCGTGACCAACGAAAAGGTTCTGGGGAAGAAAATACGCGATCTGCAGGTAAAAGAGCGCTATGACGTGGTGATCTCCCGCCTTAACCGCGCGGGTATCGAGCTGGTCGCCAGCCCGGAGGCCAGCCTGCAGTTTGGGGATATTCTCAACCTGGTCGGGCGTCCGTCGTCCATTGATGCCGTGGCGGACATGGTCGGTAATGCCCAGCAAAAACTGCAGCAGGTGCAGATGCTGCCGGTGTTTATCGGTATCGGGCTTGGCGTGCTGCTCGGCTCCATTCCGCTGTACGTGCCGGGCTTCCCGGTGGCGCTCAAGCTCGGCCTGGCGGGCGGGCCGCTGATTATGGCGCTGATCCTCGGGCGTATCGGCTGTATCGGTAAGCTCTACTGGTTTATGCCGCCGAGCGCTAACCTGGCGCTGCGCGAGCTGGGCATCGTGCTGTTCCTGGCGGTAGTGGGGCTGAAATCCGGCGGCGACTTTATCGATACGCTGGTGAAGGGCGAAGGGATGAGCTGGGTCGGCTACGGCATCTTCATCACCGCCATTCCGCTGCTAACGGTGGGCATACTGGCGCGGATGTTCGCCAAAATGAACTACCTGACGCTGTGCGGCATGCTGGCGGGGTCGATGACCGATCCGCCCGCGCTGGCCTTTGCCAACAACCTGCACGCCACCAGCGGCGCGGCGGCGCTGTCGTATGCCACCGTCTATCCGCTGGTGATGTTCCTGCGCATTATCACGCCGCAGCTACTCGCGGTGCTGTTCTGGGGGATGGGCTAGCAGGTCTTCCGGATGGATGCGCCGCAGGTGGTAGTCCACCTGGTAATCGCTGGTGTTTCGGAACATCACGGAATAATTGAGGAACTCGCCGCTGTCGCTGTAGGAAAGGGAGGTGATGCGCAGCAGTGGCGTCTGTTCCGGCAGGTTCATATACCCGGCCAGCTGCCTGTCTGCCAGCACCGGCGTCAGGCTCTCGTAGTTGCCGCTGATGGTGATCCCGCACTCCTTCTCAATGTAATCAAACTTAGACCCTTCAAGATGCGCCAGCGACAGGCTGCGAAACAGCTTCACCGGCATAAAGCTGTCCTCCAGCATCAGCGGCTTCCCGTCCACGTAGCGCACGCGCCGGGAAAAGTAGATCCGCTCATCCACCTGAATCCGCAGCTGGCTGGCGATGGCGGGCGGCGCGGGCATCACTTCGAACTGCAGCACCTTGCTCTGCACCTCTTTCCCCTGCTGGCGCAGCACCTCCACCAGCCCGGTCAGGTTGGTGGTTTCGTGGTGAACGTCTTTGCGCGACACAAAGGTTCCGCTGCCGTGTCGGCGTTCAACCAGCCCCCAGCTCACCAGAAGGTCCAGCGCCTTGCGGATGGTCATCCGCGCCACGCCGAACTCCTGGGCCAGCGCTTTTTCGCCGGGCAACGGGCTGCCGACGTTGAAGTCAGATGAATTCAGCCGCAGCCGCAGCCTGTCGGCAATAGATTTGTAGATCACCAGTAGACCTCTCTGCGCACATCACGGCGTGGATAACGTCCTGACATGTCCATATTTACTGCCAAAAGTAGACCTCATTGGTCAAATTAAAACCATGAATGGGATCACGAATCGCAGCGGCACGCCATGTTCGTCCATCAGTAAGTTCTTATGCTCACCTCAGGCCAGTAAAAAACCATAAAGGCCTCTACCCCCTACAGGTTGTTTCATGAGGATTTAAAAATGCTCAGTCAAATACAACGATTTGGCGGTGCCATGTTTACCCCGGTGTTGCTGTTTCCCTTTGCCGGGATCGTGGTCGGAATCGCCATCATGCTTCGCAACCCGCTGTTTGTCGGCGAAGCCTTAACGGCCCCTGATAATCTGTTCGCGCAAATTGTTCATATCATCGAAGAAGGCGGCTGGGCGGTGTTTCGCAATATGCCGCTGATTTTTGCCGTCGGCCTGCCGATTGGCCTGGCGAAGCAGGCGCAGGGCCGCGCCTGTCTGGCGGTACTGATTAGCTTCCTGACCTGGAACTACTTCATCAACGCGATGGGGATGACCTGGGGCCACTTCTTTGGCGTCGACTTCTCCGCTGACCCTGCTGCCGGAAGCGGGCTGGCGATGATTGCCGGTATCAAAACGCTTGATACCAGCATCATCGGGGCGATTGCCATTTCAGGGATCGTCACCGCCATCCACAACCGATTTTTCGACAAGCCGCTGCCGGTTTTCCTGGGGATTTTCCAGGGCACCTCGTTCGTCGTTATCCTCGCGTTTTTCGTCATGATCCCCTGCGCCTGGCTGACGCTGCTGGGCTGGCCGAAAGTACAGATGGGCATCGAGTCCCTGCAGGCCTTCTTACGCACAGCTGGCGCGCTCGGCGTATGGGTGTATACCTTCCTGGAACGCATTCTGATCCCAACCGGATTACACCACTTCGTCTACGGTCCGTTCATCTTCGGCCCGGCGGCGGTCGAAGGCGGCATCCAGGTCTACTGGGCGCAGCACCTGCAGGAATTCAGTCAGAGCACCCTGCCGCTGAAAACCCTCTTCCCGGAAGGCGGGTTCGCGCTGCACGGTAACTCAAAAGTGTTTGGCTCGGTCGGGATTGCGTTCGCTATCTGGTACACCGCGTCGCCGGAAAACCGCGTCAAGGTGGCGGGGCTGCTGGTCCCGGCCACGCTCACCGCCGTGCTGGTGGGCATTACTGAACCCCTCGAATTCACCTTCCTGTTTATCTCGCCGCTGCTGTTTGCCGTGCACGCGGTGCTGGCGGCCACCATGGCGACGGTGATGTACGCCTTCGGCGTGGTCGGCAACATGGGCGGCGGCCTGCTGGACCAGTTCCTGCCGCAAAACTGGATCCCGATGTTCCATAACCACGCCTCGACGGTATTCACCCAGATTGGCATTGGCCTCTGCTTCACCGGGATCTATTTCGTGGTCTTTAAGACGCTGATTGAACGTCTGAACCTGAAAACGCCGGGCCGGGAAGAGAGCGAAATCAAACTCTACAGCAAGGCCGACTATAAGGCGGCGCGGGGGCAAACCACCGCCCCGGCAGCGGCCAGCCAGCAGGTCGGGCAGGCCGCCGGATTCCTGCAGGCGCTCGGCGGCGCGGCCAACATCGAAAGCATCAACAACTGCGCCACCCGCTTGCGCATTGCGCTGGTGGATATGGCGAAAACCCAAGGCGACGACGTCTTCAAAGCCCTCGGCGCCCACGGCGTGGTGCGACGCGGCAACGGCATTCAGGTGATTGTCGGTCTGCACGTACCTCAGGTGCGCGACCAGCTTGAATCGCTGATGAAAACCCCTTCAACAAACGAACAAATCACCCTGACAGAGGCTATATCATGAAAAAATTCTCAGTTGTCATTGCAGGCGGCGGCAGCACCTTCACGCCGGGTATCGTCCTGATGCTGTTAGCCAACCGTGACCGTTTTCCGCTGCGCGCGCTGAAGTTCTATGACAACGACGGCGCGCGTCAGGAGACCATCGCCGAAGCGTGCAAAATCATCCTTAAGGAACAAGCCCCGGAGATTGAATTCAGCTACACCACCGATCCGAAAGCGGCGTTTACCGATGTGGATTTCGTAATGGCGCATATTCGCGTGGGCAAATACCCGATGCGTGAAAAAGATGAAAAAATCCCGCTGCGCCACGGCGTGCTGGGGCAGGAAACCTGCGGACCGGGCGGGATCTCCTACGGCATGCGCTCTATCGGCGGCGTGCTGGAGCTGGTGGATTACATGGAGCAATACTCGCCGAACGCGTGGATGCTGAACTACTCCAACCCGGCGGCGATTGTCGCGGAAGCCACGCGCCGCCTGCGTCCGAACGCCAAAATCCTCAACATCTGCGATATGCCGATCGGCATTGAAGGGCGCATGGCGCAGATTGTCGGCCTGAAGGACCGCAAAGAGATGCGCGTGCGCTACTACGGCCTGAATCACTTCGGCTGGTGGACGTCGATTGAAGATCTGAACGGCAACGATCTGATGACGAAACTGCGCGAATACGTGGCGAAAAACGGCTATGTTCCGCCTTCGGAAGATGCGCATACCGAAGCGAGCTGGAACGATACCTTCGCCAAAGCCAGGGACGTGCAGGCGCTGGACCCGGACACCATGCCGAACACCTACCTGAAGTATTACCTGTTCCCGGACTATGTCGTCGCGCACTCAAACCCGGAGCGCACCCGCGCCAATGAAGTGATGGACCACCGCGAGAAGCATGTATTCAGTTCATGCCGGGCAATTATCGAAGCCGGTCATTCTTCTGCCGGTGAGCTGGAAATCGACGAACATGCGTCGTACATCGTCGATCTGGCGACCGCAATCGCCTTCAACACCCAGGAGCGGATGCTGCTGATTGTGCCAAACAACGGGGCCATCCATAACTTTGATGCCGATGCGATGGTGGAAATTCCGTGCCTGGTAGGCCATAACGGACCGGAACCGCTGACCGTAGGCGATATTCCGCACTTCCAGAAAGGGCTGATGAGCCAGCAGGTAGCGGTGGAAAAACTGGTGGTGGATGCCTGGGAACAGCGCTCGTATCACAAGCTCTGGCAGGCGATCACCCTGTCGAAAACCGTGCCGAGCGCGTCCGTCGCGAAAGCGATTCTGGATGACCTGATCGAGGCCAACAAAGAGTACTGGCCAGAGCTGCACTAAGCGTCCTGACCGGCATCGCCCGATGCCGGTCTCCTTGTCCTTGTCGATTTACGCTATGCTGAAGCCTGCCTGCAGCACGACAAGGAATCTTCATGAAAATTTCCCGCCTCGGCGAAGCGCCGGACTACCGCTTCTCTCTGGCTAACGAGCGCACGTTTTTAGCGTGGATCCGCACCGCGCTGGGCTTTCTTGCCGCCGGCGTCGGCCTCGATCAGCTTGCCCCCGAGTTTGCCACCCCGTTAATTCGCGAAGTGCTGGCACTGCTGCTGTGCCTGTTCGCGGGCGTGCTGGCGGTTTACGGCTACCTGCGCTGGCTGCGCAATGAGAAGGCGATGCGCCTGAAGCAGGATCTGCCCTATACCCGCGGGCTGCTGATTATCAGCACGATTCTGCTGACGGTGGCGGGCGTGGTGATGGTGCTGGTGTTCTATGGCGGATAGCCGCAAAGCGCGGCGCGAAGCGGACCCCGGCCTTCAGCCGGAGCGGACGTCGCTGGCCTGGCTGCGCACGCTGCTGGGGTATGGCGCGCTGATTGCCCTGGCGATTAAGCACAACTGGCACCGCACGGGGGTGCCATTCTGGATCTCAATTATCGTGCTGGCGCTGGTGGCTATCGTTTTGTGGCGCTATACCCGCAGCCGTAACCTGATGGACGTAGCGCAGGACGATTTTGTTCAGCCGAAAGCGGTGCGGGATAAGTTCCTGATCGCGCTGGCTGTTCTCTCGCTGTCATTGTTGTTTGCGGTAACCCACATTCAACAAATTTTGCAGTTGTAGGCCGGGTAAGGCGCAGCCGCCACCCGGCACCCGGCATCATTACTTCCCTTTCGCCAGATACTTCGCCATCTCGTCTTCCGGCACCATCCCGCCGCCGGTCGCCCACACAAGGTGGGTAACGTTGGTATGCGAATGAACGCGTACCGGTCCGGCCATGCCCGCCAGCGCGGACGGCTCCAGACGGATCCCTTCTTCCTGCGCCAGCCAACCGAGCATGTCATACATGCTCTGGTCGGAAAGCGTATAGAACCCGTCGAGCAGGCGCTCCATCGCGCGGCCCACGAAGCCGGACGCGCGTCCTACCGCCAGCCCGTCCGCTGCCGTGACGTTATCAATGCCCAGATCCTGCACCGCGATTTCATCGTGCAGGCCGGTGTAGACGCCCAGCAGCATGCACGGGGAGTGCGTTGGTTCGGCGAAGAAGCAGTGGACGTTATCGCCAAAGGCCAGCTTCAGGCCAAACGCCACGCCGCCGGGGCCGCCGCCGACGCCGCACGGTAAATAGACATACAGCGGATGCTCCGCATCCACCACGCGGCCCTGTTCGGCAAACTGCGCCTTCAGGCGCTCGCCCGCAACGGCGTACCCCAGGAACAGGGTGCGGGAGTTTTCATCATCGATGAAAAAGCAGTTCGGGTCGCTTTCCGCCGCTTTTCGCCCCTGCTCCACGGCCACGCCGTAATCCTGCTCATATTCCACGACGATGACGCCGTGGCTGCGCAGTTTGGCTTTCTTCCACTCGCGGGCGTCGGCGGACATATGCACCGTCACCTTAAAGCCAATGCGGGCGCTCATAATGCCGATGGACATCCCCAGGTTGCCGGTTGAGCCCACCGCAATGCTGTACCGGCTGAAGAAGTCCTTAAAGCGCGGCTCCAGCAGGACGCTGTAGTCGTCTTCGATGCTCAGCAGTCCGGCTTCCAGCGCCAGCTTCTCCGCGTGGGTCAGCACCTCATAGATGCCGCCGCGCGCTTTAATCGAGCCGGAAATCGGCAGATGGCTGTCTTTTTTCAGCAGCAGGGTGCCGGAAATAGACTGAGCAGATTCTTTCTCCAGCCGCGCCTGCATTGCCGGGATCGCGACCAGTTCGGATTCGATAATTCCGCCCGTTGCCGCCGTCTCCGGGAAGGCTTTCACCAGATACGGCGCGAAGCGTTTCAGGCGCGCGTGGGCGTCGTCCACGTCGGCTTTCGTCAGCCCAACGTAGGGCAACCCTTCGGCAAGCGTGGTGGTGCGCGGGTTTAGCCAGGTGGTTTCTTTCAGGGCAACCAGATCCTCAACCAGAGGAAACTGTGCGGTTAACGTGGTGATAGTTGCGTTTTTCATAGTACGTCTCTTCGCGCTCAGATAATGAAAGAAAGCAGGAATGTGCCGCCAAGTGCAAGCACCGAGGCGATAAAGGTCGCCGTCGTATAGTATTTGAAGGTCTCGTTCAGGGTAGCGCCGCAGTATTGCTTCACCAGCCAGAAGAGGGAGTCTGTCACGATCGTGCAGCCAATGGCGCCGGAACCGATGGCAATGGTGATGATCTCCGGGCTCACGTTCGGGTAGAGCGGCAGCATCGGCGCGACTATCGCCGTGGCGCCCATCATCGCCACCGTCGCGGAGCCGACGGCGGCATGCAGCACCAGCGCCACCAGCCAGGCGAGCAGGATAGGGTGCATGTGCAGGTTCGAGAGAATATGCGCCAGCGAGTCCGCCAGTCCGCTGGTTTTGAGGATGGCGTTAAACGCGCCGCCCGCGCCGATAATCAGCAAAATGTTGGCGATGGAGCCAAAGCCGTGCTCGGTGTGCGTCAGCATCGTGCCCATCCCCATGTGCTGGCGGATCCCCAGCAGGTAGTAGGCGACAAACACGGCGATAAACATGGCGGTGATTGGGTTGCCGATAAACTCCAGCAGCGTATACAGCGTGCCTTCTTTTGCCATATTCAGCTCGGCGACGGTTTTCACCAGCATCAGGGCAATCGGCAGCAGCACCGTGAACAGCGTGGCGCCCAGCGACGGCAGGGTATGCTCTTCTCGCACCTTCAGGTCTGAAAATTCCGCCGGAACCGGCTTAAACGGCAGACGATTGCCGAGCAGTTTCAGGAACAGCGGGCCGCCGACCAGCGAGGCCATCAGGCCCACCAGCAGGCCGTAGACGATAACGGTGCCCACGTCCGCGCCCAGCTTGTTGGTCACGAACAGGGCCGCCGGGTGCGGAGGCACCACGCAGTGCACCGCCATCAGCGCGGTACAGAGCGGAATGGCCAGCTTGAGCAGCGACGTGTTGGTCTTTTTGGCGATGGAAAACGCCAGCGGGATCAGCAGTACTACGCCTACTTCCACGAACAGCGTGATGCCGCAGATAAGGCCCACCAGCACCATAATCACGTCCGCCGACAGCCAGCGGCAGCGCTGAAGCGTAATCCCGATGCGTTCCGCCGCGCCGGATACTTCCATCATCTTGCCGAGAATGGTGCCCAGACCAATCACCGCCGCCAGGAAGCCCAGCGTACCGCCAATTCCGCTCTCAATGGCGTTCACCATATCCAGCGGGCTCATCCCCATCATCGCACCGACGAAAAAGCTCGCCAGCAGCAGCGCGAGGAACGGGTGAAACTTCAGTTTTACGATGGTTAACACAATCAACACGATGCTGATGAGCAGCGTTGCCACAACCCAGATTTGAGAGCCCATATTTCACCTCACCCTTAAGTAATCTGCGGGTATTGGACGAAAAAACGGCGTTGGCTGACAAACGATATAAATTGGCGTTCAGGTGAGCCAAATTGGATCAAATGAGTGACTGCGCTCTAAAAAGTGCAGTTAATCCGTATTAGGTTCACATAAATTCATCCTTGAGCGGTATGCTGAGCGCAGAAACCACGCGTGAGAATTGTGATGACCGATGCAAATGAAGCCCGAAACCGGCTGCTAAACGGCTGGCAGCTGTCGAAAATGTACACCTTTGAAGTGGCGGCCCGGCATGAGTCCTTCGCGCTGGCGGCGGAGGAGCTGTCGCTCAGCCCCAGCGCGGTGAGCCACCGCATCAACCTGCTGGAGGAGGAGCTGGGCATTCAGCTGTTTGTGCGTTCGCACCGTAAAGTCGAGCTGACGCAGGAGGGAAAGCGCGTTTACTGGACCCTAAAATCCTCCCTCGACACGCTGAACCAGGAGATCCTGGACATTAAAAACCAGGCGCTGTCCGGCACGCTTACCGTCTATTCCCGGCCGTCGATTGCCCAGTGCTGGCTGGTGCCGATGCTGGGGGATTTTACCCGCCGCTATCCGTCCATTTCGCTGACCATCCTGACGGGCAACGATTACGTCAATATGCAGCGCACGGGTGTCGATCTGGCGCTCTATTTCGACGATACGCCGCCAAAGCATCTCTCTCATGATTTCCTTATGGACGAGGAGATTTTGCCGGTCTGCTCGCCGCAGTATGCCCGCGAGCATGAACTCCTGAAAAACCCCGATAATCTCAGCCACTGCACGCTTCTCCATGACCGCCAGGCCTGGAGCAATGATTCCGGTACGGACGAGTGGCTGAGCTGGGCGCATCATTTTGCCGTAAACATGCCGCCATCATCGGGTATTGGTTTCGATCGTTCTGATTTGGCCATTATCGCTGCAATGAACCACGTTGGCGTGGCGATGGGCCGTAAACGGCTGGTGCAAAAGCGGCTTGAACGCGGCGAATTAGTCGCCCCATTCGGTGAAAAGACCCTGAAATGCCATCAGCACTACTACATCTCGACGCTCTCTGGTCGGCAGTGGCCGAAAATCGATGCCTTTATCGGCTGGCTAAAGGAGATGACGGGCTGAATAATTATTACGCTTTGGCGCTACACCCATTGCGAAAAAGCGTGCTAAATACAGGTTATTGCTTTTGATTTTTTCAGGGTAAATCGTGTTCAAGTCTTTCATTGCCACTGCCTTACTGATCGCCTCCGGCTGGGCCATTGCCGCTGAGCCACCGCTGACGGCTGCCCGTTACGCACAGCAGCTGGGCGTGGGAATGGACGTAGACTGGGCGCGCACCGAACGCGGCATACGCGAGTTTGACCCGCTGGTGGTCCGCGATTTTCGTGCAAAAGGGATTAGCCACGTGCGCATTCGCGTGGCCGACGAGCCGACGGAAGCGCGGCTGATTCACCTGCGCAAGCTGGTGGAAGCCTGCGAGCAGTACGGCGTCATTCCGATTATCTCGTATCAGGCCGATGCCTATAAAAACGATCCGAAAGCCGATAATGAGAAAGAGGTGATTAACTGGTGGATAGCCGTGGCGCACTATTTCGGCCAACGCTCGCCGCTGCTGGGTTTTGACCTGATCTACGAGCCTGCGGATAAGCTCAACCACAACGCGGCATCGCTCAACCGGGTGTATGAGAAGGCGATTAAGGACATCCACGCGATTGATGCCAATCGCATGATCTTCATCGCTCCCCGCCTGCGCGCCGCGCCGGAGGATTTATCCAGCCTGAAGCTGCCCGCGCGCAGCCAGAACTACCTGCTGGCGGAGTGGCATATCTTCCCGTGGGGGCCGCTGAAAAGTAACGGTAAATACCCGTGGACGTCCGGTACCGCGGCAGAGAAAGCGGCGATTCACAATCGCATTAATACCGCGCTGCGCTGGCAGCAAAAAACCGGGCACGTCAGCTGGGTTGGAGGCTGGGGGGTAGGAGAGTCAAACCACATTACGCCAACGGCGTCGCAAATGGCGTTCGCCACCTTTATGGCCTGCGAGCTGCAAAAGGCGAAAATCCCTTACGCGGTTAACGCTGATTTCCAGTTTTATGACGGGGAAGAGGGGGCATGGCGATCTGCACCGGAGCCGCTGCTGCAGGCAATGATTTCCCCTGCGTGTGAAAAGCCCGGCGAGAAGCCGGGCCATCGTGCGGTTAAACCGGCTGCTCGTGATGCGGGACGCGCGACGCCAGCGGCAGCCAGCACAGCAAAATCAGCAGCCCCATCAGCGTCATCAGTAACCCCAGACTAGCCTGCCCGGTCTGCGGCATCATGGCGGAAAGCCATGCCAGCGCGCCGGAGCCGATATTCTGCAAACCGCCCACCAGCGCGCCCGCCGTGCCGGCGAGGAACGGGAAGGGCTCCATCGCGCCGCTGGTGGCAAGCGGGAACAGCATCCCCGCGCCGAAGAAGAACAGCGCCGCCGGGATCAGCAGCGTCCAGACAGTCATCACGCCGAACAGCCCTGGGATCCACATCATCAGCCCTGCCAGCAGGCAGCTAATTACCGACTGCCACATCAGCGTTGAGAAACGCTTGTTCGGGCGTCCGGCAAACCAGGCGCCGAAGAACGCCGCCGGGATCGGCAGAATAAACAGAATACTCACCACCATGCTGCTCAGGCCGAGCCCCGCGCCCAGCAGCACGCCGGAGCAGGCTTCGAACACCGCAATGCCCGCCAGGCCGCCGATCAGCATCAGCAGGTAGCAGGTGAACGACCCGTTGCCGAACAGCGTTTTGTAACTGGCGATCAGCTTGGTGCGCGGCGCGTCTTTTGGACGGGTTTCCGGCATCCAGCGCGCCATGCTGAAGGTGACAATGATGCACAGCACCAGCAGGAAGGCGTAGCAGGCGCGCCACGACCACACCGTATCTAACAGGCCGCCGATCAGCGGGGCCATCAGCGGGCTCACCAGAATGCCCATATTGAGCAAGCTGTTGGCGTGACGCAGCTGGGTGCCCTGATACATATCGCGCGGCAACGTTCGCGCCATCACCCCGCCGACGCCGGTCCCGACGCCCTGCAGGGCGCTGGCGGCAATCAATACGGTCAGGTTATGGGTCGTCATCGCAATCACGGTTGCCACCATGAAAATGCTCATGCCCACCAGGATCACCGGACGACGCCCGACGCGGTCGGACAGCGGGCCGTAAAAGAGTTGCGAAACGCCATAGGTCAGCAGGTACGCTGCCATCACGCTCTGCACCGCGCCCTCGCGGACGTTAAGTTCCTTTGCCATGTCGGCAATCGCCGGAATGTAGATGGTTTGCGCCATCTGACCGACGGCCACCAGTAACACCAGCATCAACAATAAGTTAACGTTCCTTTGTTTTTTCATGTCGCTGAATACTTTTGCCAAAAGAGAGAAATGAAGAATAAGTGACTGCGCATTCCCATAAATGCGCGAGGAATCTACCACAGTGAGATGACAATTTAAGCATTACCGTGGCGAATGAAAAACGCGGGAGAGGCAGGATTTGTAAACAACAATCGGCAACTAATGTTGCCAGCGATTCACGCCAGGCGCAGCAGAATGGCCCCGCCGGCAATACCCAGCGCGGCGGCGATGCGCAGGCCGGCAACCTTTTCTTTTAACAGGACAAATGCGATCAGCGCGCCAAAGAGTATGGAGGTTTCACGCAGGGCGGCAACCACGGCCAGCGGGGCCTGGGTCATCGCCCAGAGCGCCAGCCCGTATGAACCCATGGTACCCACCCCGCCAAGCAGCCCCTTTTTCCAGTGCAGGCGCAGGTAGCTGGACGCTTCGCGCCGACGGGCCACCATCGCCCAGCTCAGCAGGCAGAAGCCGTTCATAAAGAAGGTCCACAGCGTATAGCCCAGCGCGGTGTCGGAGAGACGCACGCCCGTACCGTCCACCAGCGTATAGCCAGCGATAAAACAGGCGTTCAGCAAGGCCAGCCAGACCCCTTTGCGTGACTGCATACGGCCATTCATCGCCATAATGAGAATCGACAGGCAGATCACCCCAATGCCGGACCAGGCGAGCCAGGAGAGGCTATCCCCGAGCGCCAGCACGCTGATCAGCGCCACCAGCAGCGGAGCCGTACCGCGCATCAGGGGATAGGTCTGGCTCATGTCCGAGACCTGATAGGTTTTGGCAACCAGCACTGTATAGACCACCTGTAGGGCGCAGGAGACAATTAAAAACGGCCAGCTTTCAGCAGTTGGCTGTGGGGAAAAGGGCAGTAAGACCAGAGCGATAACCGTGGCGGAGCCGCTGACGCTGATTGCGGAATAGAGCTTGTCCGTTCCGGCCTTAACGATGGCGTTCCAGCTGGCATGCAGCAGCGCGGCGAACAGCAAAATGCAGAAAACGGTGATGGTCATGGGGTATCGGGTGGTGAATTGTCATCCAACTGTAACATTCACATCCTGATGCTGCCAGCCGGTTACACCGCGCAAAAAAGACGGTGCGTTATACGCGGTTCATCCGACACGGGCGTAAAACCTGCCCGGTGATAGAACCCGTACGCGGCGTCCGGCGCATGGGTATTCAGGAAATCAAACCAGATGCTGGCGTCAGCCATCACCACGGTCAAAAGCTGTTTGCCAATACCCAGCCCGCGGCACTTCTCGCTGACGTAGAGATGGCGAATACGTCCGGCGCGCGGCTGCTGGCTGAACGGATCGCGATTTAAGCCGCATACGCCGACCAGCTTGCCGTTGAGAAACGCGCCCAGCAGCTTCTCACCCGGCGCGTTAAAGCGGTTCTCACCCCGCTGCCAGTTCTCTTCCAGCCTGCGCAGCATGTTGAAATTCAGTGCGATACTTTCCGCCTTCAGGGCGATATACCCTGGCTCATCAGGCGTGACAGGCTCAATTAACAGACGCGACATAGCATTCCCTCGTTATTAAAGAGGGGCGGTTGCCCGCCCCTCTCAGGTGCGACTTGAACCTGAATTACCGAACGTATTTCAGGACAGCATCAAGCAGTTGCAGTACAGCAACAATGAGTTTGAGGATAAGTACGACCATATCCACGACGCCCATACGCGTCTCCTTTTGGTTAAAAGGAGCACGATGCTGGCGAACCTTTCCGCCGCCTGTGGCCAGCACCTGGATTGACGTAACACAGTGTGCTCACTTCAGGGGGTTAAGGCACTGACGGCACCACCCGTTTCAGCCAGGACTTCGTTGCGCCGGTAGAACTGCGGCCCCCTCGCTCACTGCGAACACCCTCAGTATAGATAAATACTGTATGCATGAACAGTATTTTATGGACAAAAACGTGAAGCCGATCCATACTCAAAAACGTCAAAATCCGTGCCTGAATTGCGCGTTCGTCTGCGATCGCGTATACTTTTCGCGTTGACGTAACACAGTGTGTTCTGCGGCGACCAACCGCAAAACCCTGATAAAAACCTCGCTCCGGCGGGGTTTTTTGTTTTCTGGCCTGCCCAAAAAAAGATGTCTGTTGACTTATTGGCAATGGATGCGGCTGGCATGCGGTATACTTTAATTATATATTTTATAAAACCAAAATATATATTACATATGTATTGAATGTGATTATAAGATAACACCACTAACTGTATGAGTTAATATATATTGCTAGTGCCCCTCTGGAAATTAAACTGTCTCGCGCATAACCTGGATAAATAAAACTGAGTTGATTTATCTATTATGTGAATGTTAATTTAAATCAATCTTGCTAGTTTGAATTCCTGGGCTTTTCAATGTATGTTTTTATAGCCGCAAATATCTTATGGATACATTATGCAAGCATCTGATTACTTAAAGATGAAGTTCCAGAGTGACAGGCAGTTAGCTCTTTATGGACAGCAAGGCGTTGCAGGGACATGGAGAGCATTAAAGGGGATCGGTTCTGATATTTACTCAGGAATGGAGCGTGTAAGTTGGTACTCATCATGCTTAATCCCCAGTTATCACGATGTGTGTGATGAGCTTCTCTCAGAAGAAAAGAGAATGTACCTCTCAATTCTCTCACTTTACCGTTATCGCGATGTAATAGCACACATGCTATACCTTTATTTTGAAAGTGTTATTACCGATTCTGAAAATGGAAATGAACAAAAACGCGTTCGTGAGATGGATTCAAAAGTAACCGGGCTTGTTAATAATATCCCGACCAGCAAAGCCGCGCGTTTAGCAATAGCATGGGGGCTGGCCAAATCCCTTTCCGAATCAGGCCTGCTGTCTGAAATCGTCGTCGAACGGCTTGCACGCCGCGTACCTAACGTTGTCATGGCGCTTCAATTGATTGGAACGGAACAGAAGTGCGCTCTTGCCGCTCGTCGCCTGAAAACATTGGACCCTAAGTATTACGCCACCCTCTATGCCGCACAACTGGAGATGCTTTACTACTTTTTTGAGCCTTTCCTGTCTGAACTCATTAAGAAGGTGCAGTTGGGATTCTATAAGGATTTCGATGCAATTTATAACGACTTAAAGGGCAAGAAGCATGTTTAAGAGTCTGTTATCAATTCTATTTACGGATATTTTATTTCCCGTTTATATTTTTGCGTGCGCCTCTTTGTTTTTGTGGTTGGTGCCTGACCACTGGGTATTACTAACATTCATTTCAATCATTGTATTTATTATTGTTCATCCGGTAATTTTCGGCCGCTTTGATAAGTACGATTAAATTTTATAAAAAGGATTTTTTATGTCAAACCCAGCTTATTTGTTTTTAACAGATGAAAATGGTTGTCCCATGGTTGGTCCTTGCCTTGTATCAGGGCGTGAGGGTGCAATTGAACTCAAATCGTTCACTCATAATGTCAACATCCCCGTCAACGGGAATACCGGGAAATTGACGGGCACGCGTATACACATGCCCATCATGTTCCAGAAAGAATTTGATCGTGTAACCCCACTTCTCTTTCGCGCGCTGAGTACGGAAAGAACGCTCCAGTCAGCCACCATTAAGATGTATCAGATTAATGAGGCGGGTTTAGAACAGGAATATTTTAATATCCTCCTGGAGAATGTGAAAATAACCTCAATCACACCAGACCTGTATCCCGGCGCAAACACCGGAACACACCTTGAAACGGTTCTCATACGCTACGAGAAAATCACCTGGAAGCATTGCGACGGCAATGTCATCTATAGTGACTCCTGGAATGAGCGAGCAACGTACTGAAACGTGATCCCTGACGCATTTTTACTCAGATGAAAATATTTCCATTGTCACGCCCGAAAACCTGTGTTTGTATAAATTCAATCAATGATTCCAAACACAGGTCCCCAATGACTTCATCCATCTTCACGTCGAACCTACTAAAAACTGCGCAACCTGCCGCAGTGGTCGTCGTGCGTGTGGTGGTGGTCGTCGGCAATGCGCCGTAGGGACTGGATCAACACACGAATCCAAAACCCCGCCGGCGCAAACCGGGCGGGGTTTTTCGTTTAAGAGCCTCCCCGGAAAGTCGGCCCAGAAGAAAAGGACTGGAGCATGGCAATTTCGGGCACAACATCCACCAGGACGCGCTTTACGGGCGCGCAGTTAATCGTTCACTTACTGGAACGACAGGGCATCACTACCGTTGCGGGTATCCCGGGCGGCACGGTGCTGCCGCTGTACGATGCGTTAAGCCAAAGCACGCAGATCCGCCACGTGCTGGCGCGCCACGAGCAGGGGGCAGGCTTTATCGCTCAGGGCATGGCGCGTACGCAGGGCAAACCGGCGGTCTGTATGGCCTGCAGCGGCCCGGGGGCGACCAACCTGGTGACCGCCATCGCCGACGCGCGTCTCGACTCGATTCCGCTGATCTGCATTACCGGCCAGGTACCGTCCTCAATGATCGGCACCGATGCGTTCCAGGAAGTGGATACCTACGGCATCTCTATCCCCATCACCAAGCATAACTACTTAGTTCGCGATATCAGCGAGCTGCCTCAGGTTATCAGCGATGCGTTCCGCATTGCGCAGTCCGGCCGCCCTGGCCCGGTGTGGATAGACATTCCTAAGGATGTCCAGACCGCAGAGATCGAGATCGACGTTCTGCCGGAGCCGGGCGACCGTGCCCCCGCGCCGGAATTTAGCGCTGAGAGCGTGCGCGACGCCGCAGCCATGATTAACGCGGCTAAACGTCCGGTGCTGTACCTGGGCGGCGGAGCGATTAACGCCGCGGATGAAATCCGCGAGTTTGCGGAAAAAGCCAACCTGCCTACGACCATGACGCTGATGGCGCTCGGCATGCTGCCTAAAGCGCACCCATTGTCATTAGGGATGCTGGGCATGCACGGCGCACGCAGCACCAACTACATCCTGCAAGAGGCTGATTTGCTGATTGTTATGGGCGCGCGTTTTGATGACCGGGCGATTGGCAAAACCGAGCAGTTCTGCCCGAACGCGAAGATCATTCACGTGGATATCGACCGCGCCGAGCTGGGTAAAATCAAACAGCCACACGTGGCGATTCAGGGCGACGTGGCCGAGGTACTGGCGCAGCTGATCCCGCAAACCGACGCGACCGACCGCGCCGACTGGCGCCAGCTGGTGGCCGATCTGCAGCGCGAGTTCCCGGGCGCTATCCCAACCGAAGGCGACCCGCTGAGCCACTACGGCCTGATCAACGCCGTGGCCGCCTGCGTTGACGACTGCGCAATCATTACCACCGACGTGGGCCAGCATCAGATGTGGACAGCCCAGGCCTACCCGCTGAACCGTCCGCGCCAGTGGCTCACCTCCGGCGGTCTCGGCACCATGGGCTTTGGTCTGCCTGCAGCGGTGGGTGCGGCGCTCGCCAACCCGGACCGCAAGGTCATCTGCTTCTCCGGCGACGGCAGCCTGATGATGAACATTCAGGAAATGGCGACCGCGGCCGAAAACCAGTTAGACGTGAAAATCATCCTGATGAACAACGAGGCGCTGGGTCTGGTGCACCAGCAGCAGAGCCTGTTCTACAAGCAGGGCGTGTTTGCGGCGACCTATCCGGGGATGATTAACTTTATGCAGATCGCCGCCGGTTTTGGCCTGCATACCTGCGATCTGAACGCCGAAGAAGATGCCCACGCGGCGCTGCAGGCGGCGATTTCTCGCCCCGGCCCGGCGCTGATCCACGTGCGTATCGACCCTGAACAAAAAGTGTATCCGATGGTGCCGCCGGGAGCGGCAAATACTGAGATGGTGGGGGAATAAGCCATGCAAAAACAATGTGATAACGTCATTCTGGAACTCACCGTCCGCAACCACCCTGGCGTCATGACCCACGTCTGCGGGCTGTTTGCCCGCAGGGCGTTTAACGTGGAAGGCATTCTCTGCCTGCCGATTCAGGGCAGCGAGCACAGCCGCATCTGGCTGCTGGTCAACGACGATCAGCGGCTGGAACAGATGATGGCGCAGATCGACAAGCTTGAGGACGTGACCAAAGTGGCGCGCAACCAGTCCGATCCCACCATGTTTAACAAAATTGCGGTCTTCTTCGAGTAAATCACTTAAGGTAAGAGGCTTTTGCCGGATGGCGCTGCGCTTATCCGGCCTACAAGGACGTTACACGTAGGCCGGATAAGGCGTTTACGCCGCCATCCGGCGTGTTCACGCATCAGGATCAAACCATGACCACCATCGCTCTCATCGACGACCACCTTATCGTCCGCTCCGGATTTGCCCAGCTTCTGAACCTCGAACCGGATTTTCAGGTCGTGGCCGAGTTTGGCTCCGGTCGCGAGGCGCTGGTGGGCCTGCCGGGGCGCGGGGTGCAGGTCTGTATCTGCGACATTTCGATGCCGGATCTCTCCGGGCTGGAGCTGCTAAGCCAGCTGCCGAAAGGGATGTCGACGATTATGCTGTCGGTCCACGACAGCCCGGCGTTGGTCGAGCAGGCGCTCAACGCGGGCGCGCGCGGCTTCCTCTCCAAACGCTGTAGCCCGGACGAGCTGATCGCCGCGGTGCGCACCGTCTCCACCGGTGGCTGCTATTTAACGCCGGATATCGCCATCAAGCTGGCGGCCGGACGTCAGGATCCGCTCACCAGACGCGAGCGCCAGGTTGCGGAAAAACTCGCGCAGGGAATGTCGGTAAAAGAGATTGCCGCCGAGCTGGATCTCTCCCCGAAAACCGTGCACGTGCATCGCGCCAACCTGATGGAAAAACTTAACGTCAGCAACGACGTCGAGCTGGCGCGCCGCATGTTCGACAGCTGGCAATGAGTTCCGCTTTTTCACGGCTGATCGCCGTCGTCGCCAGCTTTTTTATCTTCTCCGCCGCCTGGTTCTGCCTGTGGAGCATCAGCCTGCACCTGGTGGAACGCCCCGAGCTGGCGGTGCTGCTGTTCCCCTTCGGCCTGCGTCTGGGCTTAATGCTCCAGTGTCCTCGCGCCTACTGGCCGGTTTTGCTCGGCGCTGAATGGCTGATGCTGGTCTGGTTGGCGCATGAAGTGGCCCTCGCGCACCTGCCTTTATTGATGACCGGAAGCCTGCTTACGCTTCTTCCGGTTGCGCTGATTTCCCGCTACCGCCACCAGCGCGACTGGCGCACGCTGCTGCGTCAGGGGGCGGCGCTGATTGCCGCCGCGCTGCTGCAATCCCTGCCGTGGATTGGCGAGAAGGAGATGCTCAACGCCCTGCTGCTGACCCTCACCGGCGGCCTGACGCTGGCCCCGACCTGCCTCGTGATCTGGCACTACCTCACCAGCACCGTCTGGCAGCCGCTCGGCCCGGCGCTGGTTTCTCAACCGGTGAACTGGCGCGCCCGGCACCTCATCTGGTATCTGCTGCTGTTTGTGGTGAGCCTGTGGCTACAGCTTGGCCTGCCCGCCGAGCTTTCACGCTTTACCCCATTTTGCCTGGCGCTGCCGATTATCGCCCTGGCCTGGCACTACGGCTGGCAGGGGGCGCTGATTGCCACGCTGATGAACGCCATCGCGCTGATTGCCAGCCAGACCTGGCACGACCATCCAGTGGACCTGCTGCTTTCCCTGCTGGCCCAGAGCCTGACCGGGCTGCTGCTCGGGGCGGGCATACAGCGCCTGCGCGAGCTGAACCAGTCCCTGCAGACCGAGCTGGCGCGCAACCGCCGTCTGGCGGAGCGCCTGCTGGAGACGGAAGAGAGCGTGCGGCAGGAGGTCGCCCGCGAGCTGCACGACGATATCGGCCAGACCATCACCGCCATCCGAACGCAGGCGGGCATTGTCCAGCGTCTGGCGGCGGAAAACGCGGGCGTGAAGCAGGGCGGGGCGCATATCGAACAGCTTTCGCTGGGCGTCTATGACTCCGTTCGCCGCCTGTTAGGACGGCTGCGCCCGCGCCAGCTTGACGACCTCACGCTTGAGCAGGCGGTGCGTTCCCTGATGCGGGAGATGGAGCTGGAAAGCCGCGGCATTGTCAGCCATCTCGACTGGCGCATTAACGAGCCAGCGCTGAGTGAAGGCCAGCGCGTGACGCTGTTCCGCGTCTGTCAGGAGGGGCTGAACAACATCGTCAAGCACGCCAGCGCCAGCGCGGTCACGATCCAGGGCTGGCAGCAGGACGACAGTCTGAAGCTGGTGATTGAAGACGACGGCTGCGGCCTGCCGCCGGGCTCCGGCCAGCAGGGCTTTGGCCTGGCGGGCATGCGCGAGCGCGTGAAGGCGCTCGGCGGCACGCTGAACATCTCCTGCACCCACGGGACGCGCGTCAGCGTCAGCCTGCCGTTACGGAGCCACCATGTTTAAAACTCCTGCCAGCGCCGCGCCGATAGGCGACAAAGCGGAAATCGACGCCCGCTACCGCTACTGGCGTCGCCATATCCTGATCACCATCTGGCTCGGCTACGCGCTGTTCTACTTCACGCGCAAAAGCTTCAACGCCGCCGCGCCGGAAATCCTCGCCAGCGGCGTGATGACGCGCACCGATATTGGCCTGCTGGCGACGCTGTTTTACATCACCTACGGCCTGTCGAAGTTCGTCTCCGGCATCGTCAGCGACCGTTCCAACGCGCGCTATTTTATGGGCGTCGGGCTGATCGCTACCGGCGTAGTGAACATCCTGTTTGGTTTCTCCACCTCGCTGTGGGCCTTTGCCCTGCTGTGGGCGCTGAACGCCTTTTTCCAGGGCTGGGGCGCGCCGGTCTGCGCCCGCCTGCTCACCGCCTGGTACTCGCGCAACGAGCGCGGCGGCTGGTGGGCGATCTGGAACACCGCGCATAACGTCGGCGGGGCGCTGATCCCGATGGTGGTGGGCGCGGCGGCGCTGCACTACGGCTGGCGCGCGGGGATGATGATTGCCGGTGGCCTCGCGATTGTCGCCGGGCTGTACCTCTGCTGGCGCCTGCGCGACAGGCCGCAAACCGTCGGCTTGCCTCCGGTGGGCGACTGGCGGCACGACGAGATGGAGATTGCCCAGCAGCAGGAGGGCGCGGGGCTGACCCGCAGGGAGATCCTCACCAAATACGTGCTGAAAAACCCGTACATCTGGCTGCTGTCGCTCTGCTACGTGCTGGTCTACGTGGTGCGCGCGGCCATCAACGACTGGGGCAACCTGTACATGTCCGAGACGCTCGGCGTGGATCTGGTGACCGCCAACTCGGCGGTGACCATGTTCGAGCTGGGCGGGTTTATCGGCGCGCTGGTGGCGGGCTGGGGATCGGACAAGCTGTTCAACGGCAACCGCGGGCCGATGAACCTGATTTTTGCCGCCGGGATTTTGCTCTCCGTCGGCTCGCTGTGGCTGATGCCGTTCGCCAGCTACGTGATGCAGGCGGCGTGCTTCTTCACCATCGGCTTCTTCGTCTTTGGGCCGCAGATGCTGATCGGCATGGCGGCGGCGGAGTGTTCCCACAAAGAGGCGGCAGGCGCGGCGACGGGCTTTGTCGGGCTGTTTGCCTACCTCGGCGCATCGCTCTCCGGCTGGCCGCTGGCGCGGGTCATCGACGTCTGGCACTGGAGCGGTTTCTTTGCGGTTATCGCCATCGCGGCGGGGATCTCCGCCCTGCTGCTGCTGCCGTTTTTGAACGCGCAGGCGCCGCGCGAGGTGAGCGAAGCGTGATGCGCCTCACCTTTTCACCCCGAATGACGTAAAACCAGGAAATTTTCTCGGTTTTACCTGGACGCTGTCTCAGGCATCTCTCCCGGCTGATTTTTACAATGCTGCAAAAATCAGCTCAGGAGTAACTCAGTCATGCTGGCCTTCTTAAATCAGGTGCGCAAGCCGACCCTGGATCTGCCGCTCGACGTGCGGCGCAAGATGTGGTTCAAACCGTTCATGCAGTCCTATCTGGTGGTCTTCATCGGCTACCTGACCATGTACCTGATCCGCAAAAACTTTAACATCGCGCAGAACGACATGATCTCAACCTACGGGCTGAGCATGACGCAGCTGGGGATGATTGGCCTGGGCTTCTCCATCACCTACGGCGTGGGGAAAACGCTGGTTTCCTACTACGCGGACGGCAAAAACACCAAGCAGTTCCTGCCGTTTATGCTGATCCTCTCCGCCATCTGTATGCTCGGCTTCAGCGCCAGCATGGGCACGGGCTCCGTCAGCCTGTTCATGATGATCGCCTTCTACGCCCTGAGCGGTTTCTTCCAGAGCACCGGCGGGTCGTGCAGCTACTCCACCATCACCAAATGGACCCCGCGCCGCAAGCGTGGTTCGTACCTCGGCATGTGGAACATCTCCCACAACCTCGGCGGTGCCGGTGCGGCTGGCGTGGCGCTGTTCGGCGCTAATTACCTGTTCGACGGCCACGTCATCGGGATGTTTATCTTCCCGTCGATTATCGCCCTGATCGTTGGCTTCATCGGCCTGCGCTACGGCAGCGACTCCCCGGAATCCTACGGCCTCGGCAAAGCCGAAGAGCTGTTCGGTGAGGAGGTGAGCGAAGAGGACAAAGAGACCGAAGAAAACGAGATGACCAAATGGCAGATCTTTGTTGAGTACGTGCTGAAAAACAAAGTGATCTGGCTGCTGTGCTTCTCAAACATCTTCCTCTACGTGGTGCGTATCGGCATCGACCAGTGGTCAACCGTGTATGCCTTCCAGGAGCTGAAGCTTTCTAAGGAAGTGGCGATTCAGGGCTTCACCCTGTTCGAAGTGGGCGCGCTGGTCGGCACCCTGCTGTGGGGCTGGCTCTCCGACCTCGCCAACGGCCGTCGCGCGCTGGTGGCCTGCGTCGCGCTGGCGCTGATTATCGCTACCCTCGGCGTCTACCAGCACGCCAGCAACCAGTACGTTTACCTGGCGTCCCTGTTCGCGCTCGGCTTCCTGGTGTTTGGCCCGCAGCTGCTGATCGGCGTGGCGGCAGTCGGCTTCGTTCCGAAAAAAGCGATCGGCGCCGCCGATGGGATTAAGGGCACCTTCGCCTACCTGATCGGCGACAGCTTCGCCAAGCTGGGTCTGGGAATGATCGCCGACGGCACGCCGATTTTCGGCCTCACCGGCTGGGCGGGAACCTTCGCGGCGCTGGATGCGGCAGCGATCGGCTGTATCGTCCTGATGGCAATGGTCGCGGTGCTGGAAGAACGTAAAATCCGCCGTGAGAATCGTGCGCAGAAGCAGAAATTGAAAGCAGCCTGAGTGTGCAGGTGACTTCTTTGCCCGGTGCTATGCCGGGCTTTTTTATTTTGCAGGGCCTACCTTTACCCCGCTTTACACACTCACCCTTCTCCATGCTCTACAGTGTTTTTGCTGCCGCCTTTCGTGCAGCCTTAGCCCCTTTTGCTAACGGAGAGCTTGCATGTTGACCCGACGATTGTCCTGCCTGGCGCTGTTGATGGCGCTGGCCTCCCCCGCAATAGCCGCGGATGCCCCCACCTACGGCGAGAAGCTGGAAGGTTTTGACTACGGCTGGCCGGTAAAACACTTTACCTTTACCTCGCAAAATCAATCTCTGGATATGGCTTACCTGGACGTGAAGCCGGAAAAGCCCAACGGCCGCACCGTGGTGCTGATGCACGGCAAAAACTTCTGCGCCGGCACCTGGGACGACACGATCCGCGCGCTTTCAGCCAGCGGGTATCGCGTGATCGCGCCTGACCAGATCGGCTTCTGCAAATCCACCAAGCCAGAGCATTATCAGTACACCTTCCAGCAGCTGGCGGATAACACTCACGCGCTGCTGAAAACGCTGGGCGTCGATCGCGTCACGGTCATCGGCCATTCCACCGGCGGCATGCTGGCGACCCGCTATGCGCTGATGTGGCCGCAGCAGGTGGAGCAGCTGGTGATGGTGAACCCAATAGGGCTTGAAGACTGGAAAGCGCGCGGCGTGCCGCATATTACGGTCGACCAGTGGTACCAGCGCGAGCTGAAGGTCAGCGCCGACGGTATCCGTCAGTACGAGAAAAACACCTACTACGCCGGGGAGTGGAAGCCGGAGTACGAGCGCTGGGTCACCATGCTTGCCGGGCTAAACAACGGGCCGGGCAAAGCGCGCGTGGCCTGGAACTCGGCGCTGCTCTACGACATGATTTATACCCAGCCGGTCGTCTACGAATTTAGCGAGCTGAAGATGCCGGTATTATTGATGATCGGCACGAAGGACAACACCGCCATCGGGAAAGATCTCGCCCCACCGGAGATCCGCAAGACGCTGGGTAACTATGCGGTATTGGGGAAAGAGACGGCAAAACGTATCCCGCACGCGACGCTGGTTGAGTTCAACGACATGGGCCACGCGCCGCAGATGCAGGATCCTGCGCGCTTCCACGAGGCGCTGCTGAAAGGGCTTCAGGCGCGCTGACGGGTCTCCAGCAACAGCCCGCGCAGCCACGCCTGCGCGGATCTGCTTTCATCGCATTTATCCAGCTTTTTTCGGCTCACTATTCTGGCTATACCCGCTGTCGACGCGCTGCGTTTCCCGCTATGATGAGCGGCTATTCATAGGAGAACGCATGGTCTGGATAATGCTGGCAACGCTTGCCGTGGTGTTTGTGGTGGGATTTCGCGTCCTGACCTCAGATTCCCGCCGCGCCATCAAACGTTTAAGCGAGCGTCTGGGGATCACCCCGATGCCGGTGGAGTCGATGATCGACCAGTTTGGCAAAACGTCGGGCAATGAGTTTATCCGCTATCTTGAGCGTCCGGACGAGGCACATCTGCAAAATGCGGCGCAGGTGCTGCTGATCTGGCAGGTTTGCATCGTCGATGGCAGCGAAGAGAACCTGCACGCCTGGCACCGCATGCTGCGTAAAGCCCGCCTGGCCGCGCCGATCACTGATGCGCAAATCCGCCTCGCGCTTGGCTTTATGCGCGAGATGGAGCCCGACCCGCAGGAGCTTAACGCCTTCCAGCTGCGCTACAACCAGCGCTTCCTGCCGGAAGAGGGCGTGTTTTATCTGCATTAAGGCATTTTCCCGCATAGCACATTCTGAGCGTTCAGAATCTCTTCTCTATTTTCATTGAGGCGGGTGGCGGCATAGATATCTATGTTTAACCTTTTTGCCTCCGCGTCCGTGAGTTCACGGTAGCAAAGTCCTTCCTGGTTAAAGGTGCATTTCGACTGTGGAAGCAGGGCGAATCCTTTCCCTCTTGCAATGCGGCTTAGCATCACGAGGGAATCATCCGGCTCTTTAATACGCTTCAGCGGCGTTTTCAGCGTATCAAAGTAGCTTTCACATTTGTCATAGAAGGACGGGTTAGCGCTTCGCGAAAACCAAAAAATCGGGAGATCGCTAATGTCTTCCAGCGAGACTTTCTCTTTCAGGCTGGCAGGATGCAAAGAGGGCATTGCGATCAGCAACGGTTCCTGGCAGACCCAGCGGTATTGAACGATGTCTTCATGACCCGTTCCTTTTTCCCCGGTCAGCACCAGATCCAGCATATTTTTAGACAAGCTTTGCAGCAGCTGGGCTGACGTCAGGTCCGGCGTTTCGACATCATCTCCCGCGTTCATTTTTTGAAGCTGGGTATTCACGGGTTCAATATATTCAAAATTAAGCGTTCGCGTCAGCCCGATGCGCAGGCCCGTTTCAGATGAGAGTGGATCTTCTTTTAAATTGCTGATGTCTTTTAGTATTTTTTCAGCCTGAACAACCAGCGCACGACCTGCGTCAGTAAGGCTAACGTCATGCGTGCTGCGGCTGAACAGCTGACGCTTCAGAACCGCTTCAAGGCATTTTATCTGACGCGTCAACGGCGGTTGAGTCATGCGCAGGCGTTCGGCAGCCTTACGGAAGTTTAGTTCATGTGCAACAGCGAGAAAGCATTGTAATTGTTTGATGCTGGGCAGGTTATTGCTGATTAAATGTTCTGCTGTGGCCATACGTGGGTCCTGAATGCGAAAAGGTATTTCGTCTTTTTTCCATTTCGATATTACACGCTAAATGCAGGCAGTAAAACCCGTTTTAACAGTAATACAAAAAATATATTACAAATTTAACAATTCCAATTGTTTCCTGTATTGATAAATTTCTACCCGAATCCTCACTCAATCAATATTCGGAGTAGTTATGTCGTCTAAATATGTACTGGTATCACGCTTCCCGTTGAAAAATACTTTTACCGAGAAAGATTTTACTGCCTTAAAAAGCAATGAAAACGTTCGCTACTATTCCTGTGAAGAAAATGGTGTAAATGAACTGCTGGAACTGCGCGCTTTCAATGACATTAAAGAAATTGCATGGGCTGAGAGTGAAATGGAATCCATGTTCCATCGTTTCTCTGCTGTTCTTTCTGCCGATATTCGTCGCGAACTGCTTAAGTTTGTTGAATCTCCAATCGATAATAAAAAGAGCTTACCCGAATCAAATTATATTCAGCTTCGTCACGTTGAGGTGCCCGCGCATAACTATCAGCAGTATCGTCAGTGGCGCGATGAAACCATCTTTAATGTGGTAAGAGATAACAAAGATAAAATAGAAAGTTTCGAAGCGTTTCATTCCCTAATCAGCGGCGTTCCTGGCGTGATGTTTATCTCCTCATTCAACGGCGATAAAGCAGAATATAAAGAAGCATTTACTAATGCGCGTTATCAGGAAATCATTCAGCAGGCCGGCGACAACTTTATCACTGGCGGCAATGACGGCCTTTATACGCGTATCTATCGTGCTTGCTGTTGTTGAGGAACAATGAATGAACTGTAAAAAGTTGGTAGTTGTTGGCGATAAATTTAATGAATTTGCCAATGGTAAAGATGTACTGACTATATCTCAGCTTGAATTATTGACTCAGATTCCTGCGAATATCATTGATAAAGAACATGAAATTATTGTTGGGCAGGGCGTACGCAAGGATTTTGCCGGGAAAGTAATTTCAAACCAGGCAAGAAACGCGATTCATGGTAATAAACTAAAAATGTGCTCTCTGGAAAAACTGGTGAGCGACAAAAAAAATGCACATTGCCATAAAAAACTGGAACAGAACATACTTATAGGGCCTGCGGAACAAGCTGAGCATAATCCCGATCTCTATGCGATGCCTCTGTTAATCGATGAGCGTTGCGAATTGATGGCGGATCACCAGACGGGCCAGCATATTCAGGGAATGCTCCTGGTTGAAGCCAGCCGACAAGCCTTTATCGGCGTCACCGAAGAATTTATTTACCAGCGGGAAAGCGGGCGCTATTACGTCATTAACAGCATGGCAATCAATTTCGCCAGCTTCCTGTTCCCTTTACCGGCGCTGGTCCATTTTGAATTTCTTGAAAAAGATATTAACGACCGCCGGGGGCGCTTCAAGGCTCAGGTACGCGTCACTCAGCATCAAACGCTTTGCGCGACGATGGATGTGTCGTTCACCGTCTATCCTTCCACCCTGATCGCAGAGAAAGAAAAATCTCTGGCTGAGGTTGCCATGCAGGCGACCATCGTTGAGCAGCAAGGGGTGGCGCAGGGGGTAACGCATGCCTGAATTACGTAGCCAGAAATACCGTCTGGCTGCGACCACGCAGGGGCCGCTCTACCCCCCTGCGGAGGTCATGGACGGGAAGGGAAATTTTGTCGTGGTTGGCATGGTGCCCGGGGATAACGGCCTGCAGTGGCGAAGCGTCATTGTTTCACCGGACAGCGCGCTTCCAGCTTTTGGGGAAATCGCGCCCTATAACATTCTGTGCGATATAGAAAAAATGCCTCAGGACGCGTTGAAGGACATCATTCTTCATACTCTGCCTTTACCCATTCCGATGAACAACTATCGGATGATATTCGCCCCGGAACAGCGGCCGCAGGCCAATAAGGAAAAGCGGCCTAGCCTGCCGCTTCATGAAGGCTATATCGCAGATTATCGCAGCAGCGATGGAAAGCGAGACATCCCGCCTGTCACCCTCGCGGCCTGGCTTGAGGCAGAGGGAACCTTTGGCGTCACGTTGTCCGAAGACAAGAAGCGAGCGCGATTCACGTTTTCGTTCAGGAGTCTTGTCCCGGATAGCGTTTATACCGTGATGAGTCTCAGGGAGAACGATTTAGCCTCTGAGGCGACGAGCAGGCCTGGCCCGCTGGGCATACCCAACGTATTTATAACCGACAGCGAAGGTAACGCTGAATATTGGGCTGAGTTAACCGATCCTTTTCCGGCTCCGGAGAGGAAAGGAAACAGAATTATTAACGTGGTCGTACTTTATATGAGCTCGCGTCAGAGCTACGGCGGTGCAATTGGTTTTTACGGTCTTGGAGGCGATATCCATGCCCATTTAAAACTCAAAGGCCGTTCCTTCGATGAATTTACAACTATAGAGTGAGAAAAGTATGCCGTTTGTTCATGTGATGACCTGGCCGACGAAAGATGAAAATCAAATCATCAGGCTTCAGGAAGATATTACGTTTGCCGTTCACAAAAACACGGGTGCGCCGCTGGATAAAATTTCCGTGGTGGTTTCTGAAATTCAACCTTCCCGCTGGGCGGATGCTGGCGTGCCTGGTACGGATAAAGATTTCCCGGTTAAGAGTCGAAGAAAAAACTACGAGGAATAGGCTTTGCGTAAACACGCCGCATTTTTTGACGTTGATGAGACGCTAATAAATATTAAAAGCATGTTTGATTTCTATGACTTCTGGTGCAGGGCAAATAATCAAAACGATCGCCTTCAACGCTATATGTCTCGCTTTCGCGCCGACGTAAAAAACGGTGTACCAAGGGAGACGCTAAACAGAGATTATTATCGCCAGTTTAAAGGTGTGTCTTGTCGTTATCTGGAAGAAATGGGCGAGGAATGGTTCAGGCGTAAGCAGGAAAACGAATTTTTTATTGAGAGTGCCATTTCAGCACTTAAAAGCCATCAGAGCCAGAACATGTACACCGTATTTATATCGGGCTCTATGCTTCCGATTCTGTCACCCATTGCGAAATATCTTGGCGTAACGGACATACTCTGTGCGCCGTTGATAATAAATGACGCAGGCGAGTTGACGGGTGAAATCGGCCTGCCCCAAACAATTGGAGCGGGTAAAAAAGACGCCCTGATGACGTTTTGCCGGGATAAGGAAATTAACCCGGCGGATTGTTATGCCTACGGTGACGATCTTTCGGATATTCCAATGCTCGAAGCCATCGGGTATCCCGTCTGTGTGGGAGAGCATTCCGTGCTTACCCGATATGCAGCAGAAAAAAATTGGCACATTATTTAAACCATTATTGAGGTAAGTAGTATGACTTCAGAACTCTCCCCGCAAAATATGACGTTAAGGTCATGGCTTGCGTTATTCATTCTCGCTATTTCAACGTTTACTATTGTCACTACCGAACTGGCGCCGGTCGGATTATTAACGCCAATCGCAGAGGGGTTACGGTCTTCGGAATCCGCGGTGGGCATGACCGTGTCGCTTTATGCCTGGGTGGGGGCGTTGAGTGCGCTGTTTGCATCCGTCTTTTTAGGCAATGTGGCTAAGAAGCGGCTTTTACTCGTGCTCACCGTGGTGCTTCTGATCTCTAACGTCATGGCCGCGACGGTAAACACCTACGGAATGCTGCTTAGCGCCCGCGTGCTGGGCGCGCTTGCTCACGGTGCATTCTGGGCGATGATCGGCGCAACGGCGGTTGCCATGGTTCCTGCCAGATATATTGGGGCGGCGACGTCAATCGTATTTGGTGGCGTTTCCGCAGCAAGCGTTTTTGGCGTACCGGTATCCAACTACATTGGTATCCACTTCGGCTGGCGGCAGGCATTTTGGCTGATGGCCGCGCTGAGCGTAATTGCCTTTGTGGGTATTAGCGTGCTTGTTCCCCAGATCGCCAGCAAAAGCGCGCTTGGCCTGGATGCGCTTAAGGGCGTGCTGAAATCGTCTACCCTGTGGAAAATTTACTCAGCTACCCTGCTGGCCGTTACGGCCCACTTTGCCGCCTTTACGTACATTGAACCCTGGCTTCACACGCAGAGTTTGCTGTCCACCGCCTTTATTCCCGCCGTGCTTTTTGTTTACGGCATCGCGGGTCTGGCCGGCAATTTCCTGACCGGCGTGATGATTGATAAGTATCTCAAGCTGACGGTTTCGCTGTCTGTTCTGCTGATCTGTGCAGTGCTGCTGTTCCTGGGCCTGTCAGGTTCCTCGCTCTCTGCTGCGCTGATTTTCACCAGCATGATTATCTGGGGCGTCGCTGTATCAGGAATATTTGTCGGCTTCCAGACGTGGGTATTACGTATGGCGGAGGATAAAGCCTTCCCGGCCTCCGCAATCTACGTTTCGTTTTTCAATACCGCCATTGGTATTGGCGCGTCGGTCGGTGCCTGGATGGTTTCATCATTTTCAATGCCGCTCCTGTATATCGTCGCCGGCACGGCCATCGGCCTGTCCGTTCTGCTTGTCGCGGTTATTCCTGCAACCTTGACCGCCAAACAATCCCGTATGGAGAAATCTTATGAGTCAAATTAATGACCGCACGCGCTATGGCAGAGAGATTATGGACCGTCTTGAAGCAGGGCTCGCGGATAAAGTCACCCGCCGCCTGAGCGAACTGGACCCGGGCCTGCCCGCCCTGATAACCGACTATGCGTTCGGGGATGTGGTGGGGCGTCCGGGACTGGATCTCAAAACGCGCGAAATGCTGACCGTCGCCTCGCTTGTGACGCTGGGTAATGCTATGCCACAGCTGGAACTGCACATGAGAGGCGCGCTCAATACCGGCGTGACGCCGGAAGAGCTGCTTGAAATTGTGATACAGATGGCGGTGTATGCCGGCGTTCCCGCCTGTATGAATGGTCTTACCGCCTACCGCGCGGCAATGGCTGCGACGGGTCATACGTTGCCGGGACTGAAAGGGGGTGACGCATGAGCGAAGTTGTCATTATTGCAGCCCGCCGCACGGCGACGGGCGCATTTCAGGGCGCGCTTGCGGAGCATTCCGCCGCTGACCTGGGAAGCCGGGTCATTCAGGCGCTCCTCAAAGAATCTGGCGTAGAGGCCAGTGATATCTCTCAGGTCATTATGGGTCAGGTTATTACGGCGGGGTGTGGCCAGAACCCGGCCCGGCAGTCGGCCCTGAATGCCGGATTACCCGTTGAAACACAATGTCTTACGATCAATAAAGTGTGCGGTTCCGGGCTTAAGGCAGTTCATCTTGGCATGCAGGCGCTGCAGACGGGTGAGGCTGAGTTTGTGATCGCCGGGGGTCAGGAGAGTATGTCCAACGCGCCGCATATCGCCCTGACGTCGCGTAGCGGAATGCGGCTGGGCGATATCACTCTCAAAGATAGCCTGGTATCTGACGGGCTCTGGGATGCCTTCAACGATTATCATATGGGTATCACCGCAGAAAACGTTGCGACGGAGTTTGGTATCAGCCGTGAAATGCAGGACGAATATGCCCTTGTCTCTCACCACAATGCGCTTGAAGCGCAGGCGCGCGGCATTTTTGAGCGCGAAATTGTTCCGGTTGAATGGCTGACGCGAAAAGGCGAAACGATCTGCGTGGAGAGGGACGAAGGGCCGCGTGCAACCAGTATTGATAAATTGACGAAGCTGAGGCCAGTCTTCCGAAAAGAGGGAACGGTGACGGCGGGAAATGCTTCATCGCTGAATGACGGTGCCGCTGCGGTGCTGCTTTGTACGCGTGATACTGCCGAAGCGCGTGGCTTGCCGGTTCTGGCGTCGCTGGGCGTGTTTACCAATTCCGGTATCCAGCCGGCATTAATGGGCGCAGCTCCGATCCAGGCCATTGCCGACTGCCTTTCCCGCTCGGGATGGACGACTGAGGATGTCGATCATCTTGAATCCAACGAAGCGTTTGCCGCCCAGGCGCTGGCGGTGATTCAGCAGGCTGGGATTTCCCCGGATCGTATCAATCCTTACGGCGGGGCCATCGCGCTTGGGCATGCGATAGGCGCATCCGGCTGCCGGATTTTGGTGACGCTGGTTCATGCCCTGGTCCGTAACGACGGCAAGCGTGGCGTCGCCGCGCTGTGCGTAGGCGGAGGGGAAGGCGTCGCGTTGAGCGTTTATCGCTAACGGCACGGCGTATCAGAAATAAAAAAACCGGGAAAACCCGGTTTTTTTATTTTCATGATGAGGTATCAGGCGTTCACGCCTTTCATACCCTCGGCAGAATAACGATCGCCTTTAATCTCTATCCGGCGATGCAGGTTGTTCAATGATTCAATATCGCTTTTCTCAAGCACAATGTCGGCAGCGCGCGCGTTCTCGGCCAGATAGCCGGCGTGCTTAGTCCCCGGAATGGGAACCAGCCGATCGTATTGTGCTAACAGCCAGGCAAGGGCAATCTGACCTGCGGTACAGCCGTATTTCGCGGCCAGCGGGTGGATGACATCGAGCAACTGACGGTTATGATCGAGACTGGACTGCGCGAAACGTTCGTTATTTTTCCGGAAATCACCTTCTGCAAATTCGCTATTGTTCAGGTATTTTCCCGTCAGGAAGCCTCTGCCAAGAGGCGAGTAGGGCACCAGACCAATGCCCAGCTCTTTTACTGTCGGCAGAATGCTTTCTTCGATATCGCGTGTCCAAAGAGAGTATTCCGTTTGCAGCGCGGTGACCGGATGTACCGCATGGGCCCGCTGCAGCGTTGCAGCCGACACTTCGCAAAGGCCGATGTGGTTGATCTTGCCCTCTTTAACAAGGGTGCGCAGACAATCCATACTCTCTTCGACCGGGGTGACGTTACTCAGTCTGTGAAGATAAAAGAGGTCGATTCGCTCCACGCCAAGCCGCTTGAGGGACTCATTACAGCAGCGGATGATATAGTCAGGCGTATTGTTGATGGTGCGGGCATAAGACTCGTCAGGCGAGCGATCGATGCCGCACTTCGTGGCGATTTTGAACTGCTCGCGAGTGCTTTTATCCAGTCCGGCAAGAAAATGACCGATCAGTCTTTCATTATGACCACGGCCATATAAATTTGCGGTATCAATAAACGTCACGTTCAGATCGATGAGGCTATGCAATACCTGCAGCGAGGCGTTGTCATCAGTCTGGCCATAAAATTCACTCAGACCCATGGCACCATAGCCGACGGCACTGACGGTAAGATTTTGAGATAAAGTACGTGTTTTCATAGTTTCTCCTTTTCAGACGCTATGATTGTTTCACCTCAATTGTGGATACTGAATTTTCATTTTCGTTATGCTGAAAAGGTATCAGTCTCCGCCGTGCTGCTTCCTGGATAATTAAAAACGACAAAAGTTGTCAAATCGTTAAATTCGTCACACTTTTGATGATAAACTGCGCGACTTTTCCGCACGTTTTTATCTTCAGGTGATGCCATGACAGAACATATCCAGCCCACGACCAGACCGCAGACCAACGAGGTTTCTCGCCCTAACTGGTCGGCGGTTTTCTCCGTGGCGTTCTGCGTCGCCTGCCTGATTACCGTTGAGTTTCTGCCGGTGAGCCTGCTGACGCCGATGGCGCAGGATCTGGGTATTTCCGAAGGCGTGGCGGGGCAGTCCGTTACCGTCACCGCCTTCGTGGCGATGTTCGCCAGCCTGTTTATCACCCAGGCGATTGGCACCATCGACCGCCGCAAGGTAGTCATCCTGTTCAGCGTGCTGCTGACGCTCTCCTGCCTGCTGGTCTCCTTTGCTGAAAGCTTTACCCTGCTGCTGCTCGGTCGCGCCTGTCTGGGGTTAGGTCTGGGTGGCTTCTGGGCGATGTCGGCCTCGCTGACCATGCGCCTGGTGCCCGCGCGCACGGTACCAAAAGCGCTTTCCGTTATCTTCGGCGCGGTCTCTATCGCGCTGGTGATTGCCGCGCCGCTCGGCAGCTTCCTCGGCGGGATTATCGGCTGGCGTAACGTCTTTAACGCGGCGGCGGTGATGGGGCTTCTCTGCATCATTTGGGTGTGGAAGGCGCTGCCGTCCCTGCCGGGTGAAGCGGCGCACCACAAACAGAACATGTTCGCGCTGCTGAAGCGCCCCGGCGTGATGGCGGGGATGACCGCGATCTTTATGGCCTTTGCCGGGCAGTTTGCCTTCTTTACCTACATCCGCCCGGTGTTTATGACCATGGCGGGCTTTGACGTAGACGGCCTGACGCTGGTGCTGCTGAGCTTCGGTATTGCCAGCTTTGTCGGCACCTCGCTGTCGTCCCAGTTCCTGAAACGCTCCCTGAAGGTGGCGCTGGCGGGGGCACCGCTGGTGCTGGCAATGAGCGCGGCGGTGCTGGTGCTGTGGGGAAGCGATAAGTGGGTCGCGTCGGCGATTGCGATCGTCTGGGGCTTTGCCTTTGCGCTGATCCCGGTGGGCTGGTCTACGTGGATCACCCGCTCGCTTGCCGATCAGGCGGAAAAGGCCGGGTCGATTCAGGTGGCGGTTATCCAGCTGGCAAACACCTGCGGCGCGGCGGTGGGCGGCGTTGCGCTCGACCATCTGGGGCTGACGTCACCGCTGGTTATTTCCGGTACGCTGATGCTGCTGACGGCACTGCTGGTGGCAGGGAAGGTGAAGGCTAAGTAAATCAATTTCCCCCCCTCACCCCGGCCCTCTCCCCAAAGGGGCGAGGGTGAAAACACCGCACCGAGCCGTCCCCTCTCCCCTATGGGGAGAGGGTTAGGGTGAGGGGACATCAGGCTACGCCGATGTCTGAACCCGTCTTCTCGAATCCATCGAAATCAGCACCACCGACGACACTATCAGCAGCGTCCCCAGCCAGTCCGGCAGGGTAAACGCCACGCCCAGCAAAATCACCGACAGCAGCGCGCTGCTCAGCGGCTCGGCGCAGCTCAGAATGCTCGCCTTCGGCCCGCCGATCATCTGTGCGCCTTTCAGGTACAGGCTGAACGTCAGGGCGGTGCCAATCACCACCAGATAGAAAAACGCCAGCAGCAGGCTGCCGTCAATCACGAACGTGGTCCCGCGCCCGGCGTAGAACGGCGTCAGCATTAACCCGGCAATCAACATGCTCCAGCCGACAATCGGCAGCGTGCCGTAGCGGGCGATCAGCGTTGACGGGTACGTCGTATAAAACGCGGCGGCAAACGCCGAGGCGATGCCGAAGAACAGCGCGGCAGGCGAGATGGAGAGCGAGGTTGGGTCGCCGTGGGTCACCAGCAGAAACGTGCCGATAAGCGACGTCAGAATGGCCGACAGCACAAACACGCCGGGACGCTTTTTCCGCGCCAGGGCGAACCACGCCACGATGATGGTCGGGGACAGGAACTGCAGCACGGTAGCGGTCGCGGCGTTGGATTTTTCAATCGTCAGCAGGAAGGTGAGCTGCACGGTGAGCGCGCCGACGAGTGAGAAAATCAGCAGGCTGAGGGCGTCTTTTCGATGCTTGATGACTGAGAAAATCTTGTCGCCGTGAACGAAGGAGAGCGTCAGCAGGATCACGCCGGTAAACAGCAGGCGAACCATGGTCAGGTAAGGCGAAGAAATGTGGCTTTTCTCCATGATGTACTGCGCGCAAACGCCGGAACTGCCCCATAAAACGGCGGCGATCAGGACGTTTAACATCCCTTTACGTGTGGAACCCATGTTCTCCCCTGCTACGTTGGTTTTTTTGTAGCATAACATGGGATCTTGCCGGGTGGCGCTGCGCTTACCCGGCCTACAAGGTTTTGTAGGCCCGTGCAAGCGCAGCGCCGCCGGGCGAAACAAACGGCGCTGTACTAGAACCACGCCTCCCACATCGCGCCGACGTTGAAGTCGTCGAGGGTTTCGTCTTTGGTGTTGTTCACGCGCGCGGTGCGTTCGTTATCCACCTTGCCGCCGGTCACGTAGAAGCGCAGCATCGGACGGAACTCCGGCCCCATGGCGATAGACATGTTCTGCGACAGGGTCAGCTTCCAGCCCTTGTTGTCGCCGCCGTTGTCGTAATCAACGTGCTGCCAGCCCGCTTCCAGCCAGGTCGAGTGAACGTCGTTCCACCAGTGCATCGGGCGCACGATGGCGTTGTAGTTCTTACGGTTGTCGGTGCTGTCACGGCTGTTGTCGTAGTCGTGGAAGGCGAGGATGTACTCCACCTGCGTCGCTTGGGTGAATTTATACAGCCCTTCGAAGCTGGCGTAGACCGTGGTCAAATCCTCGGTTTTGTTGAACACGCTGTTGTCCGCGTTATCGGAGTAGCGGGCAATCACCTTGTTCACGCCGCTGTCGTTGGTGTGGCTCAACACCACGCCGCCCTGCCAGGCGTTCAGGCGCTCGTCGCTCTCCACCGCCTTGGAGTCAAAGCCGTAGTTGGCGTACAGCTCCATGTCGATCGGGCCGAGCTTCATGCCGTGGATTTTTGAGGTTGCGGCGTAGTTGCCCTTGTCGCCCGTGCCGGAGCCGCCGGTACAGGTGATGCGCGACGGGTTGGCCTCATCTTCCATCACTTCCGGGCTACAGGATTCCACCGCCGCCACGGTCGCAACGTCAAACTGCACGCCGCCGATATCGAAGTTCTTCACCCCGGCGCCCTGGCCGTCGTGGTTCATCCAGAAGTAGTCGTTGATGCCCTGCTGCGGACGCTGGTGGAAGTCACGGCCGGCCCAGAAATAGGCGTTCGGGTTGGAGGCCATAATGTTGGTCACCCCCGCGTAGGCTTTTTTCAGGTTAACCTCGTCTCCCCAGTGGTCGATCATCACGTTAACGTCCCAGATGGCGCCGTTTTCACCCTTGAAGGCCTTAGAAAGCTGGAACTCCCCGCCGTTGCCTTCGTTGCCCAGACGACCAATCGCGGACGCGCCGTTGTAGGAGCCGTCTACCGCCACGTATTTCTGATCGGCGGCCTGGAAGTGCGCGCCGTAGCGGGCGTAGCCGGTAAATTTAATCCCGAACGGGATCGCCATATCCGGAGACTGCGCCGCGCTTTGCGGCTCGGTCACCACGTCCGCTTTTTTCGCGACCGCCGCGTCCATTTTGGCCTGACGTTCTGCCAGGGCTTTGTCCACCGCTTTGGCCACAATGGCGTCGATTTGCTCCTGTGTGAAATCCTGCGCAAGGACAGAAATTGGGCAAAGCGCGGCGATAACCGCCATTGTTAATGGAAGTTTTTTAATCGTATTCATGGTTATCTCAATATAGTTTAATTTTATTCAGACAATAACCATCCCGCTCCGATCTGACAGAGTATGTCGCTATCATCAGAACAAGTGGATCTCTATTTTAGGTACAGAGGTATTACAGTAACTTTATTTCGCCATAGACTATCTCTGATATAGATGAATAATTTCTTCGGATAATTCACGCGCTAATAAGGAATTCATTAAGTGATCCTGCGCGTGCACCATAATTAAGGTCATCGGCTGGCGAGCTTCGCCCGCATCCTGCTCGATCAGTTTGGTCTGCATCTTGTGCGCCTGGCGCGCGTAGCCATCGGCTTCGCGCAGCAGGCTTTTCGCTTCGTCAAGGTTGCCCTGGCGCGCCGCGTGCAGCGCTTCAAAGCACAGGCTGCGGGACTGACCGGCGTTGACGATAATTTCCATTACGGCTTCTTCTAATACGATCATCACAATTACTCTCTGTCAAAACTGTTATTCAACGCGGTGGCGGCAAACCACTCTCCGCTCTTTTTAATCGTGCGTTTCTGCGTGGCTAAATCGAGCTGGATAAACCCGTAGCGATTTTTGTACGCATTGCACCACGACCAGTTATCAATAAACGTCCACATATGGTAGCCAAGACAATTGCACCCTTCGCTAATACCCCTATGCAGCCAGGCTAAATGCTCAGAAATAAACTCGATGCGGTATTGATCGTTTATCTGGCCGTTTTCAATAAAGCGCTGCTCGTTTTCGACGCCCATGCCGTTTTCAGAAATAAAGCAGCGTGGGTTACCGTAATTGTCGCGCAGGTTGACCAGAATATCGTAAATACCCGGCTCGTAGATTTCCCAGCCGCGGTACGGGTTCATCTTGCGGCCCGGCATTTCGTAGCTATCAAAGAACCACTCCGGCATAAACGGCGCCTGCGGGTTCACCGCGCTGTCGCGACACTTCACGCGACGCGGCTGATAGTAGTTCACGCCGAGCAGGTCGATTTTCCCTTCCGCAATCAGGAAACCGTCTTCCGGTTTACAGGCGGGTAATTGATCGTAGGATTTCAGCAGCGCCACCAGGTCCGCGGGGTATTCGCCGCGCAGGACCGGGTCGAGGAAGCTGCGGTTAAACATCAGATCCGCGATGTGCGCCGCCTTCACGTCAGCCGGGTTCTGCGAACGCGGGTAGGACGGCGTCAGGTTCAGCACGATGCCAATTTCACCCGCGTAATGCCCGGCGCGGTAGGCGCGAACGGCCTGCGCGTGGGCCAGCACGGTGTGATACGCCACGGTGGCTGCACGACGAAAATCCACCACGTTCGGATAGTGGAAGTCGTACAAATAACCGCCTTCCACCGGCACGATCGGCTCGTTGAAGGTGAACCAGTGCAGCACGCGGTCGCCGAACAGCTCGAAGCAGATCTGCGCATAGCGGGCGTAAGCGTCCACCACGTCGCGGTTTTCCCAGCCGCCGATTTCCTGCATCGCCATCGGCATGTCGAAGTGGAACAGGGTGATAAACGGCGTGATGCCCTGCTCATTCAGTTCATCAATGACCTGATTGTAAAAATCGACCGCTTCCGGATTCACTTCACCGATACCGTCGGGGATCAGGCGGGCCCAGCTAATCGAGGTGCGAAAGCTGTTGTGGTTCAGCTGCTTTAACAGCTGAATATCCGTTTTCCAGTGCTGATAGAACGTGGAGGTCTGCTGCGGCCCCACGCCGTTGTGAAAACGGTTCGGCTCGCGGGTAAACCAGTAATCCCACGTGGTTTCGCCCTCTCTTGCCCCTTCCGTCTGGAGAGCGGAGCTTGCGCTGCCCCACCAGAAGTTATCGGGAAATGCGTATTTCATGACCATTCCTCTTTGACTTAATTGCTAACTGTTTCAGCGTTACCGACGGTTGCCTGGGCCTTCTGCTCTTCGTTTTTGATGAGCGTACGCTCATAGGCGCGCAGGAACGGCAGGTACATCAGCGCGGACATCACCATACAGACCAGACACATCACCACCGGGCTCAGCGCCCAGTTTGCCGCCCACGACGCGCCAATCGGTGCTGGGGTGGTCCACGGCGTTAACGACACAACCTGTGCCAGCCAGCCGAGCTTCGTTGCGCCGTACGCCAGGCAGGCGTTGACCAGCGGAACGAACACGAACGGGATAAACAGCATCGGGTTCATGATGATCGGCGCGCCGAACAGAATCGGCTCGTTGATGTTAAAGAAGCTTGGCACCACGCCCATTTTGCCGATGGTGCGCAGGTGGGTCACGCGGCTGCGCAGCAGCAGGAACGCCAGCGGTAGCGTAGAGCCTACGCCGCCAATCAGCAGGTAGTGATCCCAGAAGCCCTGCAGGTAAACGTGCGGCAGCGCCGCGCCTGCCGCCAGCGCCGCCTGGTTTGCGGAGAGGTTCGCCATCCAGAACGGGTTCATAATGCCGGTGACAATCAGCGAGCCGTGAATACCGGCGAACCAGAAGATCTGGCACAGCAGCACGGAGAGCAGAATGGCGGGCAGGGAGTCAGACGCGGACACCAGCGGCTCCAGCAGGTGCATAATCGCCTGCGGGATAATCATCCCGGTCTGCGCTTCGATAAACAGGTTCAGCGGGTGCAGCGTCCCGATCACCACCATCACCGGGATCAGGATCTCAAACGAGCGCGCCACGCCGGTCGGCACTTCCTTCGGCAGGCGAATGGTGACTTTGTTTTCCTTTAGCCATGCATACACGCGGGTGGAGTAAATCGCGGTGATAAGCGCGGTGAAAATCCCCTGACCGGACAGATACTGGGTCGAGATTTTGCCGTCGGCATAGGGCGCGGCGACCAGCAGGAAGGCCATAAAGGCCAGCAGGCCGGACATCACCGGGTCGAGGTTGAACTGACGCCCCAGGCTCGCCCCAATCCCCACCGAGATGAAGAAGGTCATGACGCCCATGCTGAGGTTAAACGGCAGCATCAGCTGCTCGCGGTATGTCTGGGAGAAATCCAGCCAGCCGCGGGCAAAGCTGTTGGTGGTATCCGCCGAGAACGGCGGGAAGATGAACACCAGCATAAACGAGCCGATGATCATAAACGGCAGCGCGGCGGTAAAGCCGTCGCGGATTGCAATCACATACTTTTGCTGACCAAGCTTCGCGGCCAGCGGGGTAATTGACTGCTCAATCACCGCGACCATCGATTGATATAACGAACTCATGTGAACACCTTTTAGTGTGCCGCTTCGATGAGCGACAGAGCATAGTCCAGTACTTTATCGCCACGCTGCATGCCGTAGTCCATCATGTCGATGGGCTGTACCGGAATGCCTTGCGTCGCTGCCTTGTCTGAGAGCGTCTTTAACATGTATTTCACTTGCGGTCCGAGAAGTACCACCTGGTATTGCGGAAACTGCGTATCAAATTCGGAAACACCGTACGCATCAATCTTCACCGGCAAACCACGTTCATTCGCGACATCGACCATTTTGCTGACCAACAGGCTGGTGGACATCCCGGCAGAGCAGCACAGCATAATCTTGAACATCGACAACCATCCTCTAAATGTAAAAAGTTATTGCGGAGATGATTGGACATCATACGGAAACCGGTTTCCATTTATAAAAGACAGAAGTGTGACAACCATCAAGAAGCTGTGCTTATGGGGCTTATTACCACGATCTGCATCACGGAATTTGGCTGGTATGACGTCATTTTGAGTGGAAACGGAAAATCGGTTTCCATGAAAAACGGAAACGGATATACTCCGTACTGGCTATAATGTGAGCCGTAGCGGTAATGGAATTTGCAGGCGTGAAGTCGGCCTGCCAGGGGAGAGAGATGTCTACAATCAACGATGTATCACGTCTGGCCGGGGTGTCCAAAGCCACGGTATCACGGGTGTTGAGCGGGTCACGCGGCGTGAAGGAAGCCAGCCGTCAGGCCGTTTTAAAGGCGGTGGATGAGCTGAACTATCGGCCCAACGTGATTGCACAGTCGCTGCTCAGCCAGTCGACGGGCTGCATTGGCGTGATTTGCGCGCAGGAGAACATCAACCAGACCACCGGTTATCTGTACGCGCTGGAAAAACAGCTCAGCCAGCATCAAAAACACCTCCTGCTGCGCTTCGCGCACAGCAAAGCGGAAGTGATGAACGCCCTCGAAGAACTCTCCTGCGGCCTGTGTGACGACATCCTGGTGATTGGCGCGCGTTTCCCGCTGGATGTGGACATGGACAACGTCATCCTCGTTGACTGCATGGAGTCCGATAACGTCAACAGCATCCATTTCGATCACGCGTTTGCCGCAGAAACCGCCTGTAACTACCTCACCAGCCAGGGGCGTCGCCAGATTGCGCTGATCCACCCACAGGGCAGCGGTTTTGCCGACCAGGTGCTGCTCGGCTACAAGCACGCGCTGGAGAAAAACTTCCTCCCCTTTAATCGCAACCTCGTCTTTATGGACGCGACCTCGTCGTCCGTTGCGCTGCAGGAGCTGCTGAACAATGCGACCACGCTGAACTTCAACGCGCTGCTGGTGGCCGACGAGCAGGAAGCCCAGCGGGTGATCCCGCAGCTGCAGGCGTTTAATAAATCGGTGCCGGACGACATCATGGTCTTCAGCCTGGGCGGGTCGCTGCATCTGCCGGGTATTCCGGTGATCCCGGCCATTGAGTATTCCATGGACGCGATGGCGGCGCGGATTGTCAGCTGGCTAACGGAGAAAACGCAGATGCTGGGGTCGTACGTACTGCGCGGGGATTTGATTATTCCGGACGTGCGTAAGCGTTAAACGTGTGTGTAGGCCGGGTAAGGCGCAGCCGCCACCCGGCGAGAAGCCTCAATAATCTTCCATACAATCCACCTGGCTTACTGCACCCCAGTAGGCGTCCAGGTTGTCGCGCTTCACGGCGGTGATGGCGTTTTTGATCAGCAGCTGGTTGGCCTCGGATGACAAAATCATCGCCTGCCAGGCCTTATCGCTCTGCTTTTTCTGTGGCGTGCAGGTTTTCTTCACATCTTTCAGAACCTGCTGTTTTATCTGGGCATCTTTCGCCGGGTCGTCCTTCTCCTGAGCGTGGACAAACGCGGCGAACAGCAGGCAAACGAGCAGGCAAACCAGGTGCGCAGCTTTCATCGAGACCTCCAGTTAACGTCACATGCTTCCCATGAAATATATCGTTACATTCAGTGTAGCGATTCCAGCCGAAAGTATGATTTTCTCTTTTCTGCGCATGAGAATCGCCCACCGATGAGGTTACTGAATGCCGCCGCCCAGGGACTGCCACAGCGTGATGCGGTTTTCCAGGTCGGTTTGCTGCAGCGCAATCAGCGATTCCTGCGCCGACCACAGCGACCGCTGCGCGGTAAGCACCGTCAGATAATCCCCCGCACCCGCCTTGTAGCTGCGGGTTGCCACATCCAGCGTTTTTTGCTCCGCCGCCACGTATTCGCGCTGGGCGTCGAGCTGCTCGCTCAGGGTTTCACGCCGCGCCAGCGCGTCGGCCACGTCCTTAAACGCGCTCTGGATGGCTTTCTCGTAGGTGGCGATCAGCCCTTTCTTCTCCGCTTCCGCGTAGCGCAGCTGCGCCAGGTTGTTCCCGCCGCTGAACAGCGGCAGGGTGATGGACGGCGCGAACGACCAGACCTTCATCCCGTGGCTGAACAGGGATGACAGCGAATCGCTGCCGACGCCCGCGCTGGCGGTGAGCGAGATGGTCGGGAAGAAGTTGGCGCGCGCTGCGCCGATGTTGGCGTTGGCGCTCAGCAGGTTATGTTCGGCCTCCTGAATGTCCGGACGACGCAGCAGCGCGCTGGAGCTGACGCCCGCCGGGATCAGCGTGATGGCGTTATCGCTCAGGCTCTCCAGCGTGCCGGGCAGCAGGTTCTCCGGCACCGTTTCACCCGCCAGCAGGTTCAGGGCATTTTTATCCTGCATTACCAGCGTCCGGTAGCTCGCCACGCTGGCGCGCGCCTGCTGGTACACCGCCATTGCCGAACTGACGTCCGTGGCGGCCGCGACGCCCACCTCCTGCTGGCGCTTCACAATCTTCAGCGAGTTCGCCGCGCTCTCCATGGTGGATTTTGCCAGCGCCAGGTTGCTGTTATCCGCCGCCAGCGTCACCCAGGCCGTGGTCAGCTCGCTGACCATCGTCAGGCGCGTGTTCTGCGCGGTGAACTCGCTGGCAAGCCAGGTTTCACGCGCGGCGCGGGAGAGGCTCTGGTTGCGGCCAAACAGATCCAGCTCGAAGCTGGAGACCGCGCCGTTGGCTTCGTCGCTGGTGGTCATGCCGCTTGCCAGCGTGCGGCTGCGTGTATGGCTCAGCCCGGCGTCCACCGTCGGAAACAGGGACGAGCGCGTTTCACCGTACTGGGCGCGGGCGGCGTCGATATCCGCAATCGCTTTTTGCACGTCGCGGTTGCTGTTCAGCGCCATCGTCACCACGCTTTTCAGCCGCGCGTCGTTCATCACCTGCTGCCACTGGCTCACCACGGCGGTGGCTTCGCCGTGCGCGCCGGGCAAGGTTGCCGGGACGGGGGCGTCCGGGCGTTGATACGTTGGGTCTAACGACACACAGCCTGCGCTCAGCAGAGCTAACGCTAAAATAGATACACGAAACATTATGACCTCCGGTTTGCGTGCTTACCGGAGAACAGACGTTTCACCAGTACAAAGAATAAGGGGACGAAGAAGATCGCCAGCAGCGTTGCGGCCAGCGTCCCGCCGATAATGCCGGTACCGATCGCCACGCGGCTGTTGGCACCTGCCCCGGTTGCCACGGCCAGCGGCGTAACCCCTGCGATAAACGCCAGCGAGGTCATGATGATCGGACGCAGACGCGTCTGGGCGGCCCGCAGCGCGGCGCGCGTCAGGGAGTACCCTTCTGCGACTTTGGCTTCGGCAAACTCGACAATCAGGATGGCGTTCTTCGACGACAGGCCGATGGTGGTCAGCAGCGCCACCTGGAAGTAGACGTCGTTGTTCAGGCCGCGCAGGGAGGCGGCGACGGCCGCGCCCAGCACGCCAAGCGGGATAACCAGAATGACCGAAATCGGCACCGACCAGCTCTCATACAGCGCCGCCAGGCACAGGAACACCACCAGAATCGAGAGGGCGTAGAGGCTCATCGCCTGGCCGCTCGCCAGTTTTTCCTGCAGCGACAAACCGCTCCACGCCCAGGTGCTGCCGGACGGCAGGCTGTTTGCCAGCTGCTCCATTTTGCTCATCGCCGTGCCGGAGCTTGCGCCGCTGGCGTTTTCGCCCTGAATTTCATACGCCGCCGAGCCGTTGTAGCGCACCAGGCTTTCCGGGCCATACTCCCAGCGGGTGGTGGCGAAGGCGGAGAACGGGGTCATGGTGCTGTCGCTGCCGCGCACATACCATTTGTTGAGATCCGACGGCACGGCGCGGTAGTCGCTGTCGCCCTGGATGTAGACTTTTTTCACGCGGCCGCGGTCGATGAAGTCGTTCACGTAGGTGCCGCCCCAGGCGCTGGAGAGGGTGTCGGTGACGTCGCTCAGGGAGAGCCCCAGCGACACGGCCTTGTTGTTGTCGATATCGACCTGAAGCTGCGGCATCTGCGGCAGATCGTTGGCGCGCACGGCGTGCAAAGCGCTGTCCTGATTGGCTTCACCAATCAGCTGGTTACGCAGCTTCAGGAGCGCGTCGCGGTCGGTGCCGCCGCTGGCCATTAGCTCAAAGGTAAAACCGTTGCTCTGGCCCAGGCCGTCCACCGCAGGCGGCGTCATGGCAAAGATGGTCGCATCGCGGATGGTGCTCAGCTCCTGCGTGGCGCGCAGGGCGATGGCCTGAGCGGTATTCTCATCGCCTTTACGCTCTGACCAGTTTTTCAGGGAGACAAACGCCATCCCGGCGTTCTGGCCGCTGCCGCTGAAGCTAAAGCCTTCAATGGTGAAGATCACGTTGGTATTGGCTTTCTCTTTGGTGAGGAACCACTCGCGCACCTGACGGCTGACTTCGGCGGTACGCACCGTCGTCGCGCCCGCTGGCAGGGTGTACTGCACCATGATTTCGCCCTGATCTTCCGTCGGCAGGAAGCTGCCCGGCAGCTTCAGCATGGCGAAGCCCATCGCGCCGCAGAGCAGGGCGTAGATGACCAGCATACCGCCGGAACGGCGCAGGGCGCGCAGCACCTTGTTCTGATAGCCGTGCTCGGTCCTGCTGTAGAAGCGGTTAAACGCGCCGAAGAAGCCCTTTTTGTGCGGGGGCGTATGGCGCAGGATCGCGCCGCAGAGCGCCGGGGTCAGGGTTAACGCTACCACCACGGAGAGGAACATTGCCGAAATAATGGTGACCGAGAACTGACGGTAAATCACCCCGGTGGAGCCGCCGAAGAAGGCCATCGGCAGGAATACCGCAGAAAGCACCAGCGCAATGGCGATCAGCGCGCCGGAGATTTCACCCATCGATTTCTCGGTGGCTTCCCGCGCGGGCAGCCCTTCGTCGCGCATAATACGCTCGACGTTTTCCACCACCACGATGGCGTCATCCACTAAAAGCCCAATCGCCAGCACCATCGCAAACAGCGTCAGGGTGTTGATGGAGTAGCCGAACAGCGCCAGCACGCCGAAGGTGCCCAGCAGGACCACCGGTACCGCCAGCGCCGGGATCAGCGTCGCGCGGATGTTCTGCAGGAACAGGTACATCACCACCACCACGAGGATAATGGCTTCGAACAGGGTCTGAATCACGTCCTCAACGGAGATCTTGATGAACTCGGTGCTGTCTTTCGGGTAGGCCACGTCGTAGCCTTCCGGCATCGACTTTTTGAACTCAGCAATCTTGTCTTTTACCGCCGTGGCGGTGTTGAGCGCGTTTGCGCCCGGTGAGAGCATGACCGCCATACCCGCCGCCGGGTGGCCGTTCAGCTTCGCGGTGGCGGTGTAATCTTCGCTGCCCATCTCCACGCGGGCGACGTCGCTGATGTGCACGACCGCGCCGTTGGACTGGCTCTTCACGATGATGTTTTTGAACTGATCCACCGTCTGCAGGCGCGACTGGGCGCGCACGGTGGCGGTCAGCTGCTGGGCGTTTGACGAGGGCAGCGCGCCGATTTTACCGGCGGAGACCTGCACGTTCTGCGCTTCGATCGCGCTCTGCACGTCGGACGGCATCAGCGAATAGGACGCCAGCTTCGCCGGGTCGAGCCAGATGCGCATGGCGTATTCCGCACCGAACACCTGCAGGCTCCCGACGCCCTCCACGCGCGCCAGCGGGTCCTGCATATTGCTCACCAGCCAGTCGGCGATATCCGAGCTGCTGGCGGCGTCGGTTTTGTCGTACACGCCCATGATCAGCAGGAAGTTGCTCTGGGACTTTTCGACGGTGATCCCGGACTGCTGCACCTCGGTCGGCAGGCGGGATTCCGCCTGCTGAACCTTGTTCTGCACCTGTACCTGCGCGGTGTCCGGGTCGGTTCCCTGCTCGAAGGTGACGTTGATGCTCACCGATCCGTCCGAGCTGCTGGTGGAGGTGAAGTAGAGCAGGTTATCCAGCCCGGTCAGCTGCTGCTCAATCACCTGCGTCACGCTGTTTTCCAGCGTCTGCGCGGAGGCGCCGGTGTAGGTGGCGGAGATTTTGATCGACGGCGGGGCAACGTCCGGATACTGCGCGACCGGCAGCGTGCGGATCGCCAGCATCCCGGCGAGCATGATGAGAATGGCGATAACCCAGGCAAAGACCGGGCGACGCACGAAGAAGCGGGAGAACATCAGGCGTTTCCTCCGCTGGTTTTCATCTCTTCGGCTTTCACTTCCTGCCCGGCGGTGACTTTGTCAGTCCCTTCCACAATCAGCCTGTCGCCCGCTTTCAGGCCGCTCAGCACCAGCCATTTGTCGCCATAGGTGTCGCCCGTCTCCAGCTGACGCTGCTCGACCTTGCTGCTGGCGTTTACCACAAGCGCGGTGGCGGTACCTTTGGCGTCGCGGGTGATGCCCTGCTGCGGGGCGAGGATCGCGTCGCTCATGACGCCTTCATCTACCCTGGCGCGAACGAACATGCCCGGAAGAAGCTGATGCTGCGGGTTCGGGAAGACGGCGCGCAGCGTGACGGAGCCGGTCGATTCATCTACCGCCACTTCGGTTAACGCCAGGCGACCCTTTTCGGCGTAGGTGCTGCCGTCTTCGAGGATTAACGACACGCTCAGCGTATCGCTATTGGTGGCAAGGGTTTGCTTACGTAAACGCAGCAGATCGGCGCTGGATCGCGTTAAGTCGACGTACATGCTGTCGAGCCCGCGAATGGTGGCGAGGGCGGTATCCTGCTGGGCGGTCACCAGCGCGCCGGGGGTCACGGAGGAGATGCCGATGCGCCCGGCAATTGGCGCGGTGACGGTGGTCCAGTTGAGGTTAATGCGCGCGCTCTCCTGCGCGGCCTTCTTTGACTCGACGCTGGCCTTGTCCTGCGCGCAGGTGGACTTCGCGTCTTCGGCGTCCTGACGCGACACGCCGTCGTCTTTCACCAGCTGCGCATAGCGCTGGGCTTTCTGGCAGTCGGCCTGCACCAGCGCCTGCGCCTGCTTCAGCGCCGCGGCGGCTTCATCGTAGGCGGCGCGGTAGCTGGAAGGGTCAATTTGATACAGCGACTGCCCGGCCTTGACCGTATCGCCCTCGGTAAACAGCCGCTTCTGAATAATGCCGCCCACCTGCGGGCGCACTTCGGCGCTCATGGCGGCGGCGGTGCGGCCCGTCAGCTCGCTGACGACGGAAACAGGCTGGCTCATGAGTGTGACAATCCCCACTTCCGGTAAAGGACGCTGGGGAGCAGATGTTTGCGCATTGTCGCACCCTGTCAGGAGGAGTAATGCCGCGATGGAGGTTGTTATGGTTTTCATAATCTTTTTCCAGGGTGAACGATGCCTGCCCTGTTAATCGCTTAACAGGGAGGAGGGCTATTTAAAGGCACAGCGATACCGCATCTCTGGCTGATCCAGAAATGTAAAAAAGGGGAATTACTTATTCCCGCTAATTATTCATATGCGATTACTTCGCAGAGAAAAGCATATTTAAAATATCCTGATAAAGGGGTTCTAATTGTTCTGACGGGACTTTTAAGGGGGTTAATCGACGGTAAATCGTCCCCTCAATCATCACGGCGGTAATCTCCACGCAGCAGCGAATATGCTCGTCGCTCAGGTGGGGGAACTGCTTTTTCAGGTGCGCGCAGGCGTTGGCGAACATGCGCGATTCGGCTTCGATCAGCATGGCGGCAACCTGAGGATTGCGCGTGGCCTCGGCGGACATTTCGAGCATCAGCGCATCGTCGTCTTCATTGAGGGTCTGTCGCCAGGCGAGCGCCTGCGGCATCCCTTCCACCAGGGTTTTGCCCTGCATCTCCTCGATGCGCGAGTCGATGATGCGGCGGATCATCTCTTCGATGATCGCGTCTTTGTTGCTGAAATAACGGTAAATTTGTCCGACGCTGAGCCTCGCCTCGCTGGCAATCTGCGACATGCTGGCAGCGTGAAACCCGCTGGCCCGAAAGCAGCGGCGCGCGGCGGTAACGATCTCGTCCTGGCGCAGTTTTTGTCGTTCTTCCAGCTTTGTGCTCATCGTCGGCTACCGTGTAGAAAGTGAGAATGATCGTTCTCATTATACGTTTTGGGTGCGTATTGGAAAGGCTTTTTTTATTTACATATTGAATGAATATTTCCTGGTTTAAACAATGGAGGAAATAAGGAGTTTTTATGAAGGTTAAGCTGTGAGATATTCAGATTGCGCTGAAAATAAGGAGAACAATATGCATCTGAGCACGACTGATAACGTCACACCGCAGGAAAAAGAAGAATTATTAACGGGGCTAAGGGCCTATAACGGGCAGTTTTTAGATTTGTCGACCTTTAGCGGCGATATTGGCGTTTACGTGCGAGACGATAATGGCACAATGCTGGGCGGGTTAATCGGGATACGTAAAGGCGACTGGCTGAATATCGACTTTCTGTGGGTCAGCGATACCGTTCGGGGTTCCGGCGTGGGCAGCCAGCTCATCAAAACGGCCGAAGACGAAGCGCGACGCAAAGGCTGCAGGCACGCGCTGGTCGATACCGCCAGCTTCCAGGCGCGTCCTTTCTATGAAAAACAGGGCTACCAGCTGCAGATGTCCCTGCAGGATTACCCCTATGCGGGCATGCAGCGCCACTATCTGGCAAAGGCGCTTTAACCGCCGATCCCGGTGCCGATTACGGCAAGCGCATGACGGACAATGATTTCCGGCGAGAGGGATTTTAGCCTCTCGTCATTGCGCATGCGTGAGAACGGCACCAGCACCAGGCTCAGCAAGGTGGTAAACAGCAGCTCCGGAGCCAGCGCCTGATTCAGCTTCCCTTCCTGCTGCCAGCCTTTGATGGTGGCGAGCGTCGCCTGATACTTCTCGTCACCAAACCGCGCCTGCAGATGGGTGCGCAGTACCGGCATTTCGCCAATCACCTCCTGCATCCACAGCGGTGCAAACCAGTGATACTGTTCCGCCAGTTCGGCCAGCACTTTAACCATTTCCGTCAGGGCGTTCACCGGCGAATCGTGGTTATCGGCGAAAATCGTCCCGATCCTCTCGCGTAACGGCAGGAAACGCTCCTCAATCATCGCATCCAACAGCTGCTCCCGAGAGTTGAAGTAGTAGTGCAGCATCGCGGGCGTGACGCCTGCCTCTTTGGCGATGGCGTTCAGCGAGGTGTTGGCGATCCCCTGACGAGAAAAAAGGCTAAGGGCGATATCCAGCAGCTGTTCGCGGCTGGCGGTGACGCGCTTGCCGCCGCGCGGACGTCCCGGGCGGCGCGGTTCAGAATTGTCTTTTTGTGCTGACATGGTCGCAGTATCTCTTGATCTTATTCATCACTTACACAAATATTAATTATACGATTAATTAATTTCAAGTGATGTCTTATGGAGTCCAACGTAATGACTCAACCTGCGCAAAAAGCGCCATCGATTAAGCTGCTGTTCAGCGCGCTGCTGCTGGTGATGCTGCTCTCTGCGCTGGATCAGACCATTGTCTCTACCGCGCTGCCGACCATCGTCGGCGAGCTTGGCGGGCTGGATAAGCTCTCCTGGGTGGTGACGGCCTATATCCTCAGCTCCACCATCGTGGTGCCGCTGTACGGCAAATTTGGCGATCTGTTTGGGCGTAAGATCGTCCTGCAAATCGCGATTGTCCTTTTCCTCGTGGGCTCCGCGCTGTGCGGGCTGGCGCAAAACATGACCCAGCTGGTGCTGATGCGCGCCCTGCAGGGGCTGGGCGGCGGCGGCCTGATGGTGATCAGCATGGCCGCCGTCGCGGACGTGATCCCGCCTGCCGATCGCGGGCGCTATCAGGGGCTGTTTGGCGGCGTGTTCGGGCTGGCGACGGTCATCGGGCCGCTGATCGGTGGGTTTATCGTCCAGCATGCGTCGTGGCGCTGGATTTTCTACATCAACCTGCCGCTGGGGCTGTTTGCGCTGCTGGTAATCGGCGCGGTATTTCACGGCAGCGCGCGGCGCAGCAGGCACGAGATTGACTATCTGGGGGCGATTTACCTCAGCATGGCGCTGCTGTGCATCATTCTGTTTACCACCGAAGGCGGAACCGTCCGCCAGTGGAGCGACCCGCAGCTGTGGTGCATTCTGGCCTTTGGCCTGACGGGCATTGCCGGGTTTATCTATGAGGAGCGGCTGGCGTGGGAGCCGATTATTCCGCTGTCGCTCTTCCGCGACCGCAGCTTCCTGCTCTGCAGCCTGATTGGCTTTATCATCGGGATGTCGCTGTTCGGCTCGGTGACCTTCCTGCCGCTGTACCTGCAGGTGGTGAAAGACGCCACGCCAACGCAGGCCGGCCTGCAGCTCATCCCGCTGATGGGCGGGCTGCTGCTGACCTCCATTATCAGCGGGCGGATCATCAGCCGTACCGGGAGATACCGTCTGTTCCCGATCCTCGGCACGCTGCTCGGCGTGGTGGGGATGTTTTTACTGACCCGCATTTCTATCTCGTCTCCGACCTGGCAGCTGTACCTGTTCACCAGCGTGCTGGGCATGGGGCTGGGCCTGGTGATGCAGGTGCTGGTGCTGGCGGTGCAGAACAGCGTGTCGGCGGATCAATACGGCGTCGCCACCTCTGGCGTCACGCTCTTCCGTTCCATTGGCGGGGCCATTGGCGTCGCGCTGTTTGGCGCGGTGTTCACGAACGTTCTTCAGTCAGGGCTGGTCGACAGGCTGCCTGAAGGGGCGGAACTGCCGCGCGAGCTCAACCCGACCGCCATTCATCATCTGCCAGACGCCCTGAGGCTGGACTATCTTGATGCGTTCGGCTCGGCCATTCACGCGGTGTTCCTGCTGGCGGCGGGGATTATGGTGCTGGCGTTTGCGCTGTCGTGGTTTTTACGTGAAGCGCCGCTGCGTCGGCAGGCGTGAGGTTAGCGCTTCTGTTATTTATTGCGAGTCGCTTTCTGAATTTTAAACGTCTCCCTTGTCACTTTCCTGGGCGTTGGCGCATGCTGTGGCCTGGTCAATAAACCAACAGAGGTTGCAATGGAGCGCACGGCAAAAGTGATCAAAAAAGGGCGAAAGCAGGCTGTTGTTCTGCCTGCTGAGTTTGCGTTTGATACGGAGAGTGTTTACATCCGGCGGGACGAGGAGGGGAATGTGGTTTTGACGGCAAGATCGGAGAAAGAGCGGCACAGGGATAATTTTTTGCGTTTGCTCAAACAGACGCATGTGCCGGACTCATTCCTGAGCAAAGAGGAACGTAATCAAAGCTATACCACACGAGATCCTCTGGAAGGGCTGTAGAATATGCTGCATATGTTGGACACAAACATAGTTAGCCATCTTGTGAGGCAACACCCCGAGGTTCTAAACCAATATTCGCAAATCGCGCCTGAAAAGATGTGTATTTCAAGCGTAACGGAGGCTGAATTACTTTACGGCGTAGCCAAAAAGCAAAACAACCAACTGCACAAAACCATACTGGAATTTTTAAAAACCATCACCATTTGCGACTGGGACAGTGAGGCCGCAGCCACCTACGGCGAGCTTCGTGCCGCGATGGAAAAGAAAGGAAAGGTGATGGGCGATCTCGATCAGTTGATTGCTGCGCATGCCATCAGCCGGGGAACGACGATTGTCACCAACGATCGCGCATTTGGGATGGTGCAGGACCTTAGGGTAGAGGACTGGACGACAGTTGCCTGATGCCCATCGCCCGGTGGCGCTGCGCTTACCGGGCCTACAGGTAGGTCGGGTAAGCGTAGCGCCACCCGACAACAGGCCGCATATAACGTATCCTTCTTATTGATTCCTTTTCGTTTTTTAGAGAGCCGTTGCGTTGTCGATATAGTCTTCAAAACGTTTATCAAAAGGATCTGTCTCGTGAAACTTCGACTGGGTGCGCTTCTCCTGACTGGCCTGCTGCTCGCGGGCTGTGACCAAAGCAGCAATGATGCCAAACACATTAAGGTCGGCGTGATTAACGGCGCCGAGCAGGACGTGGCGGAAGTCGCCAAAAAGGTGGCAAAAGAGAAATACGGTCTGGACGTGGAGCTGGTCGGCTTTAGCGGCTCGCTGCTGCCCAATGATGCCACCAACCACGGGGAACTTGACGCCAACGTCTTCCAGCATCGTCCGTTCCTCGCAGAAGATAACAAGGCGCACGGCTACAAACTGGTTGCTGTTGCCAACACCTTCGTCTTCCCGATGGCCGGCTATTCCCGCAAGATTAAAGCGGTGTCTGAGCTGAAGGACGGCGCAACCGTTGCCATCCCTAATGACCCAACCAACCTCGGCCGCGCGCTGCTGCTGCTGCAAAAAGAGAAGCTGGTTACCCTCAAGCCGGACGTTGGCCTGCTGCCAACGGCGCTGGATATCACGGCAAACCCGAAGAACCTGAAGATTATGGAGCTTGAAGGCGCGCAGCTGCCGCGCGTGCTGGACGACCCGAAAGTGGATGTCGCCATCATCAGCACCACCTATCTCCAGCAAACCGGGCTTTCCCCGGTTCACGATAGCGTCTTCATCGAAGATAAAAATTCGCCGTACGTGAACATTGTCGTCACGCGTGAAGACAACAAAGACGCCGAAAACGTGAAGGAGTTTATTCAGTCCTATCAGTCTCCTGAGGTGGCAAAAGCGGCAGAGACGATTTTCAACGGCGGGGCGGTGCCGGGCTGGTAAAACATAATAAGCAGGCCAGCGATTCGCTGGCCGTCAAAGCGTTACCCTGGCATCTGTTCGGCTTTCGGGCCACAGGAAGCCTTGTCCATACTGAGCACCGGCCGCCCGGGCGCGTTCCCGATCCCGCGAATTCTCAATGCCTTCGATGAGGATAGACTGAGCGATGCCTGCTCTGACGTATTGCACAAAAGGCGCAAGCGGCGCGTCCCCGCGCAGCTCTGAGCGATCGATCTTCACGCCATCCAGCGGCAGCGCAAGACGCTTATACTCCCCGGCCAGATCCCGGGTCAGATCGTCCAACCAAATTTTCCACCCTGCCTCTTTTAGCTGAACAAGTGCGGCGTGGAGCTGGCATTGTTCCGATTCACTCAGCCGCGTGAGGGTGAGCGGATCCTGAATCTCAATCGTTAACCGACCCTGATGACGTAACGCGAGCAGCAGCCGGATGGCGCGTTCGTTGAGAAAATGCTCCGCGGGGAGGTTTAGCCAGTAAGCGTCCCGGGAAGGGATCTGTAAAAGCGTATTGGCCTGCCAGAAAAAGATTTGCAGCGCGCTGCGCGAAGGCAGTGAGGCAAAGAAGACCTCAAGATTGACGTTATGGATCTCCACGAGAACTTCATGCGCGACAATCTGACCAGACTGGAAATCAATCAGCGGCTGGAATCGCAGCCCTGAGATGCTTTGCAATACGGGAGAGGGGAGAACGGTATACATGGAACAGCCTTCAGAAAACGAAAAAAGGTTCCCGCGGACACGGGAACAAAAGGCAAACGACACACGGTCAAATTCTTAATTCAATATCCAGCGGATGCTTTGGTAGAACGAAGGGCCTCGCACCGCCTTCAGTTTGTTCATGGCATTGTTCTTGTAGAAATAAACCAGCCTCACGTTGCAGCCCAGCTGGCGGGCAATCTGCTTGGTTTTCAGGTTACAGGAGTAGCCGCGCAGTACGCTGGCCTCCTCGCTGGACAATCTTGCCGGCGTGCGCTGGCGGGTCGTCATGCTCACGTTGTAGAGACCGGGCGCCTGCGGCGTCTGGCTCATCAGGATTTGCCACAGCGCTTTGATATCGCCGAGGGAAACCCTTTTGCTGATGACGCCGTCGACATGCTTAAACTTCAAATAACCGACGGACAGCGAATAGATATAGATCTTAGCCGCGGGCTGTTTTTGTTTAATACACAGAATATCGTCATGGGTTGTGACTCTGAAATGACCGGTATTCAGCGGGTCGTAAATAATAATGTCAAACGGCTGTTCGCTAAGCGCAAGATCTTCGATATGCGTAAACCCATGGAAAATGACATCCTGTTGTACCTCTGACTCACGCTTTCCTAATGATTGCAGGCCAATCATGGTGAATTCACAGCTATCAACCACGGCAACGTGAATTGTTTTTTTGTTTATCATTGGCATTCTCCTTTCGCTGAATAATCAGTCCCTGGAAGAGAAAATAGCGAACTACTTTTTTAATTGTCTGATGCGACGGAGTAAATGTAAGCCAACAGAAACAGAGGAGTAAAGAGCATGCTAATTATTGTAGAAATATAAAAATGAAAAATTGATTTAATGATAAATACAACCGCTTTAATCTTTTAATAATCTTCACGTAAGATTTTTATCCTGGCAATAGCCCAGTATTAAGCTTTGCGCTGGTTTTAAATGCCGTTAATCCACGGGTTTTACGTGGTTTTACCGCCGTATTGTCAGAAAAAATCATAGTCAGAGCGCGATCTCTCCTGCATTCTTGCATTCATTAACTTCAGTGCTAAAGGATAAAATAGAAGTTATTCTATAAATTTAATATCCCTGTTCAGAATTTTAGCATTCAGGAGGATAAAATCCTGGCGCGAAGAGGTTGTGACTGCAGGAGGCATAACCTATTATCATTTTCTTTTTTACGATAATTTAGACATAACATGATAAATGCTGAAACTCCCGTCAGGGTGATGATATTCTACAAAATAAATATATTTGCGGAGGTAATATGTCAGGCCCTCCAGAATCTTCTCCCCGATTACGAATTGCAGATCACCATCATCGACTCAACGGAAAAAATGCTGACGTCTCTGGCGGATGATGCTTTTGATGTTTTTATTACCGAGTTTAATTATCTTCTTAATCATAAAGAGTGGAGCACGGAGACCAGCGCTCGCTTAACGCTTTTATGTAAGTCAAACACTGTTCGACGCGTTCTTTTTGTTCCCGATCTGCAGTATGGGTTATTAAAAAAAGTGCTGGAGATGAAGTTTGAATTGACCATCAGCCTGCAGGATGACATGGCAGAACTGAAAAATGAGCTACATACGCTCATGCTGCCAGAAGAGCCGAAACCGGTCGTCTCTTCCTGGCTCAGGAAAGCGATGAGGGCAGGATCGCGCTCGCGCTCCGTGCTCTCATCAAGGGAATGGGAGGTGATTCATTTGATCGTGGAAGGGTACTCTATTACCGAGATCGCCCGTCATCGAAACCGCTCCGTAAGCACAATTGCCACGCAGAAACACAATGCGATGAAGAAGCTCAATCTTTCCAACCATAGCGAGCTGATTAGGTATCTGCAGACGGTTGGAAAGATGGGAGGCTAGCCCGCGTCAGGGGTAGATGATATTCAACGTTGCGGAGGTATTGATCTTGCCCTGAGACACTTTTGCGGGTGCCCAAACAGAGTAGTACGCCGCCATCGGCAGGGTGAAATGCTCGCTCAGCGCGCCGCCTGCCGCCACGTTGAAAATCATCGTGGCGTTACCGCGGCTGGTGGTAGACGTTGAAAAAATGACCGGCATTTGCGGATTATTACGCTGAATCAGCCGCAGGCCCACGCCCTGAGCGGCGCCGCTGGTGCTGTCGATCAGCACGGAACTGTCGGTCGACAGCAGCTGCGTGCTGGAGAGGAACATCTCAATGGCCCGGTCTGAATTGCCGTTAGCGCCCACGTTCTGGCAGCTCATGTTCAGCGAGAAAGGCGTTAACCCTGGCTGTGAAGCCGCGTTCAGCTGAGGAATACCGAGCGTTGGGAGTTTGACGGTCAGCCCGGCGTTATCGAACGAGCAGGTGGTCAGCTTCGGCGCATATTTGATGGTCATCGGCTGGCCGAACATGTCGCGGTTGTCGTAGGGCCACTGGAATCCGTTGAACAGCCACTGGACAATCTTCACCAGCTGGCTGATTGGCCAGCCGATGATTTCCCAGAATGACATGCCGCTCATGTCGCTCACGAACATCACGTCACTCATGGTTGCCGTGTCCCCCGCGAGCGTGGTCCCGCTCTGGTTCACGAGCGTGAAGCGCACCGTAAATGGCGTGTTCAGCTCCGACGCCGTATGGCTGCCGCTGGCGGAGAGCGTCTTGTTGGGCTGGGTGCTGGTGATCTCCGCGTGCACCATATATTTGTTGTTGCTGAACCCGAGTATGGTGGCGTAGCTGCTGTTGGTTGACAGGATCGGGGTATAGGAGAACTCGCTGTTGCTCGTTGAACAGTTAAAGGAGCCGCTGTACTGCGTGGTGTAGCTCCCCGTCCAGGTCGGCGTGGCAGGGCTGAGCTTGTCGGACAAATCAACGCTGATAGGCGTGCCGTAGACAATGCTGCCGCCGGAGCAGGTGGCGTAGCTGGCGGTGCTGACGCACGCCAGAAGCAGGAGAGTGAAGAACCTTAACATAATGATATTCCGTAATTAATGGCAAACCGATGACGGGTTGTCCAGCCCCCAGGCCGGTGCGGAGATTTCGCATGTGCCGCCGCGAAGATGAACGTTGAGCGCGCGCGGCGGCTGTTCGGCACGGATATAGAGCACGCTTGCCTGGCCGACGTAACCGACAGATTCGCCTTTTTCATCCAGCACTTCGGTCCCAAATGGCAGCGGCCTGCCGTCGGCGCGCGTGGCGTGAAGCACCCATGACTGACGTTTGTCGGTTTCAAAGCGGACGTAGTTCACGGCGCCATCGTACGGAGCCACGTTGGCCATGTTGCCGAGCACTTCCGCGCCCGAGCTGTTTTCGGTTTCAGACAAGGTGATTGAGTTCTTGCGATAGGGGGTTGCGTAAGGCACCAGCGCCACGCCGTCGCGATTGGTCACGATGCTTTCATCCCCGTTCACCATCAGCCCCTCGGCCTGCGGCGCGTCCACGATGGTCATGGTCGAACCGGTTTCGTTGGAGGCGAGAACATGCCACGGGTAAGCCACCAGGCTTCCGCGTCCGTTGAGACCGGTCTGGCGGTAGTCTGAAGATTCACTGTAAGAGCCGCCAAGGGTGGCAAAGCTTGAGCGATAGGCCGTGTTAACGCTTGCTGAGTTATTTCCCCCTCGCGCGTTACTGCCGGAGAAGGTGTAGCTCAGGCGGTTCGACGCCAGCGCGTTGCCGCTCATGCTGATATTGCTCTGCTCGTAGTGAGAATCGCTGGCCGTCAGGCTGGAGGTTATCCATGCATTATTATCAAACAGCGAGAACGGCAGGCTGAGCGAGAGATAAAAGCGCGTCTCTTCGGCCCTGTCGCTGTTACGGACACGGCTTGCCGAAAGGGTATAGCTGGCGCGGCCGATCGCGTTTGAATATCCGGCCTGATATTCGCGCGTGGTTTGCTGTGAATTCCAGTAATCACGCTGCGTCCCGGAAATGAACACCGTCCCCCAGCTTTCTGCCAGGCGCTGGTTCAGGTTGAGCGTTAAGGTATTTTTAGGCTGCGCCGCGCGCAGGGCATCCCAGGTGCTCATCGACATTTCCGGCGCAACGCCGAACCGATCTTCATACTCGTCGTACTGCTCTTTCAGGCGCTGATAGCCTTCGCGCGAATAGAGCGCATCGCTAAAGCTGTAATACCCTTTGGTGGAATAACGGTAGGCCGCCAGCGTGAAGTTGGTCGCGGTGGTGTTAATAAACTTGCTGTACGACACGCGAAAGCTTTGGCCGCTGTCGGTGCGATCCTGCAGCGTGGTTTTCGCATGGGTGACGTCAAAGGAAACGGCGCCAAAAGGAAAATTCCAGCCCGTCCCAATCAGCCCTGCCTGGTAGTTATCGCTGACGATCGTTCCCGTGTAGCCGGTAATGAGGTTATTGAATCCGTAGCGCAGCGTGGCCTGCAGGAATGCCGGTTCAGCGTCCAGCGTATTTTGATGAACTTTACCCGCCACCACGCTGTACTGGCTCACGCCCTCTTTCAACATGCCGGGAACCGCAGAAAACGGCACGGTAAAAGATTGCTGAGAGCCATCGGCTTCGCGCACCACGACCAGCAGATCGCCCGCCGAGCCGGTCGGCTGAATGCTGTCCAGCGTGAACTGTCCCGGCGGAACGTTTTCCTGATAGATGACGTTGCCATTCTGGGAGACTTTTACCAGGGCGTTCGTGCGCGCCACGCCGTGGATCACCGGCGAGAAGCCCTGCTGGGAGTTTGGCCGCATTTTCATGTCTGACGCCAGAGAGACCCCGCGCACGCGAAGGGAATCAAACAGATCGCCCGGAATATAAAAGTCCCCCAGCGTCAGGTTTGACGTCAGCGAAGCCAGCGGGCGGCGCAGATAGCGGGTGTTGTTCTGCCAGCGACTGTCGCCGCTGGCCGATTTTTGCCAGGTGCTGCTGTCGCGAAACTGCCAGCCGAACAGGTTCGCGCCGGAGTCCAGCCCGGCGTAAAAATCGTCGTTGGTCTCTTTTGCCGTTCCTTTTGTACGCGTGTTGTACCAGGTCGTGTTCCAGGAGAGCATCAGCGCCGGTATGCCCTCGCTCCAGAATTGGGGAGCAATATAGCCCTCTTCGGTACGCAGCAGGGCTGCCTGCGGAACCGTGAGCGCCAGGCTCAGGGTGCCCGGATCGGTTTTGACCTCACCGCCCTGAACTAAATCATGTAACTGAACCTCTCCCCGCGCGATGGCCGGTGCAGGAATGCCCTTCATGCTGATTCCCAGAGACTGCGCGTCTTTCCAGGCAAGATGAATGTCATCCGGCCGTTCGCCGTAGGTCACGCTGTAGCGCCCCTTCCAGCTCCCGTTTACGTAGATGTCCATTTCCTGCTTGCCGGCAGGCATGAGGTTGTTTTCGTAAAAACGTGACAGATCGGACTCACCGGATGCGCCAGCAAGCAGGGAGGTATCAAACGACACGGCCCCTGATTTATGCGAAAGCAGAAGCGAGCAGACTGCCAGCAGACAGAGTCTGTTTTGTTTCAATTTCATGGTGAGTCTTTCCGATCACTGGCTGGTGAAGGTCCGGGTTTTATAGGCGCCCAGATCGTCCACGTACATCAGCTGGAAGGTCTGGCCACGCTTAACGTCATTTTTGGTGGCTACCGTCAGTTGCCCAAAAGGAGAAACCATCGGTGACTCGTTGAGTAATTTTGTTTTACCCCGAGAAATATTGGCGACGGTAATATGGAACGGGCTGTTATTACTGATGCGGAACTGATTGCCGTCGGCAGCCAGGGTGAGTTTCCCTACCGCGTCATCGAGCGAACCGGCCAGCGAAGCCGGGCGATAAAAAAGTTTGATGCGCGATTTAATGGCCAGCTGCACGGTATTCTGGTTCTGCAGGTTTTCCGGTTTTGGCGGAATATCGAGTACGTTAAGAAAGAAAACAGACTCCCGGTCCGCAGGCAAATTCCCCGGCAGTTTTTTAATGCGCAGCTGCTGGCCATTATGGCCGCTGACCTTAATCACCGGAGGTGAAAGCAGGAAAGGCACCTTTGCTGTTTCCGGCGTAGAGTTTATATCGCCGTCATCAATCCATGACTGCACCAGCGCGGGTGAATCACCGGTATTCATTAACTGAACGATAACCTCTTTATTATTTTCAGGATAAAGGACTCGAGTGCCATTGATGACAATATTGGCCCATGAGTGACCCGTGCTCAGCAGGAGTACCGCCAGCATAATTGCCTTACGCATGATTGAAACCTTAAATACAGGCCCTGCGAATGCAGAGCCTGAATAATTAATATTACAGATAGGAAATGGTGTAGGTAACGTTGGAACTTAATTCACCCACGGTTGCTGCGGTAGCGTTAGTTTTGTAGTAATACACGTCCAGCGTCAGCGTTTCTGAATCTGGCGCCGTTGCGGTACCCATGATATCGGTGGTGTACGCCTGGTTCAGCGCAATAGGTGCAGATGCACCAGGTTCAACCAGCGCAAAACCTACGTTACGCGCAACGCTCGCGTCGCTTTCGTTAACGCTGTTGTTCAGCAGGTATTTTCCGTCGGTGGAGATATTATCCGCGCTGGAGAAATAAACCTTAAGCGGTGTGCCCGTGGTTCCCGCCGCTGGCGAACAGCCGGAGAAGGTCAGTGCAATCGATTTTTTATTTTTGGTAATCAGGCCGACCGTTGTACCTGCATCTTTCACCGAGATCGGGGAGAGCGCAACGGTAAAGTCAGCGCTTTTTCCACCGTTGATGGTACAGGTGGTATCGGTAATTGCGCCGGTAAAGTTAATTACGCCACCGGCAGAATTATCTGCAGCCATAGCACTGGTAGAGGCGACAGCAGCGGCCAGCACAGAAACGGTCATGATCGTCTTGAACATGATAAACTCCATAAAGATTTGTTTTATATAAAATGAATGTTATTCGGCCGCGCATCGCACTCTTGCCGGACAAAGCGCATTAAGATCCGGGTAAAACGCTTTGACGATATTATGTTGCATCAAAAATATACATAACAAAACATTATTCTGACAAATGGCTAACATTAAGATTATAATCTGGATTGGTGTGTTTTTATAAGATCTTAACCTAAATGCCTTCGTTCGAAGATTTGAATTAATGATTTAATAATCGTTAATTAATGAAGTTTTCTAAATCCCCCCCTCAAATAATATTACTTGACTTGACCACACTCTCTTTAGACTTATTATTGCCAGGGAAATACACAATTTTATAACAGTGGTGCAATAATAATATGAAGTATCTCATTGATCTTGCTATGCTTTATGAGGTGGATGCCGGTATGATCATGATTAATGGAGAAGAAGAGTCCTCCATTAAGTTATCCAATCAGGCGGCACGTTTACTGTATGAACTTATCATCAATAATGGAAAGACACTCGACAGAGACGAGCTGATAAAGAAAGTTTGGGAAGAGCGCGGCTTCTCAGGTTCTTCCGTTAGCCTTAATGTTGCCATAAGTGAAATCAGAAAGGCGTTTCGTACGCTGGGGCGCGATCCTTTGCTGATTAAAACGATTCGCGGAAAAGGTTTCAGCCTTGCGGCGCATATTGAACACCACACGGTAAGGCCACCTGTTGTTCAATCCGTTACTGAATACCCGGCACCAGAAGAATCTGAACCGCTCATTCAGAAGAGAGAACCCGACCCGCCTAACAGAATAAGACTTTGGCCTGCCGCCTTTATTTCGTTCTGTGCTGTGTCTTTAACTGTCATTCTCGGCGTCGCTCTCTTTATGATTCATCAAAAAGAGTCCTTTGCAGAGACGCTGAAAGAGTCTGATATTCATCTGCTCGGCAAAGTTGACCGGTGTACGGTATACCTTATCGATAAGAACATGTATCAGCCACGACAGTACTATTTTAACCGCGTAAAAGAGGTCATCGCCAGGCAACATATCGACTGCGAACATCAAGTTGCTGATGTTTACTATTCAAACTTCACAAAATCGCAGATGGAAAATTATTTTCTGGCTATCTGTTACCAGCAGGACAGCGTTGATGATTATAAGAATTGCCTTTCTTACAGAAGCCTGACCGGGAGTTAAAATATGTCGAGGACTAAGCTGAGTGTGTTATCGGGTGTGGTACTGGTGGTGTCGGCGATCGCCCTGCTGCTGTTTTATTTTATGAGAACGCAGGACGAGGGATTTGGCTGCCAGTCAGATACGGTTTCCTGGAAAACCTATTCAACGGGAGACTTAACCGATATGTCATTAACGACGCTGTTTCTGTTTAACAGCAAAGACGTGGTGACGGTTATCCATAAAGGCGTGCTCAGAAAAGAAGGGCAAAATTTTCTGATTGACAGAAATTACACCCTGACGGTTGAAAAAGTCGACGGGAGTAATATTTACTATATTAAAGACAAGAAAATGAATAAATCTGAAGACGATGTTGCGCCTGACGGTATTGTAAATGAAATGTTGCTGGATAATATTAATTTCTTCTATATTACCAGCATCAAGGAGCATGCGTGGCTAATTAAAGGCCTGGTACTGCCCGTAATGATGTGCGTGTCTGTTCCGACGTCCTGATATTTATCGTCAATAAAAGAATCGATGAATATCTATTTTCTGAAATTCAGAAAATTAATCCATTATGTAACAACGAGATACAAGGTGTTTATTTTTATATTTCCCTTTTAACCAGGGCGAGTGAATTATTCTGTATTGCCTCACTATTTTTAGGCTGACTATACTCCGCCTCGAAAAGGGGCACCCCTTTTTAAACATGTGGATTCTTTTTTGAAGGACTAATTAAATGAACAAACTGAACGCTATCGTTCTGGGCTCACTGCTGTCTGTTTCTGCCCTGAGCGCTGTTAATGCTGCTGAAACAACTGCATCTGCAACCTGGCAGGCGTCTGCAACTAAGGACAGCGAATCTGACCTGGTGATCACCCCGACGCGTGCGCTGAACTTTGTTTACAGCGCAAATACAAAATCATTCAACACCGACACCGGTCTGTTTGATGTGGCTATTCGTGGCGATCACTCTACCGCAACGACCTTTAAGCTCGAAGCGATCCTCGACGACTCCAACAACACCCTGTTCAGCGTTGGCGGTGAGTCAACCAAGCTGAAAGTGGGCGCGCGCTGGGGCGGCAACGACCTGGGTTCCGTGGGCGGTACCGTGGGTGCGAAATCTACCGCGTGGACCACGCTGGTTGACTCTGCGTCTAACACCGGCGTCTCTTCTGGCCTGTGGAACCTGACCACCAGCGCTGGCGCTGCGGCTGATACTGAAGTGACTGGCCAGGACAAATTCGTGTTCTACGTTGATTCCGCACAGGACAACGCAGGTGCCGCGAAAGAGTTCAAAGACCTGACCAACAGCCTGTGGGAAGGTACCGTGTCCGTTGCGTTCCGCGCAACCTGGGGCTAAGGCCTGACAGATCCAGGGGCGCAAGCCCCTGTTTAGGGAAATATCATGTTAAGCCTAAAACCCGCCTTCTTATTCTTATTGCTCGTCTCTTCCTCCGCGCTGGCCATCAATGTGGGAAAGGTCACCACCATCATTCCTGCAAATGCAGATACCACCGCCAAGGAAATTAAAAACGAAGCCGATTCCGTGCGCATCGTTTCCATTACCGCGCAGCGTATCAGCAGCCCAATGGACGAAGGGATCGTGATTAATCCGGAGAAAGTGGATGAGCTGCTGCTGACGCCCACGCGCATGGTGATGCCTGCCGGCACCAGCAATATCGTCAAATTTTACTATCACGGAAATGCCGATAACAAAGAGCGTTACTACCGCATTACCTTCGTCGACGAAGGGGTGAGCGAAGACCTGGACAATGGTTCCCAAAAGAACGGAAAGGGGATGACGCGCGCAGTGGTGAGCACCATTCTGGTGGTCCAGCCGCGGGATAAAAAAATCGATTTCGTCTACGTGGCGGGAAAGATGACCAATAAAGGCAACACCTCGTTTCGCGTCAACGCGACAGGGACGTGCCTGAAACCGAACCCGGAATCGCCTTCTACGCCCTGCACCAAAAACTTCTATCTGATGCCCGGTACCTCGCGCGCTATCGACGATATCAACGTGACGGACAACCATTTTCATCTCGGAATTTGGGACCAGAAACAGTTCATTCCTGTTAAGTAAGGATGCATGGTGAAAAATAAATTAGTGTTGCCGGTGATGATGGCTTGCGCATCCGGCACGCTGCCCGCGTTTGCGTATGCAGCCTCAAGCTCCGTGGTTATCGCTAATTACCGTTTTCCCGACTCGCTTTATGGGCTGCTGGAGCAGGGGATCAAAATTCCCGTCTATCTGGTGAATACGCGTCCACATTCGGCACAGCAGGGGAATCGCGAAGGCACGGCGAGCGAATATGTTCGTATCGGTGACGTGACGCTCTTTGCGAAGGACCTCAAGCTGGGGCTGAGAGATGTTCAGGTCCAGGAGTCTGATAACGGCATTCGTCTGTCAAAAGAGATGCGGGCGTTACTGCAGAGCATTAACGATAAGCAGTTTGATGACCAGATGCGCATTCCGGTGAATGCGGGCTCGGCGTTCGAACTGGACCAGAAAAAAATGCGCCTGTTGCTGAACCTCTCGCAGAGTGACTACGGGGTGAATATCCGCCCGCGCGAGGTGGATATTGACGCCCCGGAGTCTGACGACCTGAGCGGCACCTTTTCCTACAACCTTGGGGCGTATCACACCGAGAGCGGCTACGGTGACAGCTGGTCATCGGGCTATCTGAACGCGAGAAACTGGATCTCAATGGGCGTTGATCATGTGCTGATTGACGGCTCAGGCTACGTCAACGAGAACAGCAGCGATACCCAAATGAACGCGGTGATGTGGGAGCGCGACTATCAGGGGATGCGCTATGCCGCAGGCATGCTGAACGGCTGGGCGATGCAGTCCCTGGCAAGCGTCAGCGGCATTTCCGGCGGTGAAGTCTACGGCGTGTCGGTGGGCAACCAGGCCAACTCCCGAAAACGCGATAACACGCTCTCTCTGACGCCGGTGGTGGTCTATTTTCCCACGGCGGGCGAGGCCCGTATTCGTCGGGATGGGCAGCTTATCGGCATCCAGCGCTTTGACGTCGGTAACCATGAAATTGACACCAGCAGCCTGCCCTACGGGATATACAGCGTAGACGTTGAAGTCGTGAGCGGAAGCCGCACCGTGTCGCGCAGCATGTACACCGTGAATAAACCGTTCTCCAGTAACGTGTCGGAAACGCTGCGCTGGCAGATGTGGGGCGGGCTGTATAGCCGCGATAAATCCGTCGTTAATTATAAAAAATACGCGAAACGCAAAAACGAGCAGGACAACACGTACTACTACGATTACGACACCAAACATAAAGACACCATGTCGCTGGTGGGAGCCTCGTTCAGCAAGCGCAGCGGGATGGTCGACTGGAACGCATCGACCTACATGATGCGGGAGCACATCGTCAGCGAGCTGTGGGCCTCCCTGAACCTGACGGACTTTTTCTCGGTCAACTCCCAGACCATGGCCGCCTCTGACGGGACGTACCGCGCCAACTATGGTGCGAATCTCAGCCTGCCGTGGCAGATAGGTTCGGTCTGGTACTCGCACGAGCAGCTCTCCAGCGGCAAGTTCCTGGACATCTATGAGAGCAAGGGCAACACCTGGGGGGCATCATTTAGCCTGCCGTCTTTCGGCCTGCCCTCTGCCGGCAACCTGAGCCTGATGCGCCAGGAAGACGAAATGTACCGCTACAAGCGCTACCAGATGGACTACTCCCAGGGGCTCTACGCCGGTCGCTACGGTACCGCGCGCCTGCGCGTCGGAATGTCGCGCAATAAATACGATGGCTATTACGAAGAGAAAGATCGCTACGTGATGCTCGACTTCTCCATTCCGCTGGGCAACACCGTCTCGGTGGGGGTTTCCCACAACCGCGATACCGGCACGGCGCTGAACGTCAGCGCCAGCCGCCAGTTTGACGGCGACTACCTGAAGTCGGCCACGGCGAACGTCTCGAAAGCCTTTAACAGCACCTATGACCGCAGCGTCAGCGGCGGGGGCAGCGTGAACTTCGATACGCCGTGGAACAGCAACATTCTCAGCGTGCAGAGCGGCATGAGCAAAGGCTGGAACTCCACGCTGACCAGCGACGGCAGCGTGGGCTGGTCCAAAGAGGCCATCGCCGCCGGCAAAGGCACCGACAGCGCGGGGGTGATTGTCAGCACCGGCCTTAAACCTGACGAGGCGCTAACGCTGAAGCTCAACGGCCGCGCGGAGCGCATCAAAGGGGATAAAACCTGGCTGTCCCTGCCGGCATACCAGGCCTATGACCTGGAGGTGATGAACAGCGAAACCGGCACGGAAAGCTATGAGATTGGCGCGAACGCGCGTCGCCATATCACCGTCTACCCGGGCAATACCGTGGTGATGAAGCCGCAGGTGAAGAAAATCGTCACCCTGTTTGGCCGTCTGGTTGATGCAAACGGCGTCCCGATCGGCGCCACGCAGATCAAAAACCACGTTGGGCTGACCCGAACGGAAAACGACGGTCGCTTCGTGATTGATGTGGATAAAAACAATCCGATTCTGAGCATTGCCACCCCGGATGACAGCGTCTGCGAGGTACGTCTGGATATCGAGTCCAACCGCGGTGCGCTGTGGCTGGGGGACATCTCCTGCAATAAGGGCGATTACGTCTGGCAGGAAGCAAAAGGAACACTGGAACGTGATGATGAAAAAGATATTCGCTCTTAACCTGCTGTTGATGAGTGCGGCTGCACAGGCGCAGCAGCTGCCCTATTTCGCCATTAATAATCCCGACAATAACGGTACGGGAAACTCCGCGGCGCTGTTTAGCCTGAACAGCACCTCCACCTCGTTTTTACACGGCTCGCGCGAGTGGCCGACGCTGAGTGCAAAAACCAACAACGGGGTCGCTACCTATATCCCGGACAACAGCTACAGCGGCCCGGCGGGAAGCGCGCTGATGATAAACTTTGCCGTAACGGGGTCCAGCGCTTCGCCGTTCTTTAAAGGTACGGCGTGTTCAGCATCCTGCGGCAACACGGGATATACCCCGACGACCAGCTATACCGACACGTCGATGGTGGTGAAGCCACCGGTGATGGAGCCCGGCACGTCATACGGCCGCTGGGTCCTGGGCGATCCGTTCTTCAACTATTTGCTCAACGCCGCGCCTGGTGATGAGGTAACTATCACCTCCACGCCGCAAACCAGCTCCATCAACAAGGTCACCACGACGAATACGCTCCACAAGGTGGGTACGCTGACGATGACCAACTCCAGGGCGCTTAACCTGGGGATTGATCCGATCAGCGGCGAGGTGACGATTGTCGACGGATCGACGGGGGCCACCTGCACCAAATACACCCGCAACACGGTGTCTGGCGTACTGTGTGACCTGCTCGAATACACGTTTATCGGCGAGGACATTTCCGGCTACAGCGGGGGGCTGGCCCTCACCTCGTCCCGGGTTAACAGCGTTTTGCAATCGCACATGAGCGGTGGCACCGGCCTCGCCGCCGAGCTGACCTTCGATGAAAGCACCTGGTACAGCATTTCAGGCGGTATCCTGAGCGATACGCGCGTTCTGGCGAACACGTTCCTCGCGGCACCGCAGAAAAATGGCGGCAAAGCCTACCTTAAAATATTTCTGCCTAAAGCGTTAATCCTGAGCGTGGCGCAGTCGGGGGACGGCAGCAGCATTGGCAATATCGTCAGCCTGTGCCTGACGCCGGGCAACAGTTCGCTGGCGGCGGACTTCTGCTTTCAGCCGGGCGGCGGGCTGGTGATTAACCCCATCCAGCCGGGTCTGGCGATTGTGCCTGACAATCCGGATTACACCCTGGACCCTAACGGTCTGGGCGGTTCCGGGAAAGGCGCCATTGGCGGAGCGCCGATTGAGATCCCCTATACCATTACCTACAGCGGAGCAGAAAAAGATGCGGCGATAGCGGTCACGGTGAAGGTGACCGGACCCACGCAAAGCCTGAACGGCGTTGACTACTGCGCCTTTAGCGGCAACGGCTTTACGGTGCCCATTCCGGGCAACGTGCTGGTGGGGAAAAGCCAGACGCTGATGGCGCACAGCTGCAAAGGCGAAGTCCTTCCGGTGCCAGCCCCGGCCACGCATGCGGAGGAGTGGAACAAAATCAGCTCAGGCGTGACGGATATGTGGCTGTGGCAAACGCCGCTGGTATTGCAATTTGTTATGGATAACCCGGTGTCGAAAACAACCTATGACGGGAATAGCTGGTTTGGCGAAGTAACCGCTCAGGGGAAAATAGACGTCAGCGCATCCTGGAATTAAACGACTATGACTGGAAAAATCCTGGCTATTTTTGCAATAAATTGCTTCATTTCATTCGGAGCAAATGCTTTAATTATCGAAAGTCTGAATATTGATTTTTTGCCAGAAAAAGAAGTGGTTTTTCAGCCTATAAAGAACGATACCGGTGAAAGTCAGAATTATACAGTTTCGCTTATTCAGGTAGACGTTCCTAAAGAAAAGGGCAAAGAGACTGAAATAAAAGATGGCGAGATTATGTTTTCGCCTAAGCAATTAACGCTGGGGAGCGGTGAACGCGCCGGGTTTAAATTTTACTATACCGGCCCTCACGACAGCAAAGAGCGTTATTATCGCGTCAAATTCACCGAGACGCCGCTCCAGGCAAAGGTTGTCATGCGTAAAGGCCAGCGCATCCAGTCGGATGTGGTGGTCTCGCTTGAGGCGATTTTGATTGTCCGTCCCTGGACACGACATTTTGATTATGCGTTTAGCAACGGGGTGGTAAGTAACACCGGGAATACCTATTTCAAATATGTATCCTCGGTCGGGTGCGGTACGCAATACAACAATTCAAAATATATTCCACCCGGGCAACGGCTGGAAATTGATAATGCCGAACAGGCTGCAAGGCGAATGATTGTTTATGGAAATAAAATCATTCCGCTTAGCACCTGCTCGTAGCAACCGCTTTCCTTCATAAAAGGAAATTAGCCTTTAGCATGATGCTAAAGATCCATAACTACAGGAGATAAAAATGAAAGCGATTTCATTCGTAGAAGCGAAAGATATTATCGGTGGCGCATTAAACCCGTTCGCGGGTCTGGTTAAAGGTGCACAGCTGGGTTACGACACCGGCGCCAGCATCATGGGCATGGTTGGCGGTGTGGTCGGTGGAATTCTGGGTGGCGCAATGGGCTTCCTGGGCGCGCTGGTTGGCAGCTACAACTAATTCACGTTAACAGGAAAAAAATCATGCAAGTTATCGATTTCAAAAAAGCTCAGGCCATTATCGGTGGTTGGGATCCGTTTGCTGCCGCTATCCAGGGTGCAAGCGCAGGTTATAACGCGGGCAGCCAGATGTTAGGCGCGCTGGGCGGCACCATTGGCGGCGTATTTGGCCTGGTGGGCGGCTTCATCGGCGGTTTCTTCAGCGCATAAGCGTGAAGAACATTGTACGTATGGCCCGCATTGCCGGGCCATTTTTTTATTTCAGCCACGGATAATTATGTTTTCGCTCTTTCAGTATAAAAAACAGGGTAAGACGCCTGTTATTCGCCAGCATGAATTTACCGAATGTGGACTGGCCTGCCTGGCGATGGTGTTGGGGTACTACGAGCACCATGTCTCAGTAAGCCAGCTGCGCCGGGAGATCGCCGTTTCTGCCGATGCGGGAACCTCAATGGCGGAATTGATGACCCTTGCCAGCGATAAAAATATGACTGGCCGGGTGCTCAAAGGCGAAATCACTGAAATAGAGACGTCTGAGTTGCCGGTCATCGCCTTCTGGCGCGGTAACCATTTTGTTGTCATCGTGAAAATCGACAGCCGCAGCGTGACCGTTCACGACCCCGCCAGCGGCGTGCGTCGTTACCGTCTGAAAGAGGCCGAAAAGCTCTTCTCCGGTTATATCCTGGAGCTGAAGCCCACGCCGCGTTTCGAAAAAAAGTCTCCGGAGGAAAAGCTGACCCTCGGACGGTTAGCCAATAAATCCCCAAGCCTTTTCCAGCGCCAGCTCCTGCTGTTTGTGCTCTGTATTTTTACCCTCATCACCATGCTGGCGAGCCCCACCTACGTGCAGCTGATAATGGATGAGGCCATCTCCCGCAGCGACAGCGATCTGGTGATCTTGCTCACCGCGATCTTCGCTATCGTCTTTATTTTTGAAGTCATCGGTAAATTTCTTAAGCAGCTGCTGGAGATCCTGATGCGCAACATCGCCTATGACGATCTGAGCCAGTCCGTTCGTCACTACATGCTGCGCACCCAGACCGGCTGGTTCCGCTCGCGCCCGCCGGGCATCGTGCTGGCCATCGAAAAATCCCTCCATGCCTGCGCGGAGTTCATCAGCAATGGCTACGTGCAAATTCTCTTTTCCAGCCTGATCGCCGTGACCAGCCTGCTGTTTATGCTGCTGTATAACGTAAAGATTGCCGTGCTGACGATGCTGCTGATGGGCGTTTTTTTCCTGATTCGCTTTTCGCTGATAGGCCCCTATCAGCGCGCCGTGGACGACTCCATCGAGCGAACCGCACAGTATGAGTCCCTGCTTGTGGAGACGCAGAAAGGGATCATCACGCTCAAAGCGAACAACATGGAGCAGGCCCGGGATGCGGTGATGGACAAATCCCAGCGTGAGCACATCGCCGGCCTGATGCGTAAAGAGCGGCTGCTGGCCCGCTTTGACGTGGCTTCGCTGCTGGTGATTAACGCCGAACAGCTCCTGGTGGTTTGCTTTGGCGCGTGGCTGATTCTGGAGGGGCAGATGAGTATCGGGATGCTTTACGCCTATATCAGCTACAAGCGCTATTTTTCAGATGCGATGGTGCAGGTAGCGCAAAAGCTGCTGGACAAAAATGCCCTGAAAGGGCCGCTCGATCGCGTGGGGGATCTGCTGTTTGCCCCGTCCGAAGCCAGCCAGTTTGGCAAACGCATCGTCACCTCGCCGGTGTGTCTGCAGTTTGAGGACGTTTCATTTGCCTATCCCGGCCGTGACGCCACGCTGCAGCATATCGATATGACCCTTAAGCAGGGAGAAGAGGCGGTGATTGTCGGCCAGAGCGGATCGGGAAAAACCACGCTGCTGCGTCTGATCTCAGGCATGCTGCTGTCGACGTCAGGCGCGCTGCGGATCAATCAGATCCCCATCGAAGAATGCGATCTTTCCTCGCTGCGCCAGCATATCCGCATCGTACATGCAGACGATATTCTCTTTACCGGCTCGATTCTGGACAACATCGCCTGCTTTGACAGCGCACCGGATAAAGATCGGGCCATTGCCGCGTGCCGGCTGGCCGAAGTGGACCACGTCGTCACCCGTCTGCCGCACGGCTACGAGACGCAGATGCTGCCCGGGAATACCTTTTTCTCTGCCGGAGAGATGCAGCGTCTGGTCCTGGCGCGGGCCCTGTACAGCCAGCCCAGCCTGCTGCTCTGTGACGAAGTGACGGCAAACCTTGATAAGACGACCGCGCAGAAGGTCCTGGCGAACCTGCGAAGCCTGGGGATTGGCCTGGTCTTTGTCACCCACTCGCCGGACGTGGTGGGCTGCCATGGACGCCGCTATACCATGGAAAACGGAACGCTGCGGGAGAGTGAGCAATGATGTTTCTGCCGCGTCTCTATGCCAGACTCTGCGCGCGCCAGGCCGGAAGCACGTTACTGGCAGGCCGGATTGCGCAAAACTACAGCCAGTTTATGCGCTGCCCGGAGGCCGATGTTCCGGCCGATTTTCTGCATCAGAACGCCCATGAGCTAAGCGGATTTAACTTCGTGGAGCAGATTTTCCCGCCCGCGCTATGGGCGCGCAACGTTCGCTTCGATCTGCACGCGCACGTGGCGCAGTGGACGCAGGAGCAGGGGTTTTATCATTCGCCACGCACGCTGCTGCTGGGGATGCGCTGGGCGGGGTTTGGTCTGATTATGGATGCACTGCTCGCCACCGCGCCAGCCGATGTGCGCTTTCAGTTTATTACCCGTCACCCTGCGCTGCACAAGCTGATGGCCGCGCACGAAGGGCGGCGCGCCGGCTCGTTTTTCGCCCCTCACCGTCGGGTAACGGTGCTGCTGATGGACGAGCGCCTGCCGGATGCGCCGCTGTTCGCGGCTCCGGCAGGCGATCAAAAAGCGTGGCTAACGGATGTCTCAACGCGTTTTTTATCGCGCTATGGCTATAGCGTCCGAACGCTTCTGCCGGTCTGTTCGCTGCACGCGGTGGAGTTCGGGCTGGAGAGCCAGGCGTATGCGCCCGAAGGTTACCGTCAGGCCGCCACCGACACGCTGAACGCGCTGCGCAAAACCCCCACGCTCTGGAGTGCATGGGACGATCTTTCAGTGATTTATCATGGATGACATATCGTGAAATTAAAAAACCGAAGCCGACAGCGGCGGGCGCTGATCCCGCATCACTTTTCAAAGAGCTATCAGATTAACGCGCCGCGGCTGAAAACCGTGCTGGCGTTGTTCATCTCCTTTTTTCTCTGCCTGCTGGTCTTTGCGATCGTCTTTAATTTTTCGGAAACCACGCTGGCACGCGGGGTGCTGATCCCGGCGCAGGGCGATGTTGAAGTGCGCGCCCGTGAGTCCGGTACCCTTGTTGATTTTGCCGTACGCCCGGGCCAGTACGTGAAGGAAAACGATCCGCTGTTCACCGTGTCGCAGGACTATGGCGGCAAGCAGGGCTCGGTGGTGCAGTTTGACCGCCAGCAGATGGAAGCGGAAAAAAAGCGCAGCGAGCAGCGCATTCAGGCCATTGATGACTCTATTGCGTCGTACCGCAAAAACCTGGCGCAGCAGCTGACGCTCACTGACCGGCAGATTGCCGTTTCCCGCGATAAGGTGAAAAAGCTGCGCGCGCTGCTGAAAAACAGCACCGACACCTACGAGGCGTGGAAATCAGTATCCGGAAAGGGCTATGTGTCCAAAGTGGACCTCGACAAAAGCCACAACGACGTGCTCAATGCACAGCTCAACATGACGCTGGAGGAGAGCACGATCCTTGAGCTTGAGGCACGTAAAACCAGCCTCACCGACAGCACCCAGTCGCAAATTGACTCCCTGAGCGAGGAGCAGCTGTATGTGAAAAACCGCATCAGCGAAATCGATCGTAACCTCTCCAGCCGGGGCAGTTCTACCATGGCGATGCTGGCCCCGTCCGATGGCTACGTGGTGGCAATTAACTTCCCGCCCGGCCGGGCCATCACGCAAAACAGCGAGGTGGTGGTGGTGATCCGCAAAAATGCCGCGGCGACGATGGAAGGGTATCTGTACGTTCCAGCAACGGGGGTGGGGCGCGTGGCGAAAGGTGATAAGGTCAAGCTGCGCTTCGACTCCTGGCCCGTGGATAAATACGGTTCGGTCGAGGCAACGCTGTCCGATTTTTATGAGGTCAATATTGATGCCCATTCCGCGCTGATCCCGCTGCAGGAAGGGCAGAACTATTACCTGGCCAAAGTGCGCGTTCCCTCCTGGTTTATCGACCCGGACAAGAAAAAACGCATGCTGATGGGCGGAATGACGGTTAACGCCGATATCGTTATCGATCGTAAGCCACTTATCAATCTGCTGATTGCTCCGCTGGAAAGGGTGCGGAAGCGGTTTATTGATTGACCCGATTTCATCTTTTAGCGTCTGCACAGGCACTTTTCTGAATTTAATCAAAGTGGTATTACCTTGTTATTCTTAATAAAGGTAAGGGTTTAATCTTCCCCCTTTGATTAAAGGATGATGCGATGAACACAGTAGAGGAAGTTGGCGGGACGTATTTCTATCATGGGAATGCGAATATGACCCCACAGGAGCTATTTTTACTGATATTCGTGGAGGGGTTGGCGAACCATCTTGGCGTAACTGTGGAGACTGCTGCAATGATCCTGGCGGGACAGCCTATTTTACCCAAGCGTAAGGTACTGGGCGCGTCGGGTTCGCGCACAAGCATAGCCTCCAAAGTAGCGCGTCGTATTTTAAAGGGGGTCCGCTTTTCTGAAGGTATGAGAGTGGAGACCATCATCGGTATGGGTAAAACCAGGCAGACAAATAAGGTTGGGGCAGTCGTGGGAAGAGCTGTTCCGTTTGTTGGCTATGCCCAGGCGGTAATTATCTTTGCCCTTGTGGCCAGAGAAACCCGAAACAAGTACAACCTAATAGCCCGACCGAAAGATCGGATTACCTGGATTTATTTCTAATGTTGTTGCCGGATGAGCAAGAGTTTTTAGATTACGTCACTGAAAATTACAGCGAACGTAAGCGTCCTGCCCGGAAGGATTGGACCTTTCAGGAGCATTTCAACCTCGTCTCTGAAGATCTGGAGGAGATGCTGCTCGACCTTTTCAACCGGTATGAAATTGAGCACAGCAACTTTGTTATGGACAACTACTTTGAGCCCGAGCTTTTTTGGTTTCAGTTTGGGCTAAGAAAGAAGTTTCGAGATCGTCAGTACAAGCCGCTAACGCTCGAAATGATTATTGAGTCTGCCAAAGCGGGGCGCTGGCTATTTGATTAAGGGGCTGAATGCCCCTTGCAATTGTTATGCTGACTGGCGTTCGTTCCAGGCATCGCTAAAGATAATATTCCCGTCGTTATGCTTCCAGGTAATCTTCTCGTAACGAAGTTCTACCGTTTCCATATGGTTTTCGTTAGGGTTATCCCCTGGTGCCATCGCTGGTGAAATCGAGACTATTCGAACGCCTTCAAGCAGCATGTTGAAGTACTCCTCTTCCTGTCCAGAGTAGTTGATCCGGTACCATTTTATTTCTGCAGACGCCAGGCTCTGGCCTGTCGCAACTGCTTTATAGAGATATGGACTAGAGCAGTCGAATTCTTTAATGATTAGCATAGGGGAATGCATACGTGTACCGGTTATTTTGCCGGTTGCGTTATCTGTGGGGATCATGAGGTTGTGGTGGAATCCTTTAACCTCAATACTGCATTCTCTGTGCTGAACATCAACTCCGCCATTGATTAATGCACCACCGTCGTCCTTAAGCCATAAGTAAGCTGGGATAGCCATTTCACTTTTCTCCTTCAGTAAGTCGTACCAGTCCATAACCTGGCGGTGTACGGGCTGGTGGTCGTAGCCTCAATGCCGCCATCTTAGAAAGCTCATCCTTGCTTACAGCCTTTTCATCTCAACGATGGACTGGATGTTCGGCACAGTCTGAATATTCTTGATGGGGTTCGCGCATTTGTAGGCAACAGGCCTCATTGGCTGGTCATTGGCATTGAGCCACTCCCTTCCATCAAGCGCGTCAATTCTGCTCCAGCCTATGCTCGCAACCGGCGTTGAAGGTGAAACCAGATCATGTTTATGCCCAATCAATATCTTTTTAAGACATTGACCAGGCAAATTTTAACCAAAATAAGGAGTTAACTCATGAAGCTTCCAGAAAAGTATCGTGTTGAAACTGGTTCTAACAGCACTGCCGTTGAGGATGGAAATTACCCCATCCGCTCCATCCTCGTCTCCCCCTCCACCATCGACAGCTGATACAGCGAAAACGATCGGTGCTTTTCAATCAAATTCGCCAGCTCCGGCGAGTGGCTGGTGAGCCAGATCTGCGAATAGCGGCTGGCCTCGGCAATCAGGCTCGCCAGTGCGGGCAGCATCTGCGGGTGCAGGCTGTTTTCCGGTTCGTTGAGAACGATGAAAGCGGGAGGCCGCGGGCTTAACAGCGCCACGGCAAGGCACAGGAAACGCAGCGTGCCGTCGGAGAACTCAGCCGGTTCCAGCGGTCTGCTCAGACCCTCGCGCTGCATCATCATGCGAAAACGTCCGCCGGTGTTGTCGCTGTAAAACACGCAGCCGGGGAAGGCCTGGTCAAGGATGCGCATCAGCAGCAGTTCGTCGCCGATTTCGACAATAGTCTGAAACGCGGCGGCCAGGTTCGCCCCGTCGCTGGCCAGCACCGGCGAGCGAAAGCCTACCTGCGGGGCGCGAATGGCCGAGCCGGAGGAGACGGAAAACTCGTGATAAAAACGCCAGTTACGCAGAGACTCGCGCATCTGCGACACTTCCGGGTAAAGATGCGGCTCGCCGAGCTGCCCGAACACCGATTCGTTCTCATACAGCGTGCCGCTGTGGGTCACTTTTTCGTGGTGCACGTTGTTCAGAAATACGGCCTGATTCTTACGCTTCATCAGCTGCGAGGACGGGCGGCGGTGCTGGCCGCTCAGCCAGATGGACTCCTCTTTGATCACCGGATCGAGCTGAAACTGCGAGGGATACGGCAGCTTCTCCACAAAGCCCACCTGCAGCTCGTATTCGTAGGTTTCCGTTTCTACCGCGAGGTTCATGCGCCGCAGCTGGTCGCTGCGGGTTTTGCCCGCCCAGAACACCTTCAGAATGCCGCCCTCATTGGCCAGCGCCTGGGAGAACTGCCCCTGCGCGGCGCTGTGCATCAGGTAAATCGCCTTGTAGATATTCGATTTCCCGGTGCCGTTGGGGCCGAAAACAATGTTGAGCTGCTCCAGCTCCAGCGACATATCGCGGATGGAGCGGTAGTTCTGGATGTGCAGGGTTTTGATCATCGCCGTGTCCATTTGTGCAATTATGCCTGTGTATAATTACAGTGTTTTGGCGCGGGTGCAAAAAAAAGACGACAGTGAGGTGTCGTCTAAACGGGGTACTGCTTTGGGCCTCTGTGGGTCAACGGGCCTTCGCATTTTTATATTCAGGACACTGCCAGACGCAGACCCAAATCATCAGGATAGGGATCAAAGTAGTTTTGCGTCATCAGATACCGGTCAGGGTATTCGGCCATGTAATGCTTGAGCAGCGTCAGCGGCGCAAGGATGGGCAGCAGCCCGTCGCGATAGTGCAGGATCACATCGCGCAGCTCGACGCGCTGGCGGCTGTTCAGCTGATTGCGGAAATAGCCCTGAATATGCATCAGCACGTTGGTGTGATTTTTCCGCGACGCGGGCTTTTTCAGGATCGTCATCAGCTTTTCACGGTACGCCACGAAGAAGGCGTCCAGGTCTTCCCACTCGTGCAGCGACGCAACGAACGGCCCGATTTCCCGGTATCCCGCCTGATGGTGCGCGAGCAGCTGCAGCTTGTAGCGGCTGTGGAAGTCCAGCAGCGCACGGCGCGTCAGGCCGCTGGCGCGGAGCGTGTTCAGCTCGTGTAGGGCAAATACCCGCTCGATAAAGTTTTCCCGCAGCACCGGATCGTGCAGCCGTCCATCTTCCTCAACGGGCAGCCACGGATAGGTTTCAAGCAGGGCGGCGGTGAACAGCCCGACGCCCTCCTTGCGGCCCCGGTTGCCGTTTTCATCATACAGCCGCACGCGCTCCATGCCGCAGCTTGGCGATTTCGCGCAGACGATGAACCCCGCCAGATCGCCGATTTTTGGCAGATATTCCGCCGTAAAGTCAGCCATCTTTTGCGTCAGGTCGTCGTGCGGCGGCTTGCTGAAGCGCAGCTGCGTCTCGCCGATGTCCGTCATCGTCAGGCGAATGGCCGGACGCGGCGTCGGCAGGCCGATCGCCATTTCAGGACAGACGGGCCGAAAGTTCACCCACTGGGCCAGTTCATCCATGACAAAGCCCATACGCTTATGTCCGCCGTCAAAGCGAACGGCGGAACCGGTCAAACATCCGCTAATGCCCAGCACAGGTTTCGTTGTCATGGTGTATACCTCCAGTTCATATAACTAAAACTTACACAACATGACTAATTTGTCCAAGTATTGGCGGAATTATTTTTTATTTCCTTTTAAAATCAATGGCACTTAACTGCCCTTGTAGGTCGAATAACCGTACTGGCTGAGCAGCAGTGGAATGTGCAGCTTTTCGTTGGTGCGGGTCACGGTAAACAGCACCGGGATCTCCGGGAAGAAGGAGTCCAGCTTCTTGGTGTGGAAGTAATCGGCGGTTTTGAAGGTCACTTTGTAGACGCCAGGCTGCATATCCTGATCCTCTGGATAGAGAGACTTGATGCGTCCGTCCTGGTCGGTTTTGCCGCTGGCAAGCTGAGTCCATTTATCCTGCTGCTGCTTTTCCAGCGTGACGGTGACGCCCGGAGGCGGCGTGCCGGTTTGCTGGTCAAGCACGTGAACGCTCAGCGTACCGACGGGGGCGCTAAAGGCCGCAGGGGCAAAGGCCATGGCGGCCAGGATCAGCAGAGGAGTTGTCTTTTTCATTGTGTTTTCCTGTGGGGGTTATCAGTCACAGGAAAACGTTAGCATCTGCGGCGCGGGAAAATATTCAACTTTTCGTGAAGATTCCCGCAGGAGAAAATTATCAGAGGATAATCACGTCAAGCGATACCTGCTGCTGCCACTGCTCCACCTGCTTTTTCCGCGCGGCGGTGAGTTTTCCGCGGGTGACCAGCAGCCACTTACGGTCCGGGAAGATTTCCGGGGCCAGCGCGGCGGGGGGGGAAGGCAGAATATCGATGCGGTGGCCCTGACCGGTGCGCGTTAAGGCTTCGAGCCAGATTTCGCACGGGTCGTTCAGGTGCCAGCCGGTCAGCAGGATGTTGTCGCCCGGCGCTTTTTTATCCCCTTCCAGACAAAACGAGGTGTAGGCAATGAGGATACCGTCAAGAATGTCGCGCAGGGTTATGGCGGCGGGAACGTTGGCCGACATTTGGCCGCGCAGCGGGCGCAGCACGTTGGCGACCAGCTCGGGTCTCGGGTATTCGCGACCGGCGTCGTAAATCATCTGGCGCAGAGACTCGATTTTACCGTCCTGCAGGCGCTGCAGCATCGCCTGCTGCAGCGTTTGCCAGTTGTTGGTGCGGCGCGGTGCCGGGCGCTCCAGCAGCGGTTTTACCTGGCCGATGGGGACGCCTTTTTTTACCCAGTCGAGGATTTTTAACGCCTGCTGGACGTCTTCTTCGCTGTACTGGCGGTGGCCGCCCTCCGAGCGCTCAGGCTTGAGTAAACCGTAGCGACGCTGCCACGCGCGCAGCGTGGTGGCGGTGATGCCGCTGAGTCTGGCGAATTCGCCGATGGAGTAAGCCATGCTCGTGTCCAGATAGGAGGATTAATCTCAATATACTACGAATTTTTCCCGACGTGATGAAGCACCTCATCGGTGCACTACACTTAACGTCCAACCGCACAAATGAAAGGAATTCTCATGAAGCTATGGCCTGTTGTGACCGGCGTCGCCATCGCCCTGACGTTGGTGGCCTGTAAATCCCCTACGCCGCCGAAAGGCGTACAGCCTATTTCCAACTTTGACGCCAGCCGCTATCTCGGCAAATGGTACGAAGTTGCCCGCCTGGAAAACCGCTTTGAACGCGGCCTGGAGCAGGTGACCGCGACCTACGGCGAGCGCAGCGACGGCGGCATCAGCGTGCTTAACCGCGGCTACGACCCGGTGAAGAACAAATGGAATGAGAGCGAAGGTAAAGCGTACTTTACCGGCGAGCCGACGACGGCCGCGCTGAAGGTGTCGTTCTTCGGCCCGTTCTACGGCGGCTACAACGTGATCAAGCTGGACGACAAGTACCAGTACGCGCTGGTCAGCGGCCCGAACCGCGACTACCTGTGGATCCTGTCGCGCACCCCAACCATTCCGGATGCGGTGAAGCAGGATTACCTGAATACGGCGCGCGGTCTTGGCTTCCGTACCGAGCAGCTGGTGTGGGTGAAGCACTAACCGCTACTGATACGAGAACGTGATGCTCGCCAGCGCATTAGCCGAGCCGGGGACCAACTCTCCGGTTCGGATGTACTGCGCCTGGAACGGCAGCGACAGCGTTTGTGCGGCACTGGTGGACTGGATATAGAACTGGCCGGCCGTGCCTGCGGCCGAGCTGTCCGGCCCCATCATCAGCGGCCCGGTGCCGTTATAGAAAAACTGCACGCCAATACCGGAGGCGGTGGAGTCCCCGGTCAGCGTCACGATCGACGAGGCGTTTGACGGCGTGGTTTGATCGGACATCACCGCGTTAACGGCCACGTTCTCGTCACAGCTCAGGCTGACGGTAAATTCGCCCGACGGTGAGGTGCTTCCTGTGACAGGCAACGTATGGATATCAACGGCGCCCAGATCGACGCTGGCGCTTTTGGTGCCTACCGTGCAGCCGCTCGCCGCCACCGTGATGGTGGTGGGGTTAATGATCACCTTCGCGGTTTTTACTTCGTTGTTGTAGGCGGTGAGGATCGCGGCGTCGATGGTTGGGGTCTGGTACACGCCGGACTTCAGCGGTACGCCGGTCTTTATAAACGTCACTTTTGCCGACCAGCCCAGCGCGGTGGCGTAACCGCTGGTTCCATCGGCCGGATAGCTCTGGGTAATACCCGTCTGCATCGGGACATAGGTCGTGCCGTTATAATCTTTGAGCCCCAGAATGAAGCCGATGCCGGGTACGCCCGTTTCAAACACCATGTAGCTCGCGCCATCAAGAATGACCGTAATGCCGGTGGCAGTCATGCTGCTGTTCGGCTCCAGCGTACCCTTAGAGCAGGTAAATACCAGGCCGCACCAGAACACTTCCGATACGCTTGCGCTTGCGCTCCATTCAGAGCCGATCGTCTTTCCTGGCACGATGGAATCAGCCGGACCGGACCACGTCATGGGCGTTGGCGAAAGGGCGATATCCGAGGTCCAGGAGAGGGCAAACGCCTGGGACGTCATGACTAGCAGGGCTAAAAAAAGTAAACGCATTATTGATACTCCGTAGTCCAGGTCGCCACTGCCGAAACGTCTCCGGCATTCACCGGCGCGCCCGTGGCGGCCAGTTGCGCGTAGAAGGTCATTTTTACGCTGTCATCCCCCGCCGCGCCGTAGGCGGCGGTTTGGGTGTCCAGTGGGATCGGCACGCTGTCTTTATCCAGAATCTGCACCGCGACGCCGGTTGCGCCACCCGAGGCAATTTTGACGAGCTGGGGATTGTCGTCGTCCGGCGTGCCGCTGAAGCGGATTTTTACGCCAGCAAAGGTGGGGCCGCACTCTTCAAGCGTGAGCGTGAAGGGCGTTTTGATATTGCTGACCGCGCCCGTCCCGCTGAACTGCTTGATGCCGATGGTGCCCAGCGGCACGGTTTGTTCCTCAGAGTCCGCTGCCACGATGCAGGTATTGCCAATCACGCTGCCGGTCACGGAGACCAGAACGTCGTATCCGCGTACCGGCACGGTAAACGCCATCAGCAGGGCAATACAGGTGATGCGAATGGCTACTGACATACCACCTCCTGTGAGTAAAGGCCGGTGCGGGGGTTGTAATCCTGCTTGTTTAACCGGTAGTTGATGTTGCAGCTTTGGCTGCTGCTGCGTCCCCACGCTGCGCGCAGCGTGCCCTGCGGCGATAATCCAGTCAGATACAGGGTGCCGCCATCCCCGACGATGCCGCTGGCCTTATCGTCATTCAGCGAAACCAGGGTACCGAAAGGCAGCACGTCGCTGCGGTGGCGGACGATGAACATCGCTTTTGCCCCCTGACGCGTAGCGAGCGTGGCGCGCACCATCGCGCCGTCGGTGGGGGTTTTATTGGCGATGGCGTTATCCAGCTCCACGTCATCGCCCACGGTGGTGACGTCCAGCGCCACCTGGTTAACGCGGTACGGCGTGGCGTACGGGATAACCGCATAGCCCCGGCTGTCGGTTTTGATCCCTTTGTGGTTGAGCACGGCGACGTCGCTGGCGCCCGGTGCTTTTACCAGAATGTTGGTATTGCCCAGCGGCTGGCTCAGCGTCAGGCCATCTTCGTGAAGCACCGCGCCGCCGCTCATCCCGTAGCTGAGGTTCTGCGAATCTCTCCCATAGCTGTAGCCCAGGTGGTAATCGCCCCGCTGGCCTTCGTACTGCAGCGCGGCATCGCCGCCGTACTGCTGCTGGGCGCTATAGCGCTGGTTGACGCTATAAAACAGGTTTTCCTGGCCCGGCATATAGCCGCTGACGCCCGCGCTGGTGGTGTTGCCGGTTGAGTCCGCCTGGGTGGTGGTGAAGCGGGCGCGGGTCGCCAGTTTCGGATTTCCAAACGGCACCGAAACGGACATCGCCAGAATATTGTCTTTCTGGTTGTCGTACAGGCTGGTGCTGCGCTGGAGGCTTACGCCGAGCGACACGTTGTGAAACGTGGCGTTCCACGCAAACTGCAGGCTCTGCGTGGTTTTTGGCGTGTTCCAGTAGGTTTGCTGATCCCAGGAAAGCGACAGCGAACCGTACTCCCCCATCGGCTGTGACAGCAGCACCTGGTTCTTCGCCTTGCGCGACATGCGCAGGTTATAGACGGTGTCGTAACGCGTGGAGAGTGTGCCGTCTTCCGCCACGATCTGCTTCGCCTTCCCGCCTGCCATGCCCTTATAGGTGGTATCGCTCAGGGTATAAAACCCCTCCGTCGAGTAGCGCAGCGAGAAGAAGTTAACGCGCGTGCCGATATCATTCAGCAGCTTGCTGTAGCGCAGGCGAACCGAATCCCCGGTGTAGGTATTGTCGTCCGCCAGCTGGCTGCGCGCGTGCGTGAGGTCAACGGAGTACGCGCCAAAACGGCCGAGGTTCTGCCCGATCCCAAAGGCCAGGCCGGTGTAGCGATCGGAAACCTGCGCCCCACCGTAGAAGGTCAGGCCGTAATTCCAGCCGTAGAACAGCTCGCCCTGCGCAAACGAAGGCGCATCCTGATCGCCCGTCGGGCGGTATTTCCCGCCGCCAAGGGCATATTTCATCTGACCATTGCGCACCAGGTTCGGCACGCTGGCAAAGGGAAGCGTGTATTGCGTTTGGCTGCCGTCGCTTTCCTGAATGGTGACCGCCAGATCGCCGCCGGAGGAGGTCGGATAGAGATCTTTCAGCACAAACGCGCCCGGCGGCACGGAGGTTTGATAGATGATATTGCCGTTCTGGCGCACCGTCACCGTCGCGTTGCTGCGGGCAATGCCGCGCACCTCAGGCGCATATCCGCTCAGGCTGGCGGGCAGCATGTTGTCATCCGTTTTCAGGGCAACACCGCGCAGGCCGACGGAATCGAAGACCTGTGATGAGGTATAGGTTTCGCCCGCGTAGAACTGGGCGCGCAGGACGGGAATATCCCGCTGCAGCCAGGTTTGCACGTGGGCCAGGTCGTTGGTGTCCTTCGTCCACGTGGTGAAATCACGCAGCCGCCACGCGCCCAGGTTAACGCCGCTGTTGAGGCTCACGAACAGCTGCTGGTCGCGCGTGCGCGTCTCGCCTTGATACGTGTTGTTCGCGCCATTCACCACGTAGTTCAGCCACGCGGCCGGAATGCCGGACTCCCAGCTTTCCGGGCTGACGTACCCGCGCGGCAGGTTACGCATCATGCTTTGCGGCACGGTAAAGCTAAGCGTCAGGGTTTTCTGGTCAAAGTCATAGCGGGTGCCTGGAAAAACCTGAGACAAAAAGAGGCAGCGCTGGGCGAGTGGCAGCGCGCCGCCCTTGGCCTGACGGGTATCGATGCCGAGGGCAACGATCTGCTCCGGCGTGAGGCACGGCTGGGCTTCGCCTGAGGTGCTGTCATCCGCGTGGAAGGCGACATTCCCTGTAAAGGCGTAATCGTTATTAACATACAGGTTGAGGCTGTATTCTCCTGGCGGCAGCGCGCTGCCCGCGTTAACCCAGGTGAGATCGGCGCTGTTCGCGCTTTCACCGTTGAGAAACGCAGGGTTGAACTGCAGCTCGCTTTCGGCAGCCACGGCTTGCCGAACGATCATGACTGATACCATGACGCACAGGATTTTTATTTTCACGCGGTTACGCCCTTCTGTTTTTATTGTTGCGACAGCGACGAGCGGGTAACGGGCGTCCAGGCCCCGTAGTCGTTAATGGTCTGATAGCTGACGCTGCTGGCGTGGCTGAAGGTTTCTGCCAGCGTCACGCTTGCCTTCGGCGGCACCATTACGGGCTTAACGGGTACACCGTCGACCTTTACGTTGATGGTGGTGAGGTAATAAGGCGTCGGATTCGTGAGGCTGACTTTGCCCGCACGGTATGCACCGCTGAGGCTTTTCCATGCTTCGCCTGCGCCTTCCCCAAGCCCCTCCGGGCGATAAAAGACCTTGATGCGGTTGGCGGAAGCGAACTGCAGGGAATTGCCGGAGCCGTTTTTCATCTGCTGCGGGATCGCCTTCACCGTCATCCAGTAGAGGGTTTCGCGGTCCTGCGGCAGCGCCTTGCCGTTAAACATGATTTTCACCACGCTCTCGCTGGTCGGTTTTAGAACGTACAGCGGCGGCGTAATGACGAAGTCGTTGGTGCGTTCCCCTTTCTCACTTTCCATCCATGACTGGATCAGGAAGGTGGCATCTGGGTGGGTGTTTCTGACCTGCATCGTGGACTGCGTGGTCGAGCTGGAGTAAACCATTCGCGTTGCGCCCAATCCCACGCCGCCGGCATAAGCGACGGATGAACATAAAGAACCCGCCAGACAAACCCAAGTTGATGCGCGCATAGTTTTTCTCCTGAAAGCTGAGTCAGGCCCGGCCAGAAGACCGGGCCCGAGCATTACGAATAGGTCACGGTGTAGGTCGCCACGGCGCTGGCATCACCCGCCGTGGCGTTGCCTTCCGGGGAGTAATATTTCGCGCTGAAGTTCAGGGTGTTGGAGCCGGTACGCAGCGGAACGGCTGCCGCAGATTCACCCAGCTTCACCACGTTGCCCTGTTCGTCATAAAGACGAATGGCGACGTGCTGTGCAGACGTGGCGCTGCCGTTTGAACCCACCGCCAGGCTGTTGGCGTCTGCGCTATCCGGCGTGCCGGTAAAGGTCACGGCTACCGTGGTAGCGGCAATTGGGTTCTCTTCGGTAGAGGCCGAGGTGTCAGCGATTTCGCACTCTTCCAGAACAATCGAGAAGGCTTTCGCGGTGCTGGCCTCGCTGCCCGCAGCGGCGAGCGTTGCGGTACGCACTTCACCCATATCGACATCAATGTTGGCGCTGCCGGCGCTGATGGCGCAGGCGGAGGTCACCACTTTGCCGCTAAAGTTCACCGTGCCGCCGCTGGTGGTGGCGGCCAGGGCTGAGCCGGCTGGCAGCAGTGCAGCAACGCTTAATGCCAGCAGGGTTTTTGTGTTGAATTTTGCTTTCATTGTCTTGATTCCATTGTGTTGTTATTACGAGATTTGCTCTGAAAGCGGCAGGTCTAACTGGTTAAAAAGACCAGCAAATCTGTCTTATTTCTGAGCCCAAGTTTTCTTATCGCGGAGTTTTTTAATGCGCTCACCCGGCGATAAGAAAGCTTCTCGCGTTCTGCGATGTAACGAATATCCAGCCCGTTTCTGAGTTCCTTTAATACCCTCCATTCTCCCGGCGTCAGCGTGAGCGCCGTTGGCTTCTTTTGAGGGCGATAACGACTCTTGCCCATTTTTAGTAAGGTGGCTCGCCAGCGGTAAAGTGAGTCCTGCAGCGAGATATACGCGTCAATATCTCCCCTGACCCAGTGCAGTGAATTCGCCGGGGAGGCATACATACAGATAATGACGTCGGGATAACTGGCTTTAATTCTTTTGATATATTTAAGGCAGTCATATCCCGTGTGGTACTTCTCAGCGCCCGACATCAGTAAAATATCAACAGGCGTTGCCGATAACTCAGTATTTAGCTGGTGGTAATTCCCAACAGAGATTTTTATCTGTAACTCTGAATCGATACTCCTTAATAACGTTGTGATGCCATGACGTGCATAATGGTCGCTGCCCATTAATGCAATGTTTACGTGTGATGTTGTGTCGGGTTTATTCGCCATGTTATTCCCTCGATTTATAATAGTAATCAGGCGGGCTATTACCGCGGGCGTCAGCCTGTTCTTTCGAAGCAATCACGCATTGCATGGTGTTGGCCTACTATACGCTGGCCAATAAGGAGGTAATCTGAAGTAATCTTAATTTGTATTAATCCTTTGTTAAAAACAGGTTACAACATCATCCTCATATTGGTTTGGTTCTGCTTCGCTGTCTTAAATTAATCATACCTGCACTTTTTAATGTAAATTTTACTTTGAGAAAGGTTTTGTAAGCGGTCTGTCTGTTGATGTCAGTTTCAGGGGCAAGGTACTGACGATGGATAACAATTTCCGAATGATATCATCGCTTTATACTGATGATATTACGGCTGAAAAGAGGGGGGCAAAACGCTAAGTATATTGATATTCCTTGAGATTCATAAAAAATGAGAATAAGCGTTTCTGAATGGATTAGACACCCATGTCCGCTGTATTCAATTTGTCCTTTTGTCTGGTTTTGTCAATGTCAAGAGGGTGTTTAACCCCATTCTCCACGCAGGTCATTAATAATGGGTAGGCGTGATTAAGATTGTCCTGAAGTGTGAAAACGCGACTTCATAAAAGTTAAGGAATGTGATTTTACGACAATGATAAAGCGCTGCAGGCCGCGATATGCCAGGGGTTAAGAGAAAATATCACTTCACTGAAGCTGCAGTGATATACTATAAAAATAAGAATTTTCGCCAATTCATGAGATATACAGCCTTAATTTTATCAGTCACATTAATCCGAATGAAGAGGGTGTCATGATTATACGTGCATCATGCGACGTCATGGATAGTTGAGATTTACTTTGCGTTAACCGGAGAATAACAACCGACCCTATGCATAAGCATTACGTTATTAATAACACCGTTGAATTCCATCCTGCGGCCAGCACGCTACGCGATCTCAACAATCCCGATAGTGTGGTTGTGTTAAATTCACCAGCAGGCCGCTGCCTTCTGTTATTAATCGAAAGGGCAGGCTCCATTGTTACGCAGCAGGAGTTTCTTGATATCGTCTGGCAGCGCCGCGGCATGCTGGTTTCGCCAAATACCTATTATCAGAACATCTCTATCCTGCGCAAAGGGCTTAAGAAGATTGGCTTTGATGCCGATCCCATCGTGACCATCCCTCGAATTGGGCTGACGCTGGCGAGCGATACGCAAATAACCATTAAAGAGCCTCCCCCTCATCTGGCGGCGTCGCCAGAGGAGCCACAGGGAATAATGCAGGCCTGCGCCGATCCATTACCGCAACCCCTGTCGCCGCCTGAACAGGCGTCCGCAGCGGCTCCGGTGACATCTTCACGCTGGCTTATCGCAATACTGGCTATTCTGCTCATACTCGCGGGAGTGGGCGTCATCGATCGCACGTCTGCGCGTGATAATCGTTTTGTTGATGACTACCGTTTCGCGGCATCGGTGGGAAGCTGCCATGTTTATCTTGCGAACGATATACAGACCCAAAATGAACGTGCGAAGGCGCTGGCCTACGCGGGCCAGTTTAAAGCCGACTGCGAAAGCTATCCCTGGGTGTATATCAGCTGGTATGCCTTGCTTCCGCGCGCGTCCGTTATTCGCTGCGACAGGCCAATGAAAGAACCAAACCGCTGTATCTCTGATTATTTCATTGAGGAACGCTAGCATGCGCCGTTATCGTCATCTGCCCTACCTTCTCGCAGCGTGCCTGATTATCGCGGGAGCGTTATCGGGTTATTACCTGTGGCAGAGATACGCTATCCAGCCGTTTTCCTGTCAGGCCAATCTGGTGCAGCACCACCCGGAGGAGACGCTATCGCTCTGGCTGAATTACACCTTCGATGGCAATAGCGGTACGCTGAGCATGAATGGCCGCGCACAAAGCAATCCGAATAACATCATCGACCGGAAAATATCCTTCCGGGTAGACCGAAAGGACAGTGTCTTTTTACTGACTTCCGATAAACATATGAAATTTCCGGATGATAATGTTGAGGATGAATGGCTGGCAAAATACGAGCCGCAATTTTTTGTGTATGCCGGGAAAAGTATTTATATACGTATAAATGAACAACAGAATGGCAACTATATGTTTACGTTAGGCACATTGCCTACTTATATGTGTCGAGCATCAAAAAAAGAATGAGATAAACAACAAAATTGTTATAAAGAGCCCCTGATTCATTTATGCTTGATTTAAGGTTAGACAATTACCTTAGGAATATAAAAAGCAGCCAGTGTGTTGCGATAATGTAATTAATATTTAAATTTGGCAAGATGATGAAAACAGTATTTGAACCTTCCGGTGACGGCATAGCCGCGCCGGAAAAACGGCTGCATATAGGGTTGCTATTATGGCCTCACTATTCTCTGCTGGCCGTATCGGGATTAATGGAAGCACTGCGGTATGCAGCAAAAGTACAGGAAGCCATATCGTTCAAAATCAGATTGATAAGTGAGTTCCCTGATATCCCGATTACCAGCAATACGGGCGTAAGTATCAGACCGGATTCCGCGCATGCGCCACCCGACGCCTTTAACTATCTTGCGGTGATCGGGGGGAGCCTGCAGCACCTGAACCGCGGTCACGGTGGAGACAGAGAGTATCTGGCGCACGCGCATCACGCGAGAGTCCCGCTGATTGGCATTGGTACCGGCAGCTTTGTGCTGGCGCAGGAAGGGTTTCTCAACGAGCGTCGGGCCTCGGTGCATCCTTACCATCTGGATACGTTTCGACAGTATTTTCCGCAGGTCTATGCCGAGCAGGGCTATGACTTTATTGATGAAGGCGATGTGCTGACCTGCCCGGGAGGGATTTCGACCGTTACGCTGGCCACCGAGCTGATTCGCACCCATATCGGGCGCGATGCGGCCAGCACCGCCTGCCAGCGCTTGTCCCTTGTGCCTAATGAGCTGGCCACGCCGCGCCCGGCGAACGTCTCGCTTATCCCCGACTCGCGGCTGCGCCGCGTGGTAATGCTGATTGAGCAGTACCTGACCCGCCCGCTCAGCACGGCCGGACTGGCCAGCGAGGTGGCCCTGAGCGAGCGCCAGCTCAACCGCCTGTTTAACGCTGAGTTTGGTAAAACCACCCGAGAGTTTATCCGCAGTGCAAGGCTGCGCTATGCCTGCTGGCTGTTAAAAAACTCGCAGCAGAGCGTCACCGACATCGCCCTGCGGATGGGCTTTAGCGACTGCGCCCATTTCATTCGTCATTTCCAGACCGAGTACGGCTGCACGCCCGGCGTCTGGCGCACGTCGCAGACTTAGGTGCACATGTAATTAAAGGGACCCGGTGGGCAGGGACGCAGCACCGCGCTGATGGCATCTGATTTCAGGGTATACATCCCGCCGAAGAACGGATCGACAATCAACCAGCCCGGTACGCCGAGAAAGATAATATTCCCCAGGGTATACCAGTGGCTTAAGCGGGTTTCCAGCGGCACGATCAGCGAGTAGTACCCCTCCTGTTTTACCGTGAGCGTATATTCACGTTTTCCGAAGTAGCTACCGTCAGATTTTTTAAGGGTGACCGCCTGCGGCGTTGTGCCCGTTTTGATGATTGCACCGTGTTGATCCGCGATGATAAAGAAGGCGTTAGTCGGCTGGCTTTCAATGTTAACCGTCTCTTCGTTACTGCCAACGATGGCCGCGCAGCCGCTGAGCAGTAGCGGTAAAAGCAGCAAAAAGGTGAATTTTTTCATTTATATCGCTCCTGTGTCTTACCAAAGCTAAGCGACACCGTTCGGGTGAAAATTAAGCGCGCTATTTCGTGCTTTCTTCGTAGGGTATTACCTGCCGGCCTGGATAAACTTCCGTTAAAAGCCCAGCGGGGACGAGGACATGAACTGGCAGCCATTTCGCGGCAACGCACCGGAAAATATGACTATTTACAGTGCCGTATTTCCCGATATCAGCGACCAGTGGCCGATGAGGGACGATACCGTCCGTGAAATCGCTGACATCGCGCGGGCGTTGAAAGCGGAACCGGCGTTGCGGCCTCCGCTGATTGAGCCTGGAGAAGGAGGGCAGGCAGTGCTCGTTCCGCAGAACCGCTATTCCGGGCAGGCTTTTCATAACCGTCCTGCCCTGGCCGCCTGGCGTGCCCGGCTGGTTCCCGGCGCGCTGGCGCTGTTTGCAGTGCAAAACCCGCTGGAAGACCGCCTGCCCGAAGGCACTAAAATGGACAGCGAAAGCCGCCAGTGGTTTATCCATGCCAACGACGCCATTGGCGTACGCTCCCGCGCTAAAGTGCTGAGCGCGCTGGTGGAGAAGTACATCCACAATGCAAGTGAAAACAACTGGATAAGCCTGGCGAGCGGGGCGGCCATCCCGGTGCTTGAGGCGTTGCGTAATGCCAAACTCGATGGACAGCAGGTGTATCTGACGCTGGTAGACAAAGACGCCGTGGCGCTGAGCTGGGCGGAGACCATGGCGGCGCAGGAAGGGGTTAACGTGGGTGAGCAACTGACTCTTCTCAGACGCGACCTGGTCCATACGCTGGTGCGTAACGAGGATTTACTTCTCGAGCTGGGCGAGCATCAGGCCGAACTGGTGGATGCGCTGGGGATTTTCGAATACTTCAACGACGCCGATGCGGTGATTTTCCTGCAGCGCGCGCTCCGGCTGGTAAAGCCCGGCGGAGCAGTGATCGTGTCGAATATGCTCACCAGCAGCCCGCAGATTGATTTTGTGCTGCGCTGTATTGGGTGGGAGCATATTTTCCCGCGCACGCTGCAGCAGCTGCAGGATATCCACATCGCGGCGGGCGTGCCGGTGGAAAATGTTACCGTGGTGGTGCCGAAGGATGGGGTGTACGCGGTAATGGAGGTTAGGGTTTAGCGCAGTCGCCCCCCTCTCCCTTGAGGGAGAGGGCTGGGGTGAGGGGGAACAGGCCGCAACAATATTCACCGTTCCTCAATTGTTCGGTTAAACCGAATAACTGCCATGAAGGATTGACTCGTTTCCTTGTCCTCATTCCTTGGTGATGATTCTTGCTTGTCGTGATCTATCTTCTGCCCAGTTTCCTGAACCAACTTCCGGGCCATTTCCCTGATACGCTCTCGACTTTCAGATGTACGAGAGTTTATAACTTCATTTAAGGTCTTCAGTTTATCGACTCCATGCTTCTGGATACTTGATTTAATCGCCGCGCTCTATAATGATCTCCCCATGAAAATAGAAACCGCACTCCCCTCACACTTCGAACGTCTGGTCGCGATCTGGGAATCCTCCGTCCGCGCCACCCATCACTTTTTACAGGAAAGCGATATTGCGGCGCTGCGCCCGCTGTTGCTCAACGCCTATCTGCCTAACCTCAAGGTTGTGATTGCTCGCGATGACGCTGGCGTTATTCACGGTTTTTTAGGTGTGGATGAAAACCGCATTGAAATGCTGTTCGTTGATGACGTGAGCCGCGGGAAGGGCGTGGGAAAATTACTGCTGAATTATGCCATTGATCATTTTGGCGCGAATGAAGTGGATGTGAATGAGCAGAACCCGCAGGGCGTCGCGTTTTATCGTCATATGGGGTTTGAGCAGGTCGGGCGCTCGGAACTGGACGGGCAGGGGAATCCGTTTCCGCTGCTGCATATGAAGCTGAGCAGGAATACCGGGATTAGCGCTTAGCCTGCTTATCCCATTTTAATAAGCCGATGATATCTTTTTCACCTTCGGCTTCTTTCAGCAGGCGCTGCTTTTTTTCAAACTCAATGTATTCTGAGCACGCCTTTTCATCAGCCGCTTTCTTGCTGATTTTGCCTGCTCCTTCTAAAACGTCCCGGTCGTTAAATTGCAGGAACTGATCGAGTTTGGTTTGCCAGTCTCGTAAAAATACCTGCTTGCGGCGTTTGGCCTGATCTTCAGCAAAATCGAGCCACATATTCACGACGCGATTAAGCTCGCTCACCTCATCCTGAGACAGATAATTTTTTGCGGTGGTGACATCGCCTTTACGGACCTCTTCGCCTTTATAGCTTGTCAGCCCCATATGCGGTTGCGTGGCGTCCGCACGCTGGTGAATCAACTCAGCAGCGGTGTTGCCCGTGCAGGCAAAATGCAGCTTATTCTGGATGGTTTGAAAGAATTGCGTGGTTTCTTTGAGCGATAGCTGATAATCAGCGGCTAGCGCAAAAATCTCCCTCACGCGAAGATAGACCCGGCGTTCACTGGCCCGTATATCGCGAATGCGTTCCAGCATGTCATCGAAATAGTCAGGTACGGCGGATGATCCGACAGGCGGATTTTTCAGGCGTTCGTCGTCCATAACGAAGCCTTTAACCAGGTATTCCTGCAGCGTTTGGGTGGCCCACTGGCGGAACTGTGTTCCTCGCGTGGAGCGGACGCGATAGCCGATGGCGAGAATGACGGGCAGGCTAAAATATTGAACGTTATATACTTTACCATCGCTGGCAGTTGTTCGGTAAAACCGAACAACTGAATTTTCGACCAGCTCACCCTCATCAAAAATATTCTTGATATGCCCGCTGATCGTTGCTTTGGCTTTGCCGTACAACTCACAGATTGTTGCTTGTGAGAGCCACAACGTATCGCTTTCGAAGCGGCATTCAATGCGAACTTTTCCATCCTTGCTGGCAAACATGACAAACTCACCGACTGGTGAATTGATTAATTCTTCATATGTCATGCTGCCTCCGCGTCATAAGGTTGATGCCTGTAAGCTCGTAGTATGCCAGAAACAGCCGCTAAGCCAGGCGGTTTGTATTTGATTTTGCGAGGCGCTTTCCAGGATGTTGAATTTGAATTGCTGCAAGCGCGTCCTCTAACTCGGTGAGTTTTGCCTTCGTCCGTTTATAATCGTCCTGCAACCGCTGCTCATGCTCGTTATACGCCATCAGTACGATGCAACCTTTCATCACCTTTACCGTGACCTGATGTCCGGTATCAAACCCCGCCGCGCGCAGCCACTTTCCGGACAGAATGATATGGGGCGTGGATTTGTCGAAAACATTCGGGCGGTATCCCACAATTAACGAACGCTCGGTTCCGGATTGGTCGGTGTCTGGGGTAGAATGCGAATCAGCCATAATCAACTCCTTGATAGTTGGTGAGGTTAGACGCTCCGGTTGTGTTCCCGCACATCGGAGTGTTGCGAATACAGGAGGTTTAGGTGGCCTCCTATATGTGTCAGAGTAGATGGATAGGTGGCCTCATGTCAATCATATCGCGCGAAAAAAAACCAAAAGGCGGCGGGCAGTCTCCGCAGTTTAAGATGCGAATTGATCCGGCATTGAAGGAACAGTTGGATGCAGTGGCGGCTGAGGAAGGGGTGAGTCTCGCCAGCTGGTTGAAGGAACTGGCGAGGGAGGCGTTGAAAAATAAAGGTATTGTACCTAAAGGATAAGATGTTTTTCGCTCTCATCGCGTCAATTATAATTAGATGATAAAGTAATTTATGGATTTTGGTTTTTTGCTAGGTAGTCATATAAGGAATCTATCACCTTAACATCATCCTGCCTTTTTAATCCAACTTGAAAAAATGCAATGCATGCTGAAAGAATAGCTTTACTAGTTAGCTCGCTATATTTTTTAATATATAATGGCTCAACTTGACGATAGAGCGACCATGAGCCATGCACTATTGATGAACGATACTGATACATTTCGCGCACAACTTTATTCCAATCATTACTTTCTTTATGATACATCTCCATTAATAATACGACGCGTTTCCTGAATGTAGCTGAAATATTTTCTTTGCGAGTGTTCACAAGCCTTTCTAAGGCTGTTGTCATTTTTACTATACTTGATGATTCATCATTGTCTTGCATTGCACTCCTAAAAATAAATATTGCATCTATTAATCTGTCTAATAGTAGCGGTTCTGGTTTTGGATTGGCCGCGCGAATAATGATTTGTTTTATTATTTCACCAATATCAAATCTATTGTCTTGTCTGAATTTTTCCCAGAACTCAGAACTGAAAGCTATTGTCCCCTTATTTGAAAAATTATAGTTGTAGCCTTCGCTATTATTAGTGATGTGAAAGCTTTTATAATTAGGGTATGGATTTATCGATAATGCAAGTATGTCAGGATCAATACCATAATGCTCGCTAAAAATTTGTATTATCCCAACAATAAAATTGGCTAACTGCTTTGATAGGTGGTTTCTGCGTTCTTTGGAGCAGTTTCGTATTGTTATCTTTAATAGATGCTTGTAAGGATATAATTGTGCATTAAAAAATTCGTTCGCACAATCCACGATATTAGTGTCGAATTTACTTTCAAATTGTGAGAAAATAATATCTTTAGGTTGTATGGAGGCAATTCCAAGATCAATTACTTCATTACCTAGTCCGTGAGCTAATATTGGAAAATAGAAATCTTCATCACTAAATTTGCGAGTGACATTGATAACTGTGTTGTTAAGTATTTTAGAGCAACCATCATAATCCAATTCTCCTTTATCAATAAATATATGATTATAGAAGGATTCTTTGAAATCTTTGTATAATTCATTGATAGTGAGATGCATACCAAGACAATCTTCTTTAATTATCCCTTTCAACATATGCAAGATTGCTGACCTGGATTTATTAGAAAGATTTATTTGTACCCTAGGGTCGCTTTTATATTTGTCTGAGTACTCATTTGGCGAGTTAATAAAAATGTCAAACTCTGCTACTCCTTCCCCATACTCTCTTTTGTGAAATTCTTTAAAACTTTTATCTTTTATTGCTTTTACCAGATCATTGTTAATTCTTATCGATTCGGTCATGATAAAATTCAATGTGTTTATTCTGGATTTGGTTATTTTCATTTGATTTATCAATGGCTGAATGTATTGATTTGTTAATTTTAGAATAGTCATGGAAATAAAGTGAATTTTGGCGGAGATCACAGGAGTCGAACTAGATACCTAATCAATTGATTAGACAGTCATATTTTGTATTTGATAAATGAGTAACCCCCATAAGCACCCCCAAATGATTTTGCGTGTGGAGATTGGGGGCATTACACACTGTTTTTTAGCCTCCATTGTCACTTGATCAATGAAGGCAAGAAATGTGAGTAAACTTAGTCATCTGACTCTTCAACGCTAAAAGCGTGAAGAGTTCTAAGAGTATTTTCAGTGCACCATACAGAATTTTCCTTGCTCAATATTTCATCATAAATGGCTTCGCTGAAGGGTATCGTGAGTAAAAAAGACGCTTTTTTACCTTCAGTAGGTACTATCGGTTTACCACTGCTCACCCAATGCGCTTCAAGTCGGACATTTAGATTTTGCCAGTCCACACCTTTACGAAGTCTATCTTTTTTAAGTGAATAGAAAAAAGCTGATTTACCGTTTGGCGTCGGATGGTTATCCATTAACATCAGAAGAAGCGGAATTCCCCAGTCTGGCATATAGCTATAATGCCAGATCCCAAAACTATCAGCGATCCTGACCAAACGAATGAATGACTTTTGATCAAGCTTCCCTTCTCCTCCACGTAAAGACCTACAAACTATCCACGCCTTACAGAGGTTATCAAATTGCATGAATCGATTTCGGCGAGATGCGGCAATTTCTGTTGATGCTGTTCTATCATTCCCGGAAAGGCCACCGAAACGTTGAGATGTAGACCCGAGAGGGCAAAACTCACCGTTATCAGGCGAAGATGTATGAGAGAATCTGGGGCTATAGTCAGGATTAGGAGTGACTAAGCCACTATCATGAACTGTTTGCTCACAGGCGATACAGCGTAATGAAGGGTACTTGTCTCGTGAAATACCTTTCACCCTTTGTGCAAATTCTTCTATACGGATTTCAACCCAACAACCTCTTTCAAGCATTTCAGCTTTATCCATAATGTAATGTCTTCATGTCCTCGATATAACTGTAGGGATAAGAATTACAGGTCAAAAAAGAAGCAGCAAGAAATTTTGCCTATCTATACAGTTGTATGCTTTCTGCTCGTAGGGTCTGTTAACACTTGCATTTAAACGCTCATAAAAGCAAACACGCCTGCCGGGAGTGGCAGGCGCATTGTGCAATGAATAAAAAAGCGGGAAGTTCAAAGGTAAAAATCAGGAAAAAAGCTCGAAGAATTCAAGTATTGACCAATCTGGTAGCTCGCCTGGCTCTAAGAATATCGGTGGCGGTCAGGAATGGTGTTTGCTCTTGCGAAGTGAATCCCTTACGGTCAGTGCGTACCAGTTCATAGCGTTCCACCAGGAAATTCACTGCATCAGCAAGTGCAATACCAGCTTCAATATGCTCTTGGATGGCCGCCTCGTCATGGAATGGCGTATCGTTAAGCGTCAGGCCGTAATGATGCCCCAGCAGATACGTTAAAAGTTGCTGCCACACTTGCACGGGCGACAGGTGTGGCGAAACCGGCACCGTGGCCGGTACAGTTGAAATGTGCATGGATAGAATCCTGAAAAAAGAAGAAGAGAGAGGTGTTACGGGGTTGGATAAATAGAAATGTAAACGTAACCGCAGCTACCACGGGTGTCAGCTATGCAGGTTAAACCCGTAAGATGAATTTTCACCTGATGTTGCTGCTGTGGATTTAGCTCACCGAACCGCAGCATTGCTTCCAATTGACCTATAAACAGCGGGAAAGTCTGATCCAGTTTCTGCAGTTGCTCCGGGCTAAAGCTCCCCGTCAAACCAGCCCTGTCAGCCAGGTAATGCAGACGCTTGCCCTCCTGTACCAGCCTTGCGCCAAAGCGGGGGGTGATATCGCTTTGTAGGCCCCATTCATGAGGTGGTGTGATTGACATGAAAATCTCCGTTTAAAGCAAACCCTGCTCAGCAAAAGAAACCACTTCATTCCCAACAACCAAATGATCCAGCACTCGCACTTCTACCAGTGCTAACGCTTTCACTATCCGCTGAGTGATGTGTTTGTCCTGCTGACTGATTTCTGTCGTACCTGACGGATGGTTATGCGCCAGAATTACCGCAGCGGCATTGTGTTTCAGAGCCAATTTAACCACTTCGCGGGGATGCACTTCGGTATGGCTGAGTGTGCCGGTAAACAGTGTTTCGCATTCCAGCAGGCAGTGCTGATTGTCGAGATACATCACGATAAAGACTTCGCGTTCCTGATGAGCCATCTGTAATTGCAGCCAGGTCTTAGTGAAGCTGGTGGAGGTAAATTGCTCACTCGGTTGGCGCTGATACTTCTTCAGCAATCGTAACGCCCGACGAATGATGCGTTGCTCGTTTGCAGGATATACCGGGGATAAATTGAATTCAGACATATTTGCTCCTTAAAACAAAAAACTTCGCCGGTTTATTGGCAAGGCTTGGGGGAAGGGATAATAAAAAAGGTTCAGGAGGCAAGCTGCAGCATATTCTCGGCCATTACCCACAGAGCTCGGTTAAGCTTCACATCACCGTCGATACCTTTTACAGCACGGGTATGGGCACGTGTGCCTTTAGTCGTTCGTCCAGACAGACCGCCTTTAATCAGGTTTTCCTGAATGCGCTGATAAGTGGTCCACAGGTCGTTACTTTCATCCTGCCAGCGGCGCGGGGATAGGATTTGCGATTCCGTCACCGGTTGATGCTCTTCACCAAAGCGATAAGTTAATGCCGCTTTCGCCATCGCCTGCTGTGCTGGCGGCGGTAACAAAAGCGACTGCATGGCATCGCGCTTCTCCTCCACCCGGTCAAAAACCCCCAGCACTTCGTAAGCCCCTTCAATGACTTTCTCCACCACGTTACCTTTATGAGGCACACGTACCTCACCAAAACTTTCACCGCAAATTAGTCCATTCTGGCAAACCGATCTGAATAATCCCGGTAGCATCTGGTATGAGCTGGAGCCGTCGTGGCTATTAAGCAGTATGATTTCTGGCACCTGTATGCCTGTGATCTGGCCTTCGCGACGCAGACGTAGCATGTGCTTAGTATGTTCGCGTTTGCTCTGGTCTCGGACTCTAGTCTGGCACGCAAAGAATGGCTGAAAGCCTTCACGTTGTAGGTTGTCAAGCAGGGTAATGGTCGGAATGTATGTGTACCGATCGCTGCGGGATTCATGCTTTTCTTCACTAAATACACTCGGCACATAATGCGCCAGTTCATCGCGGGTTAGCGGGCGGTTACGTCGAACGAGATTGACCGCACCGAAGCGGCTGGCTAAACGTGTCATTGTTAGTTCCTTATTGAGATATGAAAAAAAGACCATGCCTCAGAGTGAGGCATGGTCTTTTCTGAAAGTGAACGGTGAAAAAAGACTGTGTTAAATTCGGGTGAGATCACACGGATAGTACAGAGATAAAAAACACTGTAATTTAAATATTACCAGCCAGCATTCTGCTTCCTGATAGCCCGGTTGAGCGTGTCCAAATCTTGTATAGTTTTTTCTTTTACTGTGTAGGTGGTTCCATTCGGGTCAATAGTGACTGATTTCGGAAAATGATCCTTTATGATTTTAACCGTTGATGGGTGACTAAAAAATCGATATCTGAGACCTGTGCTGCTAATAAAGTCTCCCTCTGATGGGGGAGCCAGTTCATCTGGTGATTGCGGCTCATACAAAACCCCGACAAAAAAACCGCCCCCACGCATGCCTTCCAGCCCATTAATATACAACTGGTGTGAATGTTTTTTTCTGTTCCATCCATTTTTGGCCATGTCATGAAACGTTCTGTACTTAATGTTGTTCAGATCGAAAAAAAGCACTTCATCGTCATTTGATCTTTTAGTTTTTACAGGAATCACCTTGCATGAATAATCAATTTTTACCTCGAGACCGTCAGCAGTGTGTTGTCTATATTTTACTGTTACCTTTCCGATAAAAAATAAAAATAACGCAGGTTTGCATTCACTATTATCAGGGACATGGAGTTTTGTCTGTAGGTATGCAATTACTCTTCTGAGTATTTCCCTCTTATTTATCGCTTCCGCAGGCTTTGGCACGTCACTAAACATGATGTAAGGAAGCGTTTCGATAAAACTTCCTCTTTGAAACAAACGATGAAATGAATCGGTTGCCCCCCTGGCTCTTCCATCAATAGTCAAATTATTGATTTCAAAACCTGCGTTGAAAACCTTTTCCGGCACCAGATTTTTATTCGCCACCAGTTTACCTGAAGGTAAAAGTGCATCGTTTTCCATCCTGTACTTCAAGGCATCCAGAATCATATCCTGAATAACAGCTGAACTACTACTACCCGTCCTCTTCGCCAGATTCACTATCATCTGATGAAGTTCAGGATAGGAAAGATTAACCGTTATCCTTTTTTTACTTACCATCATACATTCCTTATAAGGTGCAGCACTTTTTAGATTTTAACAGTGCTGCACCTTTTTAAAAACAGACTTAAATCAAGAGAGTGTTCTATCCAAAAACAACTGTTTTCGGCAATACCCGGTATGGTGGGTATGAGCGACAGTAAAATGTTCATCCGTAAACCTAGGCAAGAAATAGCCCCTTAATCAGCGTACCGGGATAACTTAAGAGTGGTTTTAGTCCGAATGGCGGGAGTAATAACAGCCAGAAAACCCAATACAGAAGGGGTGTACGAGGTAGCAGGTGGCGATTTCAGTTATTATTTACTGCCGGACACTAATATTATGCTTATTGTTGTTCTCTACAGTATGTAGCAGGAATAGGGATCACAGGGAAGTGTGTATAGAACCGTTAAGAGAGAGTAAATCTATCAGCAGAGGCTCAAGCCAGTTGTAGAGTGAGGCAGTGTTTTCTTTGATCGTCCTGTACCTGCGTTAAAAATTACCAAGGCTCTCATGGATATGTTATCCACAACATGAGAGCCCTGAAATGATACTCAAAGAATGTAACAGCGAGAAGAATGCTTACCATATGCAGCGTCTTGAAGCGCTGACAGCCTTCGTGATGAATGAACATGCCCGTGTTCTAGCCTTCGGGCTAGATTTAAGCCTGCCGCAGCATAACCAACATAAGGGATATGAATCTGCGGTGATAACCCGTTTTATTGCCTCTCTTAAGGCACAAATAGCCGCTTATCTGAAGAGACGCAGCAGAGAAGGTAAACGCATATACCCTTGCCCGGTGTATTACGCATGGGCCAGAGAGTTCGGTGAGCTTAATGGCAATAAGCATTATCACCTGGTGCTGCTGGTTAACCGTGAGGTGTTCAGTTGCATGATGCTGAAACTCGGGGTTAAAGGTACCGGAAGAGGATTATTGCTAACGATGGCAGCTAAGGCGTGGTGCCACGCGCTGAAACTGAAGGGTAAAGCGAAGGAGAAGGTCAGTTATCATCTGGCGGGTGTATTTGAGCTTAACCGCAGAGAGGGAACCCACAGTTCTGATTATGAGGGTTACCTGAAGAGGATCTGCTATCTCGCCAAAAAACGCTCCAAAGAAAATGATGACGGTGAGCGCAATTTTGGCTGTAGTCAGTTTAAGGCCAAAGGTAAAAGTAATTTATTACCGGAGAAGTGATTGTAATGACAGAGCACGCAACATAACCTTAAATCAATAGGTTAGTTCTGCTCCTGTCTTTTACCCACTCAAAGACAGAAGGACAATCGTCATGAACAATCTTCCGACTCCCGATACCGACCTGATGAACGATAAGCTGGTGGATATGGTCTTCATCACCACCTTCACGGGTCTAACCGATAAGTGGTTCTACAAGCTGATTAAGGACGGGATGTTCCCCAGGCCTATCAAGTTTGGCCGCAGTTCCCGCTGGCGGGAGAGTGATGTCAGGCGCTGGGTGATGGAGCGCATTGAAGAATCCCGCAAATAATGCCCTTGAGGCCACTCCCACACGCCTTATCCGTAAACAGTAATCCGACACAAGCGCTATGTCAGTAAACGTCTGGCAGGGCTGTTGCTGCGCGTTATTTGTTAAGGGGCGTTGTAGGGATGAAATGAATGACATCCCAGCGGGGTTAAACATAATTAAAAGGGGGAAGTGTCGGATAATTGACTGACACTATCCCCCGGACTCACCATAGTTAAATTTAATTATTGAAGGTCCAGCTACCGGAATCGGTCGCAATACTGGCTTCGATAATACGATCACATTTCATATATTTGAACGTGGCCACATCACCGAATTTATATTTGGCTGGCAGAGTTCTGTTACCAACGCTCTCCATTTTACAGTTCCCCCGGTTAACCAGAATGGATTCCAGCACCACGTTGTCATCAGTGATAGTGAGTTGAATAACACCATATTTAGTATTCCAGCCTTCATTGCTGACGGCGCTGCCAAACTGCACTTTAAACGGTGGCGTCGTCGGTTGTTGTACCTGCTGTTGCTGAGAGGATGCAGGTTTATTAGCCTGCTGGCTACCCACGCCATTAATACCGTTCTGAAGGAGGCTCCTGGAAACGTTAATCGTACCGGGTTTGCAGGATACGGTGCTGGTTTCCTGCCCCAGTGAATTCATGACCGTGTAATAAGCATCCCCTGTACCGTCATATTCAGAATAATTGAGCGCTACAGCGCCTTCAATATCTTCATTTTCGCCACGCAGCGTGAAAGAAGCGGTTCCCGCCTCTGATTTAGCGATGACAGTCTGTTTCGCCTCACCGGAGGGGATGTCCAGTTTAATGACGGAGCCGCCCTCTTCGGCGTCACCGCCTGGCTTTTCAAAACTGATATAAACGGTATCACTGGCATGGCTGAGCGTCATTTGCTCGCCGTTTTCAAGCTGGCATTGCAGGTCGTAACCGCCACCTGCATGAGCAGACTGAGCAGCAAATAACGCTATCAGCAGTGCAGGAATAATCAGTGGTTTCATTACATATTTTCCTTATCCAAAAAAATGGTCCCAGACGTTACCCGCCCACTCGATAACCTTATCTTTCCCCTTACGGGCAAGCTCTTTGACGGGCTTTGGTAACGGAACAGAATCAATAACGTCGTCAAGTATCCGGGAGACAACGCTGGCAAAGCCGCCTTTCGCTTCCGTCTTTACGTCATCTGTTTTGTACTCTTCCTTAAACTGCGAGGCGGTGCTGCTTTTAGCCCGATCAGGCAATGCGCGGATCATCGTTTCGACCAGACGAAGGATGTTGTAGCCCTCATCGGCGGAAATGGGGATGACCGGATAGTGCGTAAAGCCAAATCGTTCAGTAATGTAGGCTTCTTTCTTTTCGATGTTGATGCGTTGTGCTGGGGACGGCTGATGCAGGTGTGTATCCCACTCACGGAAGGGCTCGATTTTATCCACCTGGTTGAGAACGAACAAAACGCGCTCACCCCCACCGGCAGGGAGCAGGACATTGTTATAGAAATACTCATCTGCAGAAAAAGCCCGATCATCGCCTTTTATCACCCAGAGGATGAGATCCAGTGAGGGAAGCAAAGTACGGTAAAGATTTTCGTACTCTTTATCCCGTAAAGCATTCTCACCGACGCCAGGGATATCGATTATCTTCAGCGAACGTTTACCAAAGCGTATGCGCAGTTCCTGGACCTCACGCGTACAGGCTTCAACGTCACTGACTGCACACACTTCGCCCTGGAATAGCGCATTACACACGCTTGATTTACCTGCGCCGGTCTTTCCCATAACACCAATAACAGGTTCATAGTCGATAGCTTCACTGATTTTGTTAACCAGGTTTTCCCGCAGCGACTGAGGAAAAACATCGAGAATATCCCTGATGTCAGGTATAAGCGGCGGGCTGTGGGCTTTTATCCCATTACTCTCATTAAAAATATTGTCCCATATCCCTGCAATCCCCCCTTCTCTTCTGGTGATGCCATTGGCATCAGTAATCATCCGGCTTTCGCCCTTCACCGGGTCATCCATAAAGGTCTCCTTTCTTGTGTTGAAATTAACGTTGCCAGTTACTCTCTGAAGGTGTGAATAACGTCGCTGATGAAACGAAAGTGAGGAAGAGCCGAAATAAACTCCTCACTGGCGGTGAGGGCATCAAGCTCAGGCTTTCTGCGAAAAGAGGTGTCAAGAACAGTTACAGCGTTAACATCTTCCATCCGAAACACCTGTAGCTTTCTCGCTCGAGTAGCCACAAGGAACCAGTTTCTGCACTGGAAGATCAGGCGGCGGGGAGCCACTCCTTCGTAACTCTTACCATTGACTAATAGCGTGACGGCCCGGTAGTCACGGATAGCTTCGGCCAGCTCCAGAAAGCAGGTAGTCTGGGTGATTGGCGATGGAAGCCCTCCATGCCCGATAAGACATGGAGAGCCGCCAGAACTGCTGGTAATCAGCCGGATTAGTCTGCGGTTCTGGGCCGGAATGATCCCCGAAATGCCAGAGTTGAGGATAAACGCAAAGGTATTGGGTAAATGCTCTCGACCCGTTCGCCGCATAAGTCGATAGCAGCCACTGGAATGTTCAAGATCCAAATGGATTAGACGCTGCTGAAAATCCCGCTGTAGAGTGCGCTCTGAGACACCAAACTCATTTGCCAGCGCCTTCAGCTCCAAGGATTGGCCGGCCAGTAACCGGCTAATAATGACCGATAACCTGACAGATAGGCGGTCATAATGATCATGTTGTGTTTTCATGGTGAGAACAGTCCTGAACTCCCAAAATAACCAGATATTGATATGGGAGATTATGACGTACTGGTTCGACACGTTATGTCGTACCAAAGGGAAGTGAATTGAAAAAATGATGGGGATAACTGCAGCTATCTAACATTATGAAATGTAAGTTAATTGGTTGATTCCAATGCGGAGGTATCATCAAAAAAACGACACAACCTGTCGTGTTCCGCATTGTCAGAAAGGGAATACCTGCTGCTCACGAAAATGATTTAGTTCTGAAAATAGTTATAAATCAACATAAATCCGTGCAGTGATTGCGTTGCTGCAGGTGAACTACGGTGAGATTTCTTTTGATTGGCTAAACAAATGAGGAAATGCAGTAGTTACAAGCAGGAGTAAGAAAAATTCAAGCCCGATATAATCTGACAACTACCCGTATAAATAACCGATATCTGCAAGCTCAGGTTTGAGCTAGTAAGGCTAAAGGACTGCTGGTACCCCGTTTATGATTGAGCTCTATAACCATCTAAGCGATCACCTTTAGTACAGTGGTATTTACACAGAATGTGTGTATAGGTCTGATGTTCCAAGCCTCATCATTGCGAAGGGCTAAGTATTTCCGCCAGTATCACATAGTCCGATAATCACACTATTCTCAATCCATTAAAACCATTCAACCGCTTGGTATTTGTCTGCTCTTGAGGAGCGGCTTACGCCTGATTACCGGAGTCTGATTATGGATGCAAGAAAATGAGGTTGGCACTGTACGTAATGCGCAACTGATGCCATGGCAAGCGTTATTGTGCAGACTACTGTTCCGGGGACTAAAGTCATGAAGTAGCGGAGATGAGATCATGAAAATGTTACCTCTTTTCTACAACGCCGTTACATTACATCTATCAAACCGGTTAGTGTAGGAGCCAGAATTGGTAGTTGCGTAACGTTACTAGGACACCACCATAGACGACAATCTTTCAGAAATAGTCCATTTAATTTAACAAGATAATCGAAAACCTTGTAAATAATTAGTATCTTTTCATGGTGTTTTTGACTTAGAATCATCATTCTGAGAGTAGTCTAAACCTGAGCTAATGAAAAATGAAACAAGAAGCGATCATTCAAAAAATTTGGAGTTTATGTAACATACTGAGAGGTGATGGAATTACCTTTTACCAGTATGTATCTGAACTTAGCTATCTATTGTTTCTTAAGATTGCTCAGGAAAATGGGTCAGAAAAACTGATACCTAAAGGCTATCGATGGGTTGATCTAGAGTCGCATGAAGAGGAGGGATTATTAGGATTCTATCAGGAGATGCTCACACATTTGGGCGCAAATGTTGAAAATGAAGTCATAAAAGCTATTTATGCATTCCCAACAACAGTTTTCTCACATTCCGAAAATTTAAAAGCTGTAATAGAAGGTATTTCGAAAATAGGGTGGCATCAAGTAGGCAAAGATGGATTTGGTGATCTCTATAGTGGTTTAATTGATAAAAGTGCTCAGGATACTCGTTCGGGGGCTGGGCAATACTTCACCCCACGCTCTTTAGTTAACTCTATAGTTAGATTAATACAGCCAAACCTTGGCGAGATAATTCAAGATCCTGCGACAGGAAGTGGTGGTTTCTTGGTTTCTGCTGATAGCTATATTCGAAACAAGTATTCAAGCGAGGAATACAATGCTACTCCACCTAAATATCAAGGAGTAGAAATAGAGAAAAATACTCGTAGAATTTGCTTGATGAATGCCTTCTTACATAATTTAGATGCAAAAATCATTTATGGTGATGCGCTGACTAATGACGTAGCTGAGTTAGATGAAGCTGATGTAATCATAGCGAATCCTCCCTTTGGAAATAAGGCCGGAGGGCAACGCCCTTTGCGCAAAGATATTCCATTCCCCAATACAAATAAACAACTCGTTTTTTTTCAACATATTTATTTGAAGCTTAAGCCTGGTGGTCGGGCTGCTGTAGTATTACCGGACAATGTACTATTTGAATCTGGTGTCGGTACCGATGTACGCCGTGACTTTATGAATAAATGCAATCTGCATACTATCTTACGCCTGCCTACCGGTATCTTTTACGCCTTGGGCGTTAAGACTAATGTGTTATTCTTTACCAAAGGTTCCGCCCAAAAAAAATATCAAGAAGAAAACTGTACCGAGAACGTGTGGGTATATGATCTGCGTACCAATATGCCCAGTTTTGGTAAACGCACTCCTTTTGGTAATTCCGATATTGGCTTTGCACCAGAAGACTTTGGCACAGACCCGCACCTCGGTGCATTTGAGAAAGTATTTGGTGACAACCCTTACGGAACCTGCAAGCGTACCGAAGGTGAGTTCAGCTTTGGCGCGCAATCGATTGAAGTTGATAAAGATGCTGTGGAAGAAAATCATGATACTGATGAATGGCTCACTCATTCTCGCTGGCGCTGCTTTAGCCGTAGGTGGATTGCCAACACTAAAGGCGACTCACTGGATATCTCATGGCTGAAAGACAAAGATAGTGTTAATGCAGCCAATTTGCCAGAGCCAGATATACTGGCGCAGGAAGCAAAAGAAGAGCTAGAAGCAGCTTTGAGTGAACTAGTTGATTTGCTAGCTGTATTGGAAGGGGTAAATTGATGAGTGAATTTAATTTACCGGAACAATGGAAAATTTCCACGCTTGAAGTTATCGCGAAGTTTATTGACTATAGGGGGCGTACGCCGAAAAAGACTTCAAATGGGATCCCTTTAATTACAGCAAAAAATATTCGTGATGGATACATAAATAGAGAGCCCCGAGAGTATATTGCGGAATCTGATTATGATAATTGGATGACAAGAGGTATTCCTAAAATTGGGGATGTCGTAATAACGACAGAAGCGCCAATGGGAAATGTTGCTCTTGTAGACATAAATGAAAAGTTTGCTCTGGCACAGCGTGCTATTTGTTTACAGTGTTATGAGCCAACATTAGGAGATTTTTTACACTATGCTTTGAGAGGGCCTGCATTTCAAAAACAATTAACGGTGAATGCAACTGGCACGACTGTTAATGGTATCAAGGCGGCAACTTTAAAAAAGTTAAAAATACCGGTCCCACCCCTAGCAGAGCAAAAAGTAATCACCGACAAACTTGACATTCTACTGGCACATGTTGAAATCACTAAAAAACGCCTCGAACGCATCCCTAATATCCTAAAAAATTTCCGACAATCGGTCCTCTCTGCTGCCATAAGTGGGAAATTGACGGAGAATTGGCGAGAGTTAAACAATCAATGCCTTGGCATGTGGAAACATGGGATTCTCGGTGATTTTGTAGAAAAACCAACCTATGGCTCATCGACTAAATCTCAGCTTGAAGGCCTCGTACCAGTATTGAGAATGGGTAATTTGCAAGACGGTGAAATTGATTGGACAAATCTAGTGTACACTTCAGATCCGGAAGAAATAAAAAAGTATAAGCTATCCGCGGGTGACGTGCTGTTTAATCGTACAAATAGTCCAGAGTTAGTTGGTAAAACCTCAATTTTTCGGGGTGAAAGGGAAGCTGTATATGCTGGCTATTTGATCCGAATTAAATGCAAAGAAAACCTGAACCCTGATTTTTTGAATTTTCTTTTAAATAGCCAAGATGCCAAGGACTATTGCTATCAAGTTAAATCCGACGGTGTAAGTCAGTCAAATATCAACGCTCAAAAACTTAAAGCATACACAATTAGCGTTCCAACAATGGCAGAACAAACCGAAATCGTCCGTCGCATCGAAGAGCTTTTCGTATTTGCAGAGAATATTAAACAAAAAACTAACGCTGCGTTAGAACGAATAAATAACCTCACTCAATCCATTCTGGCTAAAGCCTTTCGCGGTGAATTCACTGCTGATTGGCGCGCCGCCAACCCAGAATTAATTAGCGGTGACAACAGCGCGAAATCCTTGATTGAAAAAATTAAGGTAGAACGTGAAGCTATCGAAAGACAACCTAAGCTAAAACGTTCCGCTATAAAAAATAAAGCAGGTAGCCATATGAGAAAACAAATTATTAAAGTAGTTGAAGCGTTAAAACAAGCTGGGGAACCGCTTAGTGGCCAGCAATTGTTAGAGGCTGCAGGCTACCCAAGCGACAGTAGCACCGATCAACTGGAATTGTTCTTTTTAGATATTCGTAATGCTCTTATAATCGAAGAGTCTATCATAAAGCTTGAACGCGGTGACGACAGCCAAGATTGGTTCGACTTGGCTAAGCCACCAGTAAATAAAGCGGAGAATTAAGGACAGCCCATGAAAGTCGACAGACTGCATATTCGCTCACGCTTTAAAAATCTTGAAAACGTGAAAGTGGACTTTGATGAAGGTCACCTGATGACAGTGGTGGTAGGCCGTAATGGTTCTGGTAAATCAAACGTTCTTGAAGCCTTGGTGACTATATTTCGCAATCTTGATCTTGGCGAAGCACCACCTTTTTCTTACGAGCTGATTTATCGACTTGGTGAACGCCATAAGCCCAATCAGCTCAGTGAGCGATGGCTGGAAATAACCATTGATGCCGATCCAGAGCGTGGCACATTGGCAAAACAATATAAAGTATGTGTGCGCGATCTTTTAAGTGAAGACACACCAAAGGATGTGTTTAATGAACGGCCTTCAGATATAGCCATTCCGTTTTCAAAAGTTAAGCGTGATAAAAGCGGTAAAGCACCATATCTACCTAATTATGTTTTTGCATATTATTCAGGTCCCAGTGATCGTCTTGAAAACCATTTTAAAAAACACCGTACGGATTTTTACCGTAGGTTACTGGAAGATAAGTTGGATCTAAAAGGTGATATTCGGCCATTATTCTACGCTAAACCTCACCACAGCCAATTCGTATTACTTGCCTTTTTCTTATCAGAACATGACAGCGCAGAAAAAATATTTTTGCGAGAGCACTTAGGTATTGAAGGATTAGACAGTATTCATTTTGTAATGCGCCAACCTGGGTGGGCTAAACAGAAAGGAGAATTGTTTTGGGGAGCACGCGGCGTTGTTCGCCGCTTTCTGGATGAACTGATACAACACACATTATCCCCGATAAAAGTGACTCGCCAAGAAGATACCTCGTTAACCGGCAGTAATATTCGAAATGAGTTCTTTCATCTATTTTTACCTGATGTAAAAGCACTGCGTGAATTCGCCAAAGCTCTCAGTGCCGATGAATTGTTTAAAATGCTCGAAAGTACCCTACTATCAGAAATTATCTCTGAAGTCAGCATACGGGTGAAAGTATCCAGCAGCATAGAACCTCTTACTTTCCGAGAACTCAGTGAAGGTGAACAACAACTACTGACCGTATTGGGTCTGCTCAAATTTACTGGCGGTAAAGATTCCTTGTTTTTACTCGATGAACCTGACACCCACCTTAACCCTTCTTGGGCTGTAAAATACCTTAAATTCCTACGTGAATTTGTACCTAATCACGATACCAGTCACTTGCTGATGGTAACTCATCACCCTCTGGCGATTGCTGAGTTGGAGAAAGAGCAAGTTCAGGTTATGAAGCGCGACGATAAAAAGCAAATATCCGCCAAGATGCCCGATGAGAACCCGCGGGGAATGGGGATTAATTTAATTTTGCGTAGTGATATGTTTGGTTTGCAGACAACGCTCGACGATGACACTAACCAAAGGGTTACAAACAGAAATGCACTCGCTGCAAAGGAAAATTTATCTAAAGAGAAGATAGTTCGTGAGCAGGGATTTCAGCCTGAGGATGAAGAGGAATATTTGGTTAGGCTTAACGCTGAGCTCGAACTCTTGGGTTTTAACCTTGCAACGGATGACCCTGATTACCTTGAGTTTCTTCGTAATAAATACCACACCAAACATGAGGGAACCCATTGATGCGTTGGATTTGCAAGGATGAGATTGAGGAATGCTTGACTCAGGCGTGGAGAGACATGGCTGCGCAAGCAAAGGCTGAATTAATTGCCGCTCCCAACGAAGAGGCAAGAAAAGCGATATTAAAAAGAGTCGCGGCCTCAAATGTTTGGCGTGAATACTATGATTTGCTACCTGATGCCTTAAAGCGAAAATGTTGGTATTGCGAGGCCGAGGAGATCCGGTCGGATATGCCGGTTGATCATTTCAGACCAAAAAGCAGGGTTGAAGATGATAAGCAACATGATGGCTACTGGTGGTTAGCATTCGATTGGCAAAACTATCGGTGTGCTTGCACATTCTGCAATAGCCGTAGAGTTTTTGATGAAACTGAGGGTGGTAAAGCATGTCGTTTCCCGCTTGAAAATCCTCAAGAGAGAGCTTTTGCACCTGCTGACCAGATCAAACTGAACAATGAACGACCGTATTTTCTTGATCCTTTCAACCCAGATGATGAAAAGCTTCTTTGGTTTGACAACGATGGGCTGCCAATCGCTAATCCATCAGCAACGGCTGAGCAGCAAACAAAAGTTAAAAATTCTGTTGAAATTTTTCATCTCCATGAGAGCAGAATAGCAAGAGCCAGGAACAAAGTACGCTTAGAGGTGGAACGACAAGTTAGGAAAATAAAGGATAATGATGATGCTCAAGCCGCCAAAGCTACGTTACGACGCATGGTAAAAGACACTGAAAAATTATCGCGTGCTGCGGTAGTTTATTTGCGCGCGCATAGAGACCTCCCGGAAGTAAAAGACATATTGAATTTGGATTAGATCTATGCTTAAGGCGTCTGATGAACCTAACTCAAAATCCTGCGCCAATTACGGCGGAGTGCTCCCAAAGCGAAGGCGGTACTGGTGGAAAATTAAGGTTAATCTCAGGTCAGATCGTTTTTACCTGAAGCAGATTGCGCTGGACATGCCAATGCCGGAGGTAGGGCATATCCGATACCACCTTCTATGGCTAGCGCGAAACATACGATGGCACCTCGCTCTCCTCAGAGCAGAAGCATCTGCGGCAGCAGGAAGAGGAAAACCCGTGGCTGAAGAAACTGGGGGCCGATCTGAGCATCGACAAGGCGATATTGCAGCATGGGTTGGCAAAAAGATGTGGTCAAAAGTTGCAGATCCGCGGCGGTGCCAGTGAAAGAATACCTGCTCATTTGTATTAGGTTAGTGCTGCGAGTGTAAGTATCCCACTTAACCGAACCATTCTCTTTAGAGATCTTCCGACATACTTGAGAAGATTGCCATGTATAAAGCTCGATTCACCGAGCACTAGAACATCGCCATTCTTAAGTCTGTTGAAGCCAGATGTACCGTTGCATTCGCCCAACAAACACATTGTCGCTGATGTTTACTCTAGCGCTGTGAAGGTGAATCGGTTCAAATAAACTGCTGGACACACTTTATCTTTTTAGGTATTTTTTCTCCCGCAGAGAAGAGTTTCGCTCAGACACGCTTCGGTTTGACTGCAGTCCATTTCTTTACAGAATGGCATACAAAACAAGCCAAAAAAATCATCGTATATCGATAGTTATTACTGTAACTGTCTTGATTTTTGTTGGAGGTTTTATGCCTTTTGGTAACCATCTAAAGCAATTTGTTCGTGATAATTACCCAGATGTGAAAGCTAGTTGCCCACTAGATATTTCATGTCCGTCGTTTAATACATACTGCCAAAAATTTGCTAAAGCTTGTGGCTTTGCAAATTTTGAAGCAATGCGCAAAGAAACATCCGTTCCTGTAATGGTTGATGCTCTGAATCAACTTTATGATGAGTTGCGCTTAGAAGGTATTGATGTTGAACGAACGCTTATGCAGTTAAAATGGCCACAGCACATCATTTTCTCAAGCCTCGAACTTGCTTCGCTATTTGACGATCAGTTGAAGAAAGTCGAGCATCGTGTCCCCTACACTCATCACGCCCGCCAATATGTTCCAATGATGCAACCTAATGGTGATGCTACATGGCACATTGATGTTGAGGTGATCAATAAATCACAGAGTATCATCAACTTGGAGTGGTTCGAGAATGTATTGGGAAAACAGCATGTGCGAATTGTCAAAGGTCGCAACCTATATATGGAGCACTTGCGGCGGCACTCAGAAGCTGGTGATCATTCAGCAACACATGCACTTGCCGTACGTGCAATTCACAAACAGGAATATGTTCAAGCCATTAAGCTCCTTCACAAGGCAGTGGAGCTCGGCTGTGTAGATGCCCATTTCGAACTTGGTTTTATTTACGAATACGGATTAGGCGTTGATGCTGATCCAGCTCGTGCTTTGGAACACTACCTTCAAGCCGCCACACAGAACAACAATATGGCACTCAATGCACTGGGGCATTTTTACGGCAAAGCAGGGTCTTTGGGTCCAGATTTCGAATTGAGTTTTAACTATCATCTGCGCGCCGCTAGAGCAGGTAATTATGACTCCGTTGGTAATGTGGGTTCTATGCTGTATTTTGGTCTTGGTGTGAAAGAGGACAAGCAAGAGGCGGAGAAATACTTTGCGATGGGCGATGAAGTAAGCGATGGATGTTCTCGCAATAGCATTGCCTATGCTGAATTTGTTAAAGCTCTAGACAGTGACGACTTCACAGTGGCATTAGCTGCTTTAGAGAAAGCAGCCGAAGTCAAGGATGTGGAAGCACTACGTAATCTAGGGATTTTTCTTCTTGATGGCTATACAGGCGTATATGAGCCTATTCGCGGTTGTTCACTCTTGGAGGAGGCAGCAATACTAGGCGATGCGGAGGCTATGTACAGGCTGGGTTCTTATCTGTTTTATGGAAAAAATGTCGAACAAGACCACGAAAAGAGTGCTTACTGGTTTCACAAGGCCTTTGGAATGGGGCATGGACCAGCAATCAATAAACTAGCTGAGTGTTTCTGGGAAGGCCTGGGGGTGAATGTAGATATTAGCATCGCTAATCAGCTCTTCGAAACTGCTGGTAAATATCGAGAACCACGTGGTTATGCAAACCTCGCGACATCCTATCTATATGGCAGAGGAATTGAAAAGAATGAAGAACAAGCCTTCAAATATATGTTAATGGCTGCTCATGGTGGATATAAATTTGCAATGGAGCGGGTCGCAAATTTCTATCTTTCCGGTATCGGTGTTGAGATTGATGTAGACAAGTCGGCAGAATGGAGTGAAAAAGCAGCATCCACTCCAGAGTTCATCCCTTATCAATGGGTTGATCCCCGACTCATCGATTACATATCTCCAGACTATCTTGAACCGATTTATAAGGAGAGAACATGAGCGAATCAACGTGCCCAGTATGCCGTAGTCTTGGTGAAGTAGAATATGACTGCTGTGATTGTAACGGAACTGGCTATGCTCCTACTGAAGACAACGCGTTCGGTCAGTGCCATACTTGCTATGGTGAAGGCGTAGCTGTCCAAACATGCTTCAAGTGCCAAGGTTCTGGTATTATCGTTCGGGATGACGAAGAAAATAAAAACGCGGACTTAGATCCAGATGGTGAAGCTGAAAGTTATCATGATGTTGGAGATTAACATTCTAGTTAGCCAAACTCTCTTGGATAGATCAATGTAAGAGAGGCAACACTAATTTTGTTCTCATGAGGCCAGCTTTTATGCTGGCCTTTATTTCTACGGGTCTAATTCATTCAAAGAGCCGATTTTACCTGCTCAGACTGATTAGCATGATATTAGCAACGCCGCTTATAGCACACGGTTACCTACCTGTCAGATTAGGTTTAGCTCCCGAGTCATGCCAGTATCAGATTAGGCTTGAGCTAAAACAGTCTGATATCTTTGATTGTTAGACTGCGTTACTAAAATTCCCTTGAATAACATTCTTTCTTGTCAGGGAGCCAATATAATCTGCATACCACTGCATCATCTCCCTACGCCCATCAAGATAATGTGCATGGTTATACGTCCCGCGAATCGCGTTCTTATCGACGTGCGCAAGCTGCGTTTCGATCCACGCTGAGTTAAAGCCTTCTTCATGCAGAATGGTGCTCATCGTGTGGCGGAAACCGTGCCCCGTCAGCCTGCCTTTATATCCCAGCAATTCGATAACCTGATTAATGCTCTCCTTGCTGATAGGCTTGCGGGGATCGTTCCTGCCGATAAAAACCAGAGGATAATGTTTTGAGATCGGTTCAAGTTGCTTAAACAGTGCAACAACTTGCTCTGAGAGCGGCACAATGTGAGGCCGTTTCATCTTCATTACTTCTGCCGGGATCTCCCATAGTTTTGTCTCAAAATCGATATCCTCCCAGCGTGCGAAACGCAATTCTTGCGTTCGTACACCGGTTAACATAATGATCTGAGTAGCTGTTTTCGTGATAATACTGCCGGTATAACCCGCCAGATCGCTAAGGAAGTGAGGAAGTTCATTGGCAGTAAGGAAGGGGAAATGTACTTTTTTCGGCGTAGCTAATGCGCTGGCAAGATCGGGACCGGGGTTGTAGTCGGCTCTACCTGTGACAATTGCATAACGGAACACTTCGCCACAGCGCTGGCGGACCTTGCGCATTTTCTCCAGCGCTCCGCGTTTCTCCATTTTACGCAGGGCTTCCAACAACTCCATTGGTTTGATTTCAGCAATAGGGCGCTTGCCGATGTAGGGAAAGATATCTTTTTCAAAGGTGTCGATGATTTCATCGCGGTAGCGCAGTGACCAGCGATCGGCTTTGGTTTGATGCCACTCGCGAGCAACGGCCTCGAAAGTGTTTTTCAAGCTCATTTGCTGGGCCACTTTCTCTTCTTTCTTTACTTCACCTGGATCGCCTCCGGCAGCGAGAATTTTTCTGGCTTCGCTGCGTATTTCGCGCGCGTCCGCCAGTGAAACATCGGGGTAGACGCCAATAGACAGCATCTTTTCTTTACCAGCAAATCGGTACTTCATTCGCCAGTATTTAGAGCCATTAGCGTTAATCAGCAGATACATACCACCGCCATCAGCCAACTTATAAGGCTTTTCTTTTGGCTTCGCGGTTTTCACTTTAACATCGGTTAGCGCCATGACATCCTCCGGCTTTTGATGAATCCATCCTCCCGTGGGGATTTCCGCTAGTAACTAACCTGATACCCCCAACGCTCCCCTTGTATAGCAAAGATGTTGTTAAAACCCATTGTTATGTATCACATTTTTACTATTATGGGGGTGCCAATATTTTAAGGGGAAATTACACCCCCGAATGCACCCCCAAAAACAACTTGATGTGGGTTGAAGTCGATTGATCTCCAGAGAAAAGGAAGGCTGGATATATAAGGGTCTAAAAGGGATTTTGTTGACGTCGGGGGAGTTCAGTAGAGGCTAATTGGCGGAAGATCACAGGAGTCGAACCTGCCCGGGAACGCTGGCGTCCCCAACTGGATTTGAAGTCCAGCCACCTCACCGGAGATGACGATCTTCCGCGCCTCGATTGCTACATGGAGGCGGGGCGCATTATAGCTACTTTCAGGCATTTACCACATACCCCTACACACTTTTTTCACATCTCTTTTGACCTTAACCCCCCTGTTTCGGTTAATTCCTAAGAAAATCCTTAGGTTAGCATTTCGTGCTCACCGACTTTTACCGCGATCACAAAAAAGAAGAAACGTAATCTGCTAACCAGAAAACGCAATACCCGCTCATGAAACAATGGTTTAAAACCAATGTAACCGGTCTCAACGCCCCCTACAGCGTGAAGGATATAAAAAAGATGAGCGAAGTACTGTCTGTAAAAGAGAAGATTGGCTACGGAATGGGTGACGCCGCCAGCCACATCATTTTTGATAACGTCATGTTGTACATGATGTTTTTCTACACCGATATTTTTGGCATCCCTGCGGGGTTTGTCGGCACCATGTTCCTGCTTGCCCGCGCGCTGGATGCAATCTCCGACCCGTGCATGGGGCTGATTGCTGACCGCACCCGCAGCCGCTGGGGTAAGTTCCGTCCGTGGATCCTGTTCGGCGCCATCCCGTTCGGCATCGTCTGCGTGCTGGCCTACACCACGCCGGACCTCAGCCTTAACGGCAAGATGATCTACGCTGCCATTACCTACACGCTGCTGACCCTGCTCTATACCGTGGTCAACATCCCGTACTGCGCGCTGGGCGGGGTGATCACCAACGACCCGACGCAGCGTATCTCCCTGCAGTCCTGGCGCTTCGTGCTGGCGACGGCGGGCGGCATGCTCTCCACGGTGCTGATGATGCCGCTGGTGAAGCTGATTGGCGGCGACGATAAGGCGTTCGGCTTTCAGGGCGGGATCGCCGTGCTGTCGGTGGTCGCGTTCCTGATGCTGGCGTTCTGCTTCTTCACCACCAAGGAGCGCATCCAGGTGCCGCCGAGCACCACCTCCATGCGTGAAGACCTACGCGACATCTGGCACAACGACCAGTGGCGCATCGTCGGCGTGCTCACCATCCTCAATATCCTCGCTGTCTGCGTGCGCGGCGGGGCGATGATGTACTACTGCACTTGGATAATCGGCTCGCCGGAAATATTCGTCGCGTTCCTCACCACCTACTGCGTCGGTAACCTGATTGGCTCCGCGCTGGCGAAACCGCTCACCGACTGGAAGTGCAAGGTCAGCATCTTCTGGTGGACCAACGCCGCGCTGGCGGTGGTCAGCGTGGCGATGTTCTTCGTGCCGATGCATGCCACCGTGCTGATGTTCGCCTTTATCTTCGTTATCGGCGTGCTGCACCAGCTGGTGACGCCGATTCAGTGGGTAATGATGTCCGATACCGTCGACTACGGCGAGTGGACCAACGGCAAGCGCCTGACCGGCATCAGCTTTGCGGGCACGCTGTTCGTGCTGAAGCTCGGCCTGGCGCTGGGCGGGGCGATGATCGGCTGGATGCTGGCAGGCGGCGGCTACGACGCGGCAGCCAAAACCCAGAACAGTACGACTATAAGCATCATCATCGGCCTGTTTACCCTGGCTCCGGCGGTCTGCTACGTGCTGAGCGCCATTATCGCCAAGCGCTATTACACGCTGAAAACGCCATTCCTGACCAAAATCATGGGCGAGCTGGCACAGGGCGCGCGCCGCAATCAGCAGGAGTTTGAAACCCTGCCGGTCAGCAAAGAATTACAGAACTAAGAGGACGTGAGTATGAAAATCAGTGATGGAAACTGGCTCATTCAACCGGGCCTGAACGTGACCTATCCGGTTCAGGTGTTCGACGTGGAGCAGCAGGGCAATGACCTGGTGGTGTACGTGGCGCCGCGTGACGTGCGCGAACGCACCTGGCAGCTCGACACATTGATGTTTACGGTTCGCCTGTTTGCCCCGCAGGAAGGGATTGTCGGGGTACGTATTGAGCACTTCCAGGGCGCGCTGAACAACGGCCCGCACTATCCGCTGAACGTTCTGAAAGACGTGAAGGTTGAGATTGAAAACAACGCGGAGTATGCCGAGCTGAAAAGCGGCAACGTCAGCGTACGCGTTACGAAAGGTGAGTTCTGGGCGCTGGATTTCCTGCGCAACGGGCAGCGCATTACCGGCAGCCAGCTGAAAAACAACGGCTACGTGCAGGACACCAATACCGATCGCAACTATATCTTCGAACGGCTGGATCTGGGCGTAGGCGAAACGGTGTACGGCCTGGGCGAGCGTTTTACCGCCCTGGTGCGCAACGGCCAGACGGTCGAAACCTGGAACCGCGACGGCGGCACCAGCACCGAGCAGTCTTACAAAAATATTCCGTTCTACCTGACCAACCGCGGCTACGGCGTGCTGGTGAATCATCCGGAGAACGTCTCCTTCGAAGTTGGCTCCGAGAAGGTCTCTAAAGTGCAGTTCAGCGTGGAAGGGGAATATCTCGAGTACTTCGTGATCGACGGCCCGACGCCGAAAGAGGTGCTGAACCGCTATACGCAGTTCACCGGGCGTCCGGCGCTGCCGCCTGCCTGGTCGTTCGGCCTGTGGCTCACCACCTCGTTCACCACCAACTACGACGAAGCCACGGTAAACAGCTTTATCGACGGCATGGCCGAGCGCGACCTGCCGCTGCACGTGTTCCACTTCGACTGCTTCTGGATGAAGGCCTTCCAGTGGTGCGATTTCGAGTGGGACCCGGTGACCTTCCCGGATCCGGAAGGGATGATCCGCCGCCTGAAGGAGAAAGGGCTGAAGGTCTGCGTGTGGATCAACCCGTACATCGGCCAGAAGTCGCCGGTTTTCCAGGAGCTAAAAGAGAAGGGTTACCTGCTCAAGCGCCCGGACGGTTCCCTGTGGCAATGGGACAAATGGCAGCCGGGGCTGGCGATTTACGACTTCACCAACCCGGAAGCGTGCCGGTGGTACGCCGACAAGCTGAAAGGCCTGGTGGACATCGGCGTTGACTGCTTTAAGACCGACTTCGGCGAGCGTATCCCGACCGACGTGCAGTGGTTTGACGGATCCGATCCGCAGAAGATGCACAACCACTACGCCTATATCTACAACGAGCTGGTGTGGAACGTGCTGAAGGAGACGGTGGGGGAAGAAGAGGCGGTGCTGTTTGCTCGCTCCGCGTCCGTCGGTGCGCAGCAGTTCCCGGTTCACTGGGGCGGCGACTGCTACGCCAACTACGAATCGATGGCGGAAAGCCTGCGCGGTGGGCTGTCGATTGGCCTGTCCGGCTTCGGGTTCTGGAGCCACGATATCGGCGGGTTTGAAAACACCGCGCCGGCGCACGTCTACAAACGCTGGTGCGCGTTCGGGCTGTTCTCCAGCCACAGCCGCCTGCACGGCAGCAAATCCTACCGCGTGCCGTGGGCGTACGATGACGAGTCCTGCGACGTGGTGCGCCACTTCACCCAGCTGAAATGCCGGATGATGCCGTACCTGTATCGCCAGGCGGCGCTGGCCCGCGAGTTCGGCACGCCGATGCTGCGCGCGATGATGCTGGAGTTCCCGGACGATCCGGCGTGCGATTACCTCGACCGCCAGTACATGCTGGGGGATTCGGTGATGGTCGCGCCGGTGTTCTCCGAGGCGGGCGACGTGCAGTTCTACCTGCCGGAAGGCCGCTGGACGCATCTGTGGCATAACGACGAAATTCAGGGCAGCCGCTGGCATAAGCAGCAGCATGATTTCCAGAGCCTGCCGGTCTACGTGCGCGATAACACGCTGCTGGCGCTGGGTAACAATAACCAGAAGCCGGACTACGCGTGGAACGAGGGGACGGCCTTCCAGCTGTTTAACCTGGCCGATGGTGCAACGGCGGTCAGCGAAGTGCCTGCGGCGGACGGTTCCGTGGCGTTTACCCTGAAGGCCACGCGCAGCGGCGACACCGTGACCATTAAGGGTGAAGGCGAGGCGCGGAACTGGTCGGTCTGCTTGCGCAACGTGCAGAAGGTGAGCGGCGTGAAGGGCGGTTCACACGCGGGCAGCGAGTGGGGCGTGGTGGTGAAAGCGGAGGGGGATGAGGTGGTGGTTCACTTCTGAACTGGAAAAATGCCCGGTGGCGCTTCGCTTACCGGGCCTACATGGGATCGTAGGCCGGGTAAGGCGAAGCCGCCACCCGGCTATTTACTGTGCCGGAGCCACCGCCGATACCACTCCGCCCGTCATCGTCTGCTGCACCTGCTGCTTATCCATATTCACCGCGCTCAGCTTGCCGCTTACCGTTGGCTTCAACGGGGCGTTGGCCTGCACGCTGCCGCTGGCGGTGAGCTGAATATTGCCGTCGCCCGTAATCGGCAGCGCTGGCCAGCCCCACTGTTGTAAAACGTTAAGCGGCACGCCGCGCCCGTTCAGGCTCACGGTGGTTTGTCGCTGTGGAAGCTGGGACACGGTTCCCGTGGCTTCAAGGATCCCTTTTTCGGTAAAGGCGCTCAGCTCGGTAATGTTAACCGTTGCGGCGTTGGCGCTCAGCGCCAGTGAGGGACGTCGCACGTCCACGCGGTTAAAGGTGGCCGCCGCGCCGTTAAGCGTGGCGTTGCCTCCCCACACGCCCCACTGCCGATCTTGAGCCACGCGCAGGTTCGCACCGTAACCATCCAGAGAGGTGATCTGCCACGGGAAGGACGGGTCGATATCAATCACCAGGTTGCGGCTCAGGCCGAATTTTTTCAGGGTGACGCTGTTCAGCCATTCCGGCAGGGGATCCATCCACAGCGTTTTCCAGTTGTCAGGCAGGGTGTATTCCAGCCCGGCAATGGCGGCATCGTCCAGCACCAGGGCCTTACCGTCGCGCAGCCAGTTACCGGAGGTGCGCACCATGCCGCCTTCCCAGCGGGAGGTAAACTGGCGCAGCGCGATACCCTGCGGGGAGAATTCCGCATTCAGGATCGGGTCAAACAGATGCAGCGAACCGTAGATAAACTCGCTGGCATTCATGGACAAACGCCCCTCCTGGCTTTGCCAGTCGCCTTTACTCAGCGTCAGGTTGCGCAGGCTTAAGTCGAGGTCGGTTACCGCCCAGTCGGGTCCCTGCAGGCGGGCGTCGGTCACTTCCAGACGGCCAATTTGCAGAGAAGGGAGTGTGGTAATGGGGGCGAAGAAATCCATCAGCGATTTATCGCTTTGCAGGCGGATATCATTCAAACGCATGGAATCTATTATCCAGCTGCCGTCGGCATTGCGCAGGGCGGAGCCGGTGAGCGAGCCGCGCGCCATGTCGGCGCCGATGGTATTGAGCACCACCTCTTTGCCGTTGAGCTGGCCCTGGATCAGGACGTTACTGGCCGGTACGCCGTTGAGGGTGAGCGAGCCTGCGCTCATCTGGATCTGCGCGTTTTTACCCAGCACGTTGCCCGCTTCCGGCTGCCACGGGCTGACGCCGCCGGTGACCTTTTGCGCGCTGAGATCCCATTCGGTGTTCGGGCTGTTAAACGCCATGTTGTTCAACTGCAGGCGGTCGGCCTGGAAAGGCAGCGGCGCGGTCTGCGGAGAGAGATTTAGCGTGCCGTCGAACAGGGCGATGGTGTCCATGTGCAGCGGATCGGTAACCTGACGGCTGCTTAGACCAATATCGACTTTTTTGGCGACCAGCGTGGCGGGTTTGCCGTCACGACCAAAGGTGACGTTTTCCAGAATGATGTGGGAAGGCGATGAAAAGCGGTGATCCATCAGGTCGAAATTCAGTTCGTAATCGGTATTTACCGTGACCCAACTGCTGACCTGAGACGCGCCCCAGCGGGTCTGGAGCAGGAAATAAAACGCCAGCGCCACAATGAGCAGGGCGATAAGAAGATAGACGAGCAGCTTTCCAATAAATTTCATGGTCTTCCATCCCGTGAAACGCACATAAAGGAGTTATGCACGATTTATGCGCAATCCTCAAGGCGGGAATGGTGTAAAGAGATGTCACGGCGGGCATTGACTGCCCGCCGTGAAGGCAATCAGTTCTTTTCAGGCGGGAAAACGAGGTTCAGCACGATAGCAGTAATACCGCCAGCCGCGATGCCGGAAGAGAGCAGGTTTTTCACCCAGTCCGGCGCAAACTGCAGGATCAGCGGCTGCTGAGACACGCCCAGACCGACGGCCAGCGACAGCGCGATAATCATAATCGCACGGCGGTTAAGCGGCTCGCGGGAGACGATACGCACGCCGGAGGCCGCGATGGTGCCGAACATGACCAGCGTCGCGCCGCCGAGAACCGGCTCTGGAATGTGTTGCACAAAGCCGCTCACCGCCGGGAACAGGCCGAGGACAATCAGCATCAGCGCCACCACAAAGCCCACGTAACGGCTGGCAACGCCGGTGAGCTGGATCACGCCGTTGTTCTGGCCAAAGCAGGAGTTCGGGAACGTGTTGAACACGGCGGAAACAAACGAGTTCAGGCCGTTCGCCAGCACGCCGCCTTTCAGACGCTTCATATACAGCGGGCCGGACACCGGCTGTTCAGAGACGTCGGAGGTTGCGGTGATATCGCCGATGGTTTCCAGAGAGGTGATCATAAAGACCAGCATCAGCGGCAGCAGAAGGCCCCAGTCAATGCCCAGGCCGTAGTAGAGCGGCGTTGGGATAGTGATCAGCGCGGCATTCGTCGGTGCGGTATTTTGCGGCAGCATATCCAGCGCCCAGGCCATCAGGTAACCGGCCGCCATCGCGATAACCAGCGAGGCAACGCGCAGGTAAGGGTTACGCTGACGGTTAAGCAGAATGATGATTGCCAACACCACGCCTGCCAGCAGCAGGTTTTTCGGTGCGCCGAAGGTGTGGTCGCTCATTGCCGCATAGCCACCGCCGATGGAGGTCAGACCCACCTGAATCAGCGACAGGCCGATTATCATCACCACCACGCCGGAGACCAGCGGAGTGATGACGCGGCGCGCCAGGTGCAGAACGCGGGAAATCACCATCTCTGTACAGCTGGCCAGCATCAGCGTGCCGAAGAGTGCCGCCATCATGGTCGGAACGTCCGCGCCGCCGGTTTTGAGCGCCGTGCCGCCCATGATCAGCGGGGCGACAAAGTTAAAGCTGGTACCCTGAATCGACAGCAATCCAGACCCTACAGGACCCCAGGCTTTAATTTGAATAATAGAGGCGACGCCGGAGGCAAAGAGGGACATGCTGATGATGTGCTGAGTGTCCTGTGCCGGTAACCCGAGCGCCTGGCAGATCAGCAGCGCCGGCGTGATCACCGCAACAAACATCGCCAGAAGGTGCTGACAGGCAGCGAACAGCGTCTGCGGCAGCGGCGGACGATCTTCAAGGCGGTAAATTAATTCGCTATTTTGCTTCTGCGCAACCGGTTGCGCATCAGGAGACTCTACGGTGTTAACGGACATCGGCGGCAATCCCAGGGTGAAAAGCGGGCATTTTATCTGACCACCTGGTAAAAGCAAACGATTGCCAGCGAAAAATAGTGTAATAGCCACCATAGAGGTATGGCTTTTCTCATGTTGATGTCAGAAAGTCCCCTACACTTTTCAATATTGAGCTCATGATGAGCGAAAATCGTCCAGGGGAATGCCGCGTTAACAGGCTGCGTGCGCATAACAGGAGCCACCTATGATCCATCTCGATACGTTGACCACCCTTGTTGCCGCAACGCTGGTACTTCTGCTTGGGCGAAAGCTGGTGCACAGCATTTCGTTGCTTAAGAGATACACCATACCGGAGCCGGTTGCGGGCGGTTTGCTGGTGGCCATTGCGCTACTGATCTTAAAAAAGAGCATGGACCTGGAATTTGATTTCGATATGTCGCTGCGAGACCCGCTGATGCTGGCATTCTTTGCCACTATTGGTCTGAATGCGAATCTGGCCAGTCTGCGCTCCGGTGGAAAAGTGCTGGGACTTTTTCTGCTGGTAGTTATCGGCCTTTTGCTGATGCAAAACGTAATTGGGCTCAGCATGGCGTATCTCCTTGGCCTGAACCCGCTGATGGGGCTGCTCGCCGGCTCTGTGACGCTGCTTGGCGGCCACGGTACGGGTGCTGCCTGGAGCGAGGTGTTTGTTGAGCAGTACGGATTTGAAAATGCGATGGAAGTGGCGATGGCCTGCGCCACCTTTGGTCTTATTTTAGGCGGCCTGCTGGGTGGGCCTGTGGCCCGTTATCTGGTGAAGCACTCTCCCACGCCGCAGGGCATTCCCGACGATAATGTTGCGCCAACCATTTTTGAAAAGCCGGACGCTGAACGCACCATCTCTTCGCTGGTGTTGATAGAGACCATTGCCTTAATTGCTATCTGCCTGACGCTGGGGAAGGTGATTGCACAATGGCTGACAGGTACGGTGCTGGAGCTGCCAACCTTCGTCTGCGTACTGTTTGTCGGCGTGGTGTTGAGCAACGGGCTGGCGATGACCGGTTTTTATCGCGTTTTTGATCGCGCGGTGTCGGTCATGGGGAACGTCTGCTTATCGCTTTTCCTGGCAATGGCGCTGATGAGCCTCAAGCTGTGGGAGCTGGCGTCACTGGCGCTGCCAATCTTCGCCATTCTGGCGGTGCAAACCTTGTTTATGGCGCTTTACGCCATCTTTGTGACATGGCGGGTGATGGGGAAAAATTACGATGCGGCGGTCCTGGCGGCAGGGCACTGCGGGTTTGGCCTTGGCGCAACGCCCACGGCGATTGCTAATATGCAGGCCATCACCGAGCGTTTCGGGCCGTCGCATATTGCGTTTCTGGTTGTGCCGATGGTGGGGGCGTTCTTTATTGATATTGTGAATGCGATAGTCATCAAGCTTTACCTGATGCTGCCCATGTTCAGCTGATATTCAAGCGTTAGAATAGCGCTCGGTTTCCGGCATCCAGCGCTCAATTAGCGCTGCCGCCTGGTCGGGGTAGCGTTCATGAATATGGCGCGCGAGGCGCTGAACTTCAGGGATCATGGCCTGATCGCGCAGTAAATCAGCCACTTTAAATTCGGCGTTACCGGTCTGGCGCGTGCCCAGCAGTTCGCCCGGGCCGCGGATCTCCAGGTCTTTTTGCGCAATCACGAAACCGTCGTTGCTGTCGCGCAACACCTGCAAACGCATCTGCGCCGTTTTCGAGAGCGGGGCTTTGTAGAGCAGCACGCAGTGGGAGGCGACCGCACCGCGGCCAACGCGACCACGCAGCTGGTGGAGCTGTGCAAGGCCGAGGCGCTCCGGGTTTTCGATGATCATCAGGCTGGAATTCGGGACGTCCACGCCTACTTCGATCACCGTGGTGGCGATCAGCAGATGTAAATCACCCTGCTTGAACGACTGCATTACCGCCTGTTTTTCGGCGGGCTTCATTCGCCCGTGCACCAGGCCAACGTTCAGTTCGGGAAGCGCCAGCTTCAGCTCTTCCCACGTTGCTTCGGCGGCCTGCGCTTCAAGCAGTTCCGACTCTTCAATCAGCGTACAAACCCAGTACGCCTGACGCCCTTCGTGGGTACAGGCGTTGCGCACGCGTTCGATAATTTCGCTGCGGCGCGTGTCCGGGATGGCGACGGTGGTCACCGGCGTGCGGCCAGGCGGCAGTTCATCGATGGTGGAGGTGTCCAGGTCCGCGTAGGCGGTCATTGCCAGGGTGCGCGGGATAGGCGTGGCGGTCATGATCAGCTGGTGCGGGTGGAAGCCCTGCTGAAGACCTTTTTCCCACAGTGCCAGACGCTGGTGCACGCCAAAGCGGTGCTGTTCATCGATGATCACCAGAGCAAGACCGTTGAACTGAACCTGCTCCTGGAAGATGGCGTGCGTGCCGACAATCATCTGCACCTGGCCGCTGGCGATAGCGTCCTGTTGCGCAATGCGCGCTTTGCCTTTTTGCTTTCCGGCGAGCCAGCCGACTTCAACCCCAAGCGGCGCGAACCAGCTGCGGAAGTTATTGGCGTGCTGTTCGGCCAACAGTTCGGTCGGTGCCATCAGCGCCACCTGCTTGCCGTGGGCTATGGCGCGCAGCGCGGCCAGTGCGGCAACCAGCGTTTTACCGGAACCTACGTCGCCCTGCACAAGGCGCATCATCGGCACATCCAGCGCCATATCACGTTCTATTTCAGCAGTGACGCGCACCTGGGCGTTGGTGGGCTTAAACGGCAGCGAGGCCAGCAGCTTATCTTTGAGCTCATCACGCTGGCTTAGCGGTTGGGCATGAAAACGCTGTGCGCCAGCGCGAAGCGCCAGCATGCTCAGGTTATGCGCCAGTAATTCCTCAAGGATAAGACGCTGTTGGGCAGGGTGTTTGCCGGTTTCTAAATCGCTAAGCTGCAGCGAGGGCGGCGGGCGGTGCAGGGTACGCATCGCTTCAGGCAGGCTCATCATCCCCTGCGCCAGCTCGGGTGGCAGCAGTTCGGTTATGGCACAGGTATCAAGCAGCTCAAGCGCCTGATCGGTGAGCTTACGCAGCGTCGCCTGCTTGATGCCTTCCGTCGTCGGGTAAACCGGCGTGAGCGTCTCCTGCAGATCCGGCGTACTGAGGTCGCCCTGCACGCGGTACTCAGGGTGAATCATCTCTGCGCCGAATTTCCCGCGTTTCGCTTCCCCGTAGGCCAGCACGCGTCGGCCCGTCGCCAGGCTATTTTTCATCGCCGCGCTGAAGTTGAAAAAGCGCAGGGTGAGAATGCCGGTACCGTCGCTGATCTGGCAGGTCATCATTCGGCGACCGCCAAAGGTGATGTTGCAGTTCAGCACTTCGCCTTCGACGGTAGCGTAAATGGCGGGGAGGAGATCGCCAATTTTATAGAGTTGGGTGCGGTCTTCGTAACGCAGGGGGAGGTGCAGCAGAAGATCCTGCACGGTATGCAGGCCAATCTTCGCCAGTTTACTGCTTTGCGCCGCGCCTACGCCGGTCAGCGTATTGAGCGGTATGGCGTCCAGCAGGCGGCCTTTCATGGGTTATCCTGCGAACTGCATGGTGGACCACCACTCGGCATCGGCTTCAATTTCGCCCTGCGCGTTGACGTGGGGGTAAGGCAATTTCTTTTGCTTCGCGACGCGCGCCAGCACCGGATAACCACCTTCAAACAGCAGTCGCTGCTGTTCTTCTTCCGGCAGCGTGCTGTTCGCGCGCTTGTACATTCCGGCGTTCTGACGCTGGCGCTGCGCTTCGTACAGAATGAGCGCAGAGGCAACGGAGACGTTCAAGGACTGCACCATGCCGGTCATCGGGATAATGATGTCCCGATCCGCCAGATCCAGCGCTTCCTGCGTGATCCCCGTTTTCTCCTGACCCATCAAAATGCAGGTCGGACGGGTGTAGTCGATCTCGCGGAAGTCCACGGCTTTATCGGAGAGGTGAGTGGCAAGCACCTGCATACCGCGCTCTTTCAGGTGCGATACAGCTTCGCCGACAGTTTGGTGATTTTTGACAGAGACCCAGCTGTTACTGCCTGCAGCAGCGGAAACCATATTGCGCATGCGGTTGCCTGGCCAGACGGCGTGCACTTCATGCACGCCTACGGCGTCTGCGGTACGGACAATAGCAGCGACGTTATGAGGTTTATGGACCTGCTCCATGCAGACCGTCAGGTCCGGCTGCCGCCTGGCGAGCATTTCGCAAATACGAGCATAACGTTGTGAATTCATACCACTAATTTCGGTTTCGGGTGACTTTAATCACGTCCGGCATCACGCGGATTTTGCGCATAATGTTCGCCAGATGCACACGGTCACGGGCGGTCAGACGGATAAAGGCGCTGTATACGCGGCCATCTTTCTCTTCCGTATTCAGGCTCTGAATATTGGAGGAGGCCGTGTTGATCGCTGCCGTCAGGTTCGCCAGCGCACCCTGGTGGTTGAACATATCCACCTTAATTTCGGTGATAAATTCCTGGGCCGTCTCTTTGTCCCACTCGACGGCCATGAACTTCTCAGGCTCTTTCTGATAGCCACGGATGTTACGGCAAGACTCGTGGTGGATAACCAGCCCTTTACCAGGACTGACGTGCGCAATAATCGGGTCGCCTGGGATCGGTCGGCAGCATTTGGCGAAGGTGATGAGCACCCCGTCAGCACCTTTGATCGGCAGATGGCCATGGGTTTGCGCCGCTGCAGGAACGGACGTGGTGTCAGCCTGCTGCAGGTTCTTCGCCACCACGACGCTCATGGCGTTGCCGAGGCCAATTTCTGCCAGAAGGTCATCCAGCGTAGCGAGCTTCATGCGCTCCAGCTCATGCTGGATATTCTCCTGCGGGATTTCGGCCAGCTTGCGGCTGCCGCCCAACGCATGGTTGAGCAGACGACGGCCGAGGCTGACGGAGTCATCGCGCTTGAGGTTTTTCAGCAGCTGACGAATTTTGGCGCGCGCTTTGGAGCTCACGACAAAGTTCAGCCAGGCCGCGTTCGGACGGGCGCCCGGCGCGGTAATAATTTCCACCGTCTGGCCGCTGGCGAGCGGCTGAGACAGCGGGTAAGGCTGTCTGTCGACGCGCGCGCCCACGCAGGCGTGACCGATATCGGTATGCACGGCGTAAGCGAAGTCGACCGGCGTTGCACCAGCAGGCAGTTCGACAATGCGCCCTTCTGGTGTGAAAACGTAAATCTCATCCGGGAAGAGATCGGATTTAACGCTCTCGATAAATTCAAACGAGCTACCGGCACTCTGCTGCAGCTCCAGCAGACTTTGCATCCAGCGCTGGGCGCGGATTTGCGCGGTTGTGCTGCTTTCGCCACCGTGCTCTTTATAAGCCCAGTGTGCTGCTACACCCATTTCCGCCATCTGGTCCATGTCTTCGGTGCGAATTTGCACCTCAACAGGCACACCGTGCGGGCCGATCATGGAGGTGTGTAAAGATTGATAGCCGTTCGCCTTGGGAATGGCGATGTAATCTTTCACGCGACCCGGACGCGGCTTGTACAGGCTGTGCATCTGCCCCAGCACGCGGTAGCAGGTATCTGAGTCGTGGACGATTACGCGGAACGCGTAAATATCCATGATCGAGTGAAAACGCTGCTCTTTGAGCACCATTTTGCAGTAGATGGAGTATAAGTGCTTTTCGCGACCGCTGACGCGGCACGGAATTCCCGCTTCCTGTAACCGCCCTTCAATTTCAGAGAGGATTTTTTGAATCATCTCTTTACGGTTGCCACGTGCGGCTTTCACCACCTCTTTAATCACGCGATAGCGGTTCGGGTACAACGCTTCAAAGCCCAGCTCTTCCAGCTCGGTTTTGATGTGATGAATACCTAAACGGTGTGCCAGCGGGCTGTAGATTTCGAGGGTTTCACGGGCAATGCGGCGACGTTTATCCGGGCGAAGTGAGCCCAGCGTGCGCATATTGTGGGTACGGTCAGCGAGTTTGATGAGAATGACGCGGATATCCTGCACCATCGCCATAATCATCTTGCGAAAGTTTTCGGCCTGCGCCTCTTTCTTGTCGCGGAAATTGAGCTTATCAAGCTTAGAGACCCCTTCCACCAGTTCGGCAACGCTTTTGCCAAACAGCTGTTCCATATCCTGGTAGGTGGCGGGGGTATCTTCGATCACGTCATGCAGCAGGGCGGCCATGAGCGTTTCGTAGTCGAGTTTCATCTCGGCCAGAATACAGGCTACCGCTACCGGGTGCGTGATATAGGGTTCACCGCTTGAACGTGTCTGGCCCTCGTGAGCGTCACGTGCAACGAGATACGCCTGCTGAAGACGCTTAATCTGGTCTTCAGGCAGGTAGGTTTGAATCAGTTGATTCAGGCTTTCAAACAGATACAAGGGCGACCCGCAGGTTTAATTAACGACGACCTTCAGCAATGGCGGTTACGGCCTGCAGTTCTGCGGCTTCCTGCTCTTGCTGCTCCTGGCGCTCGCGCACGTCGAGGATCTGGTTGTTGATCAGACCTTCTTCGATTTCGCGAAGTGCAATAACGGTGGTTTTATCGTTTTCTTCCGGTACCAGCGGATCTTTACCGCCTACCTGCATCTGACGAGCGCGACGCGCGGCGACCAGCACCAGGTCAAAACGGTTACCAATTTTCTCTACAGCGTCCTGAACAGTTACGCGTGCCATACTTAAAATGCTCCACAGGTGAAGAAATGACTGGGCATGATACTGAAAGTGGGTTCAGTCTGCCAACAGTTTGGTGATTAATGCGTCATGTCGCTGCTTCTGGCGGCTCATACGCAGGCGTTCTGCACGAAGAATGGTCTTGAGATCGCTCAGCGCGGCATCAAAATCATCATTCACAATAAGGTAATCATACTCCGCGTAATGGCTCATTTCTGCAACTGCCTGTTCCATACGCTTTGCGATCACTTCTTCGCTGTCCTGGCCGCGGCCACGCAGACGGCGATCCAGCTCATCTTTCGATGGCGGTAAAATAAAGATACTGCGCGAATCAGGCATTTTCTTGCGAATCTGCTCTGCGCCCTGCCAGTCGATATCCAGGAAGACATTCACGCCGGTTGCCAGAACCTGCTCAATGGTTTCACGCGAGGTTCCGTAGTAGTTACCGAAAACTTCCGCGTGTTCAAGAAACGCGTCTCTGCCAATCATCGCCCTGAACTGATCGTGATCGACGAAGAAATAGTGTTCACCGTGCACTTCACCCGGACGCGGCTGGCGCGTGGTGTGAGAAACAGAAACCTGCGTGTCGTACAACGGTTGGGTTTTTAACAGTGCCTGAATAAGGCTGGATTTACCCGCGCCACTAGGGGCAGAAACAATATAAAGCGTGCCTTGAGCCATGAGAGTCTTTTGTATGTGTTAGCGAAGAAGTCCTACATACGGGCTTATTATACACGTCACTGCACCGTGACGTAGTCTTTGTCACACTTTTTAAGCTGGATTATTGAATTTTGCGTGCCGTTTTCAGGTTTTATCCGGGGTTTTCAGCAACAAAAATAAATGCTGGATAGCGCCTCGTAGAGTGAAATGTTGCCGTTAGCGTCATTTAGGGCATCGGGGTATACCTCCTGCAATGCAAAGGAGGGGTAGCAATGTGGCGATGGTTAAGCGGTTTGATGCTGTTTTGGTGTGGTTATGGCGCGGCGGTGTGCCCGGTTTGGTCGCAGGCAAAAGCGGACAAAGAGATTGCGACGTTAAGCGCGCAAATTAAACGCTGGGATGATGCTTACTGGAAACAAGGTACGAGCGAGGTAAGCGATGACGTTTACGATCAGCTCAATGCCCGGTTAAAGCAGTGGCAGCGGTGTTTTGGTTACGACACATCTGAAAGCATGCTGCCTGCCCTGGGCGGGACGGTAATACATCCTGTTGCCCATACGGGGGTCCATAAGGTGGCGGGTAAAGAAGAACTGCGCCAGTGGATGCAGCCGCGTCATGACCTCTGGGTGCAGCCCAAAGTGGATGGCGTCGCGGTGACGTTAATCTACCGTAACGGGACGCTATTCCAGGCGATCAGCCGCGGTGATGGAATAAAGGGTGAAGACTGGACCGAACAGGTTCGTGCGATACCGTCGGTTCCCAAAAGTCTGGACGGTGCGCTTGCCAACAGCGTGCTGCAAGGAGAGCTTTTCCTGCTGCGTGATAACCATATTCAGCAGAAGATGGGCGGGATGAATGCGCGAGCGAAAGTTGCGGGCATCATGATGCGGCAAACCGACAGGTCTCTACTGAGCAACATCGGCGTCTTCCTCTGGGCCTGGCCAGACGGCCCAAAATCGATGCAACAACATCTCAGCGAGTTATCGAGAGCAGGGTTCGATTTAACCGCGCGCTTCACGCTACCGGTGCATTCCGTTGATGAGGTAGAAAAACAGCGCGCCCGGTGGCAAACCTCGGCTTTGCCATTTGTGACCGATGGCATCGTCTTGCGTTCAGCGAATGAGCCACCCGGCGACAGCTGGTTACCCGGTGACGGACAGTGGGTGGTCGCATGGAAATATGCGCCGGTTTCACAGGTTGCCGGGGTGAGGGACATTCAGTTTGCTGTGGGCCGTACGGGGAAGGTCTCCGTCGTGGCCGTCCTTGAACCTGTGCAGATTGATGATAAGCGCGTACAGCGGGTCAGCCTGGGGTCAGTGGGGCGCTGGCAGCGGCTTGATATTGCTCCAGGCGATCAAATCCTGGTGAGCCTGGCCGGGCAAGGGATCCCCCGGCTTGATGAGGTGGTGTGGCGAAGCGCTGAGCGGCAAAAGCCGCAGCCTCCGTCTCCACAATATCATTCGCTAAGCTGCTTTTATGCCTCACCGGAATGTATGGAGCAATTCTTTGCCCGCTTGACGTGGATCGGCTCCAGGCAGGGGCTGGATATAGACGGGATAGGAGAATCGGGATGGCGTGCGCTCTGGAATGCGCACCATTTTGAACATATTTTTTCGTGGCTGCTCTTAACGCAGGCGCAGCTGCAAGCCACTCCGGGATTTTCCTCCACGCGCGGGTTGGCGCTTTGGCATCAATTTAATCTGGTACGCAAGTACCCCTTCATTCGCTGGATAGTTGCGATGGGCGTTCCGCTGTCTAAAACCACGCTGAATGCTGCCGGTACGACGTCCTGGCATGCGATGAGCCAGCGCAGTGTAGCTGACTGGCAAACCTTACCCGGCACAGGTAAGGAGAAAGCGCGGCAAATCATCAGCTGGATGCACGCGCCTCAGGTTGATGCGCTGGCAAAGTGGCTAGCTGACCAGCAAATCAACGGTTTTTAGTGTGCGTTGTGCTTGTAGTGGAATACGGGGAGCCCGAGCTTCAGCCGCAGGGCGAGCATACGCGCGGTAAAGCCAAACAGCAGCGTGGAGATGATCACCACATCATGGTTGGACACATAGTGCTGAAGGGCGACGTAGAGCACCGCAGCGGCGAAGGAGATACCGGCATACAGTTCTTTCTGAAAGACCAGCGGAATGCGCTTGCAGAACATATCGCGCAGCACGCCACCAAACACGCCTGTTATCACCGCGGCAATAGTCGCGATAACCGGGCCTTCGCCCATATCGAGCGCTATCTGTGCCCCGATGATTGAAAAAACGATGAGCCCAAGCGCATCCAGCACCAGGAACAAACGGCGCAGGTGAGGCATAACAGGAGCCACAATGGTGGTTAACACGGCGGCAGTCGCCACGATAATGACGTATTCAGGGTTTTTAACCCAGCCAAGCGGGTAGTGCCCCAGCAGAATATCACGCACGGAACCGCCGCCAAGCGCGGTCGCGGTGGCAATGATAATCACGCCGAAGGTGTCCATACGGCGACGTCCGGCTGCAAGCGCGCCGGTCATGGCTTCTGCGGTGATACCAATCAGATAAAGAACGTGAAGCAGCATATACCCTCCGGTGTGAACGCGGGAAGGTTAGCTATTTGTGCACACTATCGCGATTGAGATTTTCTAAGGTGAGCAGGTTTGCCTTATTAATTTTTATTAACGCGAGTCGGGTAAGGCTGATGAACGGCGGTGTGGTGAGAAAATACTCAAATATAAGGATTAGAAATAATAATGGGTGGCGCTATCGAACGCCACCCAAAACAGGCATTACTCAATATTCTGAATCTGCTCGCGCATCTGCTCAATCAGTACTTTCAGCTCAATTGCCGAGTTGGTGACGTCAGAATTGATCGACTTGGACGCCAGGGTGTTCGACTCACGGTTGAACTCCTGCATCATAAAGTCGAGGCGGCGGCCCACGGCTTCTTTCTTCTTCAGAATGTTATAGGTCTCTTTAACGTGCGCTTCCAGACGGTCCAGTTCTTCAGCAACGTCAATACGCTGCGCCATCAGCACCAGCTCTTGTTCCAGACGCGTGTTTTCCAGCTGGACTTCCGCTTCTTCCAGTTTGGACACCAGGCGCTCGCGCTGCCATTGCAGCACTTCCGGCATATGGGTGCGGACTTTAGCCACTTCGGTGCTCACGCCTTCAAGGCGCTGCTCAATCAGGGCTTTCAGCGCCTGGCCTTCGGTTTCACGGGCAACGATGAAGTCGTCCAGCGTACCGTCAAGGGCGGCAAGAATCTCAGCGGCAATCGCGTCCAGATCCTGTTCACCGGCAGCCATGACGCCAGGCCAGCGCAGAATATCAACCGGGTTGATTTCGCCTTCATCGCTCTGCATCTTGACCCAGTTCGCCGCGTTCACGAGCTGTTTCGCCAGCTTTTCGTTGAGGATCAGCTCACCCTGCGCGCTGGCATCCGGCTCAAAGCGCAGGTTACATTCCACTTTACCGCGCGTCAGACGAGAACGAATACGCTCACGCACCACAGGCTCCAGGCTGCGGAACTGCTCAGGCATACGGAAATACGTTTCCAGATAGCGCTGGTTTACCGAGCGCATTTCCCAGGTAGCGCTACCCCAGCTACCCTTGATTTCACGCCGGGCGTAGGCGGTCATACTGCGGATCATAGACATTCCCGTTTTTAAAGGAGAGATGGGGGATTATAGCTTTCAGGGCTTTGTCAGGATAGGAATAAGCACGTTTAATCCGTATAATGCGCAGCCACATTCGTTTCAAGCCGGAGAATCCATCATGCGTCCATCAGGTCGTAGCGCCAATCAGGTGCGTCCCGTCACCCTGACCCGTAACTATACAAAACACGCTGAAGGCTCCGTGCTGGTTGAGTTTGGTGACACCAAGGTTCTGTGCACCGCCTCTATCGAAGAAGGCGTTCCGCGCTTCCTGAAAGGTCAGGGCCAGGGCTGGATCACCGCTGAGTACGGCATGCTGCCGCGCGCGACACATACCCGTAACGCCCGTGAAGCGGCGAAGGGCAAGCAGGGCGGCCGTACCATGGAAATTCAACGTCTGATCGCGCGTGCACTGCGTGCAGCCGTTGACCTCAAAGTCCTTGGCGAATTCACCATCACCCTGGACTGCGACGTCATTCAGGCTGATGGCGGCACGCGCACGGCATCCATTACCGGTGCATGTGTGGCACTGGCCGATGCCCTGAACAAGCTGATTGCTGCCGGCAAGCTGAAAAACAATCCTATGAAAGGGATGGTTGCAGCCGTATCCGTGGGTATCGTTAACGGTGAAGCACTTTGCGATCTGGAATACGTTGAGGATTCCGCAGCCGAGACCGACATGAACGTGGTAATGACCGAAGACGGTCGTATCATTGAGGTACAGGGTACGGCAGAAGGCGAGCCGTTCACCCACGAAGAGCTTCTTACCTTGTTGGCGCTGGCCCGAGGGGGAATCGAATCCATTGTAACGACGCAGAAAGCGGCGTTAGAAAATTGATTTTAAAGGCGACCAATGAGTCGCCTTTTTTTTGCCTGTAAGACCGTAAAAACCAAAGGAGCAAATCCATGAAATCGTATCAGCGCCAGTTTATTGAGTTTGCGCTTAACAAGCAGGTACTTAAGTTTGGCGAATTTACGCTGAAATCCGGGCGTAAGAGCCCCTATTTCTTCAACGCCGGGCTGTTTAATACCGGGCGCGATCTGGCACTGTTAGGCCGTTTCTATGCCGAAGCGCTGGTGGATTCCGGGATTGATTTCGACCTGCTGTTTGGTCCGGCCTACAAAGGTATTCCGATCGCCACGACCACAGCGGTAGCGCTGGCCGAACATCACGACCGCGACGTGCCGTACTGCTTTAACCGTAAAGAGGCCAAAACCCACGGTGAAGGCGGCAGCCTGGTCGGCAGTGCGCTTCAGGGCCGCGTCATGCTGGTGGATGATGTGATCACTGCGGGCACGGCAATTCGTGAATCCATGGAAATTATCCAGGCTCATGCTGCGACCCTCGCAGGCGTGTTGATATCTCTGGATCGTCAGGAGCGTGGACGCGGCGACATTTCCGCTATTCAGGAAGTCGAGCGTGATTACGGTTGTAAAGTGACATCCATCATCACCCTGAAAGACCTGATCGCCTATCTGGAAGAGAAGCCGGAGATGGCGGACCATCTGGCAGCGGTACGTCGGTATCGCGAAGAGTTTGGCGTGTAATTGAAGTGCCCGGTGGCGCGACGCTTACCGGGCCTGCGCGTTTCGTAGGCCGGATAAGGCGAAGCCGCCATCCGGCAACGGTGTTACTGCAACTGAGCAGCCACTAACGGCCAGCGGGCGTCAAAATCGTCCGTTGGACGGTATTTGAATTCGCTGCGCACAAAGCGGGAGAGCATACCCTCGCAAAACGCCAGGATCTGGCCCGCCAGCAGCGTTTCATCGACGGTGTAACCTTCTCCTTCACGCATTTTCTTCTCGCGCAGCACCTGCCGCAGCTGGGCTTCGATACGCTCAAAAAGCTGGTTGATGCGGCCCTGCAGGCGGTCCTGCTCAAACATCAGGGCGTGGCCGGTCAGGATACGGGTTAAGCCCGGGTTGCGCTCACCAAAGCCCAGAATCAACTGTACAATCAGACGCAGACGCGCGGTGGTGTCTTTTTCGTCTTTCAGAATCAGGTTAATGCGCGTGATCAGGCTGTCTTCGATAAACTCGATCAGGCTGTCGAACATCCGGGTTTTGCTCGGGAAATGACGATACAGCGCCGCCTCCGACACGCCTACAGAAGCGGCCAGTTTTGCGGTGGTGATGCGTTGACTGCCATCGCTGGATTCAAGCATCAGAGCCAGAGATTGAAGTATTTCTTCGCGACGATTCCTTTTCGCGGTTTGTTTTTCTGCCATGTTACAAAATACCCCTGAAAATAAGCACTGCCAGGCTGGCATCCACACAGCGACCGCAAACTAACGTTTGCGGTTTGTTATTGCATTATGGCGCTGCGAGATGCGTATCTGTCGGGCGACTATTTGCGCCCGGAATGGCCGAAGCCGCCTTCGCCACGGTCGGTGGCGTCAAAGTCTGCCACCAGGTTAAATTCTGCCTGCACAACCGGTACAAAGACCATCTGAGCAATACGCTCGCCAGGCTCAATCGTGAAGCTGTCCTGACCGCGGTTCCAGACGGACACCATCAGCTGACCCTGGTAATCAGAGTCGATCAGGCCGACCAGGTTACCCAGCACGACGCCATGCTTATGGCCCAGACCAGAACGTGGCAGGATCACTGCCGCGAGCGACGGGTCAGCAATGTGAATCGCCAGACCGGTTGGGATCAGGGTGGTTGCACCCGGCGCCAGCTCTACGGCGTCATCGAGACAGGCGCGCAGGTCAAGACCGGCAGAGCCGGAGGTGGCATAGGTCGGCAGCGGGAATTGCTCACCAACACGCGGGTCCAGAATCTTAACGTCGATTTTTTTCATCATAACGGGTAACGATCTCGTCCAGTAATTGTTGGCCCAGGAGTTCCTTGCGCTCAAGCGGTAAGATTTTATCTCCATCCTGCCAGAAAAGGTGCAGTGCATTGCTGTCGCTGTTAAATCCTTGTGTGGTCAGCGATACGTCGTTCGCGCAAATCAAATCGAGGTTTTTGCGGGTACGTTTTTGCCGGGCATATTCTTCCACATTATTCGTTTCTGCGGCAAACCCAACAACGTAGGGGCGGTGACTTTTCAGCGCGGCGACACCGGCAACGATATCCGGGTTTTTCACCATTTTTATCGTTAATTCATCACCTTGCTTTTTAATTTTGGCGTCAGAAATCGTCTCAGCCCGGTAATCCGCCACGGCTGCACAGCCGATAAAAATCTGCTGCTTTTGCGCGTGAGCCTGCACGGCGGCTTCCATTTCCAGCGCGGTAGTGACATCAATACGTTGCACACGCGGCGGGGTAGGCAACAGGACAGGCCCGCTCACCAGCGTGACGTTCGCACCGCGTTTTGCCGCTGCGGCAGCGATCGCAAACCCCATTTTACCGGAGCTGTGGTTGGTGATGTAACGCACCGGATCCAGCGGCTCGCGCGTTGGGCCCGCGGTAATCATGATATTGAGATGTTGCAGATCGTTGACAGGCGAAAAATGGGCTGCGGCCATATCGACGATAGTCAGCGGGTCAAGCATACGGCCAGGGCCCACGTCACCGCAGGCCTGGCTGCCGCTGTCTGGTCCCCAAATCAGCAGGCCGCGAGAGGCCAGCGTCTCCAGATTGTGCTGAGTGGCGGCATTGCGGTACATCTGCTGATTCATGGCGGGCACAACGGCGACGGGCGCGGGCGTGGCCAGGCAAATGGTCGAGACCAGATCGTTCGCCATACCCGCGGCCACACGGGCGATTAAATCTGCCGTGGCGGGGGCAAGTATGACCAGGTCTGCCCATTTCCCAAGCTCAATATGGCCCATTGCTGCTTCTGCTGCCGGGTCAAGCAGGCTATCAGAGACCGGATAACCCGAAACGGCCTGCAGGCTCAGAGGAGTGATAAAGGCTTTGCCACCTTCGGTTATCGCGACCCGCACGTCGGCCCCGCGCTCGCGCAGACGACGCACCAGCTCCGGCGCTTTATAGGCGGCAATACCACCGCTTACGCCAAGAACGATTTTTTTACCGGCCAGGCTCATCATGATTCTTTCCTGTTGGGTTTCACCAGAGAGCGGGCATTTTATCACAATCCCAAAAACGGGGTTATTTTGTCCGTCGTCCTCTTTGCGAGGCGTTACGCAAGAATGAAAAGCAAGCGTCGAGAGGCCAACGTGCCTGTGGCAGCATGGGGGCAGACAGAAGGAGAGTGAACATGGAAGAGGCTGAACTGCTGCTACCGCGTGAAAAATTGCTGCGCTATGGCGTCACCTTGTTGACAGATGACGAGCTGCTGGCGCTCTTTTTGCGCACCGGGACGCCGGGGAAACCCGTATTCACGATGGCACAAGAGCTCATCGCGCATTTTGGTTCATTGCATGGCTTGCTGACGGCTGAGCTGGAGGCGTTCGAACACGTCAAAGGGATTGGCGTCGCGAAACATGCCCAGCTGCGGGCCATTGCTGAACTGGCTCGTCGTTTTTACAACGTGCGTATACAGGAAGAAGATCCAATACTCTCACCCGGTATGACGCTGGAATTTTTGCAAAGCCAGCTGTCAGATGCCGAACGCGAGATCTTTATGGTGATCTTTCTTGATAACCGCAACAAGATACTGAAACATTGCCACCTTTTCTCGGGCACGTTGAGCCATGTTGAGGTTCATCCGCGAGAAATTGTGCGGGAAGCGATAAAAGTGAATGCAGCCGGCGTGATCCTCGCGCATAATCACCCCTCCGGCTGTGCGGAACCGAGCAGAGCGGACAAAGAAATCACCGAGCGCATTATCAAATGCTGTCAATTCATGGACATTCGTGTGCTGGACCATGTGATAATTGGCCGCGGAGAGTACATTTCTTTTGCAGAACGTGGTTGGATTTAGACCATTTCTAGCGATCCATCGGGATCTTTGTCTGTTCGGGACTTGAGCACACCGCCGAGTCAGCGTATACTACGCCACCTTTGAGAATCTCGGGTTTGGCATTTGGGCCTGGCAATCGAGAGTTCACTTAGAACTATGCGATGACCGGGCTGTAAAGCCTGACGAGGCGCCGATACCCCATACGAAGCTCGAGCTAATTTGATTTTTGGAGAATAGACATGTCCCGAGTCTGCCAAGTTACTGGCAAGCGTCCGGTGACCGGTA